>FTHI01000785.1_pt1 | contig 28203 bp, 26 predicted proteins | sample 1640891 | NCBI WGS metagenome assembly FTHI01 (sample SAMEA3914788, study PRJEB12502) | metagenome | biome: forest; material: soil | place: Canada | collected 2011-07-03 | depth 0.1 m
GCCCCGCATCGGCCCGCGGGAGCCCGCCAGCACCGCCCCTCCTCCCGCAACCGCGCCGGCCACGTCTGCGCCTGGAGCGGCGGCGGCGACGCCCGCGCCCAGACTTGTCCAGGCCGCGCCGCCCAAGCCGGCGCCCGCCCCTGCAGCTCAGCCGGCGGTGAAAACGCAGCCCGCCCCAGTCCCGGCGTCATCGGCTGGCGGCGGCTCGGTGGTGCAGATCGGCGCCTTCACCTCCCAGGCCCTGGCCGACAAGGGCTGGAACGACGTCGCACGCCTGGCGCCCGGCCGCATGGCAGGGCGGACCAAGAAGGTCGAGCCCGTGGCGAAGGGCGACCAGACCCTCTACCGCACCTCGGTGGGCGGGTTCGGCTCCAAGACCGACGCGGCGGCCTTCTGCGACGCGCTCAAGGCCGCTGGCCATGCCTGCTTCGTGAAGTGAGCCTACGCGCCTGCATCCTGGGCTGTCAGGGCCCGGAGCTGACCGCTGACGAGCGGGCCTTCTTCCGGGACGCGCGGCCCTGGGCATTCATCTTGTTCGCCCGCAACATCCGGGACGCCGACCAGGTGCGCGCCCTCACGGAAGCGTTGCGCCGGGCGGTCGACGACGACGCCGCCCTGGTGTTCGTCGACCAGGAAGGCGGGCGTGTGCAGAGGCTGCGTCCGCCGCTGGCGACCCTGCGCGAGCCGGCCGGACGATTCGGAGAGCTCTATGGACGCGATCCCGATGCGGCCCTGGAAGCGGTGTTCCTCAACCATCGCCTGATGGCCGAGGAACTCGCCGCCGTTGGCCTCGATGCCGACTGCGCGCCGTGCCTGGACCTGCGACATCCCGAGGGGCATGGCGTGATCGGCGACCGGTCCTTCGGTGAGCGGGCAATTACAGTCGCCGCTCTCGGACGGGCGGCCGCCGACGGGCTGATGGCGGGCGGCGTGGCGCCGGTGATCAAGCACATTCCCGGGCACGGCCGGGCCGTGGCCGACAGCCACCATGAGACCCCGCTGGTCTCCACCCCTCTGGCGGTGCTGGAGGCCACCGATTTCGAGCCTTTCCGGGCGCTTGCCGACTCGCCCATGGGAATGACCGCCCACGTGACCTTCAGCGCAGCCGATCCCGAGGCGTGCGTGACCCACTCGCGTCATGCCATACAGACCGTGATCCGCGGCCTGATCGGGTTCGATGGACTGTTGATGAGCGACGACCTTTCCATGAAGGCCCTGGGCGGGAGCCTTGGCGAGCGCACCGAACGAGCCATCGCGGCGGGGTGCGATGTGGCCCTCCATGGTAACGGCGCCTTGGTGGGAGAGCCGGTGCGGGACCTGTTGGCGGAGCTTCAGGCGGTTGCAGACGCCTCGCCGGTGCTCAGCGGCCGCGCGGCCGAACGCGCCCTGGACGCCCGCCAGGCGGCCAGGCGGAGCCAGCCCTTCGATCGGCCCGCTGCGGAGGCGCGGCTGAAGGCCCTCGGTCTCGGGGGAAGAATCGCCGCATGACCGCCATCGATCCCGCCGTCTTCGACGTGGAAGCCGCCGAGAACGCGGCCGAGGACGGCGAGGGCCTGATTGTCGACCTCGACGGCTACGAGGGCCCTCTCCATGTGCTGCTCGCCCTGGCGCGCAAGCAGAAGGTCGACCTGCTCAAGCTCTCGATCCTGAAGCTCGCCGACCAGTACCTCGCCTTCGTCCATCAGGCGCGGCGCTTCGATATCACCCTGGCCGCCGACTACCTGGTGATGGCGGCGTGGCTGGCCTACCTCAAATCGCGCCTGCTCTTGCCCAAGCCTGCCGGCGCCTCCGACGAGCCGGACGCGGTGGACATGGCCGCCGCCCTCGCCTTCCGCCTGGCCAAGCTGGATGCGATGCGAACGGCGGTCGAGGGCTTGAAGCAACGCCCGCAACTGGGGCGCGACGTGTTCGTCCGGGGCGATCCGGAGGCGGTCAGGATCCTGCCGTCCACCCGCCTCGAAGGCGACCTCTATCAGCTGATGAGCGCCTACGCCGACCAGATGAAGCGGCGCACAAGCCGACGCTACCAGCCGCCCCAACCCCACGCCTACGCCATCGATGACGCACGCGAGCGCCTGAAGACCCTGCTGTCCGAGCTCAGCGCCTGGACCTCGCTGGCCGGCATCGCGCCGTTCCGGCACGGCGGGGAAGGCCCGAGCCGCGCCTCCTACCTGGCGTCGACCCTCTCGGCGAGCCTTGATCTGGTGAAGGAAGGTCTCCTGGAGGCGCGCCAGCTGGAGGCCTTCGCCGACGTCTATGTGCGGGCCCGGCAGGCAAGGGGCGCGTCATGAGCGACGCCGCGCGCATGGTGGAGGCGCTGCTGTTCGCGGCGGCTGGTCCGCTCAGCGAGGCGGAGCTTGCGGCGCGGCTGCCCGAGGGATCCGACGTGTCCGCCGCCATAGAGAGCCTGTGCTCGACCTACGCCGGCCGCGGCGTCGAGCTGGTCTGCGTCGCCGGGGCCTGGCGCTTCCAGACCGCGGCCGACCTCGAGCACCTGATGACGGAGGAGCGGACCGAACCGCGGCGGCTGTCCAAGGCGGCGCTCGAGACGCTGGCGATCATCGCCTACCACCAGCCGGTGACCCGACCCGACATCGAATTGATCCGCGGCGTGCAGGCGTCGAAGGGGACCCTGGACGTGCTGCTGGAGCTGGGCCTGGTGCGCATGCGCGGGCGCCGCCGCTCTCCCGGCCGGCCGATCACCTATGGCACCACCGACCGGTTCCTGGAGCACTATGGCCTGCCGGGCCTCGCCGACCTGCCGGGCGCCAGCGAGATGAAGGCCGCTGGCCTGCTCGACCTCGATCTTCCGGCCGATTTCTCGCCGCCCGATCCCAGCCGCGCCGTGGAGGACGAGGATCCGCTGGAGCCGGGCGATTCGCCTCAGTTCCACCAGGACTACCTCGGCGATACCGAGGGCTAAGGCTCCGTTGGCGCGATCCGACTGGATCGCCTATATAGGCTGCAAGTGGTCGCGGGCCGGTTCGGCGCGCACCTGTCATGAGGAGTAATGCCTTGATCGGCGGATTGGCCCCCCTTCACTGGATCATCATCATCGTGGCCGTCGTGGTGATCTTCGGCAGCCGCGGGAAGATCTCCTCGATCATGGGCGACGCCGCCAAGGGCATCCGCGCCTTCAAGGACGGGCTCAAGGGCGACGACGAGGCGCCAAAGCCGGCCGCCCTGCCGACCCACGAGGCGGAAAAGGACGAGGTCCGCCGCTGACCCTTCGTCCCGGCGCGAACTGAGGCCCTGTCATGCTGCCCGAAGTCGGCGCCACCGAGCTGCTGGTCATTGCCGCTATCGCCCTGATCGTGGTCGGCCCCAAGGACCTGCCCGTCCTGTTGCGCAAGGTCGGAAAGTTTGTCGCGCACATGCGCGCCATGGCCAATGAATTCCGCTCGAGCTTCGACGAACTGGCTCGCCAGTCCGAGCTGGAGGAGCTTCGCAAAGAGGTCGAGGCCATGCGCCAGGCCGCCCATCAGCCGATCGATGCAATCTCCGATCCCCTGGGCGCCGAGCCGGTGATGCGCGAGATCGGCTCCAGCCTGGCCGATCGCCTGTCTCCCGATGAGTCCAAGCCCGAAGCGCCTGAACCCGAGGCCAGCAAGACCGAGCCGACGCCGGAGCCGCGCCCTTGAGCGTTCCGAACGACGACTCGGAGATCGAGGCGTCGCGTGCGCCCCTGCTCGAACACCTGACGGAGCTTCGGCATCGGCTGATCATCTGTGCGGTCGCCCTGTTGGCCGGCTTCCTGGTCTGCTTCGCCTTTTCGACGCAGATCTATGTGCTGCTGCTGCATCCGTTCGAGATGGCCGCCGGGCTGGTGGCCGAGCAGAAGCTCAAGGCCCACGGTCCCTTCGATCTGATCCTGGCGGTGATCGGCGTGCACAAGGTGCCGGTGGCCTCCCAGAGCCTGAAGCTGGTGTTCACTGCGCCGCTCGAGTTCTTCTTCACCAAGATGAAGCTGTCGATGTTCGGGGCGGTGGTGCTGACCTTCCCGGTGCTGGCCTGGCAGCTCTATCGCTTTGTGGCGCCGGGCCTCTATCGGCGTGAACGGCACGCCTTCCTGCCGTTCCTGCTGGCCTCTCCGGTGCTGTTCGTGATGGGCGCCTCCCTGGTCTACTTCATCATGCTGCCCTTTGTGCTGTGGTTCTCCCTGACCCAGCAGATCGTCAGCCCCACGGTCGAAGTCCAGCTCCTGCCCAAGGTGTCGGACTACCTGAACCTGGTGATGCAGCTGCTGCTGGCGTTCGGCCTGTGTTTCCAGCTGCCGGTGGTGCTGTCGCTGGTGGGGCTGGCCGGGATGATCAGCGCCGACACCCTGGCCAAGGGCCGGCGATACGCCCTGGTCGGGATCATCGTGGTCTCGGCTCTGGTGACCCCGCCGGACATGATTAGCCCCTTCCTCCTCGCCATTCCGATCTACCTTCTCTACGAGGTCTCGATCTGGTGCGTGCGCCTGATCGAGCTGCGCCGTCGGCGCGAAGAAAGCCGCGAGCTGACCACCGTCGGCTGAACCTCGGCCGCAAAGACCGCCCGGCGCTTGGCGTCCCCCGCGGCGCGCCTTAAAGGGTGGCCCTTCCTGCGAGCCGCCTTCACATGCACGACATCAAGACCATCCGCGACAATCCCGAGGCCTATGTCCGCGGATGGACCGCTCGTGGCGTGGCTGACGCCGCGACCGTGGTGGGCGATATCCTGAAGCTCGACGCGGAGCTGCGGGCGACCCAGACCGCGCTTCAGGATGCACAGGCGCGCCGGAACGACGCCTCCAAGCTGATCGGCCAGGCCAAGGCGAAGAAGGACGAGGTCGAAGCCCAGCGCCTGATGGCAGAGGTCGATTCACTGAAGTCCCAGATCGCAGAGCGGTTCGAGGCCGAGGGCCGCGTCGGCCCGGACCTCAAGGACAGGCTGGCCGCCCTGCCCAATCTGCCGGCAGAGGATGTCCCGGCCGGGGCCGACGAACACGGCAACGTGGAGGCTCGGCGCTGGGGCGAGCCTTTCGCCATCGCCAATCCCAGGGACCATGTCGATCTCGGCGAAGGCATGGGCCTGATGGACTTCGAGGCCGCCACCCGCATGTCGGGCAGCCGCTTCGTGGCGTTGAAGGGCCCGCTGGCGAGGCTCGAACGGGCGCTTGGCCAGTTCATGCTGGACCTGCAGACCCAGGAGAACGGCTACACCGAGGTCTCCCCGCCCCTCCTGGTGCGCGAAGAGACGGTGTTCGGCGTTGGCCAGCTGCCCAAGTTTGCAGAGGACCTGTTCCGAACGACCGACGACCGCTGGCTGATCTCGACGGCCGAGGTCCCGCTGACCAATCTCGTGCGCGAGCAGATCACCGCCGAGGAGGAGCTGCCGCTCCGCTTCACCGCCCTGACGCCCTGCTTCCGTTCCGAAGCCGGAGCGTCGGGCAAGGACACCCGCGGCATGATCCGCCAGCACCAGTTCTACAAGGTCGAGCTGGTCTCCATCGCAACGCCTGAGCAGGCGGAGGCCGAACACGAGCGGATGATCGCCGCCGCCGAAGCCGTGCTCAAGCGCCTGGAGCTGCCGTTCCGGACCATGCTGCTCTGCACCGGCGACATGGGCTTCTCGGCCCGCAAGACCTTTGATCTGGAAGTCTGGCTGCCCTCGCAGGGCCGCTATCGCGAGATCTCGTCCTGCTCCAACTGCGGGGACTTCCAGGCGCGGCGGATGGACGCACGCTCGCGCAAGTCCGGCGAGAAGGGGACGCGCTATGTGCACACCCTGAATGGGTCGGGCCTCGCCGTGGGCCGCACCCTGGTGGCCATCATGGAGAACTATCAGGACGAGAACGGACGTGTCGCCATCCCCCAGGCCCTGCATTCCTACATGCGCGGCCAGACCCACATCGGCTAGACCCACTCCATGGCCGAGCCCGAAGACGAGGAATCCCCTCCCGAGACCCGCAAGGCCAGGCTGATCCTGGCGCTGCGCTCGCAGGGCGTGACAGATCCCAAGGTGCTGGAGGCCATCGAGCGCACGCCGCGCGACATGTTCACGCCTGACCTGTTCCGCGAGCGGGCCTGGGAGGACTCGGCCCTGCCCATCGCCTGTGGGCAGACCATCAGCCAGCCTTACATCGTGGGGCTGATGACCCAGTCGCTGCGGCTGGAGCCGCGCTCGCGCGTCCTGGAGATCGGCACCGGCTCTGGCTACCAGACCGTCGTGCTCGCCCGCATCGCGCGACTGGTCTACACGGTCGAGCGTTATCGGACGCTGCTGAAGGATGCGGAAGACCGGTTCAAGACCCTGGGTCTGCTCAACGTCATCACCCGCTTCGGCGACGGCGGCGAAGGGTGGCCCGAACAGGCGCCGTTCGACCGGATTCTGGTCACCGCGGCAGCCCCTGGCGAGCCACGGACTCTGTTAGCACAGCTGAAACCATCCGGGGTATTGGTGGCTCCCATAGGCAAGGGGCCTGTTCAGAGCCTCAGGCGCTTCACCGGTGATGGCGAAGGGGGCTTCAAAGCGGAGACTCTGTGCGACGTGCGGTTCGTTCCCCTGCTCGATGGGACGGCGCGCGAACTTTGAGGTTGGCGGAAACCGTCGAGACGGCCACAGTTTGGCCGAATCCGGCGGCGATTCCCGCAAGCTAATGGCGGAGCGGCGATGAAGCACTTCTGGACAACGGCGGCGGCCGCGGCGCTGTGCGCCTTCACCGCCCAGGCCTGGGGCGCGACCCATCATACGTCCAAGCACGCTAAGCCCAAGGCCGCCGTGTCCAACCGCCATCACCATGGAAAGGCGACGCATTCCCACGGCGGCAAGGCGACGCATTCCCACGGCGGCAAGGCGACGCATGGGCGCCGCGGGTCCGCCCGTGTCGCGAGCGCCATCCGCAGCGAAGGTTCGGCGTCGATCAAGGTGGGCAAGGGCGAGACCCTGACCGCCATCTCACGCCGCACCGGCGTATCGGTCGAGGAACTGGCCAAGCTTAACCACCTGGCCAAGCCCTATCACCTGCGCCAGGGCGCCAAGGTCAAACTGCCCTCGCGGCGGTACTACACGGTCAAGGGCGGCGACACGCTCTACGCGCTGTCGCGCCGGTTCGGCGTCAGCGAGTCCGACCTGTCGGACTTCAACAATATCGCCCACGGCAAGCATATCCGCGCCGGCCAGAGGCTCTACATGCCCGGCCAGGCCCAGGACACCGAGGTTCCGGAGCCAGTCGTGCGGCCGGCCTTGAGGCCGACGCCCGTGCGTCCGACAGAGCGTCCGCCGATCCCGGCGCCCAGCTACCCGCCCGAGACCGAGCCGGAGACCACGCCGATCCGGCCGCAACCCTACGCGACCCAGCCTCAGGGCCAGCCGACGCCGGGCTATCCGCCCGCCGCTTCGTCGGCCCCGCCCGCCACCGCGCCGTCGTCGAGCCAGCCGCCCGCGCGGCCCTTCGAACTGCTCCCCGAGCGGCCCACGACCACGGCCCCTCCGGCGCCGGTCAGGCCTGTGCCCAGGACCTCGACGGTGCGGCCGCTGATCCAGACCAATCCCGCCCCCAGCCCGGCCGACGTGGTCACCGCCGGCAAGGGCAAGTTCTCCTGGCCCGTCGAAGGACGGCTGATCACGGGATTCGGGCCTACGGGCGGCGGCCAGAGCAACGATGGCCTGAACATCGCCGGCCAGGTCGGCGACCCGGTGCGCGCCTCCGCTGACGGCGAAGTGGTCTATGCCGGCGACCAGGTGCCCAGCTTCGGCAACCTGGTGTTGATCAAGCACTCCGGCGGGTGGGTCACCGCCTACGCGCACATGTCCTCGATCACGGTCAAGAACCGCGACCAGGTGGGCAAGGGCCAGCAGATCGGCCTCGTCGGCCAGACCGGCTCGGTCACCCAGCCACAGCTGCACTTCGAGATCCGCTACGCGCCCTCGGCCAAGGACAAGGCCGTCCCCATCGACCCGATGCTGCTGCTGCCCCAGCCCTAGGGCCCGGCGAGCGAACCGACCCCAAACCCGCTCATCCCGGCGAAAGCCGGGACCCAGGTGTTTTATCCTAAAGCTCTGAGTTTCCGGCGAAAAAACCTGGTTCCCGGCTTTCGCCGGGATGAGCGGAAGAGTGGAATGGTCAAGGCAAGGCAGACTTGAGGCGGCTCCCTACTTCGCGAAAAGCTGGGAGAAGTCGGCGAAGGCCTTGAATTCCAGGGCGTTGCCCGACGGGTCGAGCAGGAACATGGTCGCCTGCTCGCCGACTTGGCCTTCGAAGCGGACATGAGGTTCGATCACGAAGGCGACGCCCGCCTTGGTCAGGCGATCTGCCAGCGCCTTCCAGCGGGCGAGGTCCAGCACCACCCCGAAGTGGGGCACCGGCACGTCGTGTCCGTCGACCGGATTGTGGCCGCTGACGGGGCGACCGGCGCCGTCGACGAAATGGGCCACGATCTGGTGGCCGAACAGGTCGAAGTCGATCCATTCGCCCTCTGCGCTGCGCCCCTCGGGGCAACCCAGCACCTCGCCATAGAACCGGCGTGCCGCAGAGAGGTCGTCGACCGGGAAAGCGATGTGGAAGGGGGTCAAGGCGGTCATGGCCGTGCCCGCATACCGCAGCGTGGGCGGCCTGACGAGGCCCGGGCGGGTCAGATCTCGCGCTTGTGGAAACGCCCGCCCTGCAGGATCACGGGCAGGTTCGCCCCGCCCTGCCCCAGGCAGGCGACGTCTTCCAGCGGGTCGCCGTCGACCACGATCAGGTCGGCGATGGCGCCTTCGGCCACCACCCCGATCCTTCCCGGCATCTGCAGCAGTTCGGCGTTGATGCTGGTGGCCTGGCGCAGGATCTCCAGCGGCGTGAACACCTGGGCGCGCAGGGCGAACTCCGTCCCCTGACGGTCCTGCTGAACGCCTAGGAGGTCGGTACCGAAGCCGACCTTGATCCCCGTGCGCTGCATCACTTGCAGGCCCTGCAGCACCCCGCCCGACACCTGCTTCAGTTTCTCCTGGCTCACCTTGGGCAGGCCCAGCGCCTCTCCGTCTTCGAGCAGGGCCCAGACCGTGGCCAGGGTCGGCACCACGAAGGCGTCCGCGCGCAGCACGGCCTCGGCGGCGTCCTGGTCGATCAGGGTGGCGTGCTCGATCGAGCGGACGCCTAGCTCGGCGCAGCGGCGCACCGCCTCGGCCGGATGGCAGTGGGCCATGACATAGGCGCCGTGCCGGCCCGCCTCTTCCACGGCGACACGGATCTCGTCATCGCTGAACTGCAGCTGATCGACCGGATCGGAGGGGCTGGCGACGCCGCCCGAGCCCATGATCTTGATCTGGTGGGCGCCCAGCCTCAGCTCCTCGCGCACCGCCTTGCGCACCTCGTCGGGGCTGTCGACGATGGCGGAGAACCGCGCCATGCCGCCCTGGCGCACCTCGCAGGCGCAGGTGAAGTCGCTGGCCCGCCGGGTGTCGCCGTGACCGCCAGTCTGCGACAGGAAGCGGCCGGCGTGTAGCAGCCGCGGCCCTTCCGCCAAGCCGTCCTGAAGCGCCTGCGCGTAAGCGACATCCGTGCCGCCGGCGTCGCGCACCGTGGTGAAGCCCCGCGCCAGCATGGCCTTCAGCGAGCGGAAGGCGAACGCCGCCAGGTACTCCGTGCGACGGTTCAGGATCTTCAGCACATCCAGTTCGGTGGCCCAGATGTGCACGTGGGCGTCGATCAGCCCCGGCATCAGGGTCCGACCGCCAAGGTCAACCACCTCGCAGTCGCTGGGTGGATGGACCGCGCCGTCGGAGACCGCCTGGATCTCGCCGTCCGCCACCAGCACCTGGGTCCCGCGCCTCAGCTCAGGCCCGCGGCCATCGAACAGGGCGGCGCTTGTAAACAGGATGGCGGTCATCGCAGGCGGCTCCCGATCCGGCGAACGGCCGAAAGAGCCTGCGCACGATCGCGCCGCTTTTCAATGGACGCCGATTGCGACGTGGAGACCCGCTCAGTCGATCCGGGCGTGGGTGTCGTACCAGCCCGGCAGGGAGTGGCCGATGGCCTTGCCCACGCGATCCAGGATCGAGCCCGTGAGCACCCGCCTGGCCATGGAATCGTCGCCCCACCGGGAATAGTCCCGGTAGATCGTCCGGTAACGGTCCATGATCCCGGCCTTGTCCAGCCAATCGCCCGGCAGGTCCTCGCCAAAGGCGCCCGAGGACGCCTTCTTGAAGCGGTATTTCAGGGGCTTGCCGTCGACGGTGCGCGTCTCGATCACGGAGTTCGGGATCCGCTCCTGCTGCACCGCCCTGAACCTGCGGTAGCCGATGCCGTGGAGCAGCTCGATCTCCTCGGCGACGGCCTCCAGGCTGGTCTTGTCCGACTCGATGGACATGCTCGGCGGCGGCGTCTTGCTCGTGCGCATGGCGTCGCGGACGACCGCGTCAGCGCCCTCGATGTCGACCTTCATGAATGCCGGGACACCGAACCGCTCGAACATGTCGGAGAAGATGACGGTGTCCACCTCGATTGCGCGGCTTGCGGCGCCCAGGCGGGCGTTGAGGTTCGCCCGGTCGGCGTCAGTGGTGCCCCAAACGGAACGGCGAAGGTTCTTGTAGAAGGTGATCTTCGGCGGCGAGCCGGGCCGCGCGATCGCGCCCTCCACAATGTGCAGCCGGCCCTCGGCGATCTGGGGCGAGAATCGCTCGCGGCACTCGCTGACCAGGTCCGGATCGGCCTCGAACGCCACCACGCGAAAGCCCTTGGCCAGATAGAAGTCGGTGTCCTCGCCCTTGTGCAATCCCACGTCGAACACGCAGTTGCTGGTCAGGGGCGCCCAGGACCGGGCCTCTTCCGCCGCCGGATCGACCGGGGGGCGCCGAACCGACGATCCACGGCGGGCGGAGCGCGCTTCGACGACAGGTTGGGCGACGTCGACCGGACGCCGTTCGTCCGGCGCAAAATCCTCGTTGGCAGAACTCAAGGGATTGGAAGGCATGCGAAGGTCCCCGACTCAACACGCTCGCGCACACACGCACGCAAGTGAAGTCGCCCACCCTCCGGAGTCGATAACGCACGATCGGGGCAAAGGATGCAACGCCGGTTCTCCATGGACCCCGCCCCATCGGACTCCTGACCCAAACGAGGCGCCTTCCATCAGACGATGCGTCATGTGAGTGTCAGACCAACGGCATATCTTTGGTTGAGTGGGTGTGAGGGCGCGATGACAACGATCACTGGCGGAAACGGGGATGACCTCCTGATCGGGACGACCGCTGGCGAGCTCAGGCGTGTCTCGACCAACGCCCAGGGCGGGAGCACGAACGGTCAGTCGGCCGATCCCATTTTCTCCGCGGACGGCTTGATGATCGGCTTCGAAAGCCGCGCCTCGAACATCACGCCAGGCAACAACACGCCCTTCAACGAGGTCTACGTGAAGAACCTGGTCACAGGCGAGGTGACCCTGGCGTCGGCCTCAGCGGCGGGCGCTATCGGAGACGTCGGCTCGCTTATTGGAATGTTCTCGCCGGACGGGACCAAGGTCGTGTTCGCGAGCGGCGCCCACAACCTGGTTCCGGGCGACAACGGCTCCGACTGGTGGGACATCTACGTCAAGGACCTGACGACAGGCGCCGTGCAGTTGGTCTCGGCCAACGCGGCCGGCGTCCAGGGCGGCGGCACGCCCTTCGACGCCAACTCATTCGACCCGGTGTTCTCTCCGGATGGGACGAAAGTCGCCTTCGACAGCGGGGCGGCAAACCTCACGCCTGCCGACACCAACGCGGGCTATGACGTCTTCATCAAGGATCTGAGCAGTGGATCGGTGACTCTGGTCTCGACGACGGCCACGGGCGCCGGGGCGCACGGTCCGTCCTTCGCCCCGGTGTTCTCGCCCGACGGGTCAAAGGTGGCGTTCGTCAGCAATGCCGACAATCTCGTCCCCGGCGACACCAACGGATTCCGCGATATCTTCGTCAAGGACTTGGCCACCGGCGCGGTAACCCTGGTCTCCGCCGACGCAGCCGGAAACCAGGCGGGCAACGACTCCCGTCTGCCGGTGTTCTCGCAGGATGGGTCGAAGATCGCGTTCGAGACCGCCGCCTTCAACCTCTTACCCGGCGACAACCACGTGGGCACAAGGGTGCTGGTGAAGGATCTGGTCACCGGATCCCTCACCCTTGTGTCCAGCGACGCACTTGGCGATCCGGGCGACAATTCGTCCTATCACCCGGCGTTCTCGCCGGACGGCACGATGATCGCCTTCGAGAGCCGGGCGACTAACCTCGTGCCTGGCGACACCAACGGTCCCTATGGCGTCGACATCTTCGTCAAGAACCTCATCGACGGCTCAATCACGCGGGTCTCCACGGACTCCTCAGGACAAGAGGGAGATGCCGATTCCCTCACGCCGGTGTTCTCGCCGGATGGCTCTGGAATCGCGTTCGCCAGCAGCAGCTTCCGCGCGTCGCCGAACACCTACATCCAGGACATCTTCATCAAGACGATCAACGATGGATCGGATCAACTGGCCGGCGGCGCGGGGAACGACACCCTGGCCGGCGCCGGAGGGCCCGATAGCCTGGACGGCGGGGCTGGCGTCGACACGGCGACCTACAGCGGCGACCGGGCGTCCTACCTGATCACCACGGCCCCTTCCGGAACGACCACGGTCCAGGACTTGCGGCCGGGTTCGCCGGACGGGACCGACACGCTGACCAACATTGAGTTCCTGAAGTTCGCCGACCAGACGGTGGACCTTCAACCGCACAACCAGGCGCCGACCGCGGTCGGCGACAGCGCTTCCACGACCTATGGAACGGCAGTCGTGCTTTCCGCCTCCAGCCTGTTGGCCAACGACACCGATCCGGATGGCGACCTGCTGAGCCTGACGAGCGTCGGCGCCGCCCTGCACGGCGCCGTATCGCTGAGCGGCGGCAAGGTGACCTTCACGCCCTCGTTCGGATACGTCGGCGCGGCCTCGTTTAACTACACCATCTCTGACGGCGCCGGCGGCTCCGCCGTCGCAACGGTGACGGTGACGGTCACGTCCACCAGCGGTTCGAGCACGGGGCCAGCCTACATCTACGGCGCCGGCCAGGCGGGAGGGCGGACCTTCGACGTCTCGGGAGACGGCATCGGTCACCTGGTGCTCGCCACCAGCTTTGACGACGCGCTCTACGGCGGCGGCCAGAAGGACGTCCTCAACGCCTCGGGGGGCGATGATCTGGTCTTCGCCGGCGCGGGCGATGATCTGATCACCGGCGGCGCCGGGAGCGACAGCCTACATGGAGAGTCCGGGCGCGACAGCTTCATCTGGAAGGTCGCCGACGTGACCAACTCCGCCCCGGGGACGCAGGACGAGATCTTCGATTTCGAAGGCGCGGGCGACGGGAGGACCTCGGGCGACTACCTCGTGTTCCAGGGCTTCTCGGCCGGCTCCGGCCTGGCGCTGGTTTCACAATCTGCTGCGGATCCCAACCTCTACACCTACGCCCTCACCGACGCCGCCACCGGGGCGAGCCAGCTGATCGTCATCCATTCGCTGGACGGCGCCGCCCTCGCAAAGGGCGACTTCCTGTTCATGTGAGGCGAGGCGTCAGCCACTCAGCTCAACCGCTCGCCTACCTTGGAGTCGAGAGGAAGTCAGCCAGCGCGTTCGTCAGACGGTCGAACTCCGCCTCCGATCCTATGGTGATCCGAATGAAGTCGGACGTTCGCGGGCCGGCGAAATGCCTCACGAGCACCGCCCGCTCCCGCAGCGCCGCCGTCAGGGCCTGGCCGGTGTGGCTCGGGTGACGGGCGAAGACGAAGTTGGCGCTGGACGGCAGGATATCAAACCCCAGTCCGGTCAGCGCCGCGGTCAGGGCCTCCCGATTTTCGATGATGGTCGATCGTGTCTGTTGGAAATAGGCCTCGTCCTGGATGGCGGCGATGGCGCCCGCCTGGGCCGGCCGCCCGAGGGGATAGGAGTTGAAGCTGTCCTTCACCCGGGTCAGGGCGTCTATCAGTCCGGTGTCGCCGATCGCATAGCCGACCCGAAGGCCGGCGAGTGAACGCGACTTCGAAAGGGTCTGGACCACCAGGAGATTGGGATGGTCGCGGATCAGGGGAATCGCGGTCTCCGCGCCGAAGTCGACATAGGCCTCGTCGATCACGACCGGCGCATCTGCGCGCCCGCTCGCCAGGCGTTCGATCTCCCCGCGCGACAGGGCGATTCCGGTGGGCGCGTTCGGGTTGGCGATGATGATGGAGCCGCCGCGGCCGAGATAGTCGGCGATGCGGACGCGCATCCCACCATCGAGCGGGACCACCTCATGATCGACTCCCAGGAGCCGGCAATAGACGGGATAGAAGCTGTAGGTGACGTCCGGAAACAGCACGGGCTCGGGTTGCTTGAGCAGCCCGGCAAAGGCGTGGGCGAGCACTTCATCGGAGCCGTTGCCGACGAAGACCTGGTCGGGCTCAACCCCGTGATAGTCAGCGAGCGCCTCGCGCAGGCGCGTGGAGCGCGGGTCCGGGTAGAGGCGGAGCGTGTCGGCGGCGGCTGACCGGACGGCTTCGATCGCCATCGGGGACGGTCCAAACGGGCTCTCATTGGTGTTTAGCTTCACCAGGCCCGGGATCTGAGGCTGTTCGCCAGGCACGTATGGCGACAGGCCTCGGGCAAGTTCCGACCAATAGCGGCTCACGCATCCCTCTCTCGCTGCCCACAGGCGCGGATGCATTGGCAGCCCGGAGAGGACTCGAACCTCCGACCTTCGGTTTAGGAAACCGCTGCTCTATCCTGCTGAGCTACCGGGCCGTAAGGCCGGCTCCTTAGCGGCTCGCGTCGCGATGGGAAAGCGTCTTTGGGGCGCGGAGAGGAACAGTGCTTCCCTCAGCCGGCAGGGTTGCTAGCCTGTCCGATCATTGGGGTCGCGGGGGCGGCATGCGTATATTCCGGGTTCTCTACGTCCAGGTGCTGATCGCCATCGCGCTGGGCGTGACCGTAGGCGCGCTGTGGCCGCACCTGGGCGAGCAACTGAAGCCGCTGGGCGACGGCTTCATCGCCCTGATCAGGATGCTGATTGCGCCGATCATCTTCTGCACGGTGGCGACGGGCATCGCCCACATGAGCGACCTGAAGGCCTTCGGCCGCGTGGGCGCCAAGGCTCTGATCTATTTCGAGGCGGTCTCGACCCTGGCCCTGGGGCTGGGCCTGGTGATGGGCGAGCTGATCCAGCCCGGCCGGGGCCTGAACATCGACCCGCGCACGCTCGATCCCTCCGTCGCCGCCGGCTTTCTCGCCAAGGCCAAGGGCGACACCGTGGTCAACCACCTGCTCGCCATCATCCCCAAGACCTTCGCCAGCGCCTTCGCCGACGGCGACATCCTCCAGGTGCTGCTGCTGGCGATCCTGGCGGGTTTCGCGCTCAGCCGGCTGGGCGAGCTCGGCCGCAAGGGGGCCCAGGCGCTGGACCAGGTGATGCAGCTGTTCTTCGCCATCCTGCGGATCGTCGTTCGCGCCGCGCCAATCGGCGCCTTTGGGGCGATGGGCTTCACCATCGGCAAGTACGGGCTGCACGCCCTGATCCAGCTGGGGGCGCTGGTGGGGACCTTCTACCTGACCTCCATCGCCTTCGTGCTGGTGGTGCTTGGCCTGATCGCGCTCGCCACCGGGTTCTCGATCTTCCGCTTCATCGCCTACATCCGCGAAGAGCTGCTGATCGTGCTGGGCACCTCCTCGTCCGAGACCGTGCTGCCCCAGATGATGGAGCGGATGACGCGGCTGGGCGCCGCCCGGCCCGTGGTGGGGCTGGTGATCCCGGCCGGCTACAGCTTCAATCTCGACGGCACCAACATCTACATGACCCTGGCCACCTTGTTCCTGGCCCAGGCGACCAACACCCATCTGACCCTGATGCAGGAGCTGACCCTGCTGGCCGTCGCCATGCTCACCTCCAAGGGCGCGAGCGGCGTCACCGGCGCCGGCTTCATCACCCTGGCGGCCACGCTGGCGGTGGTCCCCACGATCCCGATCCAGGCCCTGGCGATCCTGGTGGGCATCGACCGGTTCATGAGCGAGTGCCGCGCCCTGACCAATCTCGTTGGCAACGGGGTCGCCACGCTGGTGGTGGCGCGATGGGAGGGGAAGCTGGATCGCCAGCGCCTGACCGACGAGTTGCGGCGGGGCCCCACCCCGCTGCATCCCGAGCCCCTGGTGGAGCCGGTGGTGGAAGAGGTTCCCGAGGATTGACCCGCCGCCTCCTGATCGCGCTTCTGCTGACGCTCGCGGCTTGCAGCCGCGCGCCCGAGCTCGACCGCCTTGCCGCCGGAGAGAGCGGCCGGGTGGCGGAGGTTCGCAACGGAGACTCCTTCGTGCTGGACACCGGCCTCGTGGTTCGGCTGGCTGGTGTCGAGGCCCCCAAACGCGACCAGCCCTACGCGGAGGAGGCGCGCGCTGCGCTCCAGCGCCTGGTCGATGGACGCAGGGTACAGTTGCTCTACGGCGGCTCCCGGCGTGACAGATATGGCCGTGCGCTGGCCCAGGTGAAGCTCCACAGCGGCGGTCGCTGGATCGAACGCGAGCTGCTGCGGGCGGGCGCCGTGCGCGCCCGCACCTGGTCGGACAACCGGGCGATGGCTGCTCCCATGCTCGAGGACGAGGCCTATGCCAGGAACCGGAAGCTAGGCCTCTGGAAACTGCCGGCCTACCAGGTGTTGATCCCGCAGGAGACGCCAGCCAAGGATGGCTTCCAGATCGTCGAGGGCCGCCCACGCCAAGTCGCGCCCACGGACGATGGGGTGATGGTGCGCTTCGACGCCGGCCTGAACCTGCAGATCGGCGCCAAGGCGCTCACCGACTTCAAGACGGCCGGCAAGGCCCCGGAACAGCTGCTGGGCCGGCTGGTGCGGGTTCGCGGTCCCCTGCGCTACGGTCCGATCCTGATGCTGGACCATCCCGAACAGGTGGAGGTCTTGAAGACCGCGGACTAGCGATCCGTGGCGGTCTCAGAGTCAGATCGGTCAAAGGCGCGACGTGCTAATGCGCCGGAGCCCCTCGCTCGTCCCTCGCCGCGGTCGTAGTCCCGCTGCGCGCTTCCACGCCATCGGCCGCCTTCTCGATCAGCGACGCCACCGCCCTCGGGTTGGACACATAGATCGCGTGGCTGCCGGGGACTTCAACGACCGTCGCACCCGCCCGCTCCGCCATGGCGCGCTGAGCGGGCGCCGGGATCATCATGTCGTCGGTGACGATCAGATACCAGCTCGGCTTGGTCTTCCAGGCGGGCTCACTAATCGCTCCACTCACCGCATCCAAACCCCAAGGCACCTGCGAGTCGGCCATGAATGCCGCTGTCTTCGCGTCCACATCTCCGGCAAACGCGGCAGGGAACTTGGCCTTGTCGAGGAACAGATAGCCGTCCGTCGGCGGCAGGATGGGCGGCGCCGGCGCTCCGGGCGGAGGATTAGCGATGAGCGAGTTCACCGACTCGCCTTTGTCAGGGGCGAAGGCCGTGACGTAGACGAGGCCGGCGACGTTCGGATCGGTCCCGGCTTCGGTGATCACGGCGCCGCCGTAGGAGTGTCCGACGAGAAGGACGGGTCCGGACAGTGATTTGACGACCAGCCTGACCGCCGCAACATCGCCGGCCAGGGAAATGGTCGGGTTCTGAACGACACTGACGTTGTAGCCGTCGTTCTTGAGGATCTCGTAGACGCTCGCCCAGCCGGACCCGTCGACGAATCCGCCGTGCACCAGGACGATGTTGTTAATGTTCGCCATTGCCGTCCCTCCTCGATGTGGACGAGCACCGAGGCAGCCATTTGCGCAGACCCCTGCTCGACGCTCAACGAAACGCAATTGCGCGGCGCCGGGTTCCCATCCCCATTCGCCAATCCGCACGGGTCTAAAGGGCGAAGTTCACCGCGGCTTCGGCGTGAAGGACGGTTGTGTCGAATACCGGCAGGTCCAGGTCCTCCTGCCGGAGCAGCAGGCCGAACTCGGTGCAGCCGAGGATCACGCCGTCGACCCCCTGCCCTGCCCGCTGCGCGGCGATGATCGCCAGCATGGCGGCCTTGGATTGTGGACGGATCACGCCCCGCACCAGCTCGTCGTAGATGATCGACTGCAGCTGGGCGCGGTCATCCGGCCCCGGGATCACCGCCTCGACGTCCCGGCGGCTCAGGGCGTCCCGGTAGAAGTCCTGCTCCATGGTGTAGCGGGTCGCCAGGAGCAGCGGCCGACGCACCCCTCCAGAACGGATGGCGGATGCCGTGGCGTCGACCACATGGATCAGCGGGATTGAGACCGCGGCCTGCACCTCGTCGGCCATGCGGTGCATGGTGTTGGCGCAGATCAGCAGGGCCTCGGCGCCGGCGCGCTCCAGCCGGCGGCCGGCCTCGACCAGGATCGACGCCGCTTCATCCCAACGGCCCTCGGTCTGCATCAAGGCGATCGGCGCGAAATCGACGGACCACAGGATCAACGGCGCGGAGTGCATGCCGCCCAGCCGCTCGCGCGTCATCCGGTTGAGCAGCTGGTAGTAGACCAACGTGCTCTCCCAGCTCATGCCGCCGATCAGGCCGAGCGTCTTCATGGCAACCTAGAGGTCGGCGTAGATGTGGGTCTCCGCGGCCATGCCTGGGTGGGTCACGGCGCCGAGGTGGGCGGGGCCGACGCCCTGGGCGAACTTCCAGATGGCGCCGGAGTTGTAGTTGGTCTTGCGCGGACTCCAGCCGCGAGCGCGCTGCTCCAGCTCGGCGGGCGCCACTTCAAGATCGAGGGTCCCGGTCTCGGCATTGATGGAGATGATGTCGCCATCCTTCACCAGCCCGATCGGCCCGCCCACCTGGGCTTCCGGTCCCACATGGCCAATGCAGAGGCCCCGCGTCGCGCCAGAGAACCGGCCGTCGGTGACCAGGGCGATGTTGTCGCTGCGCCCCTGGCCGGTCAGGGCGGCGGTGGTGGACAGCATCTCGCGCATGCCCGGTCCGCCCCTTGGCCCTTCGTAGCGGATCACCAGGACATCGCCGTCCTTGTAGTCGCCGCGCTCGACAGCGGCGAAGCAGGCCTCCTCACCATCGAACACTCGCGCCGGTCCGCGGTGCACACGATGCTTCAGGCCCGCCACCTTCACGATGGCGCCGTCAGGCGCGAGCGAGCCCCATAGCCCAACCACTCCGCCTGTCGGCGAAAGAGGCGCTGAGACCGGACGGATCACATCCTGGTCGGTGCGCAGGACGACGCCTTCGAGGTTCTCGCGCAGGGTCCTGCCCGTGACGGTCATCACGTCGCCATTGATCAGGCCAGCTTCGAGCAGGGTGCTCAGCAGGGCCGGAACGCCGCCAGCCTCCCCCATGTCCTTGGCCACATACCGTCCGCCGGGCTTCAGGTCCGCCAGGTAGGGCGTGCGCTTGAAGATCTCGGCCACGTCCTTGAGCGTGAATTTGATCCCGCACTCGTGGGCCATGGCCGGCAAGTGCAGGCCACCGTTGGTCGAGCCGCCAGTCGCCGCCACCACGACCGCGGCGTTCTCGAAGGCCTCGCGGGTGCAGATGTCCCGAGGGCGGATGTTGCGCTCGATCAGCGCCATCACCGCCTCGCCCGAGGCGCGGGCGTAGGCGTCACGGCTGACGTAGGGGGCGGGCAGCGCGCTCGACAGCGGAAGGGCCAGGCCGATGGCCTCCGAAACGCAGGCCATGGTGTTGGCGGTGAACTGGCCGCCACAGGCGCCGTCGCCGGGACAGGCGACCTGCTCCAGGGCGCAGAGGTCTTCCAGGTTCATGCGGCCGGCCGAGTGCATGCCGACACCCTCGAACACGTCGGCGACCGTCACGTCCTTGCCCTGCCAGCGACCAGGCAGGATCGAGCCGCCATAGAGGAACACCGAAGGGACGTTCAGGCGCAGCATGGCCATCATCATCCCGGGCAGCGACTTATCGCAGCCGGCGACGCCCACCAGGGCGTCATAGCCGTGGCCGCGCATGGTCAGCTCGACCGAGTCGGCGATCACTTCCCGGCTGACCAGCGACGAGCGCATGCCCTCGTGGCCCATGGCGATGCCGTCGGTCACGGTGATGGTGCAGAACTCGCGGGGCGTGCCGCCGGCGGCCTTCACGCCCTCGGCCACCACATTGGCCTGGCGCATCAGCGAGGTGTTGCACGGGGCGGCCTGGTTCCAGCAGGAGGCCACGCCCACGAAGGGCTGGTTGATCTCCCGGGTCCCCAGACCCATGGCGTAATAATAGGACCGGTGCGGGGCGCGGCTCGGGCCCTCGGTCACGTGGCGGCTGGGTAGGCGGGACTTGTCCCAGGTCCCGTCGTTTCGTCTCGTCATGGGTGATGCTCCTCGGCGCAGGCATCTATCGGATAAGGGGCCTGCCTGGAAAGTCGTCCCTCGTGTTTCGAACCTTTGCGCGTCTCACCGGTTTACTCGGTCCCAGGGGGTGCTGAGTGAGTGGAGGAAGCGGACATGGTCCATGAACACAACGCCCCTAAGGCCAAGCGCGGATTTGCGGCCATGGATCCCGAGAAGCAGCGGGCCATCGCCAGCAAGGGCGGTCAGGCCGTCCCCGGCGAGAAGCGCAGCTTTTCCAGAGACTCGGCGCTGGCGGCGAACGCAGGCCGCAAGGGCGGCCAGAGCGTCGCGCCCAAGGCCCGAACCTTTTCACGCGATCCCGGACTGGCGGCAGAGGCCGGCCGCAAGGGCGGGGAAGCCCGCAGCGTCGCCAATCGACAGAGAGGCTAAAGCGACTTCTCGATCGCCGCAGTGATTTCCGGATCTCGGGGCTCCATGCGTGAGCCAAATCCGGCGATGAGGCGGCCGTCCTTGCTGATCAGGAGCTTGTGGAAGTTCCACTTGGGCTCGGCCGCCTCACCCAGCTCCGCCTTGGCCCAGCGATAGAAGGGATGGGCGTCGTCGCCCTTGACCACGGCCTTGGAGGTCATGGGGAAATCCACCGAGAAGCGGGTCTCGCAGAAGGTCTTGATCTGCTCCTCGGTCCCCGGCTCCTGGGCGCCGAAGTCATTGGCCGGCACGCCAAGCACCACCAGCCCCTTGTCCTTGTAGTCGGACCACAGCGATTCCAGCCCCTCGTACTGGGGCGTCAGGCCGCACTGGGACGCGGTGTTCACCACCAGCACCACCTTGTCCTTGAAACTGGACATCGGCAGAGGCGCCCCGTCGATCGAGGTGAAGTCATAGTCATAGGCGGATCCGGCCATGGCGAAGCTCCCGAGTGCGGTCTGCCCTTAGAGTGGCCCGGCCGGGCCGGTCATGCCAGCCCCTGATCAGGCCTCAAGGGCGGCGTTCAGCCGGTCGACGACATAGAGGGCCTGGTCGTCGCTCAGGTAGGGGTGCATCGGCAGCGACAGCACGCGCCCCGCCAGCCGCTCGCTCTGCGGTAAAGCCTCGGCGGCATAGGGAGCGAAGGCCTTCATCCGGTGCAGCGGCTGGGCGTAATAGACCGCCGTCGGCACGCCTTCTGCCTTCAACGACGCCTGCACGGCGTCGCGCCGGTCGATCGCAATGGTGTAAAGGCCGTAGCCGCTTTCACAGCCGGCGGGGAAGACCTGGGGGTCGACATGGCCGGCGAGCCCCTCATCGTAGATCGCCGCGATCCGGCGGCGCTGGTCGAGTTCGCCAGGGAAGATCGCCAGCTTCTCGACCACGACTGCGCACTGCAGGCTGTCCATCCGGCCGTTGAAGCCGACCCTCACGCTCTCTTTGCGGGCGGCGTCGGTGCCGTGCCACCGGATCTGTTCGCAGGCCTCCCAGAGGTCAGGGTCCTGGAACAACAGGGCGCCGCCATCGCCGTAGCAGGCCAGCGTCTTGGACGGGAAGAAGCTGGTGGCTGTGATCGGCGCAATGTTCCCGGCCCAGCGTCCGTTCCAGCGGGCGCCGAACGACTGGGCCCCGTCGGCCAGCACTTTCAGGCCCTCCCGCTCTGCAACCGCGAAGATCGCCTCATAGTCTGCAGGGATTCCGAACAGGTCGACGGTTAGCACCAGGCTCGGAGCCAGCCGCCCCTCGCGCCGGGTCTGCCGGATTCGCTGCTCCAGATCTTCAGGGTCGATGTTAAAATCGCCAGGCCTCACATCGACGAACACCGGCGTCGCGCCCGCCAGGATCACGGCGCTGGCGGTGGCGTTGTATGTGAAGGCCGGGATGAACACGGCGTCCGTCCGCTTCAGGTCCATGGCCAGCATCGCCATGATCAGGGCGTCGGTTCCGTTGCCGACCGCCAGGGCCTTCCCGGCGCCCGAGAACGCGCACAGGGCCTGCTCCAGCTCAACGACTTCCGGCCCGTTGATATAGGCGCCGTGGTCCAGCACAGCCGAGAAGCGCGCCTCGACCCGGTCACGGATGCGGGCCTGCTGGGCCTTCAGGTCGATGAAGGCGATTGGGGAAGGCGGCAGCGGCACGGCGTCAGCGCTTTGCCGGGCTGGGACGATCGGCCCGGGGGCGACGGAGCGCGGCGGCGCGGTCCACGTCCAGCGCCACGTCGAGCGCCCTGACCGCCTCTTCGCCCGTCACCAGCGGGCGGGGCGTCTCGCCACGACAGGCGGCCACAAATGCGGCGACGCTTTCGCCAAGCGGGTCGCGGCCGGCCGGCGTTTCTGCAAAGCCTGCGTCGAGGCCGAACGGGGTGGTGTCGGTGAAGGTCCGCGCCAGGAAGTCGATCTCGACCTCCCCTGACGGGAAGACCACGCGCATGGTCCGCTCGCGCCGGTCAGCCATGCGCGAGGCTTCGAACAGCGCCACCATGCCGCCGGCGAATTCGAGCTCGGCCTGGACCTGGTCGGCAAAGGGTCCGGTGGTGACCGCGCCATCCGCCTCGACCCGCGCCAGGGGCGAAGCGTCCAGGGTCAGGGCCAGGTCGATATCGTGGATCATCAGGTCAAGCACGCAGGAGACGTCCAGGCTGCGTCCGGTGAAGCCGCCGCGACGCACAGCTTCCAGCCGCAACGGCGTCTCGGGCAGCCCCAACAGCCCCATGGCCCTGAATACAGCCCGTTCCTGATGACCACAGGCCAGCATCAGGCCTGCCGCCCTCGCGGCGTCGACCAGCGCCTGCCCTGCCTCGATGCTGTCAGCCAGGGGCTTCTCGACATAGACGTGCCGGCCCCGAGCCAAGGCGGCGGCGGCCACGACGGCGTGGCTGGACGCGGGCGACGCGACGGTCACCACGTCCACGGCGTCGAGGAAGGCGTCCAGCAAGGCAAACGCCTCGGCCCCTAGCGGGCCGGCGAGGGCCCGGGCCCGATCGGCGTGCGGATCCAGCACGGCGGTGAGCGCAACACCCGGCAGGCTGGCGTACTTGCGGGCGTGGTGGCCGCCGAAAACGCCGGCGCCGACGACGCCGGCTCTCAAGGCCTTGATCATGAGCTGTGCTGTTCTGGCCTCATTGCGGTGCAAAATGGTCTGCACCGGGCATCCTGGGCAACCCCGGGCAGATCACGATGTGTGGCCGTTTGTTGCCGCTCCCATCGGGCGTTAGCTTGGGCTACAAGGGCCGGCCCTCGAGCCGGAGCCTAACTTGGCGCGTCTTTTCGATGCCTATGTCGTTGTCGATTGGAGTGCGGCGTCCTCGCCCAAAACAGGCAAGGACTCCGTATGGATCGGCGTGCTCAAGCGCGACGCGCGTTTCCGCCTCGCCTTCGAGGCCTTCAATCCGCCCACCCGCGCGGCAGGCGAGGCCAAGCTGCGCGAGGTTCTGGCTGACCTTCGCCGCCGGGGCGAGCGCGCCCTGATCGGGTTCGACTTCTCGCTGGGCTATCCTTCCGGCACAGCCGCGCTGCTGAAGCTGAAGCAGCCGACCTGGTCCGCCATGTGGACCTTTCTGGCCAGCAACGTCGCCGACAAGGCCGACAACACCAACAACCGCTTCGCCGTCGCCGCCAAGATGAACCGGCTGATGACCGATGAGGCGCGGCCCTTCTGGGGCGCGCCGGCGCGCGACACCCAGCGCTGGCTGGCGTCCACCAAGCCCGAGTCGCATGGCGGCGACCTGCCGCCCCTGTTCCGCAGGGCGGAGCTCGCCACCCAGGGCCCCGGCAAGGGCGCCAAGACGGTCTGGCAGATCTTCGGCAACGGGACCGTGGGAAGCCAGGCGATCGTCGGAATCCCTGCCGTCAAGCGTCTCGCCGACGAGTTGGGCGACAAGGCCCTGGTCTGGCCGTTCCAGACGGGCTGGCGCGCGCTGGCCGCCGACGATGTGGCGGGCAAAGAAGCCGTCCTCGTCGAAGTCTACCCCTCGCTGCACAACGCCCGGGTAGACCCAGGCGAGGTGCCGGATCGCGCCCAGGTGCGGGCCACCGTCGAGCATTTCGCGCGCCTGGATGACGCCGGGAAGCTGGCTGACGCCTTCGCCGCGCCAAAGGACGCTTCGCCTGAGACCATCGCCGAGGTGGAACGCGAAGAGGGCTGGATCCTCGGGGTTTAAAGCGGCCGCCGGGCCAGCATCCAGAAGCGGCCGAGCAACAGGCTCGCCGACAGCAGGCTTGCGGCGATCACCGCCCAGATGATGCCGTTGAAGCCCAGGCCCAGAGGCAGCGCCAGCGCCCATCCCAGCGGCAGCATGACCAGGGCGTAGCTGGCGAACTGGATCAGGGTGGGGATCCAGACCTCGCCGCGGGCCCTCAGCGCCATGGCGCACACCACCTGCAGCGCGTCGGCGATCAGGAACAGGCATGACAGGACCAGCGCGCCCGACACGATCCTGACCAGCGCTGGATCGGTGGCGTAGGCCCGGGCGATCCAGGGCGCTCCCGGCCAGACGATGAGCGCCGTCACCGCCGCCGTGGCGGTGCACACGCCGAACCCCAGCTGGCCGGCGCGGACCACGGCCTTCTGATCCCGGGCGCCATAGGCGTGGGCGACCAGCACGCTGGTGGCGATGGCCAGCCCCAGCGGCACCATGAAGATCACCGATGTCACGTTCAGGACCACTGACCATGCCGCCACGGCCAGTCCGCCCATCCAGCCCGCGACGACGTTCATCCCGGCAAAGGCGCTGCTCTCCATCATCAGCGAGAGGCCCGCGCCAAACCCGATCCGGCGCTGTTCGGCCTCGGCCGCGCGGTCGTCGGGCGGCCGGTTGAACAGGCCGAGCCCACGCGCCCCGGGCATCAGGACGATGTAGCCAAGGAGAGCCGACGTCAGGACCAGCCGCGCGACAAATGTCGACCATGCGGCGCCGACGGCCCCCATGGGCGCCAGCCCGAAGGCGCCCGGCACCAGGATGAGGTTGATGAGCAGATTGACCAGGTTGGCGAACCACATGGCGGTCATGGCCGGCAGCGGGCGCCTGAGGCCTTCAAGGAAACTGGCCGCGGCGTTGGCCACCAGATACATCGGCAGGGAGAGAGCGAAGACCCGGGTGACCCGGCCGGCTCCCCGGACCAGGTCGGCGTCCAGGCCCAGGGAGGCCAGGAGAAGCGGCCCCAGCAGATACAATCCGACGGCGCAGGCGGCTCCGATCCAGAGCGAATAGACCACGCCGCGTCGGAAGGCCGCCCCGGCCCGCTCGGGTCGCCCCTCCCCCAAAGCCCGCGAGGTCATCACCTGCACGCCGTTGATCAGGCCGATCGCGGTGGTCAGGATCACGGCCGACGGCGCCCAGCCAAGCGCGTGGTAGCCCAGCTGGACTGAGGAATACCGGCCGACGACGATGGTGTCGGTCAGTCCCATGGCCATGATGCCGAGCCGGCCAAGCACCACCGGGCCGGCCAGCTTCAGAAGGTCAGGAAGGCCTGCGCGGGAACGCAGGCGATCTGCGTCGCGCGTCATCGGTCGGTTCCGCTGCTGGATGGCCGCGGAAAATGACGCCGGCGCCCGCCTTGTGCAAGCGGGCGCCGTGTCTGATCAACCCGACCGACTGATCAGAAAGCGAACTGCGAGCGGAAGGAATAGACCTTCACGTTCGGGCCAGCCTGGACCCGAGCCGCGCCGGCGCCTGTGAGCTTGTCGATGTCGATGTTCTGGAAGTCGAACAGGAAGCGCACCACGCTGTTCGGATACCAGTTGAGGCCGACGGTGGTGATCTTCTGCTCGCCGCCGGGCACGCCGCCGGTTGGTAGGGCGACACCGACCACTCCGGCGTTGTCGTTGAGGTTCAGGTCCGTGTATCGCGCCGCGATCTCGAACGCGCCCCAGGCCCCCTTGGCGGGGTCGAAGGGCTTGGCCGGGCGGATGCCGCGGAAGCCGCCGTTGGCGCCATTCCACACATGACGCTCGCCGGTAAGGGTCCAGGCGCCCTGGACGTACCACCCGTCGAAGGATGGATCGTAGGGCGAGGCCCCTGCGCCCACCGCCGTTCGGCTGACATTGACCTTGTACCACTCGCCGGCCACGTAGAAATTCTTCCAGCTGGCGCCGCCCTCGAGGCCGAAGGCGGTTGCGCCGTCCGCGACGATGACGCCGGTGTCGACCAGCCGCTTGCCGTCGACGCGGATTTCCGGACGCTCGCGAAGCTGAATACCCTCGGTGACCGTTGGGCCGGCGGCTGTGTCGGCCGGCCGGATGACGCCCTGGATGTTGGCACCCAGGTGGACGTCGTAGTCCATGCCGTGCAACGGATTGAAGGCGACACGGCCGAGGTAGCCCATCTGCTCGCCGAATTCGGTGTTCACACCGACGACGTCGCCGGTCAGCGTACCGGAGACGTACCAGCGGTCGCCGTTGGCAAAGAAGCCCACGCCGGAGCGGCCGTCGCCGCCGGCGATGTTGCGCACCAGTTCAGCGACGGCCGGCCGTTCGAGGAACAGGCCTTCGGTGTTGCTGGTGGCGTCTTCCAGACCGGTCGGGGTCGCCCAGGCGCCGACGCGCAGGCGTACGGGATTGCCGGCTCCGAAGGGTTTCCAGCCGGTATATTCGACATAGGCTTGGTTCAGCGCCGGCGCTTCACCGCCGCTGCCGCCGAATTCGCCCCAGATCGCGACGTTCCAGTCCTTGAACACCGTGGCGTCGAGACCGAGACGGGCGCGGCGGAAATTGGTGCCCGAGCTGAGGTCGTTGGCCGCCGTCAACGGGCTCTCGTCATAGTGGGCGGCGTCGAACTGGACCACCGTGCGCAGCGCCACCTTGAAGTCGCCGTTGGCCGTGCCGATCGTCGGGCGGCCGTTCGGGAAGGTGACCTGCGGCAGGCCCGCCACGGACGTGCGCACGTCCTTCAGGCCGGCGGAGGACGCCGCCTTGAGGTCGGCGATCTGGGCGGCCAGCGATTCGACCTGCGCCTGCAGCGCTTCGATGGGCACGGACGCGGGCGCGGCGGCCTTGAGCGCGGCGACCTGGGCCGACAGGGCGTCTACCTGGGCCTGCAAGGTGTCGAGTTGCTGCTGCTTCGCGTCGACCGGAAGCGCGGCGGCGGCCGTCACCAAAGGCGCGTCGGTGGAGGCGAATGCGCTTCCTGCGGCAAACACCAGGAGTCCGCCAACAGCTGCGCCCGCGAACAGGCGGCGAGGCGCCCTCACGCTTTCTGATCTCATCGTCCTAGTCCCCTCTTCGCGCGCCAGGCGCCGTTTTCACTGGCGTATAGAATACCTATAAATCCCACCTGTGCAATAGGAGTAATATGCCAAAAGCGTTATGCACTTGAACCACATAATGGTTACCGACGCGTTCACCACGACGGGGAATCGGCCCGAGAAAAGGCCGTAAGGGGCAGACTGCGATCAGGGAACCGTCAGACGCCGGCGACGGCGTGCTGCTTGCCGTCGCGTTCGGCCTTAAGCCGCTCAGCCACCAGGAACGCCAACTCGAGCGCCTGTTCGGCGTTGAGACGCGGGTCGCAGTGGGTGTGGTAGCGGTCCGCCAGGTCGGTTTCCGCCAGGGCGCGCGCGCCGCCCAGGCATTCGGTGACGTTCTGGCCAGTCATCTCCAGGTGCACGCCGCCGGGATGGACTCCCTGGGCCTCGCAGACGTCGATGAAGGTCCGCACCTCCGCCAGGATCCGGTCGAAGGGCCGCGTCTTGTATCCGTTAGCGGCCGTGAGCGTGTTGCCGTGCATGGGATCGCAGGCCCAGACCACTGCCCGGCCCTCGCGGACTGTGGAAGCCATCAGGTTCGGCAACATGGCGCCGACCTTGTCAGATCCGAACCGGCCATAGAGCGTCAGACGCCCGGGCTCATTGTCGGGGCTCAGGCCTTCGATCAGCCGCGCAAGCGTGTCGGGCGTGTCATTGGGGCCGACCTTGACGCCGATAGGGTTCTTGACGCCACGGAAGAACTCCACGTGGGCGCCGTCGATCTGGCGGGTGCGCTCGCCGATCCACAGCAGGTGGGCGGACGTGTCGTACC
>FTHI01001494.1_pt1 | contig 27923 bp, 23 predicted proteins | sample 1640891 | NCBI WGS metagenome assembly FTHI01 (sample SAMEA3914788, study PRJEB12502) | metagenome | biome: forest; material: soil | place: Canada | collected 2011-07-03 | depth 0.1 m
ACCACGTCCCGGACCGAGTGGCCCTGTCCGCTGCCACAGTTAAGCACCAGCGAGTCGCCGCCCCGGACCAGATGGCCAACGGCCCGCAGGTGAGCGTCGGCCAGGTCGGACACATGGACGAAATCGCGGACGCAGGTCCCGTCCGGCGTAGGATAGGTGTCGCCGTGGATGACCAGCGTCTTGCGGCGGCCCGTCGCCACATCGCAACAGGCGGTGATCAGGTTCCCCTCGCCACCCGCCCGGCGGCCGGTCCTCAGGCGAGTATCGGCTCCCGCCACATTGAAGGAGCGGATCGCGACGAAACGGGGTCCGCCCATCGCTTGCGCCTCGACAAGCAGGGCCTCGGCGTCGAGCTTGCTCTGGCCATAGGGGTTCAGCGGCAGGGTCGGGGTGGTCTCGGACACGCGCTGATCGTGCACGTCGCCATAAACGGCCGCCGTAGAGCAGAGGATGAAATTCGGCACGTCCAGTTCGATCGCCGTCCGGATCAGCGCCCGCGTTTCTTCGACATTGTTCTGCCGGTGCTTGGATGGATTGCGCACGGACTCTTCGACACTGATCGACGCGGCGAAGTGCACGATGGTGTCGAGCCGGTGCTGGCTCACGAGCCGCCTGACGGCGTCCCCGTCCGACGCCTTCGCCACGATGAAAGGCGCGTCCTGAGGTGGAGCCCTCCGATCGCCCGCCGAAAGGTCATCGAGAATTGCGAAAGGGATGCGCGCATCGCGGCATGCCCACGCGAAGCAGGAGCCGATATACCCGGCCCCGCCAGTAATCAAAACGCCCCCAGACATACGAGAAACTTTTGCCTTCTTTCTTGCGAGTCCATCCCAACAGCCGCCGCCCAAATCATTCAGGACGAACTGCTTCGTGAATGGTCTTTCCCCGGTTCGCCCGACTCTACATTCGGTCAGCTTTCCGACACTGCAAGGATGGCGCCTGAATATGAACGGCATAGCGGACGCCTCGCTTCGCCACGCAGGGGACTCGTGCGATCTAGAGGCGGGATATGGGGAGCGCCGCTTGTGACAACATGGACGTCGTGACGTCCGCCAGGGACCTGCTCCGGTCCGAGGCGCCTGGACGCTGGATCCTGCGCCACGCGGCCCCTCTCTCCTGGGTGATCCTGGGGTTGGGCGTTGTCCTGCAGCTCGCCAATTACCTCTGCGGCCACTCCCTCTGGCTCGACGAGGCCTATCTCAGCTTCAACTTCATGACCCACAGCGCCGCCCAGCTGTTCGGTCCCACCGACTTCTCCCAGATCGCGCCCGAGGGCTGGCTGCAGCTCGAGGCGCTGAGCTATCGGGCAACCCAGTCGTTCGAGTATGGCCTTCGAGCCCTGCCGCTGGCGGCCGGGCTGGGGTCCCTGTGGCTGTTCCGGCGTCTGGCGTTCCGGGTCCTGGGGCCTGGCGGCGCGCTTGCCGCCGTGGCGGTGGTCTGCCTCTCGCCGCAGGTCATCGCCTACGCCGTGATGGTGAAGCCCTACAGTGTCGATGTCCTGGCGACGGCCTGGATCCTTCTGCTCGCCTTTCCGATGCTGCAGGAGCGCCCGGCGTCATTGGGGGACATTGCGCGACTGGGACTCGCCGGGCTGGTCTTCGTGCTCGTCTCGTTCCCGGTCGTCTATGTGCTGGCGGGCGTCGGATCTGTCCTCTGCCTGCAGCTGGCGTGGCGGCGGCGCTGGAGGGACGCCGCCGTCATGGTCCTGGCCTGCGCCGCCTGGCTGGCGGCCTTCGCCGCCCTCTACCTGCTAATCTACAAGCCCCAGGTGCAAGCCGGCACGCTGGACGATCCGGGCACCCAGCAGTTCTTCAAGGACACGGGGTTCGTCCCTTATTGGGCCCAGAAGGTCGACGACGTCGATCGTTTCGCCTCGAACATCTCCAGCTGGTTCTCATTCTACTTCCCCACAATCAGCCACCTTGTGGCGCTGGCGGTGTGCCTTGCCGGGACAGTCGTCCTCCTGCGCAAGACCCCGATGTTCGCGGCCGCGCTCGCCGTGACCCTGCTTGTGGCTTTAGGAGGCTCCGCCGCCCAGGCCTATCCGCTGTACGACCGCTTCACCCTGTTCCTGTTCCCGGCCATGGGCCTGGCGATCGGCGCGGCGTTGGGAGCCCTGCTGCAGGGCCGGGCCTGGCGGTGGATCGTCGGGGCCGCCCTGTCAGCGCTGGTGCTGTTCGGCCCCCTGAAGGACCTGCAATGGTGGATGCGCCGCGACCCGCCGTTCGCGATCACCCACGTCACGCCCGCCTTGAAGATCCTTGGCCAGCAGTGGCGACCGGGCGACGGGCTCTACATCCAGGCCTCGAGCGCGCCGGCCTTCCTGGTCTACCGACGCCGGTTCGGCCTGGAGGCCGCTCCGTGGACGGCGGGCTACCAGGCGTCGTGGGCGTGCCTGGCCAGCGACCCGGCCGTCCTGAAACAGTCCAGGACCTTCGTCCTTGCTCCCATCGATGTCGGCGCCCGGGCGATGCCCGCGTTCGGCGAGGCCGATATCAAGCAGCTTGAACAGGCGGGATTGGACGTGAAGGTCCTGGAAGCGAGAAGCGACCTGAAGCTGCTGGAACTGGACCAACGCGCGGGCGCCAGACCAGCCCCGCCTGCTGGCTGCGAGCTGCAGTGGGTGCATCGGGACCTTGAAACCGCCCTGCGCGCCTACCGGCTTGGAGCAGCGCCGCGATCTGTGGGCTCCTAGCGCGTCATCCAGGGCTTGCCCTTGGAACTGGCCGCATGGACCGCCTCCTGGCCCGGCTGGAACTTGCCGCGCCCGCCCTGCTTGGGCTTGGCCGCCAGCGCGGCCTTCTTCAGGCGCAGCGCCTTCTGGATCGGGGTCTCGGCAGGGTCGGCCGGAGCGGCATCGTCGTCTTCCATGATCGCTCCAATGCACCCGATAGCAAACGATCACCTAAACGAGTTCTCGCCTGCGGGCATGGGCTTTCTCATCGGGACGAGCGCGATCGATTGGTCCACGACGTCGCCAGGGCGGTGTGGCACAAGCGTCCGGCACGGTCTCCGACGGACCGGATCTCAAGGTCGAACGCGCCATGGCCGACGAAGTCGAGGTCGCCACGCTGGGAACCCTAAGCGGACTGTTCCGCCGCACCCATCCCCACGTTCCGCCTTCCGGGGCCGTCTGTGAGAACTGCGCGACCCTGCTGCGGGGGTCGTGGTGCTATGCGTGCGGTCAGGAGTACGGCGAGACCCGCCGCTCGATCGCCGACCTGGTTTGCGAGGCCTTCGAGGGCCTGTTCCATGCCGATGGCAGGCTTTGGCGAACCCTGCCCCGGCTGATGCTGAACCCGGCCCAGCTCACTGCGGATTATGTCCAGGGGAAACGCGCGCCGCAGGCGCCGCCGTTCAGCCTGTTCCTGGTCATGGTGGTGCTGTTCGTCTTCATCAGCGGAGCGACCGAGAAGCATGCCGCTGCTCCGGCCACGGCCGGCTCGTCCGGATCTGCCGCCCTCATCGCCGGCGCCGCCCCGTCGGTGGACGACTCGCCGCTGTACGCCTGGATCAAGGCCAGGGAACGGGTCGCCCTGTCCCAGCCAGAGCGTTTCTCCATGGTGGCCGACACGTGGGAGCATCGGTTGGCCATCGTCATGCTGCCGATCTCGGCTCTGCTCCTGACCGCCATGTTCGCCTTCAACCGGCGGTTCCTGGTGCACGATCATCTGGTCTTCTCGATGCACTCGTTCGCCTTCGCAGGTCTGGTTATCGCTGCGAGCATGCTTGCAGGCGTCTTTGTGGGCGACTGGGCGATGTGGCTCTGGCTGCTGCTGCCCGTCCACCTGTTCTTCCACATGCGCGGATTCTACCAGACGAGCGCGGGCGGGACCCTGGCCCGGATGGGCTTGCTCTACGGCGTGTCGGCGATCTGCTTCGTCTTCCTGATGTTCGCCCTGATCCTGATCAGCCTGTCGGCGATGACGGCCTGACCTCGGCCTCGGCCGGGGCGCAAGGATTGCCGCGGGGTTCCCATCCCGGCGTGGTAAGAGTGCAGCAGATTGGCGCAACACGCCCTGATCCGACGTTCGGAGATCACTCCATGAAAACTGAGATTAGTCGCCGCGTCGCCGTTGGCGGCGCGCTTGTGGCGCTTGGCGCGCCGGCCGTGGCGCTGGCCGCTGGCTCGTTCTGGCTGGTGCCGCCCAACCAGAAGCTCGATGACTTCCACGGCTCGGCTCTACCGCCGGCGCCTCAGGCGGAACCGGACGCCCCGGAGATCGTGGTGGACAGCCCCAAGGCGAGCACCGGGCCGATCCAGGCGCCGGTCAGCATCGCCCTGAAGTTCGTTCCCGCAACCGGGGCCGCCATCGATCCGGCCGCCTTCAAGGTCGCGGTCCGGATTCTGGGCGGCTGGATGGATGTCACGTCGGAAATCCGCAAGCGTGCCCAGGTCAAGGCCAGCGGCGTTCAGGTCGCCGGCGCGATGCTGCCCAAGGGCAAGCACCGCATCCGCCTGCAGATCAAGGACGACAAGGGCCGGCTGGGCGAGGACATCATCGCCTTCGAGATCGCCTGACGCGTTGCGCCCGGACCTCCGGCGGGGTCAGGCCCCGGCGTCGGATGTCCGGACGCGGACCATGGCGGCTGACGCACTGAGCCCGGCGGCCTTGCCGCGCGCCAGAGCGGTGCGCAGGGCGCTGAGGAATTCACGTTCGGTGGCGTAGTCCGACAGGTCGGTCCCGAACATCGGCCGCTCAGAGGCGATCGCCAGAATCACCTCGTCGCCATAGGGCGGCGCGATCTGGAAGCGAACGCCGCGGCGGCCATCGGCGCCCAGCCTGACGAGGCGGCGCCCTTCGGCGCCGGCCGACGGCGTCCCGCGATAAAGCTCCACGGCGCTCCCGTCGGCCTGCAGATAGATCACGTGCAGATAGGGCCGCGCGGCGGTGGTCTCCGCCTCGATGGTGAAGATGTCGTCCTTCGCAAGGCGGACCGGATCCCCCGCCGGCGGCGGGCCCTGCTCGCGTCCGATGCGCAGCGCAGCGCCAGGGGCCGTCTGGGCGGTGAGCAGGGTGAGCTCAACCTCGCACTGTGGCCACGGGCGGTACGCCACGCTCCAATGCAGTCCAGGTTCGATGGCAACGGCCCGCGCCTTCCGCGCGGCGATCTCGCCCGCCGAGCCTGCAAAGCCGCTCACCAGTGAGCCTGAAGGCCCAGCCGAGACGTCGAACTGGGCGCACTGACCGCCGCCAAGGGCTGCGCGCAGACGCTGCTGAACCGTGGCGTCGGGCGGCGTGGGGGCCGGAACGGGCGAAAGGCCGGCGACCTCGTCGTCGTCCTCTCCCAGCGGTTCCAGAACATAGGCCTCTCCGACCACGTTCTGGAACGTCTGGTAGTCGATCCAGAGATAGCCGCCATCGCCCCAGTCGGTCCCCCAGGAATTGATCAATCGGAAAGCCTGCCGGCGGTCGTCGTAGCCGACCAGGGCGAGGGCGTGCATGCGCTCCGCGCCGGTAGGGTTCCAGCGGTCGAACCGCTCGTCGGAGTGATAGACGCCGGTGAATTTGCGCAGACCCTGGAACCCGTGCGGCATGCTCATGCCGAACACCACCGGATGGCCCAGCCAGAGCTCACCCTTGATGTCGTCGATGACCAAGGGGTTGCGCCAGTCGTCCTTGAGCGGCGAACCCTCGCTGGGCTTGTGCTCGACGGCGCGCCATCCCGCGATCCGGAAGCGCGCGGCGACAGCACGCAGGGAGTCCGGCGGCGGCGTCTGACACTGGCCGGCGGTGTAGGGGAACTCCGTCAGGGTCGCGGCGCCTTCGCGGGTCAGAAGGTCGAGCGATTGCTGCATCATCGCGCCACGATGGCATTGCGGGTCCGTGGTGAGCGAGTTGTAGATATAGGCGGGACTGATGATGTCGCTGGGCGAATCCGGACGCCGTGAGGTCCGCGCCGAGGCGAGGAACGAGCGGGCCGCATAGCCCACGGCCCAGGCGGTGCAGGCCCCCTCTGCGCCCTGGACGCCAGGCGTTGGAAAGCGGCTGGTGAGGTCCTTGGACTCGCCGAAGAAACTCCGGAACCGCTGCACCTTGGGGAAGGCCGAATAGGACTGGGGGGTCACCGGTACGAAGCCGGTGCCGAACTCGGCCTCGTCATCGAGGGCGTCGGCGGCGGGGGCGACGCTTCCCCATAATGCCGCCGCCAGCACGACGGCGGCGGCGCGAGTCGGGTTCCGCCAAAGCCTTGTCTGCCGTCCGGACAATGGCGCTCCTAGCTGTCTGCGACGTCAGTTCCCGGCGGACAGTCGGGCTTGGGCTCGCGGACGAAGACGACGTTTCGCACAAGCCGATCCTCCGGCGTGACCACGACCAGCGCCGAGTAGCCCTTGACCGGCAGGTAGAGCCTCCATCCGTCGACGCTTTGAACGGCGTTGACGAGGAGCGTGATGTGACCGAGTACCCCGCGCGTCCCCTCGTCGACGGCGCAGGTCCGCACCGACCCGCCCTGGCGTCGAACCTGGTCCAGCCATTGGCTCATGCGTTCCGGGACGGCGCGCGTCCGGTAGGCGCCCTCCACCCGCACGTCGATCCTTTCGAGCCGCGCGCCGAGGGACTCATGCACTTGCATGTCGAACCCGCCGGTGTCCGCCCAGGCGATCCGCGGCTTGGGCGGGGGCCTGGGTCCCGTCCAGCGGCCGACCACGTCCGCGAGGATCGAGGCGTTGGCGACTTCGCTGTTGTCCTGGGCGACGCCCGCGGTTGCTGCGTTAGCGACGTGGGCCGAAAGCAAGGCTGCCAGCGCCATGACGACCGCCGAGGAAAGGATCTGGCGCATGCTAGCCGGCGACGGCGCGGCGGGTGAACTGGACCTGGGTGACGTCGCCTGACTCCGGCTCCAGCCAGAGGACCGCGTCAAAGGACTTGGCCGGCGCGTAGGCGTTCACCCTGGGGGCGAACATCTGCTTGAGCGCGCGGAACAGCGAAAATCCCCGACCGCCGCAGCTGATCGCCTTGCGCGAGACCTCTCCGCCCGTGCGCTGGACCTCCGCGAGCCAGCCGGCCAGCGGCTTCGGCGGCTCGGAGGCCGGGAACGGCTGGGCGGCATCGATGACGATGCTGTCGGGCCGTGGGACGAGGAGGCGATTCAGGCCGGCGTCGAAATCCGGCGCGTCCGACCTCAGGTCGGCATGGGCGAAAGCCCGCGTGCAATCCACGGGCGGCGCCGGATCGGGCGCTCGGACCGGCTGGGGCGCGGGCTGGGGCCGTGGGGCCGGCGTCGGCGGGCAGGCCTCAGGCCGCAGGACACGCACGCCACGCGAGCCGCACTCGTCCTGCTGTTCGTGATTGTCGGCGTCCTGGGCCAGGAGCGGGCTGGGGGAAGCAGACAGGGCGACCGTGACGAGCACGGCCAAGCCAACAAGCTTGTGCAAGATGATCCCCTTGGATCAACCCCTTTAGACCCTTTGGCCCCGGACGCGAAATGCCGGGCGCCCTGCCCAACTTGGTCCTGTCAACGTCTCCGCCTTGAGCCCATGGTGATCCGGCGCGCGGCCGACCTCAGCGCGGCAGGAGTCCGCCCATGCGCTGGTTCACAGGTCTGGCGGTTCTGCTGGCCTGCCTCGCGGGCCGGACGCCGGCCCGGGCCGAGCCGCAGCGTCTCGCCCTTGTGGTCGGCAATGCGGCCTACGCCACATTTCCCAAGCTGGTGAATTCGGCGAACGACGGCCGCGACATGGCGGAGGCGCTGAGGGGTCTACGGTTCGACGTGGTCGAGGCTTCGGACGTCTCCCTACCGGCCTTCAACCGGGCCCTGGCCACGCTGATCGCCAAGGTGCGCCCTGACGACGTGGTGGTGATCTTCTTCGCCGGGCACGGGATGATGGGTCTGACCTCGGAGACCTCGGAGGACTTCGACAACTTCCTTGTCCCCATCGAGGCCACCCTGACCACGCCCCAGAAGGTGGCGGCCGGGTCCCTGGCCCTGCACACCATCCTTGACGCGCTGGAGAAGGCGCGGGCCGGACCGCGACTGGTGATCCTGGACGCCTGCCGCAACAATCCCCTGGCGCCCGACTGGGCCGACTACGCCACTGAGCGCCCGCCGACGATCGGCCTGATGCAGCCGCGGTCCGCCGCCCTGAAGAACGTCTACATCGCCTTTGCGACGTCCCCCGGCAAACGGGCGGGAGACAACCGGGACGGCAAGAACGGGGCCTTCACCGAGGAAGTGCTCAAGCGGATCGCCACGCCCGGCATCACGGTCAACGCCCTGTTCGAAGAGGTCTCGGCGGCCGTGGAGCAGAAGACGGCCAACCGGCCGCCCGTGCAGACGCCGTGGTTCGCCGCCGGCGGGGGCGAGGCCGCCAACATGGTGCTCAATCCCGTGGCCGGCGCCCGGGCGCCGGTCGCCGATCCCATGACCCTGGATCTGGGCCTGGTGCGCCAAGCACAAGCCTGCGGACTGCCGATCTGTCTCGAAAGCGCCGCCGCCGCGGTCCGGTCCGCGTCGATCCATGACGCGCTGCTGCTGCGCGCCGGCACGATGCGCGAGTCTGCCCGCCAGAGCGCGGCGCCGTCGCCGGCAGGTCCGCTCCCTGCGCCGCCGCAGACGGACCAACGCGCCCTGGGCGCCGCCGCCCGCCTGTTCCTGGCCTCCAACCGGCGCACGTTGAACGGCTGGACGGCTATCGGGGACGCCCTGATGACGGGCCGCGAGGGCTTTGACCGGGATGAGCCGGCGGCCATGCGCTGGTACCGCGCGGCGGGCGCGGCAGGGTCGGGAGAAGCCGCCTTCGCGGTCGGTTCGGCCCTTCACGGCGGTCTTGCGGGCGTTCCGGCCAATCCCGTTGAGGCCTACCACTGGTTCGAGCGCGCCGCCGGCCGCAACCATCCCCAGGCCTTCGGCCTTCTCGGCGAGTACAACGCCAAGGGCCTGGGCGAGCGCGTGGTCAACGAGGCCGAGGCCGACGCCTGGTTCGTGAAGGGCGCCGCCTCGGGAGACGCCTATTCGACCCGCCGCCTTGCCGACTTCACGTTCGACGGAAAAGGCGGCCAGACGCGCGATCCGCAGAAGGCCCAGGCCCTCTACCTCAAGGCCGCCGAACTGGGCGATCCGGAAGCGATGATGCGGGTGGCCGATTTCGTGCTGTTCTCGCGCAATGATCCGGCGTCTGGCCTGCACGGCTCGCAGCAACAGGCGCAGGCCTGGCTGATGAAGGCCGCGGAGTCGGGCTATCTGGGCGCCTACGACCAGATCGCGCTCAACTTCCATGCCGGCCAGGGCGTCCCCAAGGATGACGTGGAGGCGTTGCGCTGGATGCTGCGGGCGGCGGATCGCGGATCGGACGGCGCGATGTATTCGATCGGCATGGCCTACGCCAAGGGCGACTACGGCCTGGCGAAGGACTGTCACCAGGCCGGCCGATGGCTGCGGCGCGCCCGGGTGGCGGGCAGCTACTTTGCGCGCCTGGAGGTCTACTCGGTCGCGAAGGCCTGCGAGTCCTACCAGTGAAGGCGCTCGGGCTCGCCCTGTTGTTGCTGGCGATCAGCCCATCGGCGCGGGCGGAGACCGGGGCGGCCCTGGTGATCGGCCAGGGCGCCTATTCGGCTGCGGGCCTGTCTTCGTTCTCCAAGGCCGACGCCGCTGAGGTCGCCGCGGCGCTTGCGGCGGACGGCTGGCGGGTGCAGACCGGCGAGGATCTCTCGGCGGCCCAGTTGGACGAGACCTTGAGCCGGTTCGCCGCCGGCGTGACGGCCGACGAGCCGGTGATCGTCTATTTCTCCGGACTTTCAGCAAAGGGCGCGGCGGGGGCGTCAGGCGTCGACAATGTGCTGCTAGGCGTGGACGCCATGCCGGCGGCGCAGACTGATCTGCCAACTGCGGGCCTTCCATTCGGACGGCTGGTGGCGGCGCTGAACAAGGCGTCGACGGGCGCCAAGACGATCATCGTCGACGCCGCCAGGCCGAACCGGTTCGAAGCGGACTGGCGGGCGCCCCCCGGCCTGGCTGAACCCACCAGCTTCGCCCTGCGCAACGCCTTTGTGGCCATGCCTTCAGCACCCGGGACGCTGGCCCGCGAAGGGCTGTTCGCACCAGCGCTGGCCCAGGCGTTGAAACGGCCCGGGCAGTCGATCAATCAGATCATGATCGACCTTTCGACGACGGTGGATCGGCAGACCGGCGGACTCCAGACCGCCTGGTACTCTGGGTCGGCTTCCTCCGCGCGCCTGGTGGTTCGCCCGGGCGAGATCCAGACTGAGGACGATCAGCAGCTGTTCGATCAGGCCGTGGCGTGTGGAACCGAGTCCTGCCTGCTGCAGGCCGCCGCGCGCGTGTCCGACGCCGGACGCACCATGGACCTTCGCCTGCGGGCGGTCGTCGCCGGCGTGGAATATCTGCCGCCGCAGCGCAGGATTCGCTCCGCCGCCGCCGGGACGCCCAGTTTCGTCGAGTCCTTCACCGAGGCCAACAAGTCGAGCCCCGCCGGCATGAGCCAGATTGGGCTCAACTATCTGAACGGCGCCGGCGGTTTCACAAAGGATGTCGCCCAGGCCTACGTCTGGCTGATGCGCGCCGCGACGGCCGGAGACGGGCCCGCCAGCTACCTGACGGGAATGTTCTTCGAGACCGGCGGCCCTCCGGTCAATCATGTGGATCGCTATGCCGCCGTAGGCCCCTTCAGGGTCGCTGCGGAGAAGGGCGTGCCGGAGGCCCAGTACCAGCTCGGCCTCTACTACTATCGCGGCGACGCCGGCCTGCCCAAGGACCCGGTGCTGGGCGGACAGTGGATGGCCAAGGCCGCAGCGGCCGGGAACGCCCTGGCGCGCGACGTACTGGCCGGCCGAACCAGGCCCTAGGGCGCCTTGAAGGTGGCGATGGTTTCGCCGCTGGCGATCACGTGGCCGCCCATGGCCTTCACCAGGTCCGCGCGCGGCGCGCCCTCCGCGAGCGGCAGGACGGTGTCGAGGGCGAAGACCTCCAGGTGGTAGCGGTGCGCGGCGCCAGCGGCGGGTTTGGGCGGCAGGTAGTCGACGCCGCCTGCGCTGTTCGCGCCGAATTTGAGCCCGGGAGGATCGGCGTCCCAGGCCGTGTCTTCGGGAACGTTGGTGACCGTGTCGGGCAGGTTGAACAGCGCCCATAGCAGCAGCGGACCGCCGGCGGGGGCGTCGTCTTCCATGAGCACGACGTAACTGCGCGCGCCCTCCGGTCCGGCCGTCCAGTAGACGTCGGGCGAGACGCCGTGACCGTAGCCCGAGTTTGCGATCGGCAGCGCGCCTGAGCCGGCGCCGAACGAGCCCACGTCCAGTAGCCCACCGTTTCGGGGGGGCAGCTGATTGATGGTCACCGGGGCCGCGAACGCTGCCAGCGGCAAGACCACGGTCGTGGCCATGGCTCCGGCAAGGATCAAGGATCGCATTGCCTCAAGGTCCAATTCTGGATGACAGGTCCCCTGGAACAGATTCCCGAGGGCTGAGGAGAACACCTAGACCAGGTCTGGCCCTCGATCATGTGAATTCCGGCTCGAACGCCGGGTCAGGGTCCAGGGCGATCCGTGGCGGAGCCCTGTCGAAAAGCGGCCGTCCCGATGAGCGACTGCCGCTCCTCGCTCGTCAGCACCCTCCAGCGGCCTTCAGGCAGTTGGCCCAGCCGCAGGGGACCGACGCGGACGCGGAACAGGTCCGTCACGCCGAGCCCGACCAGGTCGCACATCCGGCGGATCTGGCGATTACGCCCTTCCTGGAGCACGAACCGCAGCTGCTGCGGGCCCATGGGGGCCACCTTGGCGGGCTTCAGTTGCCGGCCGTCCAGCGCCAGTCCATGGCGCAGGAGACCCAGGGCCCGCTCGGTCACGGGTCCGGAGACCCGCACCAGGTATTCCTTCTCGAGATCCGACTCCGGCCCGATCACCGCCTTGGCCACGACGCCGTCGTCGGACAGGATCAGCAGCCCTCGTGAATCCAGGTCCAGCCGCCCCACCGGCGCCAGGCGGGTGTCCCGGTCGGGCATTGCGGGGCTTTCCCCAACAAGTGCGGCTCGCGTCAGTAGCCGGATGGCGGGAACCTGGCCGTGCTCCGGCTGGGCCGAGACCACGCCGACGGGCTTGTGGATCATCACGGTCATCGCGCTCTGAAGCGCCGTTTCGGCCGCGTCGGCGAGGACCAGGACCTGTCCGGCGCTGATCTTGCGTCCGGCGTCCGTCACACCCTCGCCGTCGATGGAGACAAGGCCCCTGGCGATCAGGGCCTCGGCTTCGCGGCGCGAGCAGACGCCGTTCTGCGCCAGCCAGCGATTGACCCGCTGCGGCTCCGGTTCGTCGTAGCGTCTGCTCCAGGCCATTCCGGCGTCCGCGGGCGAAGGGAATCGACGATCTGTCTAGGACTACCGCCGGGACTGCTTCAAGACACGCCCTTGGACATCGGCGGGAGCCTTGAGTGGAGACATTCGACGTTGTCGTGATCGGCGCGGGCGCCGCGGGGATGATGTGCGCCATCGAGGCGGGCAAACGCGGCCGGCGCGTCCTCGTTATCGACCATGCCCAAGCCGCCGGCGAGAAGATCCGCATCTCCGGCGGCGGCCGCTGCAACTTCACGAACCTGAGGACCGCGCCGGAGGCTTTCGTCTCGGCAAACCCCCGTTTCTGCATTTCGGCGCTGTCTCGATACAAGCCGGGCGACGTGATCGCCCTTTTGGAGAGCCACGGCATCGCCTGGCATGAGAAGACCCTGGGCCAGCTGTTCTGCGACGGGTCCGCGCGGCAGGTGGTCGACCTCCTGCTGGGCGAGATGCGAGGCAATGGGGCGACCCTGAGGCTCGGGGCGGCCGCTGGATCGATCAGCAAGACCGTCGGCGGCTTCGAGCTTTCGGTCGGCGGGTCGCCCGTCGCCTGCCAGGCCCTGGTGATCGCCACCGGCGGCAAATCCATCCCCAAGATGGGGGCCACGGGATTTGGCTACGACGTGGCCGTCCGGTTTGGGTTGAAAGTGACGCCGACCCGGCCGGCGCTCGTCCCGCTGACCCTGCAGCCTGACCTGCTCGAGCGGTTAAAGCCCTTGGCCGGCGTGGCCGTGGATGTACGCGCGGCCGCCGGCAGCGCCCGGTTCGAGGAAGCCATGCTGTTCACGCACAGGGGTTTCAGCGGGCCGGCGATCCTGCAGATCTCATCCTATTGGCGGGAGGGCCAGGAGGTCGAGGTCGACATGGCGCCGGGCCTCGACATGTACGAGACCCTTCGCAAAGGGCGGACGGACGGCGGCCGCCAGGCCATCCAGACCGTGCTGGGGCGCCATCTGCCTCACCGCCTGGCCCAGCTCATCGCCGATACCGAGGGGGCGCCTCGCACCATCGCCGACGCTTCCGACAAGGTCCTTCGGAGGATCGCAACAGCAGTCAATGCCTGGCGCTTCCGGCCTTCAGGCTCCGAAGGCTACCGAACCGCCGAAGTCACGCTCGGCGGGGTCGACACCGGCGCGTTGGACCAGAGGACCATGGCGGCGCGGGCGGTCCCCGGGCTCTACTTCATCGGCGAGGTGGTGGACGTGACCGGCTGGCTGGGCGGCTACAATTTCCAATGGGCCTGGGCCAGCGGATGGTGCGCGGGCCAGGTCGTGTGAGTTCGATGCTGGCGCGACTCCTATTTGGCTGGGTCGGACGCCTCCGCTTCCGCTCGTGGAGGGAGGACGTGGACACTAACCGTGCCGTCCGCATGCTTTTCGATTGAGAACGGCGCCCGCGGATCGAGCTCGCCGATATCGATGTCCTCGTTGGGCGTGATCACCCAGACCCTCCGGCCGCTCATGGCGGCCACGGCCTTTCCGTCCGCCCAACCCTTTCGCGCCCAACCTTTCAGGTAGCTGTAGAGAGGTTCGTTGCGCCAGGCGGTCGGCGTCGCAGGATCGCAATGGGCGACCAGACGATCACCGTTGCTGTCCACATCGAGCACGGCCTTGGACCTGTCAGGCTTGGCGAAGTCCGGCGCCAGCGGGTCCAGGAGCCAGAGGCACCTGAATGCCCGGCAAGACGGAGGGCGCTCGTCATAGATCGTGCAGCCCACGCCGGGTCTGCAGTGGCCGCACCACTGGCCCCTTGGTTTGTCGAGCTCGCGAATGGCCATCACCTTGCAGCACAGGGTGCAGGCCCCGCAGCTCTTCGGCGCAGCGTTGCTCCTATCGTCCATGTCTCACACCGGATTCTCGCCCCGGATACGGCGAGCCGTGGGGCATGGAGTGCTTTTCATGGCGCATGGTCGTCGCACCAAACCAAATGACCGGAGGGATGTCACGCGCGGGAAGACGCAAAAGCCGCGGACGATCCTTGACCAGAAGGGTGCGCGGACGACCCGCGCCGCCAACCTTACGCGGCCTCGAGTTCAGCTGGCATCCGATAGTGTACGGCGTTGCGCACGACGCCTGCTCGAAATCACGGAGGGGGGAAGCCGGAAGGCTCTCGGGGCCTGCCCGTAACCCTCGCGGGCCGACGTGCGTTCATTTCGTCAGGGCGAGGTGGCGGGTGATCTCGGCGGCGCCGGCGGTGATGCTGCTGATCTGTTCGACCGTCGGCCGCCGGCCGAGGAACTGGATCGAATTGACCAGGGCGATGGTCGCGACCACGCGGGTCTGGCGATCGAAGATCGGCGCCGCGACGGCGTTGATCCCGATGACGAACTCCTCGGGCGCATTGGCCCATCCCTGCAGGCGGACCCGCTCCACTTCCGACCGCAAGGTGTCGGCGTCGGTGATGGTGTGCTCGGTGAACTTCTCCAGGGGCCTGGCGGCGATCGACTGCAGGATCTCCGGGGCCCCGTAGGCGAGGACCAGCTTGCCGCCGGCATTGGCGTGCAGCGGCAGCTCGAGCCCCGTCCTCACCCCGATGCTGATGAGACCGTTGCCCTCGATGCTGTCCACCATGTTGGACCGTCCGGACGTCACCTTGGCCAGGGCGACGGTATGGCCGAGGGCATTGCGCAGCTTCAGCATGACCGGCCGGGCGACGCTGGTGAGCGAGTTCTCCATCGACAGCATCTGCGCCAGCACGATCAGGCGCGGCCCGGCGCAATAGCGCTCGCCGCCCGGCTCCTGCACCGCATAGCCGGTGTTGATCAGCGTCCGCAGATGCCGATGGACCCGGGCCTTGGTGGATCCGAGGGCTGAAGCGATCTCGGTGACGCCCGCGACCTCCTGCTTGGCCAGATGCTCCAGGATTTCCAGGACGAGCTGGACCGCCTGGACGCCCGCCACCGGCTCGGAGTCTGTCGGACGTCTGCGCGGCAAGAGCACACTCCTCGTCGGCGCCAGGGGGCGACGGGCCCATTGCTGTCGGCTCCACTACCTAGTCCAGCGTCAAGCGTAGCGATACGGGGTTCTGTCTCGATCAAGGGCGTCGCGGCATCTCGAAGCCGTCGACTCCTGGGCCCTGGGCGTCAGCGTGCTCAGCATGAAGTCCGTGCTGGCCAGCTACACCCTGAGTCTGGCCGTCTTCATCCCGACCAGCGGCTGGATGGCGGACCGGGTCGTGCAGGGAATGCTTCTGAAGCGTAGCCGATTGTTGCGAAAGCATTTCATTTACGAAGTCGCCCCGCAAAACCCACCGGGAGAAGTGGCGCCATCCTGACCACGGGGGGTTGTGTAGAAGGGGCGCCCTGTGGACACCGACGAGGAGGACCATGCGCCACGCGGCGCACCGGCCAAGGCCTATGTCGGTCCCCGGCTTTCCCAGAGCACTGTGGGGTGGACGGCCAGGGTCGGTCCTGGGAACATTGGCTGGGGCCCAGCGCCTCGCGATGCCGAGGCCGATGGGGCCAGCTTGCGCGCCATACAGGATGTGGCGCGGGCCGGAGATTTCGACCGGGCCGGCGAGATGGCTCAGGACGCGCTCAAGGCCGGTCTCGAACATCCGTTCCTGCTCAATCTGTGCGCCCTGACGTTGGAGCGGGCCGGACGGCTGGAGGAGGCGGCGGCCTTGCTGCGGCGGGCGGTGGAGCTTGATCCAGGCGACCCCGGTACGCTGAGTGCGCTCGGAAATTGCCTTAGCGACATGGAGCGCACCGAAGAGGCGCTGGCCATGTACAACGCCGTGCTGGCGCTGGAGCCAGATCGGGCCCAGGCGCATTGCGACCGCGGAGGGGCCCTTGAAGCCATGGGGAGCCTGAAGGCGGCCGAAGCGAGCTATCGGCGCGCCCTCGACCTGGAACCGGGCCACCTGGGCGCGAGCGTCGGCATGTCGTTGCTGTGCAGCCGCTACGGCGACCACGATGGGGCGCGCCGCTTCGCCGAGACGATGTTGCGGGTCGAGCCCAGCTATCCTCCAGCCATGATGACCGTGGCCGCGGCGGACCTCGCCCAGGGCGCGCCGGCGGCGGCGGAGCAGCGCCTCCTCGCCCTGCTTGCCGATCACCGGCCGACACCGCTGCAGAAGTCGCTGGCGAAGGGCCTTCTGGGCGACGTCCTGGACGCCCAGGGCCGCTGCCAGGAGGCGTTCAACGCCTATCGCGCTTCGGCCGACGAGCGCCGCCGTCACTATGCCGGGCGCTTCGACGGCGCCGTGCTGCGCACGGCGCAGCGGCTGGCGGCCTACTTCGAGACGGCGTCGCCTCGCGACTGGGCGGATCCGGACGCCCCGCGGCAATCCTCCCGGGCCGCCGGCGACGACACGCGCGCCCACGTCTTCCTGCTGGGTTTCCCCCGATCCGGCACGACCCTGCTTGAACAGGCCATGGCGGGGCATCCGGACGTGGAGACCCTCACCGAGCATGAGCCGCTGACCGACGCCCTCTGGGCCTTCCTCGAGGACCCGGCGCGTCTGGATCGCCTGGCTGGCGCAGGTCCGGAAGTCCTGTCGCGATACAGGGACAGCTACTGGCGGCGTGTGCGGGCGGCTGGCGTGAATCCGGCCGGCAAGGTGTTCATCGACAAGCATCCGCTCAACACCCTCAAGCTGCCCGTGATCGTCAAGCTGTTCCCCGACGCCAAGATCCTGTTCGCCCGGCGCGACCCCCGCGATGTGGTGCTGAGCTGTTTCCGGCGGCGGTTCCTGATGAACAAGGCGATGTACGAACTTTTGACGCTTGAGGGCGCGGCCGCCCTTTACGTCGCGGCGATGCAACTGGCGTCACGCCTCCAGACGATCGCCGCCCTGAATCTGCGCGTCATCGCGCACGAGGCGCTGGTGGCCGACTTCGAGACCGAACTTCGGGGCGTGTGCGACTGGCTCCGCATCCCCTGGTCCGACGCCATCCGCGATTTCCCGTTGCAGGTCCGGGCGCGGGGGGTGGCGACGCCCAGCGGGCCGCAGCTGGCCAGAGGATTGAGCGCCGACGGGATCGGCCAGTGGCGGCGCTACGCCGAGCAGATGCGCCCGGTGCTGCCGGTGCTGGCGCCCTGGGTGGAACGGTTCGGCTACGACATGGCGGACGATCCGTCGCGGGTCCGGGAAGCTGTCGCCCAGTCTGCCGCGCCACCGCCTCAGAAGGGCGCCTCGCCTGGATTGCTGACGGCCTAAGCCCTGACTCATGACCCGGCGCGGCGCGTCATTCCGCCGCCTTCAATGCCTCGGGCCGGCGCCAGGGCAGGGTGCGGCGCTGGGGCAGGCGCGCGCCGATCCGGCGGCAGACGACATAGAAGGTCGGCGTGAACAGCAGGCCGAAGGCGGTGACGCCCAGCATGCCGAAGAACACGGCGGTGCCCAGCGCCTGGCGCATCTCCCAGCCTGCGCCGCTGCCGAACGCCAGAGGGGCGACGCCGAAGACGAAGGCGAACGAGGTCATCAGGATCGGACGAAGCCGGGTGCGGGCCGCCTCGGCGGCGGCGTCCACGGGACCCATGCCGCGCTGGTCCTGGGCCTGGCGGGCGAACTCGACGATCAGGATGGCGTTCTTGGCCGCCAGACCGATCAGCACCACCATGCCGACCTGGGTGAGGATGTTGTTGTCCGTCCCGCGGATGTTGACCCCGAGCATGGCGGCCAGCAGGCACATGGGCACGATCAGCACCACAGCGGCGGGCAGGATCACGCTTTCGTAGAGCGCCGCCAGCACCAGGAAGACGAACACCACCGCCAGCCCGAAGCTCAGTCCCGCGCCGCCACCCGCGAGCTTCTGCTGATAGGCCAGGTCGGTCCACTCGTAGCTGAACCCCGACGGCAGCCGCGCCTTGGCCAGCCGCTCCATGGCGGCCATGGCCTCGCCGGTGGAACGCCCGGGCGCGGTGTCGCCCTGGATGTCGGCGGCCGGATAGAGGTTGTAGCGCATCACCCGGTAGGGGCCGGTCGTGGGATGGAACGTCGCCACCGCCCCAAGCGGGACCATCGCGCCCGAGGCAGAGCGCGTCTTCAGCTGGGCGACCCATTCGGCGTCCTGGCGATGCTCGGTGTCGCCCTGGGCGATCACCTGGAAGGTGTGGCCGAGAAGGTTGATGTTGTTGACGTAGATCCCGGCCAGATAGGTCTGCAGGGTGTCGAACACGCTAGCCACCGGCACGCCCAGCATCTCGGCCTTGTCACGATCCACATCCGCCGCCAGACGCGGGCTGCGCGTGTTGAAACTGACGAAGGTCGAGGTGATGGCCGGGTCCTTCGCAGCGGCGTCGGCGAGGTCGCGGGTGGCGGCCTCCAGCGCCGGATAGCCCAGCCCGCCGCGGTCCTCGATCATCAGGCGGAAGCCGCCCGCCGAGCCCAGGCCCCGCACGGGCGCGGGCGTGGTGATGCGGATGTCGGCGGCGGTGATGCCCGCGAGGCGCTTCTTCAGCTCGGCGGCGATCACCTTGTCCGACAGGCCGCGCTTCAGGCGTTCGTCGAAGGGATCGAAGATAGCCCACATCTGGCCGGCGTAGGACGCGGTCATGAAGCCGTTGGGATCCATGCCGGAATAGACCGAAGCGGAGGCGACGCCCGGGGTTCCGAGCACGATAGGCACGACCTGCTGGATCACTGCATCGGTCCTGGCCAGGCTCGACCCCGGCGGCAGGGTGACGGCGAGCTGGACGTTGCCCTGGTCCTGCTGGGGGATGAAGCCGCGCGGCGTGTCGATCACGCGCCAGGCCGTGAGGGCGAGGAGGCCCCCATAGACCAGCAGCACAAGGGCGGTCATGCGCACCAGCCGCCGGGTCAACCGGCCATAACCCTCGCCGAAACGGTCGAAGGCCCGGCTCCAGGCCTCGCCCAGGGCGTAGAGCCGTCGACCCAAGGGGCCCCGCGCGCGGTTCGGATCGTGCGGCTGCAGGATCAGGGCGGCCATGGCCGGCGTCAGGGTCAAGGAGACCAGCAGGGAGATGAAGGTCGTGGTGGCGATGGTCAGGGCGAACTGACGATAGAACTGCCCCGCCACCCCGGACATCAGCGCGGTCGGCACGAACACCGCGCCCAGCACCAGGGCGATGCCGATCAGGGCGCCGCCCACCTCGTCCATGGTGACATGGGCCGCTTCGCGCGGGGTCAGGCCCTCGACCAGCCGCCGCTCGACGTTCTCGACCACCACGATGGCGTCGTCGACCACGATGCCGATCGAGAGCACCAGGCCGAACATCGAAAGATTGTTCAGCGAGAAGCCGAAGGCGGCCATCACCGCCAGGGTCCCGATCAGGGAGACCGGGATGGTCACCAGGGGGATCACCGCCGTGCGCCAGCGCTGCAGGAACAGGATCACCACCAGCACCACCAGCAGCAGGGCGTCGACCAGGCTCCGCTGCACCTTCTCCACCGCGGCGGCGATGTAGAGGGTGGGGTTGTAGATGATCGCGTAGGCCACGCCCGGAGGGAACTGGGGCTTCATCTCGTCCATGGCCTGGCGGATCGCCGCGGCGGTCCTGAGGGCATTGGAGCCAGGCGCCTGCTGGACGCCCAGGGAGACGGCGGGCTCCCGGCTCATATAGGCGTTGATCGCATAGTTCTGGGCGCCCAGCTCGACCCTGGCGATGTCCGAGACGCGGGTCACCCGGCCTTCGGCGTCGCGCTTGATGACGATCTGGGAAAACTCCTCGGGACTTGAGAGTTTGCTGCGGGTCTGGACGCTGAGCTGGGTCGCGGCGGGGCTGTCGTTGAAGGGGGGTCCGCCAACCGATCCGGCGGCCACCTGCAGATTGGCCGCCCTGAGGGCTGTGACGATCTCCTGCACCGTCAGGTCGCGGGCGGCCGCCTTGCCCGGATCGATCCACACCCGCATGGCGTAGTCGCGCGCCGCATTGACGCCCACGTCGCCGACGCCCGGCACGCGCAGCAGGCGCTCGCGCACCTGCAGGGCGGCGTAGTTTGCGACGTACTTGCGGTCCACCGACTTGTCGGAGGCGTACATGTGCACGATCAGCAGGGAGTCGGTCTGTCCCTTGCGGACGGTGACGCCGAGGTTGCGCACTTCTTCGGGCAGCTGGGGGATGGCCGACTGGATGCGGTTCTGGACATTGACCTGGGCCTTGTCGATGTCGGCGCCCAGCTTGAAGGTGACGCTGATCGAGACCCGGCCTTCGCCGATCGACGAGGACGACATGTAGAGCATGTCTTCCACCCCGTTGATCTGCTGCTCCAGGGGGGCCGCGACCGTGTCGGCCAGCACCTCGGCCGAGGCGCCGGGATAGAGGGCGCTGACCTGGACGGTCGGCGGGGCGATCAGAGGATATTGGTCGACGGCGAGCTTCGGGTAGGCGATCAGCCCAAGCAAGGTGATGATCGCCGAGATCGCCGCTGCGAACACCGGCCGCTCGATGAAGAAGTGGGAGATCCGCATGCCAGAGCGAGTCGCCCGCCTCAGCGGGCGCCTCCGGCGGGAAGCGACAGGCGGCCGTTCTCGCCCAGGGACACGCCCGACGGGAAGGCGGTGACCGGCCCGACCCTGGCGTCGACCTTGCGGCCGGGCCGCGCCCGCTGCACGCCGCTGATGATCACCCTGTCGTTCGGCGAGACGCCCTGGCGGATGACGCGCAGGCCGTCGACCAGCCGTCCGGGCTCGATCTCGCGCTGGCGGACGATGCCGCCCGCATCCACCACATAGACCACCTGGCGCGTCTGGTCGGTGACCACGGCCGTGTCCGGAACCAGGAGGGCGTCAGTGGGCTGGGAGGCCATCAGCCGCATCTGGCCATAGAGGCCGGGGGTCAGGAATCCGGTGGGATTGGGCACGACGGCGCGGCCGCGGATGGTGCCCGAGCCGCGGTCGATAGCGTTGTCCAGGAAGTCGATCCGGCCCTTCCAGCGGTAGTCGGTCTCGTCCTGCAGGCGGATCTCCACGGCGTTGGCCTGGGCCCGGCCGCGCTGGCGCTGGTACTTGAGGAACTTGTCTTCCGGCGCATCGAACACGAACCGGATCGGGTCCTGGGTCATGATGGTGGTGAGCAGGCTCGTCTGGGCCTGCACCAGATTGCCCACCGCCAGGCGCCGATAGGATATCCGGCCCGACTCGGGCGCGATCACGGTGGTGAAGGAAAGATTCAGCGCGGCGGCGTCCTCATTGGCCTGGGCGGCGGCGAGGTCGGCGGTCGCCTGCTGCTGGGCGGCAAGGCGCGCGTCGCTCAGCGACGGGCTGATCACGCGGCTGGCCAAAAGGGATTGTGCGCGCTTGAGCTCGGCGTCGGTATTGGTGAGCGAGGCCCGGGCGCGGGCGCTCTGGGCCCGGGCCTGCGCCAGCGCGGCGGCGTAGGGGCGCGGATCGATGACGAACAGGACCTGGCCCTTCCGGACCATCTGCCCGTCCTTGAAGCGCACCTGGTCCAGCAGGCCGGAGACGCGAGGCCGGACCTCGACCATGTCGACGGCTTCGAAACGCCCGGAGTAGTCGTCCCAGTCGACGACCTGTCGGCGCAGCGGCTCGGCGATCACCACGACCGGCGCCGGCTCAGGCGGGACAGCCTTCTTGGCGCAGCCGGCCGCGCACGCCATCAAAACCGCGCAGGACGCCGCCGTCCAAACTCGCCCCATCCAGATCCTGACGCTGCCCATCAACCGAAGTCTCGGACACTCTTCCACGGTTTGGGGCTGTGGGGCCAGGGGCCCCTCGGGAACCCGCCGTCACGGCGGCGGCCATTCCGGGCCGGCGTCGCCGTTGGATGGCGGCGGCGGGTCTTCGGATTGATCGTCGTCTTCGTCGTCGTCTTCCAGGGGGGCGTCAGGAGGAGCGCCGGACGCGGCCAGGGCGGCCAGCAGGGTGTAGGGCGAGCCCGGCGGCAGGGTCGCCGCCTCCTCAATGGCCCAGGCCTCATCCTTCCAGAGGTTCCAGTACGGGGTCACCCCCAGATCGCGGCAGACCCGGGCGACCATGACCCCGATGGGCAGGTTGGCGAAGTCGGGGGCCTCGGCGTCGTCATCATCATCGAGCCGCTCAGACAGCCTGTCGTTGAAATCCTCGACGTCATCCTGATCGACCGTGGCCACGATCGCCTGCTCGACGATCTCCTGGACCTGGAACTTGCGCTGGATCGCGCGACGGCGCGCGACCTTGCGTTCCCGCCCCTCCTCCACCAGCCGCGCCACGCGCGCGGCCTCGGCCTTGGGGCCCTGCGCCAGAAGGTCCTGGTCCAGCCTGGCGCCGAGCGCCAGGCACATGCGCACCGCCTTGGTGAGGCGTGAGAACTTCAACTCAGCGGCGCCCCCGTCCACCGCTGGGGCCTCCGGATCCTCAACCGCCCGCTCGATCCGCGCCAGCCCCTGCCGGTGCAGCGCCTCCGCCAGCTCGATGCCCATCTCAGTAAGCCGCTGCACCACCTCAATCCGCCGCGCGGCGCGCGCCGCAATCGCGGCGTCAGAGGCGAAGTCCGCCGATGGATCCAGCGCTGAAGCGGTCATGGCCGGTGCGGATGATCGATGCAAATCATTAGAACAAAATGAGAACATTTTGGTGTTCGCTGGTCAAGACTGGCCGCCAGTCGCTGTCTCGGCGAGGGGGTGCGGGCCAAGCGCCGTGCCCCTGACCGCAGCCTGGGCCGTTGAGAGTTCCTGATCGCCGCTTGAGCAAATATCGAAAGGCCTTGCGGAGAGATCCGCTGGCGGGCGTCCGGCGCGTCGCCCACCTAAGACTGTCCGCTGTTCGGAATTCCTGGAGAGGATGAATGCCGCTCGACGTCGCCACGCCCCATTCGCAGGAGTCCGGAGCGCTGGACTCCGTCCAGGGCCGCCTGACCTTCGCCCAGCCGACCGGCGAGAAGGCATTCGTCTACACCTTCGATCCGCCCGAAGGGACGCCGCGGACCAACGTGGCCCTCCAAGACCATGTGGTCGCGATCGGGAATATCCGGCCCGTAGCGGACCAGCTGTCGCTGGACGTGGAAGGCATCGCCCTGGCGCGCAGCCCCTCCGCGGTCGCCGACTTCTGGGATGAGGCCCAGACCCTCGCGCTCGGCCATCCGGAGACCGCGGAACTGGTCAGGCAGGTGACCGGCGCATCGCGCGTGGTGGTGTTCGACCACACCCGCCGCAAGAGCTCCGTTCCACTGAACGAGCGCAGCCGGGACGGCGCCCAGCCGCCCGCGAGCCGGGCGCACGTGGACCAGACGGTGGCCTCCGGGCCCCAGCGTGTCCGCGAGGTGATGGGCGGGCAGGCCGAGCGCCTGCTGAAGGGTCGCGCCGCGATCATCAATGTCTGGCGGCCCATCCATCATGTGGCGCGCGCCTGGCCCCTGGCGCTCGGCGACGCACGAAGCATCGCGGCGGCCGACCTCGTCGCCACCGACCTGGTGTTCCCGCACCGGCGGGGCGAGGTCTATGGCGTGGCTTACAATCCGGCGCAGCGCTGGCTCTACGTCCCGGACCTGCAGCCGGAGGAGGCCATCCTGATCAAGTGCTGGGACTCCGATCCGAACGTCGCCCGGTTCGCGCCCCACACCGGCTTCGAGGACCCCACGACACCGCCCGGGACGCCGCCGCGCGAAAGCATCGAATTCCGCACCATCGCCTTCTTCGACGACTGACGGCGTCAGCGTCCACGGGCCGCCAGCGGATGGCGGGCCTCGCATCTCCGATCAGGCTGGGCCGGCCATCCGGCCCGAACCAAAGGCTCTTTCCATGCCCACGCTCTTTGACCCCCTGGTCCTTGGCGACCTTGTCCTGCCGAACCGGATCCTGATGGCGCCCCTCACCCGGCTCCGGGCGGGGCCCAGCCAGATCCCCAACGCCATAATGGCGGACTATTACGCCCAGCGCGCCTCGGCCGGCCTGATCATCTCGGAGGGCGTACCGGTGTCGCCCCAGGGCGTCGGCTATGCCGGCGTGCCGGGCGTCTGGTCGAAGGAACAGACCGAGGGCTGGAAGCGGATCACCAGGGCGGTCAAGGCGGCGGGCGGGCGCATCTTCATGCAGATCTGGCATGTGGGGCGCGTCTCCGATCCGGTGTTCCTGGACGGAGGGCTTCCGGTCGGCCCAAGCGCCATCGCGCCGGCCGGCAATGTCAGCCTGGTGCGTCCGGCCAGACCCTTTGTCACGCCGCGCGCGCTCGAAACGCCCGAGATCGCCGGCGTGGTCGAGGCGTTCCGCCTGGGCGCTGAGAACGCCCAGGAGGCCGGCTTCGACGGCGTGGAGCTGCACGGCGCCAATGGCTATCTGCTGGACCAGTTCCTGCAGGACGGCTCCAACCATCGCACCGACCAGTATGGCGGCTCGATCGAGAACCGGGCGCGGCTGATGCTTGAGGCGACAGACGCGGCCATTTCAGTGTGGGGTCCGGGTCGCGTCGCCGTGCACCTGGCGCCCAGGGCCGACGCCCACACGATGGGAGACAGCGACCTGGAGGCCACGTTCACCTATGTGGCCGGCCGGCTGGGCGAGCGGGGCATTGCCTTCCTCTGCTCCCGTGAGGCGCTGGGCCCCGACAGCCTGGGTCCGAAACTGAAGGCGGCCTTCGGCGGCGTCTACGTCGCCAATGAGCGGTTCAACGCCCAGAGCGGCCAGGCGGCCCTGGACGCGGGCTGGGCCGACGCCGTCGCCTTCGGCAAGGACTTCCTCGCCAATCCCGACCTGCCCGAACGCCTGCGCACGGGCTCGCCCCTGAACGAGGCGAACCCGGAGACCTTCTATGCGTCGGGGCCGGAGGGATACGTGGACTATCCCGCGCTCGCGGGGGCGACGGCGCCAGAGGGCCAGGCTTTGCTGGAAACGGCGAATTAGAGCATCCCGCGTTCAAGCTGTATCGGTGACATCCAAAATAACTCCGTCATCCTCGGGCTTGTCCCGAGGATGACGGTGATAAATGTTGGGCTCTGACTGAATCAATCTGACCGCCGACTGCGCTAGGCGCCGCTCGCCGGCTGTCCGAGGAGCTAATGACTTACCGCGCCGCCTCCCTGCGCGAGGCGAAGTAGTCATCCAGGGCCCTCAGCTCACGCATGTTGGGGGGCTCCGGCAACGGCTTGGTCGGGGCGATGTTCATCACCTGAGGGCTGGTCTTGGTGTAGGCGGGCCAGGTCGGCAGGCCTGGGCCGTTGGGGTCGCCATGCTTGGCGAAATTCGTCCAATAACCCTGGAACTGCTCGACCAGCACGTCATCATCTGCGGTGCGCGGCGGCGCCGGAGCCCCGGGCGCGACGACCATCGGGCCGGAGCCGAAGACATAGCCGATCTCGTCCGCATGCGTGGCGCCGTCCGGCTGTGACGGCTTCTTGTTCTCGAAATAGTAGACGTAAACTCTGCCCTTGCCCTTTTCGGCCTGAAGTTGCGCCCAGGCCCAGGTGTGCCAGGCGAAGGTGCTGTCGCGCATCAGATCCTTGCTGGCCTTGGCGGGATCGGCGGACGTGGTGGTGTAGGCGGCGATGACGCCATCAGCCTTCATGCCGTAGGCGCTGCGGACCTGCTGGGCGAACGCTTCCGCAGGATCGGCGCCGGGGCCTGGCCTCATCATCCCGGCAAAAAGTCGGCCCTCGTCCGCATTAGTGCCGATCAGGACAGGCGTGTCGTTGAAGCGGCCCTGCTTGTAGAGCTCGTACTGGTCGCCGACGATGAACTGGCCGTCGGCGACCGGCCAGAACTGCCCTTGAGCCTTGGCCACCCGATCAGCGGGAAGCGCGCGTGCGGCCTTGAGGTCGGCGACGCCGAGCGTCTCGAACACGCGTTGACCGATGGCCTCGGCCGCCTTCAACGTCGGAACGGTGGAGCCACCTTCGTTGGCGGTCCTCAGCGGCCCCATCGATCCGCCACTCTCGGAGATGGCCTTTGCGAACAGGCCCTTGGCGGGCGGTGAGGCGGTCAGCATCGACACCGACATACCGCCGGCGGATTCGCCAAAGATGGTGACGTTGTCCGGGTCGCCTCCGAACCTGGCGATATTGTCCTTTACCCATCTCAGACCGGCGATTTCGTCCGCCAGGCCGTAGGAGCCAGAGCCCTTGCCGCTCTCGCGGGAGAGCTCCGGATGGGCGAGGAAGCCCAACGGGCCCACCCGATAGGCGACGGACACCATGATCACCCCTCGCCGGGCCAGGCTGGTTCCATCATAGGCAGGGATGGCGGTCTGGCCGGCGGCGAACCCGCCGCCATAGATCCACACCATCACCGGCAGCTTTTCGGACGCCGATTTGGCCGGCGTCCAGACGTTCAGATAGAGGCAGTCCTCTGAATAGTTGGACGGCCCCATGGACATGAAGGACGCCTGCATGCAGCCCGGCCCAAATGCAGTCGCCTGTTTGACGCCAGTCCACGCCTTCACCGGCTGCGGCAGTCTCCAGCGCAGGTCGCCGAGCGGCGGTGCGGCGAAGGGAATGCCCTTGAAGACGCCGACGCCTTCCACAGCGGTTCCTTGAACCTTACCTCCCGTGACGGTGGCGGCGGTGACCTGAGCCATTGCCGGCGCGCCCAACGCCATGGCCGCAATGGCTCCAAGAACGACATTCCTCATGGTTTCCCCTCCGTCTCAGCTCTCGTCTGATAACGTCTTCATCGCTATTCAGCTCGCTCGATACTGTCAAATGTTAACGTCAGGACCGAACCCGACTGAGATACTCGGCGGCCACTCTTGCGAGACTTCCTCGGACCCATTGGGGCATCCGGCGACGCGCTAACCGATCAAGCAAGCCGCATCGAGCGCGTAGAGGCGGGTGATGCCGTCGACCACCACACGGACGGATGGCTCGCGCAGGACATCGCGGTGAGCGATGAGATGCTCCACCGTCACCACGGCGTCGCCGTCCGGGAGAGGGAATTCCAAGAGCTCGGCCGTTTCGCGCGCCATGAAGCGCGGCAGCAGCGACAGGCCCAGGTCGCTTCGCACCGCCGCGATCAGCCCGGTGACCGTATTGAAGCTCGCCGTGGGCGCGGTCCTGAAGAACTGGTCCATCCACTTCATCTGCAGGGGATGCCAGGGCTGAATTGGGGAAAGGCCGAGCCAGGGCAGGTCAGCCAACTGATCCAGCTCGCCGGCGCCACAGCGCCGTTGAGCGAACCTGCGCGACGCGAACAGCCCGTGTCCAGTGCATCCGAGGCGTTTGGCGATAAGGGTGTCGCTTTCCGGGAGGCAGGATCGGATCTGGATATCCGTCATCCGGGCTTCGTGATCGGGATGTTGATGGTCCGAAATGATCTCGACGCGGACATCGCCAATCTCGGCGTACAGCTTTGCAAGACGAGAGGTGAGGAAATGCTCCCTGACCTCGTCGACGGCGATGCGCACGATCTTCAGTCCGGTCTCAGCAAGACCGGGCTGGGCGCGCATGACCCCCTCGGCCACGCGTCTCATATCCTGCGCGAGGGGAATGAGGCCGGCACCGGCCGCCGTTGGACGCAAGCCCTGAGGCGTTCGATCAAACAGTCGAACGCCCAACTGCTTCTCGAGGGCGCGCAATCTTCGGCTCATCTGAGGCTGGCTGAGGCCCGAGGCCTTCGCGCCCGCAGACAGGCTGCCGTTCGACGCCGCGGCATCGAACAGGCGCAGATCATCCCAATTCATAAGGGCATGTTAACAGGCTCAATCATGCAGATATAGATAGGATCGTGCACGGCTGGCGCTGCGGGTGAACTGACAGATTGCGTGCGAGATCCCCGCCCCGACCTGCACAAGTCCGAGGATGATGGCGGGAGGG
>FTHI01001456.1_pt1 | contig 27027 bp, 31 predicted proteins | sample 1640891 | NCBI WGS metagenome assembly FTHI01 (sample SAMEA3914788, study PRJEB12502) | metagenome | biome: forest; material: soil | place: Canada | collected 2011-07-03 | depth 0.1 m
CTGATCCCCGGGCATGAGATCGTCGGCGAGGTGGACGAACTGGGTCCCGGCGTCATCAGCCTGGCGGTCGGGACGCGTGTCGGCGTGGGGTGGCTCGGGCGCGCGTGCCATCGCTGCGGCTATTGCCTGGCCGACCGGGAGAACCTCTGCGACGCTCCGGACTTCACCGGCTACACCCGCAACGGCGGCTACGCCTCGCACGTGGTGGTCGATGCGGACTACGCCTATCCCCTGGGTGACGTCGGCGAAGACGCCGCCATGGCGCCGCTGCTCTGCGCCGGCCTGATCGGCTGGCGCTCACTGGTCGTGGCCGGGCCGGGCGAGCCGCTGGGGCTCTATGGCTTCGGCGCGGCAGGCCACATCATCCTGCAGGTGGCGCGCTGGCAGGGACGGCGGACCTTCGCCTTCACCCGTCCCGGCGATCGCGAGGGCCAGGCCTTCGCCCGGTCGCTGGGGGCAAGCTGGGCGGGCGGTTCCGACGAGCGGCCGCCCGAGCCCATGGCGGCGGCGATCATCTATGCGCCGGCGGGCGAACTTGTCCCTCAGGCGCTGCGCAATCTGAAGAAGGGGGGACGGGTGGTCTGCGCCGGGATCCACATGTCGGACATCCCGGGCTTTCCCTATGACATCCTGTGGGAAGAGCGCTCGGTGACCTCGGTGGCCAATCTGACCCGCCAGGACGCTGTGGTGTTCCTCGACCTTGCGCCGCGCGCGGCCGTGAAGACGCGGATCACGTCCTATCCGCTCTAGCAGGCCAACGAAGCCCTGGCCGACCTTCGCGCCGGACGGCTGCAGGGCGCCGCCGTGCTGGTTCCCTGAGGCGCACTGGTTCAGGCGGCGAGGTCGGTGAGGCCCTGGCGGTCGCGCAGGACCACGCTGCGGCAGCTGGCGAGGGAGATGAGCTCATCGTCCTGCAGCTGGGTCATGGTGCGCGAGACGGTCTCGATGGTCAGGCCCAGGTAGTCGGCGATGTCCTGCCGGGACATCGGAAGCTCCACGCAGGTGGGCGCAGGAATGCGTTCGGAAACGTCCATCAGGAACCAGGCCAGGCGTTCGCTGGCGCTCTTGCGGCCGAGGACCAGCATGTGCTCCTCGCTGCGGCGCAGGTGGTGCATGGTCAGGGCCCAGAGTTTGTTGGCGGTGGCGCCGTCGGTCATGGCGCGCTCGCCGAGCTGGCTGCGGCGCATGGCCACGACCTCGCAGTCGCTCACGGCCTCGGCCGACATGGTGTGCTGGGCGCCGGCCTCCAGGCCGAACACGTCGCCAGGAAGGAAGAACTCGGCGATCTGCCGGCGGCCGTCGGCCAGGATGCGATAGGTGCGGACCACGCCGCTCATCACCCTGTAGGCGCAGACGGCCGGCTCGCCTTCACCGTAGATCTCTTCGTTGCGGCCGTGACTCATGGGGACGCCCGAAACGCCGAGCGGATCGGCGACCTGCCCCGGTTGCGCAATGGCCCCGGCGCGTTCCGGCAGGACGGTGGTCTCGAACCGATGGAATTCGCGGGCGGTGGTCGTTTGAGCGCGCATCGGATTGCTCCAAGTCAAGGCTTGCGATGCGTATTGAGGTACTGGAAGCATGACCGCCGGGACATTCGGGTGATCTGCTTACGGGACACTACGTAAGGGGCGCCCCGTAGGTCTTGGGGCGGGGCTCGCCGGGAGCCGGCTTGGACCTACGAATGCGACTGAGCGCCTTCTTCAACATCGACGGGTGGGTAGGCGGCGTCGCGGTCCGGTCTGCCGCCGCCGTCGCGTTGGTGACCGTCGCGACCGCGATCACCGAGGCGCTCTGGGTCCGCTTCGGCGGCTCGCCGATCTATACGCTCCTTGTGCCGGCCGTGGTCATCGCCGGCGTCTATGGCGGCGGAGCGCCGGGCGCGCTGGCCACGGCCGTGGCCGTAGCCGTGGACATCGTCCTGACGGTCCAGTCCGGCGAGCTGCTGGCGGTGGGCCTGCTCCGTGGCGGCATGCTGGCGGCGATCGGGGCGATCTGCGCGCTGGTGGGCGAGCGCCGGCGCTCGTCGATCGAGAAGGGCCAAAGGGACACGGCCGACCTGGTGGCGCGCGAGGCTCATCTCCGGTCGATCCTGGAAACGGTGCCGGACGCCATGGTGGTGATCGGCGAGACCGGCCTGATCCAGTCGTTCAGCACGGCGGCTGAGCGCCTTTTCGGCTACGCCGCCGAGGAGGTGGTTGGGCGCAATGTCCAGATCCTCATGCCTGAGCCTTACCGCGCAAATCACGACGCCTACCTCGAGCGCTACCACCGGACCGGCGAGCGGCGGATCATCGGCATCGGCCGGGTGGTCGTGGGCGAGCGAAAGGATGGCTCGACCTTCCCGATGGAGCTGTCGGTGGGCGAGATGCGGTCCGGCGACACCCGGTACTTCACCGGCTTCGTGCGCGATCTCACCGAGCGGCAGGTGACGGAACAGCGCCTGCACGAGCTTCAGGGGGAGCTGGTGCACATCTCCCGGCTCACCGCGCTCGGCGAGATGAGCTCGGCCCTGGCCCACGAGCTGAACCAGCCGCTGTCCGCCATCGCCAACTATCTCAACGGCGCGCAGAGGCTGCTGCAGCGGAGTCCCGACGCGGACAACGACAGGGTCCGCGAGGCCCTGGGCAAGGCCGTCGAACAGGCCCTGCGCTGCGGCGACATCATCCGGCGGCTGCGGGAGTTCGTCTCGCGCGGCGAAACCGAGAAGCATGTGGAAAGCGTCGCCAAGCTGGTTGAGGAGGCGAGCGCCCTTGCCCTGGTCGGCGCGCGGCAGCTGGGGGTCCGGGTGGTGTTCGATCTGAACAAGCGCGCGGATCAGGTGCTGGTGGACAAGGTGCAGATCCAGCAGGTGATCCTCAACCTGATCCGCAACGCCGTGGAAGCCATGGCCGGCGGCGAGCGGCGCGAGCTGACCATCTCCAGCGCTCCCACGTCCGGCGGGTTGGTCCAGATCAGCGTCACAGACACCGGTCCGGGTCTGGCGCCCGAGGTGGCGGACCGGCTGTTCCAGCCCTTCGTCACCACCAAGGAAACCGGCATGGGCGTCGGATTGTCGATCTGCCGGACGATAATCGAGGCCCAGGGCGGACAGATCTGGACGGAGCCCAATCCGGGGGGCGGGACTGTGTTCCGCTTGACCGTTCCCAGGGCTTCAGCGGAAGAAATAGCGCATGCAAGTTGAACCCTGCGCGCATGTGATCGACGACGACGACGCGGTTCGCGACTCGCTGGCGTTCCTGTTCGAGTCGGCCGGAATCCCGGTCCGCGTCTACGACTCGGCGCTGACGTTCCTCAAGACCGCCGACGCGGGCGTCAGCGGGTGCGTAGTCACCGACGTGCGCATGCCCGACATGAGCGGCTTGGACCTGCTGCGTGAACTGACGGCCCGAGGCGTCCGCGCGCCGGTGGTGGTCATCACCGGTCACGGCGACGTCCCCCTGGCCGTTGAGGCCATGAAGGCGGGCGCCTTCGACTTCCTGGAAAAACCCTTCGACGACGAACGGCTGCTGGCCATCGCGAAACGCGCCATGGAGGTCCGGGACGAGGGGCCGCTCAATCCGGAGCAGGCCGCAGTCCGGGCCCGGCTGGCCAGGCTTTCGCAGCGGGAACGCCAGGTGTTGAAAGGGCTGGTGGAAGGCCAGCTCAACAAGACCATCGCCTGGGAGCTGGGGATCAGCGCCCGGACGGTGGAAGTCTACCGCGCCAAGCTGATGACCAAGATGGAGGCCAACGCCTTCGCCGACCTGGTGCGGATGGCCCTGATGGCGGGAGACCTGGTCGACTGACGCAACGCAGCGCGGTTGACCAGGATCAAGGCGGTAAGGCCGCGCGCGGACCATAAGCGGACCATGCACTCGCCCGTTCCTCCTGTCGGCACGATCGCAATCGTTGAGGACGACGTCGCGGTCCTGAACTCGCTCGAGTTTGCCCTACGCACCCAGGGCTACAGGGTTCTCGCCTTCCATCGGGCCCTGGACGCGCTGCACAGCCAGGAGATCATGCGGGCGGATTGCCTGCTGTTGGACTACGGCCTGCCCGACCTCGACGGCGCGGCGCTTCTGTGCGCCCTGCGGTCCCGAGGCTTGACACGCCCTGCCATCTTCATTGCGAGCACGCCCTCCGAACGTTGCCGCCGCGAGGCGCAGCAGGCCAACGCCCCGCTGATCGAGAAGCCCCTCCTGGGCGAGGACCTCTTCGACCAGATCCGAAGCCTGACGGGGTGACGCAGCCGACATTGCCGACCGTCGCGGCATGGCCACCGTCCTCGCATCCAGGTGCGCGTCGGCGACGCCGAAGGCGCCCAACCGGCGAGTGGAGACGCTTCAGATCCTTGCGGCCGACGCCCGGCCGGACAACAGCGCCACGCCAAGGATCGCCAGCGCGGCCGCCGCATAACAGGCCGGACAATGCGCCGCCAGGAGCGAGCCGTGGCCGGCGCAGATCGGCCCGAACTGCGCCTCGGCCAGGAGCCGCGGCGCCATGGCCCCCAGAAAGAGGCCAGAGCCGGAGATCAGCAGTCCGACGCCCCCGATGAATGGAACCGTCCGCACGAGGCTGATGTTGGGCTGGACCACGGGACTGGCCTCCGGATCAGGACCACTGACGGCCCGTCACCCCCTTAAAGCGAGAATGGTTCGCGACGGCCTTGACCTGGATCAAGGCGCGCATCCGCGTCCGCCTGCATTGGACGGCCGGCGACCCGGATCGTCCCACCGACCGCGTCCGGGCCGCACCGACTTTTGACTGAGCGTCAGCGGCCCCGGGGCCGGGCGCGACACCCGGAGACGCCGATGGCTGCTGCTGGCTCGATCCAAAAGGGAGCGCCCTTCGACCTGGTCGTGGCGGGCGTGCTCCTGGGCGTGGGCTTCCTGGGGTCGCTGATCGCGGCGGCCCTGACCCAGGATCCGCTGTTCCAGGCGCAGGCCTGGATCTTCGTCATCGCCTTCCTGGTCGCGCTCGCCGTCATCACCTTCAGCCTTTCCAAGGGCGAGTTCCACTCGGAGGCCGACCGCTACAGCGACAATGTGATCAAGGCCGGCGTCATCGCCACCATGTTCTGGGGCGTGGTCGGCATGCTGGTCGGGGTGGTGATCGCCTCCCAGCTCACCTGGCCCGACATCTTCTACTTCCCGCAGTTTGGCTGGCTGAACTTCGGCCGGCTGCGGCCGCTGCACACCTCGGCCGTGATCTTCGCCTTCGGGGGCAACGCCCTGATCGCCACGTCCTTCTGGGTCGTGCAGCGCACCTGCAAGGCCCGGCTGTGGGGCGGCGTCCTGCCCTGGTTCGTGTTCTGGGGCTACCAGCTGTTCATCGTCCTGGCGGCGTCCGGCTACCTGATGGGGATCACCCAGTCCCGCGAGTACGCCGAGCCGGAGTGGTACGTCGATATCTGGCTGACCCTGGTGTGGGTCGCCTACCTGCTGGTGTTCCTGGGCACGCTCTGGAAGCGCCGCGAGCCGCACATCTATGTGGCCAACTGGTTCTACCTGGCCTTCATCGTCACCATCGCGGTCCTGCACATCGTCAACAACCTGGCGATGCCGGTGAACCTCTTGAACCACCGGAGCTATTCGGCCTTCGCCGGGGTTCAGGACGCCCTGACCCAGTGGTGGTACGGCCACAACGCCGTCGGCTTCTTCCTGACCGCCGGCTTCCTGGGGATGATGTACTACTTCGTGCCCAAGCGCGCGGAGCGGCCGGTCTATTCCTACCGGCTGTCCATCGTCCACTTCTGGGCGCTGATCTTCATCTACATCTGGGCGGGCCCGCACCACCTGCACTACACGGCCTTGCCGCAGTGGGCCCAGACGCTGGGCATGACCTTCTCGATCATGCTGTGGATGCCGTCCTGGGGCGGCATGATCAACGGCCTGATGACCCTCTCGGGAGCGTGGGACAAGCTGCGCACCGACCCGGTGATCCGCATGCTGGCCGTCTCCATCGCCTTCTACGGCATGGCGACCTTTGAAGGCCCGATGATGTCGATCCGGGAGGTCAACGCCCTCTCGCACTACACCGACTGGACCATCGGCCACGTCCACTCCGGCGCCTTGGGCTGGGTCGGTTTCATCAGCTTCGGCGCGATCTACTGCATGGTCCCGTGGCTGTGGAAGCGCGCGCGGCTCTACTCCAACGCCCTGGTGGAGTGGCACTTCTGGATCGCGACCATCGGCATCCTTCTCTACATCACCTCGATGTGGGTCTCCGGGATCATGGAGGGCCTGATGTGGCGCGCCTACACGCCGCAAGGCTTCCTTGCCCACACCTTCGTCGAGACCGTGTCCGCCAAGCATGTGGAGAACATGGTGCGGACCCTCGGCGGTCTCCTCTACCTCTCAGGCGTCCTGATCATGGTCTACAACCTGTGGCGCACCGTCCGCGGCGATGTCCGCGCGCGGGAAGATGTCCCGGACCTGCCCGCCCAGGCCGCCCTTCAGGCCGCGGAATAGGAGGCGGGCATGTGGAAGTTTCACGGCTGGTTCGAGCGTCACTCGCTCATTCTGCTGATCGGCATCGTCATCGTCGTGTCGATCGGCGGGGCGGTGGAGATCGCCCCCCTATTTTACCTCGAGAACACCATCGAGAAGGTGAAGGGCATGCGACCCTACACCCCGCTCGAGCAGGCGGGCCGCGACATCTATGTCCGCGAGGGCTGCTACCTCTGCCACTCGCAGATGATCCGTCCCCTGCGCGACGAGGTGGAGCGCTATGGCCACTACTCCCTGGCGGCCGAGAGCATGTACGACCACCCTTTCCAGTGGGGCTCCAAGCGCACCGGGCCTGACCTGGCCCGCGTCGGCGCCAAGTATTCCGACAGCTGGCACGTGGATCACCTGACCGACCCCCGCTCGGTGGTGCCGGAATCGGTGATGCCCCCCTACGCCTTCCTGGCGAAGAAGGAGCTCGATTACCGCGACATCCAGGACCGGATGCGGGCCCTGAAGGCCGTGGGCGTGCCCTACACCCAGGACATGATCGATCACGGCAAGGGCGATCTCGAGGCCCAGGCCGAGGAGTTCAATTCCGATGGCCCGGCGCTGGACAAGCGCTATGGCGGCAAGATCAACCGGCGCGACTTCGACGGCCAGCCCGACAAGCTGACCGAAATGGACGCCCTGATCGCCTATCTGCAGATGCTGGGGACCCTGGTCGATTTCTCGACCTACCACCCCGACGCGCCGGCCAACCGGCGGTGAGCGGCATGACCTACGACGCCGTCGCCAGGTTCGCCCAGCAAGGCGGGGCCGTCTACTTCAGCGCCCTGTTCCTGGCCGTCCTGATCTACGCCCTGTGGCCGCGCAACCGCGATCGTTTCAACAAGGCGGCGCGCATACCCCTCGATGAGGAGACCTGAGGTGGTCGCCAAACGCTCTCCCGATAACGACGACAGCCACGAGACCACCGGCCATGAATGGGACGGGATCCAGGAGCTGGACCGCCCTCTGCCGCGCTGGTGGCTGTGGACCTTCTACGCCTGCATCCTGGCCGCCATCGTCTACTGGGTGCTGATGCCCGCCTGGCCAGGCCTGCACGGCGCCACGCCCGGAATCCTGCACCAGTCCGACCGCGCCAAGGTGGAACGCGACCTCGCGGCCCTGGCCATGCAGCGCGGGACCGCGGCACACGCCCTGGACGCCGCCTCGCTGGAACAGATCGAAGCCGACCCCAAGCTGCAGGCCTATGCACTGGCGGCGGGCCAGTCGCTCTTCGGCGACAACTGCGCCACCTGCCATGGCCAGGGCGGCGCCGGCGGCAAGGGCTATCCCAACCTGCGCGACGACGTCTGGATCTGGGGCGGCTCACTGCAGGACATCCAGCACACGATCACGGTAGGCGTTCGCTCCGGCCAGTCCGACGCGCGCCTTTCGCAGATGCCCGCGTTCGGCCGCGACCAGTTGCTCAAGCCAGCCGAAGTCGACGACCTGACCGAGTACGTGGTCGCCCTCTCGCACCGCAAGGCGGACGCCGCCGCCGTGGCCCGCGCCGCGCCGGTCTTCCAGCAGCAGTGCTCGGTCTGTCACGGCGCGTCCGGGACCGGCGCCCAGGCCCTGGGCGCCCCCAATCTCACCGATGGGGACTGGCTCTATGGCTCCGGCCGCGAGGCGATCCACGGCCAGATCTGGAATGGCCGGGGCGGGGTCATGCCGTCCTGGCGCGCGCGGTTCGATCCGGCCACAATCAAAGCCTTGGCCGTCTACATCCACGCCAACGCCGGCGGTCAGTAGGTCCGTGCGATGACAATGCTCATCGACACGCTCGACAAGCCGGTCCCGGTGGCCCGGGTGACGAGCTCCAACCCTGGCCCTCCCACGCCGCCGGGGAGCCAGCCGCTCTACCAGCCGCGTCTCCAGATCTATCCCAAGCTGGTTCACGGCAAATACCGGGCGCTGAAGTGGGGGCTGATGGCCGTGACGCTGGCGATCTACTACGGCGCGCCGTGGATCCGCTGGCCCCGGCCGGGCCTGGCGCCGCAGCAGGCGGTGCTGGTCGATTTCAGCAACGGCCGCTTCTACTTCGGTCCGATCCACCTGTGGCCTCAGGAGGTCTATTACATCACCGGCCTGCTGGTGATCGCGGCGCTGGCGCTGTTTCTGTCCAACGCCCTGTTCGGGCGGCTGTGGTGCGGCTACGCCTGCCCGCAGACGGTCTGGACCGACCTCTACATCCATATCGAGCGACTGTTCGAAGGTGACCGCAACGCCCGTATCCGGCTGGATGGCCAGCCCTGGTCCTTCGACAAGGCCTGGCGCAAGGGCGGCAAGCACCTGGCCTGGCTGGCCGTCGCCGCGGCCACCGGCGGGGCCTGGATCTTCTATTTCCACGATGCGCCGACGCTGTGGACCTGGTTCTGGGCCGGCGACGCGCCGGTCAGCTCCTACGCCTCCTTCGTGATCCTGACCTTCACCACCTACATCCTGGCCGGGACCATGCGCGAGCAGGTCTGCACCTACATGTGCCCCTGGCCCCGGATCCAGGGCGCCATGCTGGACGCCCACTCCCTGCAGGTGACGTATCGACGCGACCGGGGCGAGCAGCGCGGCGCCCATAAGAAGGACGCCGACTGGGCGGGGCGGGGCGACTGCATCGACTGCACCCAATGCGTGGTCGCCTGCCCAATGGGCATCGACATCCGCGACGGCTCGCAGCTGGAGTGCATCAACTGCGCCCTGTGCATCGACGCCTGCGACGAGATCATGCTCAAGGTCGGCCGTCCGACGGGGCTGATCGCCTTCGACACCGACGCCGCCGTGGCCGCCCGCGAGCAGGGCCGGACCCCCGAGTACCGTCTGATCCGAGCGCGAACCATCTACTACGCTGTCGCCCTGGCCGTGGTGTCGGCGGTGATGCTCTGGGGCCTGCTGCACCACCGTGTCGTGGAAATGCGGGTGATGCGCGACCGCAACCCGATGTTCGTGCGCCTGCACGACGGCTCGATCCGCAACGGCTTCACCCTGAAGATCTCCAACCGCACCCTGAAGCCGCAGACCTTCCACATCGCCTTTACCGGCGTCGCCGGCGCGGTGCTCAAGACCCCGGGTGAGCCCGCTGGCCGAGGGGAGCTAGTCGTCCCGGTCGACGCAGACGCCGTGCGGCCGGTGCGCGTGCTGGTGTCGGCGCCGCAAAGCGCCCTGGCCGGAGCCATGACCCCCGCCGCATTCCGCCTGACCGCGCCGGATGTAGTCGAGACCGAGCGCACCGTGTTCGTCTCCGGAGCCCCGCAATGACCGCCACCGTGATGAAGTCCTTCGAACTGCGCGGCTGGCATGTACTGATGATCGTCGTCGGCTTCTTCGCAGTCGTGATCGCGGTGGATGTCGGCATGGCCGTGCAGGCCTATCGCACCTTCCCGGGAGAGGTCACCGCCAAGCCCTATGAAGAAGGCCTGGCCTTCAACGGCGCCCTGGCGCGCCGCGACGAGGAACGGTCGCTGGGCTGGCGCGCCTCGGTCGAGACCAGCGTCGCCGGCGCCGGGTCCGCCGTGCGATCCGGAAGGGTCCAGCTGAAGCTGAAGATCACCGACCGGGCAGGACAGCCGGTGCGCGGCCTGAAGCTTTCGGGCCGGCTGGAGCGGCCCGCCACCGAGTCCGGCCGCCTGGCCCTCGCCCTCACCGAAACCCGCCCCGGCCTCTATGAGGCCACCGCTCCCGACACCCCGGGCGCCTGGGACCTGACGATCACCGGCGCCGACCGCGACCGCCGCGCCTTCGAGGCGCAGCGCCGGCTGGTGTGGCGATGAGCGCCACCGCCCACGTCGCCGGGCCGGACCTTTCCGCCTACGCCGCGGCGCTGAACGACGACGAGGATGGAGCCGAGCTGCTCGTCCGTGGCGCGCGGTGCGCCGCCTGCCTGCGCAAGATCGAGACGGTCGTCGCCGCCACGCCCGGCGTGACCAACGCCCGCCTGAATCTGACCTCCGGCCGCCTGTCCGTGCGCTGGACCAGGGGGCGCAGCTCGCCCGGCGAGGTCATCGCCCGGCTCGACGCCCTGGGCTACGCCGCGGCGCCCTTCGACCCAGCCGAGTCGAAGGCGTCCAGTGATCGGGAGGGCCGCCGGCTCGCCCTGGCGCTCGGCGTCGCCGGCTTCGGCGTCGGCAATGTGATGATGTTCTCCATCCCCGCCTGGGCCGGACTCGGGGGCCAGGAGATGGGGATCGGCGGGCGCACCCTGATGTACTGGCTGAGCGCGCTGGTGGCCGCGCCCTGCGCGCTCTACGCCGGCATGCCGTTCTTCGAGTCGGCCTGGGCCTCGCTGAAGCGGGGCAAGGCCAACATGGACGTGCCGATCACCATCGGCGTGCTGCTGACCCTGGCGATCAGCTTCTCCGAAACCCTGCGCAGGGGTCAGCACGCCTATTTCGACGCGGCCGTCTCGCTGCTGTTCCTGCTGCTGATCGGTCGTTACCTCGATCACAAGCTCAGGCTCAGCGCCAACAGCGCCGCGCGGGACCTTTTGGCCCTGCAGGCGCCCATCGCGGCGCGACTGGACAGCGCCGGAATCGAGCACGGCGTGCCGGTGCGCGACGTCGCCGTCGGCGATCTGGTGGCCGTAAAGCCCGGCGAGCGGACGCCCGTGGATGGGGTGATCCACGAAGGGACTTCCGAGCTCGACCTCATGCTGGTCACCGGCGAGACCCGCCCGGAACGGGCGGGACCCGGCGTCGCCATTCCCGCTGGAGCGCTGAATCTGACCGGCCGGCTGGTGCTGCGCGCCGCAGCGCGGGTCGAGGATTCCCTGCTCGCCGAAATCGCCAGGATGGTCGAGGCCGGCGCCCAGTCGAAGAGCCGCTACGTCCGCCTCGCCGACCGGGCCGCGGCCGTCTATGTGCCGGTGATCCACAGCGTCGCGGCCGCTACCTTCGTGGGCTGGCTGCTCATGGGACTGGACGTCCGCACGGCCCTGCTCAGGGCGGTGGCCGTGCTGATCATCACCTGTCCCTGCGCCCTGGGACTGGCCGTCCCGGCGGTGCAGATCACCGCCTGCGGGCGCCTGTTCCGGCGCGGCGTGCTGGTCAAGTCCGGCGCCGCCCTCGAGCGCCTGGCCGAGATCGACCATGTGATCCTCGACAAGACCGGCGTGCTCACCGAAGGCCGGCCACGGCTGCTTGGCGCCGCCCCCGCCGATGTCGCACGCGCCGCGCCCCTAGCCCGAGCCTCGCGCCACGTGCTGAGCACGGTGCTGACCGCCGCTGCCGGGCCCGGCCCCGTCGCCACGGACGCCCAGGAACAGGCCGGAGAGGGCGTTTCGGGGACCGTCGATGGCCGCCCCGCCCGGCTCGGCCGCGCCAGCTTCGTCGGCGCTCCGGTGGACGCCGGCCGCGAGACCGAGCTGTGGTTCAGGCGTGAAGGCGAGCCGGCCATCCGCTTTGCCTTCGCCGACGAGCTCAGACCCGATGCGGCCGAAGCTGTCCGCGCTCTGAAGGCCCGCGGCCTCACGGTCCAGCTGCTGTCCGGCGACGCGACCTCCGCCGTGGCCCGCGCCGCCATGGAAGCGGGGGTTGAGCGCTGGACCGGCGGCATGCTGCCCGCCCAGAAGGTCCGCGTCATCGAAGCCCTCGCCGCCACGGGCCGAAAGACCCTGATGGTGGGTGACGGCCTGAACGACGCCGGCGCACTGGCCCACGCCCACGCCTCCATGGCGCCCGGAAGCGCCGCGGACGCCAGCCAGAACGCCGCCGACCTGGTGTTCTTGGGTGAACAGCTGTCCTCGGTGGTGCTGGCCATCGACGTCGCCCGCGCCGCTCGCCGTCGCGCACTGGAGAACTTCGCCTTTTCGGCGCTCTACAACCTGGTGGCCGCCCCGGCCGCGGCCGCCGGCCTGGTCACCCCGCTGATCGCGGCCCTGGCCATGTCGGGATCATCCCTCACGGTCACGCTCAATGCGCTGCGCATGAGCTGGGCGGGACGCGGGGCCCGGCCATGAACATCATCATCCTGCTGGCCCCATTCTCGCTGCTCCTGGCCCTGGCCGGCTTGGGCGCGTTCTGGTGGACCATGCGCAATGGCCAGTACGACGACCCCGATGGCGACGCCGCCCGCGTCCTCTACGACCATCTGGACGACGGTCCGCCCGCTTGAAGCGAGCGCTGTTCCGCTCCGCTTGAGCTGGATCAATGACCCCATGGCCGGATGCGTCATGGTGCGCCCGACAGACTGAGCCTGCGCGAGGAGTTCATGAACACCCTTACCGCCCGCCGGGAGATCCCCGGCACACCGATCTTCGACGGCGAAGCCTCCCAGAAGGGCTATGCCCTCAACCGCATGTGCTTCTCGTTCAATGACGCCTCCAACCGCGCCGAGTTCGCCTGCGACGAGGGCGACTACTGCGCCAAGTTCGGCCTGACCCCGGAGCAGCGGCAGGCGGTCGCCCACCGCAATGTGCTCGAGCTGATCGAGGCCGGCGGCAACGTCTACTACCTGGCCAAGCTCGCCGGGATCTTCGGGCTCAACGTCCAGGACATCGGCGCGCAGCAGACCGGCATGAGCCTCGAGGCCTTCAAGCAGATGCTGGTCGAGGCGGGGAAATAGTCATGGCCAGGATCATCGGCGGCGTCGGCACCTCTCACGTTCCCGCGATCGGCGGCGCCATCGCCAAGGGCCTGCAGGAAGACCCTTACTGGAAGCCCTTCTTCCAGGGCTTTGACCGCACGCGCGAGTGGCTCGCCAAGGTCAAGCCGGACGTGGTGGTGCTGATCTACAACGACCACGGCCTGAACTTCTTCCTGGACAAGATCCCGACTTTCGCGGTCGGGGCCGCCAAGGAATATATGAACGCCGACGAGGGCTGGGGCCTGCCCGTGCAGAAGCCCTACCCCGGCGATCCGGACCTCTCCTGGCACCTGATCGAATCCCTGGTCGGCGACGAGTTCGACATCACCATGTGCCAGGAGATGCTGATCGACCACGCCTTCGCCATCCCCATGCAGCTTCTTTGGCCCAACGGCGCGCGGCCGGTGCGGACCGTCCCTGTGGCGATCAACACGGTCCAGCATCCGCTGCCGTCGCCGGCGCGCTGCTACAAGCTGGGGCAGGCGATCGGACGGGCCATCGAGTCGTTCCCTCAGGACCTCAACGTCCTGGTGCTGGGAACCGGCGGCCTCTCCCACCAGCTCGACGGCAAGCGGGCGGGCTTCATCAACAAGCCCTTCGACCTGATGTGCATGGACGAGCTGGCCCATGAACCCAAAGCGCTCACGGCTCTTTCGGTGCACGATGTCATCGAGAAGGCGGGCACCCAGGGCATCGAGGTCCTGAACTGGATCGCCATGCGCGGCGCCCTCGGCCCCTCGGTGAGGGAGGTCCATCGCAACTACCACATCCCGATCTCCAACACGGCGGCGGGTATGCTGGTGCTGGAGCCCGGCGAAGCCGCGGCCAAGGCGGCCTGACGTCGCCATGGGCGAGGTGGTCCTGGCGGCCAAGATCACCCACGTCCCGTCCATCGTCATGTCCGAGCCCGGCGGGGCGCTGGAAGGGCGGCGGGCGGAGGCGCTGGAGTCGCTGCACCAACTGGGGCGGCGGGCGCATACGGCGGGGGCCGAGGCCTTCCTGGTGTTCGACACCCACTGGCTGTCGAATTTCGGCTGCCACATGAACGCCAACGCGAGGCACCGGGGCGTCTACACCAGCCACGAAGCCCCGCACATGATCCAGAACCTGGCTTACGACTATCCTGGCGCGCCGGCGCTGGCGCACATGATCGCCCGGGAAGCCGGGGACAGCGGCCTGCAGGTCCTGGCCCACGAGGTGCCGACCCTGGCGCTCGAGTACGGCACGATCGTGCCCATGCGCTACATGAACGAAGACCACAGCTGCGGCGTGTTGCCCGTGGCCGCGCCCCTATTCGCCACCGTCGAGGAGAACCGTCTGTTCGGGGCCGCCGCCCGGCGGGCGATCGAACGCTCCGACCTCAAGGTTGCGGTGCTGGCCAGCGGATCGATGTCCCACAAGCTGGTGGGCAACGCCGAGGTGGGCCCGGGCCAATGGGACCAGGTGGGCAGCGAGTTCAACCGCCAGATGGACCTTCGGGTGCTCGATCTGTGGCGGGAGCGCCGCTACCCGGAATTCGTCCGCATGCTCGGGGAATACTCCACCAAGTGCAACGGCGAGGCCCTGATGGCGGACACCCACATGCTGTTTGGACTCCTGGGGTGGGAGGCGTTTAGCGGCGAGGCCGAGACGCTCTGCGATTACTTCCCGTCCAGCGGCAGCGGCCAGGTCACTGTCCAGTTCCATCTCGACCGCTGAGGCCGAAGGTCAAGGCGTTCGACGCCCGAACGCTCAGTGGCTTAGCAGGACCGCCTTGTGGCAGCCGCCCAGCAGTTCCTGGGTCACCCCGCCGAAGATCCACTCGGACATCCGCGCATGGCCATAGCCGCCGGTAACAAGCAGCCCGGCGTCCTGCATGTCGGCCATCTCAAGCAGGGCCTCGGCCACGGTGGCCTTGCCCGGCGCGCGCACAGCCGTCGAAGCCTTGACCCCGTGGCAGGCGAGATACTCGGCGACGTCCTCCAGGCTGGAGGCCACGTCGGCGGCTTCCGCCTCTGCACAGATCCCCACCACCAGCACCTGCCGCGCCCGTTTCAGGAACGGCATGGCGTCGGATGTGGCGCGGCGGGCTTCGCGCGTGTCCTTCCAGGCGATCACGATGCTGGAGGCGTCCAGCCGCTCGAGCTCCAACGGCGCCACCAGCACGGGCCGGCCCGCGCGCATGACCAGATCGCCGGGATCGGGGCGGTTATGGAATCCGTAAGGCGATTTGTATCGTGGGCCAGCGATGATCAGGTCCGCCGCCCGCGCCTCGGCCGGCATCGCCTCGGCCGGCAGGGCGACGCCGCAGCGCCACTGAGATCCGGCCGTGACCGACCTGGCGACGTTCTGGAACCGCTCCTCGGCCAGCTTGAGGTCGGTCTCGATCACCTTGGCCTCTGCGACCAGGAGCTCGCCGTCGACGTTGGCGTATTCCGAACCGAACGCGGATGGCTCGAAGATCTCGGCGCAGGCGCCGATCAGGCGGGCCTGGAACTGGTTGGCGATGTCGGCGGCCAGCTTCAGTCGTGGCGCCGCCTTGGGGTCGGGTTCCACGTGAACCATGATCGAGGCGTAGGTCATCGGGTGTCTCCTCCCGCCGGGCGGTCTTGCAGGCCGGTCGCAGTCTCGACCCACGGCGCCCGTCGCGCCTTGCGCTGGATCAAACCCGGCCGCCGCTTCACGGACGGCCAAGGTCGAGCCGAAATTTGACCTGTGTCAAGAACAGCCTCCCGAAGCTGGGCCATGATGCGCATGCGGTCACACATCACATCCCACCGGTTCCGCTGGTCCTCGCCCAGGACCTTCGGATGGTCGCCCGGAGCCCCCAGCCCTGGCGACATTCAGGCGCCCCGCTGCCCCCCTGCAGCGGGGCGTCGACCCTTCAGCCGATCAGGCTAAACGTCTGGCGCGCGATCAGCAGTTCTTCGTCGGTGGGAACCACCCAGGCGGCGACGCGGCTTAGCGCAGTCGAGATCCGACCCTCGCCGCCTCGGGCGTTGGCCGCCGGATCCAGCTCCAGGCCCAGCCAGGTCAGCCCTCCAATGATCCGGGCCCGGATCTCGGCGCTGTGTTCGCCAATCCCGCCGGTGAACACGATCCCGTCCAGGCCGCCCAGAACCGCGGCCAGGGCGCCGAACTCGCGCAACGCACGATGGACGAACAGCTCCACTGCGGCCGCGGCCGCCGCCTCCTTGCTGGCCAGAAGGACGCGCATGTCCCCGGACAATCCCGAGACGCCGAGCAGACCCGACCCCCGGTAGAGCAGGTCCTCCACCTCGACCGGGCTCATGCCCTCGTGGCTGATGAGGTGCAGCACCGCTCCGGCGTCCAGCGCCCCCGGGCGTGTGCTCATCAGCAGGCCGTCGAGCGGTGAAAAGCCCATGCTGGTCTCGATGCTGCGACCGCCCAGGGTGGCGCAGAGGCTCGCGCCGGAGCCCAGATGGGCGAAGATCAGCCGGCGGGGAGCCAGGTCGGGATCCAGGACGGCGATCCGTTCCGAAACGTACTGATAAGAGAGGCCATGGAAGCCGTAGCGCCGGACGCCCTTTTCGTGCAGCGCCCTGGTCAGGCCGAGCCAGGCGGCGACCGGCGGCTGGGTCCGGTGGAAGGCGGTGTCGAAGCAGGCGACCTGGGCGAGGTCCGCGCGGCGCGCCGTCACGGCGCGGACCGCCTCCAGGCTCTGCGGCTGATGCAGGGGCGCCAGCGGGCTAAGATCGTTCAGGGCGCGCAACGTCGCCGGGTCCAGGCGGACTGGGGCAGAGAACTGCAGGCCGCCGTGTACGATCCGGTGGCCCACTCCGGCCAACCTTCCGCCAGGAGCCGCGGTCTGCGTCCAATCCAGCAGATCGGCGACGGACTCAGGGCCGGGAGCCTCCAGGGTGCGGCGCTGCAACTCGATGAGCCCTTCCGGCATGGCTTCAAACAGGCCGGCCTTGAGCGTCGAGGAGCCGGCGTTCAGCGCCAGGACCAGGTCCGGCAAGATCAGGCCGCCACGATCTGCGGCTTCAGCGCCATCAGGACGCCGATGGCGCAGGAGGCGACCCGTGAGCGGTCGCTGTCGGCGCGGCTGGTCAGGACGATGGGCACGCGGGCGCCCAGCACGACCCCGGCCGCGTCGGCGCCGGCCAGGAAAGTCAGCTGCTTGACCAGCATGTTGCCGGCTTCCAGGTCGGGGACCACCAGCACGTCCGCCTTGCCGGCGACGCAGGATCTGATGCCCTTGTCGTGCGCGGCTTCGGGGCTGATTGCGTTGTCGAAGGCCAGGGGTCCGTCCACCAGGCCGCCGGTGATCTGGCCACGGTCGGCCATCTTGCACAGGGCGGCCGCATCGATGGTCGAGGGCAGTTTGGGGGTCACGGTCTCCACGGCTGACAGGATGGCCACCCGCGGCAGAGGCGAGCCCAACACGTGGGCCAGGTCGATGGCGTTCTGGACGATGTCCTTCTTGTCCTCCAGGTCCGGCGTCACATTGATCGCCGCATCGGTGATCAGCAGCGGCCGGGGGTAGCTCGGCACGTCCATCAGGAAAACGTGGCTGATCCGCCGGGCGGTGCGCAGGCCCGTCTTGGCCGAGACCACTTCGTGCATCAGCTCGTCGGTGTGCAGCGAGCCCTTCATCAGCATGGCCGCCTCGCCCGCCCGCACCAGCGCCACCGCGCGGGCCGCCGCCGCATGACTGTGCGCCGTCGGCTCCAGGCGGAACCCTGAGATGTCGACTCCGGCCTCGATGGCGGCGGCCCGGATCTTTGCCGGCGGCCCGACCAGGATCGGAATGATCAATCCGGCCATCGCCGCCTCGACGGCGCCGGCGATGCTCGTGGGATCGCAGGGGTGGACCACCGCCGTGGCCACCGGCCCCAGCCCGCGGCACCGCGCAATCAGGTCCAGATAGACGCTGTGGTCCTGGACAGTGTTCTGGGCGGGCCGTTCGGCGAAGGCGTCCATGGCGTTAGGCGGCTCCGTCCGTACGGCCGAAAAGGCGGGCGGCTGCCGCACGCACCTCATCGGCGCAGGAGTCCACCGCCTCACTGGTGATGTTTGGGGCGATTGCCCCGAAGTGGACATGGTCCAGCACAGCCAGGCCGCAGACCCCGGCGACGTGCTCGTCGAACAGTTTACGCATGGCGTCCCAGGCCCCGGTCTCCACCATCCAGCTCTTGGGAGCGCCCGAAGAGGTGAAGCTGGTCAGGCTGCGTCCCTTGAGCAGCGGCTCGTTGCCTGCGCCGCCCATGCCGTAGCCGAAGCCCATGCCGAACACCCGGTCGATGTAGCCCTTGAGCATGGCCGGCTGAGCGTTGAACCAGACCGGATAGAAGAAGGCGAAGGCCTTGACGTCCTGCAGCAGCGCCCGCTCGGCCCGGACATCTGCGTGCGGGGTGAAGCCGCCGGGGCGTGGGATCTCGTCCGCCGCCAGCCTGGGATCGTAGCCCATCTGGTAAAGGTCGCGGATCAGCGGCTCGTGGCCGCGCTGGGCAAGCGCATCGGCGTATGCGTCGGCCATGCTTCTGGTGAAGCTCTTTGGATCGGGATGGCTGACGATGAGGGCGTGCTTCATCGATGGGTCTCCGAGGGCCTCCGCATCCGCGCCGTCAGGCCTGTGGCGGCGGCGTCCGAGGCCAGCGCCTGTGGATCGTACGCGACCTGCGCCGGCGAGGCGCTCTCTTTCGTAGGGGGTTTCGCCGCGGAGCCGCTTGCGGCCGGTGCGTCAGACGGCTCCTGTCCTCCGACCACCTCGGCCATGAAGGGCGAGGGCGCCTGGGACACGGGCGCCACTTCGGCGACCGGGACCTTCGGCGATACTCCCGACTGCGCATGCTGATGCGCCAGAAGCGCAACGACGCAGGCGGCGAGGACCAGAAACAGGACCGTGGCGGCATCTCGCGGGCGGATCGACAGGGCGGCGTTCATGGACGCTATCATGCGCCCGGCTGTGCAACCGCGCCTTGAGGCGGGTCAAATTGCGCTCAGGCCGCGGCGGACGCGGCGTCCGCTTGCAACAGGTCCCCAAGCACGGCGAGGCCGCGCTCAGCGCTTTCGGCGTCAGCGTGGCTGAAGTTCAGGCGCATCGATCGCCGGTCGCCCGGCCCCGCGAGGAAGTGCTCCCCCGGCGTGAACAGGACTCCGTGCTCCAGCGCACGGCTCAGCAGGTCGGGAGCGTCCATGGCGCCTGTCAGCGTCGCCCAGAAGAACAGCCCGCCCGGCGGCGTGCGCCACTGCGCCATCCCTTCCAGATGGAGCGTCATGGCGGCGGAGAACCGGTCCCGCTTCGCGCGATAGGCGTCCACGATGCGCTCCAGCCGCGCGGGCCGGCCCGGATCGTTCAGGTACTGCAGCACGGTCCACTGGCTGATGCGGTTGGCGTGCAGGTCTGCAGCCTGCTTCAGGCGCGCCAGGTGGGGGAACAGGTCCGGCGAGGCGGTGAGGAAGCCCAGGCGCAGTCCCGGCGCCACGGTCTTGGAGAACGAGCCCTGGTAGATCCAGGAGGCCCGCTTCAGCCCCGCACAGACGGGCCGTCGCTCGCAAGCCTCATAGGCGAGGTCGCGATAAGGGTCGTCCTCGAACAGCACGACGCCCCCCTGGTCGCAGGCGTCCGCAAGCGCCTGGCGCTCGCCGCCGGTCCAGCAGTGGCCCGTCGGGTTCTGGAAGGTGGGCGTGACGTAGGCCAGCGACGGACGATCGCTTCCGGCCCAGTCCGCGCCGGGATCGCTCCGGTCCAGCACGCGGAGGCGCGCGCCGAAGAAGCGGAACACCTGCAGGGCGGCCAGATAGGCGGGCGACTCAACGGCCACCGGCGTTGCGCGGTCGATGAACAGCTTGGCGGCCAGGTCGATGCCCTGCTGCGATCCGGAGAGGATCAGGATCCGGTCTGCGTCACAGTCGAGTCCGAGATCGGCGAGATCCTGCGCCACCCTGGCGCGAAGGTCAGGCTCGCCCTCTGTCGGGCCGTACTGGAGCAGCGCCGTCGGCGGCGTGGGCAGGGCGAAGTCAGCGAAGCTCTCAGGAGCGGGCAGGCCGCCGGCGAAGGAGATCACCTCCGGGCGCAGGGCCACGTCCAGCATCGCGCGGATCGGCGAGCCATGCAGGTCGGCGACCCGCTCTGAAAGGCGGGGGGAGTGGGGCATGACGGCCTCCCAATCGAGTCAATGTTATTGACCTATCGACACCCTAGGCGGACGGCCGTATCGTGTCAATATGGTTGACCTAAAGCGCAACGCCGGGCTCAACGACGCGATCGAGCTGATCTACTTCGCCTATCGCGCCTTCACCGACCGACCGGACCGCGTGCTCGAACGGCGGGGCCTGGGTCGCGTGCACCATCGGATCCTCTATTTCGTCGGACGTCGGCCGGACATCTCGGTGAAGGGCCTGCTCGACCTGCTGGCGGTCTCCAAGCAGGCCCTGAACGCGCCGCTGCGTCAGCTGATGGAGATGAACCTGGTGGCTGCAGTTGCTGGCGAGACGGATCGGCGTGTGAAGCACATCAGGCTCACCCAGGAAGGCCTGCGCCTCGAGGCGGAGCTCACCGGCGCCCAGATGCGGCTGCTGCAGGCCGCCTTCGACAGGGCCGGCATGGCCGACGAACAGGGCTGGCGCCGGATCATGGCCGACCTGGCGCGGGTCGAGCGCTCCTGACGCCGATCGACCGCCCGCGGGCTGTCCGCCGATTCGCGTGAGGGTCGCTGGCGGATATCGGGTTTTAGCCGATAGGCTTGGCCCCGGATCAGGCTGGGCCGATGTGCAACCACTACAGCTCCGACGGCGCCTGGCGCGACGAAATGGGCGAATTCAGCGAAACGCGGCTGCCGCTGTTCGATCTGGCGCGGGCCCGGCCCAACGTGCAGACCCACCTCTATCCTGGCCGGACCGGCGAGATCCTGGTGGTCGATGACGACCGACTGGCCGCCGTCGCCGCCCACTGGCGGCTGATCCCCCGATGGTGGACGGCAAGTTCCAAGGACTTCGGGAACAAGTGGCGGGGGTGCAACAACGCCCGCGGCGAGGGCATAGCGTCTTCGCGGATGTTCAAGGACGCGCTGCGCAATCGCTGCCTGATCCCTGCGGACGCCATCTTCGAATACGCGGCCGAACCTGGGCCAGACGGAAAGAAGGTCGAGTACGAGTTCCGGCCCGCGCACGGCCGACCGATCTGGATCGCGGGGCTGTATGAGCGCTCCAGCCCGGCGGACGGACCGATGACGACCTACGCCATGGTGATGACCGAAGCCGGGCCAGACGCCCTCGCCATCGGCCATCCCCGTTCGCCGATCCTGCTGTCGCCAGACCAGATGGCGGCCTGGCTCGATGCCGGGTCGAAGGTGGAGGAATTCATGGCGCCGCCGCCGTCCGGGACATTCAGGGCCGCGCCGGCGAAGAGGTCCAGAGGACCGTTCAGGCCTGCGACTCTTCGGCGTCCGGGGTGCGACAATTATGTCGTAAACGCGACTTGCTTATGTCCCAAATTGGTAAATGATATCGCCTGACGGTTGAAAAGCTGGTCCCTGATGGAGAGGGCCAGTTCGCCGTGGAGGAACGCCGATGGCCTTTGCCGTCAAGCGCGCCCGCGTGGTTGGAGGTCCGTATCTGACTTCCGGCCTGATGCTGGCGGTGTTGTTCTGCGGACTGTTCTGGGCGGCGGTGGCGATCGGGGTAGCGAGGCTGTTCTCCGTCCTCAGTTGACGCCGCTCTTCTTTGGGCCAGCCGCCGTCATTCCCCGCCGCGCGCCCAGCCGTGCGCTGATGACTGACGTCTCGAGTTCGAACAGCCGAACCGCGCAGAGCAGGCCGGTGGCGTAGGCGCCTGTGTCGACGCCAATCCGTCCCGCATAGAACACCGGCTCCGGCGCGGGCGTGTGGCCATGCACGACCACCTTGTCGCCGGTGTAGGATGCATTCAGGAAGTCGTCGCGGATCCACAGCAGGTCTTTCTCGGCCTGCTTGTGCAGGGGCACGCCCGGCTTGATGCCCGCGTGGACGAACAGATAGTCGCCGATCTCCAGATAGAGCTCCAGCGACAGCAGGAAGGTCAGGTGGTCGGTGGGCAGGGCGGCCCGCAGCGCAAGCCGCGCCGCCTCCCAGTCATCGTCGCTCGCCTGAGGCGACGGCGCCGTCACGCCATAGGAGGCCAGGGTCTCGGCCCCCCCATGCATGACCCAGCCGCGCCCCGCCTTGGGATCGTCCAGGAACCAGAGCATCGCCTGTTCGTGATTGCCCATCAGGCTGTGGATCTCAAAGCCGCTGGCATTGGTCAGCTGCAGGAGCTGGTCGATGACCCCTCGCGAGTCCGGCCCTCGGTCAACGTAGTCGCCCAGGAAGACGACCACCGGGCGACCGTCCGTCCCGGCCATCGCCGCGTTGGCGACGATGTCGGCGATCAGGCGGCGCAGCAGGTCCAGGCGACCGTGGATGTCGCCCACCGCGTAGACCAGCCGGCCCTGCGTTCCCACGCGGACCGGGTCTTCCGGCTTGGGTTTCTTGAACAGACGTAACACCGTTCAGCCATCCGATCGCATGCGCCTGATCTGGGATCAGGGCGGAGCCAAGCGCAAGCGGTCTATTGGAAAACCGCGCGCCGCGCCATCGGCGGGCCTGCGGTCGAGGCTGATTTGGTCGCAAGCGTCGACGGCGCGGGCAGGCCGTCGACCGCGCAGGCCGGTCAGCCCAGCAGCAGGGCGACGCCGCCGATGATCGCGCCCCAGAGCAGCGCGCTGGCGCCCACCATGAATACGAGGGAGCGACGGGCCGACCACTTCTCATCTGCCGGCACGTCGGCCGGCTCGGTGAAAGCGAGGCTCAGCTGCTCCTGCAGGTCACGGGCGGGCGAGCTGGCCCAGCCCTGGGGCTCGAACGCCGCCGTCGCCGCCTGAAGCAGCGCACCGGCGGGCGCCGGAACCAGCGCCGTCAACGCTTCCTGATCGCTCAGTTTCCTTGCAGCGAGAGCCACTTTGTTCCCTCCGAAACCCGACCGTCACCTAATCGAAGGACAATTAAGATAAGGTGTGGTGGCGTGGTGAGCACGGCGTCAACCTTTTCGGGACTGTTGTTGCTGCATGTGGAGGACGCAGTTGCTGGCATGGCCTTTGCGAGATGGGCCGCGTCCGCCGTCGGGTCGCACCGACGGCGTGCTGCAACGGGACGACTCCGGGGCGATTGGGGGTTTTGTGCGGCGCAATATTTGCTATGGTCTGATGAGTGAGCGGCTGGGTGACAGTATGTTTGACCGCGAAGCCATCGACGTCGCGCCGGTTCGCCGGCCGGCCGGTCGGGGCGGAGCAAAGGCCCTGACGTCCCCAGAGGAAGTTGCGTTGCGGGCCCTCGATATCGTCACCGCTTCGGCCGCGCTGATCTTCTTCCTGCCGCTGATGCTGATCATCGCGGCGCTGATCTTCCTTCAGGACGGAGAGGCCCCGCTCTTCTCACAACTACGCATCGGGCGCGGCGGCGGCCGTTTCCCCTGCCTGAAGTTCCGCAGCATGGTGGTGGACGCCGACCGGCGGTTGCCGGAGATCCTCGCCCACAATGAATCCGCCCGCGCGGAATGGGCGCATGACCACAAGATCCGCAACGATCCCCGGATCACCCGCCTCGGCTCCCTGTTGCGGAAATCCAGCCTGGATGAGCTGCCCCAGCTGATCAATGTGCTGAGGGGCGAGATGAGCATGGTCGGCCCGCGGCCGATCGTCGACGCCGAAACGAGCCGCTACGGCCGCCGTTTCCGCAGCTACTGCTCGGTGCCGCCTGGGATCACCGGCCTGTGGCAGGTGAGCGGCCGCAACAACACCAGCTACCGGCGCCGTGTCGCCCTGGATCACCTCTTCGCCCGGCGCCGGAGCGTCGGCATTTATCTGCGGATACTGGTGATGACCGCCCCCGCCGTGCTCGCGCGCCGAGGTTCATACTAATCAAACGTCTTTCGACTACCAAAGCCACGGGATGGGCGCAGGCTGTTCCGCGCAAGGCCAAGACTTGCTATACTGGCCTCGGGGGAGCTCGCATCAGAGGATATCTGAATCTTATGCTTCACAGATTTGCCTTCATCATGCTCTCTGCGACGATCATGTTCGGATCGACCGCAACCTGGGCAGCTCCCGAGCCGGCAGCGCCCAAGACAGCGAGCGCCGGGACCTCCTACAGCGACTATCGTCTGGGGCCCGCGGACAAGCTCCACATGATCGTCTACGGCGAGACCGACCTCACGGGCGATTACGTCATCTCAGCGTCGGGCAAGCTCGCCCTGCCGCTGATCGGCGAGGTGGACGCCGAGGGCAAGACGCTGAACCAGCTGCAGGACGCCATCGGGGTCAAGTACGCCCAGGGCTATCTGCGCGACCCCCACGTCAGCCTCGAGGTCCTGACCTACCGGCCGTTCTACATCCTGGGCGAAGTGAACAAGCCCGGTGAATATCCCTACACCGCCGGCCTGACGGTGATGCGTTCCGTGGCGACCGCCGGCGGCTACACCTATCGAGCCAACAAGCGGAAGGTGTTCATCAAGCACGTTTCCGACGGCAAGGAGCAGTCCTATCCGGTCGACAGCTCCACGCTGGTGGCCCCGGGCGACGTGATCCGCGTCGGCGAGCGCTTTTTCTAGGCAGAGATGATGAAAGCAGCGTTTTGCAGGCTTGCCGCCCCGCAGGGCGCTGTTCGACCGCAGGGCCTCCGGTATAGGACTTGCATCTCTGCGGGCGAACGAGTGAGGCCGCAATGAACATCATCTTCGCCAGCCTGGCCGCCGTGGTGCTGAGCACAGGCTCCGTTTCGGGCGTCCACAAGGGCGCGTCCGTCGACGACGGTCTGGCCCGGGCGCTCGCAGCCGCCGCCAACCACGCCGAGGACGGACTGTCCCCGGATAGGATTCGTGACGCTACGGCCGCCGCCGGCGCCGACGTGATCACCACCTACGGCGACACCCCGCAGACCGTTGCGCAGTCGCTGGAATGGGTCCTGCAGATCTGCCCCGGCGAGGAAGCGGCGCGGCTGGGTTACAGCTGCCCGTCGACTCCCCAGGCCTACCAGGGTCTGGGCGACGTGCTGATCCGCGTCGCCCGGCTGGCCGGCCAGCGCCAGCCCGGCGCCGGCCAGGAGCATGGCGGGGATGCGCCGTTCGGCCCGCCGCCAGATTTCACCGGCGGGGGCGGAGGCGCCGACTACCGTGGAGCCCCTTGACACCGACTCGCCCTATTGGGAGCGCTATTGGGAGTCGGTCTCAGGGAAGGGGAACGCCCGCATGAGAGCAAAGGCGCTGTTCACGGCCACGGCGGCGATGTCCGTTCTGGCAGGAGTATCTTCGGTCCACGCACAAACGATCGCCGGCACCGGTTCAGTCGGACCGGGCGTGGGTGAGATGTTCAGACGAGACCGCAACGTCTCGGTCCGCAACCACGCCAGGCCCGGATACGAGGCCCTCGGTGTGCGGGTCGGCGGATTCTACGCCCTGCCCAAGGTGACCGCGACGGCCACCTACGACGACAATATCTACGCCAAGGCCACGACCAAGGAAACCGACCTGATCGGCGCCCTGATCGCCGAAGTGACGGCCGGAAGCACCTGGTCGCGCCACTCGGTGAACTTCTATGGCCGGATCGAGCGTGACCAGTACAAGGACCACACCGACGAAAGCCGGACCACCTATGTGGTGGGCGGGTCGGGTCAGATCGACGTGAACCAGGACTTCGCCATCAACGGCGGCGTCCGCTACAACCATTCGACCGAACTGCGCACCGCCTCGGGCGCGCCGAGCACCGTTCGCACGCCAGTTCAGTTCGGCCTCACCACCGTGAACCTATCCGCCGCAAAGGCGTTCAACAGACTGCGCCTTTCGGCCTCCTACGAGCTCGACAATTTCAATTACCAGGACACGGTGGACTTCCTGGGCAATCCCCTGCCGCAATCCTACCGTAACCGAAACACGCACAACTGGGCGGCAAGGGCTGACTATGCGGTGAGCCCGGATACGGCTGTGTTCATCCAGGTCAGTGGCGACGCCCGCAACTATCAGGTGAGGCCGCCGAATCCCTTGTCAAACGGCCTGGACCGAAACTCCTCGGGCTACGAACTCTCTGTAGGGGCGGATTTCCAGCTCGCAGCCCTGATGCGCGGACAGCTCCGCGCCGGCTACCTCAAGCACAGCTTCGCCGACCCCACTCTGCCGGGCGTCACCGGCCTCGGGGCGAGGGCGGATGTGGAATGGTATCCCACCGAACTCACCACCGTGGCGGTCTATGGCGGCCGCGAGGTCAAGGACACGGGGCTCCGGAACAGCCCGACGTCCCTTAGCACCACCGCCGGCATCCAGGTGGATCACGAGCTTTTGCGAAATGTTATCCTGACTGGGAAATACGACTATTCCCACGACGTCTTCGACGGGATCGACCGCACGGACCAACGTAACGCCGTGTCCGCCGGTGCGGTCTATCTCATGAACCATAGGGTGGGCTTGAGCCTGCTTTATACGTTGCTTAAGCAAAACTCAGAGGGCGTTAACCTAGGGCCGCTTTACACGGTTAACCGGGTGTCAGCTTCTCTGGTGGTACAATATTGAATTGAGCGCGTCTTGGGCGCCGGTGGAGTTCGCGATGCAAGAGGTCAGTACCCTTCGTTCCATGCCGCCGGTCGCCAGCGGCTATCCCGGCTATGGCGTCCAGGGCGCCGGCCAGATCGATCCGCGTCGCTGGCTGGCCGTGGCGGTGCGCCGCGCTCCCCTGTTCTTCGTGGTCGCCGGCCTGGTGTTCGCGATCGTCATGCTGGTCGCCGTGCAGGCCACGCCCTATTACAATTCGACGGTCAGTATCCTGATGGATCCGCACCAGAAGGATCTGCTCGACACCGGGCGTGATCCGGCGGTCGACAACAACCTGATCGACACCGACGTCCAGATCCTGAAGTCGCGCTCCCTGGCGCTGGCCGTGTCCAAGAAGCTCGACCTCGAGCACGACGACGAGTTCACCCCCGCCAAGGGGCCGCCGTCCCCGCTGTTCTTCGTGACCCACCCCCTGGCCCTGATC
>FTHI01001541.1_pt1 | contig 26600 bp, 21 predicted proteins | sample 1640891 | NCBI WGS metagenome assembly FTHI01 (sample SAMEA3914788, study PRJEB12502) | metagenome | biome: forest; material: soil | place: Canada | collected 2011-07-03 | depth 0.1 m
CCCGGCAGGTGATGACCGATTCAGGCCGGGTGGTCCGGGCCGCGCCGACCGGTTCCGATCCCGCGACGGCCAACTGACCGCCATGGCCGTCAGCAAGCTTCATGACCTGATCGAACTCGCCAAGGAACCGTCCAGCGAACGGCGCCGGGAACTGCTGCGCGAGATCTCAGACCTGTTCCTCGCCCAGTCGCCCGACCGGCTCGATTCCAACCAGATGGAGCTGTTCGACGACGTGATGGGCCGCATCACCACCGAGATGGAAGAGGTGGTTCGGGCCGAACTCTCCCAGAAGCTGGCCCCCAGCCCTGTGGCGCCGCCGCGCCTGCTGCGCGGCCTGGCCGGCGACACCATGGCGGTGGCCGGACCGGTGTTGAGGGAATCGACGGCCCTCACCGAATCCGACCTCCTCGCCCTTGCCGGCACCGCCGACCAGGAACGGCTGCGGGCCATCTCGCAACGCGCCCAGGTGCCGACGGTGGTGTCGGACGTGATCGTCGAGCACGGTGACGACACGACGCTGAACGTGCTGCTCAGGAACCAGGGCGCCGAGCTGTCGCGCCAGGCCAGCGAGACAGCAGTGGACCGCGCCCACGCCAACCCCGACCTGCACGAGGCGGTGGTGGAGCGCAAAAGCCTGCCCGCTGACCTCTTGAACGAGATGTACTTCGTGGTCGAGGCGCGGCTGCGCGAGCAGATCATGGCCCGCAACGCCGAGCTCGACCCAATTGAGCTCCAGGCCGCCCTGGACGCGGGACGCAAGCGCCTGTCCGAACGGGACGGCGTGGTCCCCCCGGACTTCGCCAAGTTCGAAGCCGAGATCCACGGCATGGCCAAGAAGGGCGAGCTTACCCCGACGGTGCTCACCCGCTTCCTGAGGCAGGGCGAGCAGGTCAAGTTCATGATCGCCCTGGCGGCCCTGGCGGACATCGACTTCCCCACCGCCCGGCGGATCCTGGAGGGACAGCAGATCGATCCATTGGCGATCGTCTGCAAGGCGGCCGGGTTCGACCGCGCCATGTTCCTCACCTTCACCGTCCTGATGCTGGACAAGGAAGTGAACGCCATGGCCAGGGCCCGCGAATACGGCGAGCTCTACGGCCAGCTGACCCAGGAGACCGCCAACCGCGCCATCCGCTTCTGGCGGCTGCGGCGGCAGTCGGGCGACCTGGCGGCCGCCTGACCGAGCCCGGATGGTCTAGCCGCCCTCAGAAGAACAGTTTCCGAACGCTCAGCTTCACCTCACGGCCAACCGGGTTGAGGTAGGCGGCCTGATAGCTGATCGGGGTGGCGCCGGTGACGTCGCGCACATGCTCGTAGGCGTCCAGCAGGTTGGTCACCGACAGGGTCACGCGCGCCCCGGCCAGCCACTTGTGGCGCAGGATCAGGGCGCGGTTCTGGGTGAAATCGGCAAACAGGCGCAGGTCGACGGAGGTAAGGGGTGAGAAGTTGAGCGCGCTGGCGGGCGATCCGGCGCCGCTGATGAATGTGCCGCTCTGCCAGTTCGCCGAGGCGCGGGCTCCCATGCCGCGCCAGGTGACGCCGGCCTGGGCCTCGATGCGGTGGCGCGACGTGCCGCCGCCCGAGCCGGACGGATAGCCGTTCAGGAGGTCGAAGACCGGGCCCCCTGTGCGCACCAGCATCCGGTCCTGGAACGTGATCGTGTGGTAGAGCGCAAACTGAATCCGGCCCGGCGCCTGACCGCCGCCACGGCCGCCACCGCCACCGCCACCGAAACCGCCGCCAAAGCCACCCGGTCCGCCCGGCCCTCTGAAACCCCCTCCGCCCGGAGGACCGCCGAAACCGCCGGGACCCGGCGGACCGCCAGGTCCTCCGCCACCGGGATCCCCCGGTCCGCCGAACGCGAAGTTCGGCGCCGGCCCGTCAGGACCCGGCGCGCCAGCTTGGCCTGCTGGGGGGCGTCCGCCCTGTCCCTCACCGCCCTGACCTTGGGCGCCTTGACCTTGGGCGCCTTGGCCTGGCGTGTTTTGAGCCGCCCGGCGGGGGGCGAACTGCCGCCGGAACTGCTCAATCTGTTCACGCGTGGGCGGTGGGGGGGGCTTGCCGAAGGCCTTGGTGAAGTTGATCCCCCAGCGCAGCTGCGAACGCTCCTCCGACGCGAAGTTGACCGGCCGGTAGTCGACCTCGGCGAGGTCGCCGTTGTCGTCGCGCACGAACCGGTCGGGAAAGACGGCCTGGATCTGCGCCGTCGCCGCCGGGAAGGTCTCGATCGGATTGCGGGTGACCGTGCGGGTGTAGTTGGCAGTGATGTTCAGGTCCTGCTTGGACAGGGGCTTAAACAACAGGCCGATGCGGGTGACGTCGCGGCGGCTCGAGGTCAGAGCGGGATTGCCGCCTGTGACCAGGCTCACGTCCACGGTCCGGCCGGTGGCGAAATCGAATACACGGGCGCCGGGCGTCGCCACCACGGGGCCGCCGCGCTGCTTGAACGTTGGCGCCGCTTCGTCGCGGCTGTGGGAGACGAGCACGGTCACCGCCGGGATCGGGCGCCAGTTGGCGCCATAGCCGTAGTCGGTCAGGGTCCCGAAGTCCGACAGCCGGTCAATGGAGACGTTGCCGTTGAGGGTGAGGTCGCCGAGCACGCCCAGCACCCCGCCGCGGCGGGCGATCGGCGCATCCAGGTTCACCCGGCCGTTCACGTCGTTGCGCGACAGGTCGACGGTCTGGTTGTGGCCAAACAGGGTCGTGCGGGCGCCGTACCAGCTCTGTTCGTCGCTGGCGTGGAGGGTAAGGTTCAGCTTGCCGGCGGGCAGGGACAGGATCGGCCCCGACGCCAGCAGATGCACATTGGCCGTGTCGGTGCGCGAGGTGGCGAGGTTGGCCGGCAGCAGGCCCGTCAGCGCCGGATCGACCGGAGCGAACGGATTGAAAGTCGGGTCCAGTCCGTCGATGCGCTGTTGCAGGGCCAGCCCATCGACCCCGGCGTCGGTTCGGGTGCTGCTGTAGGCATGGTCGTAGGCGCCGTTCAGGGTGAAGCGCCACTTTCCGGCGTCACGGTTGAGCGTGGTCCCGAGGTGGCTGGTCCAGCTGTCGGCAACCTGCCGCAGGGGCCCGAAGCGTGAGACGTCCCAGGCTACGACGACCGGATTGGCGAAGGGTGAGAACGGGCTCGCGGCCGGAACCCCAAGCGCGACGTCGGGCAGGCCCTGCAGGCTCTCGCCACGGGTGGCCTCAAAGGTGGCGTTCACCGTCGCCTGGATCCCGGCCACGGTCGGACGGGTGTAGACGATGTTGGCTGACGCCTGACGGGAGGAACCGACGAGCGTGCGATAGCGGCCGACGTCGGTGACGTTGGCAGCGCCGGCGGTGGCAAGAAAGGCCTGCAGCGTCGGGCCGCTGGCGGGCAGGCCCTGGGGAACGCCGGCGATGAGCACCGGCCGTCCGGCAAGGGTGCTGAGGGCCGGGTCGATTTCAGCGCCGAAGACCGACGACACCACATTGCCGCGGGGATCGAATGGCGTCGGCGAGATCGGCTGGACGACATCGCGTTCGTCCTCGGTGATCGCCGTCGAGCCCTGCGCCTTCAACGACACGTTAAGGCGCGTGTCGCGGCGGATGCGCATGTAGTCGAGCTGGACCTGGCCGTCGGTCTGGCCGCCCGCAGTGGGGGCGCCGCCGGAAACCTCGGCCGTCTTGGCCCGGAAGAAGGGCCGCAGCACGATGTTCACCACCCGCTGGTCGGCCGAATAGCCGAATTTCAGGGCCGCTTCCTGGGGCAGGATCTCAACCCGCAGGATGGCTTCGGTGGGGATCTCGCGCACTTCATTGAAGCCGGAAATGCGCCGTCCATTCAGAAGGATCACCGGCGGCCCGGAGCCCGGGCCAGTGCTGGTCTGCGGCGCCAGTTCGGCCAAGAGGTCAGTGACGGTGCTGACGCCGTAGGACCGGATCTCCTGCGGCGCGAGCGTGATCTCGGGCTTCACGTCCCCGACGACGGAGCCCGCCAGGACCCTTACGCCCTGGACCACCACCTCGGCGCCGGTCGTGTCGTCTTCCTGTTCGACCGGTTCGGCTGGCTGGCTGGGCGCGGGCCGGGGCGCCGCCGCTCTGGGCCGCGAGGCGCTCTGCGCCAGAGCCAGCGGCGACGCCGAGACAAGCATCAGCGCCAGGGCGACCGGCAAGCCGCGCCCGACGATGCTACTCTCCATCACATCCCGCCGTCCCATACCCCTCATGACTGTGCTTGCTCGCCGTTGACTGAGTCAAAATCAGGGCGGCCGCGTTGCAGCTTCGCGACAATCCGGACTTGGCGGCATTGAAGCGGGCCTGAGCGCGCTCAGGCTCTGTCCAGAGCTAGTGAGCCCAGGAGGCTTCCCGCAGGGTTTCGAGCCCCGACTGCGACGCGGACGCCAGGCCGTGCAGGCCGCGCTCTGCGAACACGTCCAGCGCCGCCGAAAGGGCTTCCCCCGCGCGACCGGCTTCGCCGCGGTCATGGCCGCGCGCTTCGGCCTGGGCCATGTAGACCCGCGCGAGGTTGAGCTGGAGCACCGCCCAGGCGACAGGCTCGGGCGGGGCGCGCAGGGCGGCCAGCTCTCCACGCAGGATTGCTTCGGCCTCGTCCAGCGCCAGGGCGTCGCCTCGAATCTCTGCGCGGCGGACAAGGCACCCGGCCCGGTCCTGGGCCACGATCGTGCGCAGGGCGACAGTAGGGGCCGCCTTCAGCGCCCGCAGCGCTTGGGCGAAGGACTGCAAAGCCCGCTCGAATGCGCCTTCGATGGCCCCGGACTCGGCCAGCGCCAATTGGGCGACGCCGAGGCTGTGATGGAGCCTCGCCCAGTCCATGGGCGAATGGTCCGGCGTCAAGAGGTCGGTGGCGAGGCTCAGCACCTCGACACCCTGAAGGATCGGCCCGACGTCGCCTTCGAGATCGCCCAACCGCACCAGGGCCGCGGCGCGGACCTCCTGGGCGCGGGCCAGGGTCAGGGGATGATAGGCGCCGTCCAGGGTCGCCTGGGCCCTATCCAGATCGACCAGGGCCGAGCGGATCAGGTGGGTTTCGCGCAGGCGGGCCCCGCAGGCGATGAGGAACTCGGCGCGATCGCACCGCAACCGGGCCGCAGCATGGGCCTCGCTTCGACGCTTCACGTTGAGGCTGGTGAGGGCCCTCTCATAGCCGGCGACCACGGTCTGGACCTGCTCGATCCCCGCCTTGGGCAAGGCGCGGCGGGCGGCCAGGGAGGCGCCAAGGCTGCGCGTGCGGGCCGCGTCGGACGCCTGTCCGAGCAGGAACTCGGCGGCGGCGTTGAGCCCATTTTCACCGAACAGGTCGGCGCCCAGGAGGGCGACTTCGGCTTGCTCGCAGATCGCCCGCCGAAGGGCGTCGTTGCGGTTCTCCTTGCGGGCCAGGCCCGCCCCTTGTTCGGCGCAGGAAGCGGCCTTGCGCAGCGCGGCCGGGTCGCCGGTGCGGCGGGCGAACTCGCGCCAGACCTGGGAGGCGCTGACCAGCCGCTCGGCGCGGTCCTTAACCCCGATGCGTCCGGCGGAGACGTCGGCGGAGCGGCCTTCATTCTGGAGCAGGGTCAGGTCCAGCAGCTCGAGCAGGACCGGATCGCCGGGACAGAGCCCGTCACGGCGGGCGTTCGGCGAAAAGAACCGCTTCAGTTCGCGTCCGATCTCGAACATTGAACCCGCTCCACTCGCCATGCCGTGTCCCGGGCCGGGACGGATGGCCGTACTCGATGCTCACAGAGCAAAGGCGGAGCCGCTCGGCCTCGGGAAAAGATTAAGGCTTGATTAACGCGCCCGACGTCAAGCGGTTGTGCAGGGGTTCAGGCCCGTTCGCGGGTCCGTTCGAACGCGACCTTGGGGTAGCGTTCCTGGACGTAGCCAATCTCCCAGGCCGATTTGGCCAGGAACACGGTCTGTCCGTCGATGTCCTCGGCGATGGCCGAGCGGTGCTTGGACGCGAAGTCGTCGAGGTCGGCCCGCTGGCCGGTGATCCAGCGGGCCTCGGCGTAGGGCGCCGGCTCGAACAGCACGTCCAGGGCGTATTCCCCCGACAGCCGGTCGGCCATCACCTCGAACTGCAGGGGCCCTACGGCGCCGACGATGAAGTCCGCCCCGAGAAGCGGCCGAAAAAGCTGGGTCACGCCCTCCTCGGCCAGGCCCTCCAGCGCCTTCTTCAGGTGCTTTGCCTTCAGGGGATCCTTCACGCGGACCCGCTGCAGCATTTCGGGCGCGAAGTTGGGCAGGCCGGCGAAGCGGAGCGCGCCGGTCTCCGACAGACTGTCGCCTACGCGCAGGACCCCGTGGTTGGGGATGCCGATCACATCGCCTGCGAAGGCTTCGTCGGCCAGCTCGCGCTCGGAGGCGAAGAACATCATCGGATTGTGCACGCTGAGCTGGCGGCCGGTGTTCTGCACCTTCAGCTTCATGCCGCGGGTGAACCGGCCCGAGCAGAGCCTGAGGAAGGCGATGCGGTCGCGGTGGTTGGGGTCCATGTTCGCCTGGACCTTGAACACGAAGCCCGAGACCTCCGGATCGCCGGGGGCCATGTGAGTCTCTTCGCCGCTCCGGCGGACGTCGGCCATCCCCGGCGGCGGCGCATAGGCGCCCAGACCCTGCAGCAGCTCGAGCACGCCGAACCGGCGCAGCGCCGATCCGAAGAACACCGGCGTCATGTGGCCTTCGAGGAAGGCCTGGGGATCGAAGGGCTTGGAGGCCTCCTGCACCAGCTGGGCGCCTTCCTGGGCCTCCTCCAGCTCGTCGGGATCGAGATACTGAACGATGGCGTTGGAGTCGAGCGGGACCGGCTCGCCATGCTCCTCCTCGGCGAGCCTGCGGCTGAACGGCAGGAAGCGGTTCGCCTTCAGGTCCACCATCCCCTTGAAGCGATTGCCGGAGCCGGCAGGCCAGTAGAGCGGCGCCGGGTCCAGGGCCAGCTTGGAGGCGATCTCGTCCAGCAGGGCGATAGGGTCCAGCGCCTCGCGGTCCATCTTGTTGATGAAGGTCAGGATCGGGATGTCGCGCAGGCGGCAGACCTCGAACAGCTTGAGGGTCTGCGGCTCGATGCCCTTGGCGGCGTCCAGCACCATGACGGCGGCGTTGGCGGCAGTGAGGGTGCGGTAGGTGTCTTCCGAGAAGTCCTCGTGGCCCGGCGTGTCCAGGAGGTTGAACATCAGGCCGTCGTGCTCGAAGGTCATGACGCTGGCCGACACCGAGATGCCGCGCTCGCGCTCGATCTTCATCCAGTCCGAGCGGGTGCGGCGCTGCTCGCCCCTAGCCCTGACCGCCCCGGCCAGCCGGATGGCGCCGGCGGAAAGCAGGAGGTTCTCCGTCAGCGTGGTCTTGCCGGCGTCGGGGTGGGAGATGATGGCGAAGGTGCGCCGCCGTGCGGCTTCTGCGGCGGGAGAGGCGGACGTCATGGCCGCGGCGCTTACCCTGCCGCGGGGCTCAAGTCACCTGATGCGATGCGGGCGCCGGTTCAGGCCGCGGCTTTGCTCCAGACGAACTGTTCGGCGAGGGCGGCGCTCATGCGGCCAGATTGCTGCTGGATGTGCAGCTGGGCGAGGAGGTCGGGATCCAGGCTGGCGAACTTTACGGTCACCTCCTCGGCGGCGCAACCGCGCTGCGGCGCCACGAACAGGGCGGCGTTCACCTCGGGCGACTTGGAGATGATGAGAGTGACCAGGCTGCGGGCCCGTTCGGCCGCGCGATGCTGCAGCCGCGGCTCCTCGGAGAAGATCTCCCGCCCCAATTGCTCGATCTGCTTGAGCTTCAATGACGAGCCGCGGCGCGCCTCCATGGGCGGCGTGGTCAACTCGAGCTCGAGGCTCAGCACAACGTCGTTCAACAGGAAATACATGCGCAAACCTTCGGGACCCCCTCCCGGAGAAGCGCCAGTATGGGCATGCGTGCTTTCGTCGCGGTTTAGAAACCGGGTTAACGGTCAAGCTAGTGTCCCGATTCCGAAGTTCGCAAGCGCATGTCGCAGGCTCGGGCGAACTTCGGAAGCGAGAAGGACACTAGCAAGTATATGATTCTAGTGTGCTTTTTTGATCTGAAGTTCGCTCAGAGCCTGATCGAACGAACGGGCGAACTTCAGATCCAGCACACTAGCTCTCGTCGACCGGCTCGGTCAGGAAGTGGCGGCCCTGGCGGTCGTCAATCTCCACCACCCAGAGATCCGGATCGACCCGCACCGCGCGCTCGACATAGAGGTCCAGGTCCTCTTCCTGCCGAGACGAAGCGGGATGCATCCAGACCCGCTCGCCGTCAGAGCGCACTGCCTCGACATAGAGCCGCGTGGCGTTCTCCGCCCGATTGACCACCTTGACGATGACGGCCCCCGCCTTGGGATCGCCCTTGCGCAGAACGGCGGGGAAGGCGCCGCCCAGCTCCGCTCGCCGGATCAGGCCGGACACCCAGATGTCGGTGGAGAGGATCACGTGAGGTTCCGTAACGGTCCGGCAATAAGCAGGGCTTAGGGATTGGGGGTCGGGACGGCGTACAAGAGATACCACCTCATGAAGCTTCGGCGCACTGCCGATAGAGTTCGTCTCGCTGCGTGGCTCGGTCTCGTCTGTGCCATTGCGCCGATGACAGCCAGGGCCAATCCGGCTTCCGACGCCTATTACGAACGAACGGTGATGAGCGCCGCGGATGCGCGCTGCCGCCTTTTCACCCCCGACATCGCCGCTGCACTCGCAGCGAGCCAGGCCCAGGCCCGGGGCGCGGCCCTGCGGACAGGAGCCGACAGCGCATCTCTTCAGTCGCTCGCCGCCCAGGCCCGCAGCAGAGCCGAGGCTGCGCCCTGCGGCTCACCGGATCTGACGACGGCCGCCGGCCGCGTGCGCGCGGCGTTCGACGGCTATAGCCGACTGCCGCGCATGAGCTTCCCTGGCGAGATCGCCGCATGGCGCGCCGACCGCACCTACTCCCTGGACGGCCCGACCTGGCGCCTCGCGCAGACCGGCCAGATGGGCGCCCAGGCCTTCACCTTCGGCCTCGCCGGACGACGGGGTGAAGTGGCGCAGTTGATGGTCGTCGCCGACTTCGGCCCCGGCCCAGGCCCATACGCCGCGAGGCTCCTGATGCGCGATCCCGCGCGGGCGCCGGACGCCTATCTCAATCTCCAGCGGGCGAGCATGCCGGCGCGCCTGCCGCTCTCGGCCCGCACGCCGCCGCGCCCCGCATCGCGCATCGTCAGCGCCGAGGCGCGTGCGCAGGCGGAGCCCAGACTGCTTACGCCCGGCCAGTCCTCCGCCACCGCCTTCCGCTTCCCGGCCTCGGCCGCGGCCGCCATCGCGGGCCTGGACCCGCGCGAGGCGGTCGCCCTGGAATTCGTGTTCATGGGCCGAAACGGCGACATCGTGCGCACCGCCTACGTCGAAGTCGGCGACTTCGCCGCCGGCCAGGCTTTCCTGACCGTCGCCGCGCGGTAGCGGCGGGGCGGCCCGCTCGCCCTGTGCCCCTTATTACGTCAGCCGCCCGCTCTACCGGCGGGGTTGAAGGCGATGACATTGGCTCTGGACGCCTCAGGCGGCTCGGAGTCGCCGTTGGCGGGCCGCATCACCGGCATGCGCACAGTGACCGAAGTCCCTTCGCCGAGCTGGCTTTCGATGGACATGCCGCCGCCGTGCAACTCGGACAGGGCGCGCACCAGCGAGAGGCCCAGGCCCGATCCCCGCCGCTTCTGGTCGACGTCGCCTGCCTGTTCATAGGGCCGGCCTAGCCGCTCGAGGTCCGCCCGCGCGATGCCGACGCCGGTGTCCGACACCACAATCTCCAGGTCCTCGCCGTCGGCGTGGGCCGCTACGGTGACCGAGCCGCCCTTGGGCGTGAATTTCAGGGCGTTGGACACCAGGTTCAGCACGATCTGCTTCAACGCCCGTGGATCGGCGTCGACGCGGAGCCCTTGCGGCGGCAGCAGGCCCCGGAGCGACACGCCGGCCTCGTCCGCCTGCAGACGGGTGAGCCGCAGCGCGGCCGACACGGCCTCGCGCGCATCGAAGGCCTCGCGGCTGAGCTCGTATCGCTCGGCCTCGATCTTGGAGATGTCGAGCACGTCGTTGATCAGGGCCAGCAGATGGCGGCCAGCGTCGTGGATCATCTCGACGTATTCGCCGTACTTGGGCTGCAGCTCGCCGAACAGGCGCGAGCGCATCACGTCGGAGAAACCGATCACTGCGTTCAAGGGCGTGCGCAGCTCATGGCTCATGTTGGCGACGAACCGGGACTTTCCGGCGTTCAGCGCTTCGGCCTCTTCGCGGGCGGCTTCGAGCGCCGCGGCCTGGGCGACCTCTCGGGTGGCGTCGCGCAGGATCCCGGCGATGCGGCCTTCGCCGGTCTTGCGCAGGCTGACGGCGCAGGCCCGGTCCGGGGCTTCGACCGGAGCGAACACGGCCTCGCCCACGCCGGACACCAGGGTCGAGCCGAGGGCGGACTGCAGCTTGGGCCTGTCGGCGGCGTCGGCGAGCTCGACCAGAGCCCGCCCGCGCAGGGCCGCCCCGTCGATTCCTTCCGGCGCGTAGCCGAAGGCCGACAACACGACGCCGACCGCGTCGATCGACACGACCAAGTGGGGCTGTTCCGATAAAAGACGCTCGATTCCACTCTCCGAAACTCGTCGAATCGCCTCTCTCTGCGCGGCCCGCCGGCGCGCCAGAAGCAGGCCGGCGCCCAGGCCGGCGCCGATGGTGAGCAGGCTGACGGCGCCCAGCCAGAAGTCCGCCGGCGCCTCGGCTGCGCGCAGGGCGACGCCGGCGAGCCGGGCGAGCATCGCCACGGCGACGGCGGCGATGGACAGAGCCACGCCCTGGGCCAGCAGGGCCTGGGACCCGAAAACCGTGGCGACCGCGGCGGGAACGAGGCACCACGCCGCCAATGGTCCAGCGACTCCGCCGTCCAGGAGACAGGCCACGACGGCGCAGACCGCCCATAGCCCGAGCAGCGCCGGCCGCCAGCCGCTCCACTCCACTTTATGCACGAAGCAACCGGCGATCCCCGGAGCCGCACCGACGGCGAGGGCGAGGGCCGAAGGCCATTCCAGGCCGTTCAAACCGGCGGTCAGGCCCAGGAGCGAACCGATCACCACACCCCCCCAGACACCATGCCAGGCAAGCACGTCCTTGAGCTCGTCCGTCAGGGGCGGACGGTCGGTCGGAGCGGTGGGCGCGCTGTCAGCCAAGGGAGTCGGGGGGCTCGATGATGGCGGACTGTATAGGTGTCTGCAGAGTCGCTAAAGGGCGCTCAATCCTGGCGCGACGAAGGCGGGCCTGGCGCGATGTGGCAGGGCCGCCGTTGCGGCGGGCGCATCGGCCGCCTAAGTCCTCGGCGATGACACACAGCGGCATGGACCAGGAACTTGACGCCCTGGCGGACGAGTTCGGCCAGTTCGACGACTGGGAGGACCGCTATCGCTACATCATCGATCTGGGCCGTGAGCTGGAGCCGCTGGTCGAGGCCGAGCATTCGGACGTCAACAAGGTGCGGGGCTGCGCCAGCCAGGTGTGGCTGGTCACCGAGCCCGGCCCGGACGGCGGACTGCACTTCCGCGGGGACTCCGACGCCCACATCGTACGAGGCCTGATCGCCATCCTCTTGAGGCTCTATTCCGACCGGAGCCCTGACGAGGTGCTGGGGTTCGACGCCAAGGCGGCCTATGAGCGGCTGGGCCTTTCGGGCGCCCTGACCGCCCAGCGGTCAAACGGCCTGTTCTCCATGGTCTCGCGCATCCGGCGCGACGCCGAGGAAGCCCGCACGCACGCCTGAGCCTCTGTTGGCGGCTTCTAACCCGCGCCCGCGCTTGCTATGCGGGGGACGATTGCAAGGACGCCGCCCATGAACGCCCCCGCCCGCTTTGCCGATCCGGCCACGCCGCGCCACGACTGGTCGCTGGACGAGGTGGAGACGCTGTTCGCCCTGCAGTTCACCGAGCTGGTGTTCCGCGCCGCGGAGGTTCACCGCCGCTGGTTCGATCCCGCCGAGGTCCAGCTGTCGCAGCTGCTGTCGGTGAAGACCGGCGGGTGCGCCGAGAACTGCGGCTATTGCAGTCAGTCGTCCCACTTCGACACTGGCCTGAAGGCCTCGCGCCTGCTGGACGCCGACGTGGTGATCGCCCAGGCGGCCGAGGCCAAGGCGGCCGGCGCCCAGCGGTTCTGCATGGGGGCGGCCTGGCGCGAGCTAAAGGACCGCGACCTGCCCAAGCTCTCGGCCATGATCTCGGGCGTGAAGGCGCTGGGCCTGGAGACCTGCGCCACGCTGGGCATGCTGACGCCGGCCCAGGCCGGGGCGTTGAAGGCCGCGGGCCTCGACTACTACAACCACAACCTCGACACCGGCCCGGAGTACTACGGCGAGGTGGTGACCACCCGCACCTACCAGGACCGCCTGGAGACTCTGGCGGCGGTGCGCGCCGAGGGGATTTCGGTCTGCTGCGGCGGCATCGTCGGCATGGGCGAGGGCCGCCGCGACCGTGCAGGGCTGTTACACGCCCTGGCCACCCTGCCTGAGCATCCGCAGAGCCTGCCGGTGAACGCTCTGGTCCCCATCGAAGGCACGCCCCTGGGCGACAAGGTCGCCGGTGAAGGCGAGATCGACGGGCTGGAGTTCGTGCGCACCATAGCCGTCGCCCGGCTGGTGTGCCCCAAGGCGGTGGTGCGCCTCTCGGCCGGCCGCGAGGCGATGAGCCGCGAACTGCAGGCCCTGTGCTTCCTGGCCGGGGCCAATTCGATCTTCGTGGGCGCCCGCCTGCTCACCACCTCCAACCCCGAGATGGACGCCGACGCCCGCCTGTTCGCCGACCTCGGGCTGCGCCCGATGGCCGCTCAGGCCAATTGAACCACGAACTTAACGAACCTCACGAACGGGTCAGGCCGGCTGGGTTCGTCTCAAGCTGAGCGGCGATTCCAGAGCGCGTCGAAGACGCGCTTGTTCGTGTGGTTCGTGAGGTTCGTAAAAAAAAGGATCTGCCGCCCAACCCTAGAATCCCAGCCCGAAGTCAGGCTGCGGCCTGCATTGAGCGCAGGGCGTTCAGGGCGGCGGTGATGGCGGCGGTGAGCGAGGGGTCGTCGTAGCGCCTGGCCTTGCCCTGGCCCCAGACCGGGCCCGGCCAGGCGTCGTCGTCGGCGCGGCGGCCGACCACGTGGACGTGCAGCTGCGGCGTGACATTGCCCAACTGGCCGACATTGAGCTTTTCGACCGGACGGCCGATTGCAGCGCCAATGGCCCGGACGGCGGAGCCAGCCGCGATGATCTCGTCCATCAATTGAGCGCGGTCGCCGTTGGTGATGTGCTCCAGCTCGCGCGCGCCCATCCGGCGCGGCACCAGCACGATCCAGGGAAAGCGCGCGTCGGCCTGCAGCCTCGCCTCGCACAGCTTGAGGGAGACGAGGGGCTCGGAGGTCGAAAGGAACTCCGGGGCGAGGGCGAACTTGTCCAAATCTGATCTCGGCAGGGCCAAAGAGCGGGGGTCTCTAGCGGCCCACGGCGGGACCGTCCACCTCGGCTCTGCATTTCCGGCGCCGGTCGTGCGGCTTCGCCATTGCAGCGGGCGCCTTGCCGGCCGGGTCGCCCAAGGCTAGACCGCCCCGCACTTTTCCCAGCCCGCACTTTTCCAAGACGGAGGCCTCCATGGCTCGCGCGAAGATCGCCCTGATCGGTTCCGGCATGATCGGCGGCACGCTCGCCCACATCGCCGCGCGCGAGGAACTGGGCGACGTGACCCTGTTCGACATCATGGAGGGGATCCCCCAGGGCAAGGCGCTGGACCTGGCGGAAGCCACGCCGGTGTTCGGCAAGGACGTGACGCTGAAGGGCGCGGGCGACTACGCCGGCATCGCGGGCGCGGACGTCTGCATCGTCACCGCCGGGGTGCCGCGCAAGGCGGGCATGAGCCGGGATGACCTGCTGACCATCAATCTGAAGGTGATGAAGGCCGTGGGCGAAGGGATCAAGGCGCATGCCCCCAACGCCTTCGTGATCTGCATCACCAACCCGCTGGACGCCATGGTCTGGGCGCTTCGGGAGTTCTCGGGCCTCGACCACAACATGGTGGTGGGGATGGCGGGCGTGCTGGATTCAGCGCGCTTCCGCTGGTTCCTGGCCGAGAAGCTGGGCGTCTCGGTGGAAGACGTGCACGCCTGGACCCTGGGCGGCCACGGCGACGACATGGTGCCGATGGTGCGGTATTCCACCGTGGGCGGCCTGCCCTTGCCGGTGCTGGTGGAGCAAGGCGCGCTCAGCCAGGCGGACCTGGACGGCATCGTCCAGCGAACCCGTGGCGGCGGCGGCGAGATCGTGGCCCTGCTGAAGACCGGCTCGGCCTTCTACGCCCCGGCCGAGAGCGCCATCGCCATGGCCAAGAGCTTCCTGAAGGACAAGAAGCGGGTCCTGCCCTGCGCCGCGCACCTGACCGGCCAGTACGGCGTGAAGGACCTCTACGTCGGCGTGCCGGTGGTGATCGGCGCCGGCGGCGTCGAGCGGATCATCGAGTTCCCCATGGACGCCGCCGAGAAGGCGATGTTCGCCAAGTCCCTGGACTCGGTGAAGGGCCTGCTCGCGGCCTGCAAGGCCATCGACCCATCGCTGGCCTAAGGGCCGACCACCTCCGACAGGAGACGCACCCGCGTGCGCAGACGCAGATGCGCTGAAGCCTGGACAGCCCTGGCGAAACTCTCGTCTGCAGTGACAAGCAAGTCGTCGATCCTGTCGGCGAGGGCGAGATAGAGACAGTCATAGAGATTCACCCCGAGCTGCAGCGCCAGCAGGAATGCTGCGTCTCGGTCAACCTCTTCGTCGATCAGTTTGAGCTCCATCCGACGGAACGAAGCCCAGGCTCGCCCTGCCCCGACGGGCTCAATCTGTTTGCGATGAACCCTTTTGATAAGGACATAACCGACTTCGACGGGAAGGATCGACGGCGCGCCGAGGGTTGAAGTGCTGGCCAGAAAGTCGAGCGCGGATGGGCTGTCGGGCTCGATGACGAGCCACTTCATGACCACGCTCGCGTCGACGATCACTCCTCGATCCGAGGAACGGGGTCCTCCTCGCGGACTTCGCGAAGCAGATCGGGACCATCCGAAAAGACCCGATCGCCGAACAGCTCCTGCTGCAATCGGCGGAAGTATTCCGCGGCCTCTGGACCCCGCAGTCGTTGTTGGCCGGCTTCGCGAGTGAGGATCATCCTGACCTCTTCCTCCATAGAGCGGCCGTTGGATCTGGCCCGGACCTTCAGTCGCTCGACCGTGGAGTCATCCAGCTTGCGGATTGTGATGCTAGCCATTGCACGATGCTAGCAGTTTGCAAGCAGGCTCTCAATCGGCTCACTCCCAGCCGGTCGGCATGCGGTAGGGGACGTTGGTGATCACGGCCATGACCCGTTGGATCTTGTGGTCCTGGATCTTGAACAGCTCGGCGATCAGGGCGCTGGTCGGGCGCACGGCCCAGGGGTTGGCCGACATGCTGACCCGGCCGAATCCGGGGCTCTCCACGTAGGGCACGTCGCCCGGGTGATTGAACCGGAAGATCCCCAGCACGAGGCCGCGCTCCTGGTCCACCACAACGTAGCGGCGGGGCCGGACGGACTGGATGTAGGTGAAGATCTTGGTGGAGAGCTGATCGGCGCACTTCATCGTACGCATCCGCGAGAAGCTGGAGATCGCCCCGGCCGGCGGACCGTCGGGGTTATTGCACGTGCGCACCCCGTTCTCGATCCGGAAGCCGTCGTCGGCGAAGGGGACGATGCCGCCATCGGCCTTCTCGATGGCGTCGAAGTACTTGTCAGTGATCGCCACCAGCTCCGTCCGGGACGACGACGCCGACGAGGGGACCGCCTCTTCCAGGATTGGCAGGGGCTTGGTCAGCAGGTCCGTTTGCAGCTGCTGCAGCTCGCCCTTGCGGGCCAGCACGCTCTCCACCTGGGTGATCCTGCCGGCGACTACCTTCAGCCGCAGGGCCATCAGGGCGGGATTGCCGTTCTCCTGCACCAGCACCAGCGCCCCGGCCCGGCCCAGCTTGGGGTCGGCGAAGTCGAGGCGGAAGGAGCCCAGGCCGCTTATGGTGCGCCAAAGCCCGTCGCCAAGCGCCATCGGCGCGCCGTCCTCGGTGAAGCGCAGTCCCGGCGTCACCGGCAACCCGGCCGGACTGTGGGCGACGAGCGCCGTCAGATAGCGGTCGGTGAAACCCGTAAGGCAGGCGCGGTCGCACGCCGCCTTTGATCCGGCCAGAGCGTGGCCGCCTCCAGCCGCCACGGCGAAGGCTGCAAAGGCCCCCGTCAGCATCGTCCGCACGCGCATCCCAGTCTCCCGAAGCCGATTCCCGTGTCGTTACGGCGACTATGGCGCAAATCCCGCGATCTGGACAAAGCCTTCCCAGCCGGACGACTTGCCCAGGAGGCCCAGGGCTCGGCTATAAACGCGGCATGGACGGACCTGTGATCGAGACTGAACGGCTGATCCTGCGGCCCCCCGTGGCCGAGGACTTCGAACCCTGGGTGGCCTGCGCGGCCGACGAGGCAAACATGCGCTTCCTGGGCGGGGTCCAGGCGCGCTCGGCGGCATGGCGGGGGTTCTGCAGCATGGCCGGCGCCTGGTCGCTGTTCGGCTTCGCCATGTTCTCGGTGGTCGAGCGCTCGAGCGGCCGCTGGATCGGCCGCCTGGGCCCCTGGAAGCCGGACTCCTGGCCGGGAACCGAGGTGGGGTGGGGCATTATCCGCGAAGCCTGGGGCAAGGGCTACGCCACCGAGGGCGCCGCGGCCTCCATCGACTGGGCGTTCGACACCCTGGGCTGGACCGACGTGATCCACTGCATTGACCCGGACAACGCCCCCTCTCAGGCTGTGGCGCGTCGGCTGGGGAGCACGAACCTGAGGCCAGGGAAGATGCCGCCGCCCTACGACGACGTCCCTGTAGACATCTGGGGCCAGACCCGCGGGCAGTGGCGCGCCCGCGCCCGCTAACTGTTCTACAGCTGAGGGCCCTGGTCCGCCCCGCCCCCGCCTTGCTTCCGCCAAGTTATGGGGGATAAGGGGCCCGGATCCGGGCGGCGGACGAAATGGCCGATTTCATCTTCCACGATCCATCGGGCAAGCGTGCGCGCAAGGCCGCCTTCGCCGGTGGGCTCATGCTGTCGCTGGTGGCCGCCGTGGTCGCCGCCTTCTTCGCCACCCTCGCCTTCGCGCCACGGCTGCCGGACCTGAGGATGAAGGACCCCAGGGTCCTCTCCGCGCTGCACGTCGAGACCGCCCATCGCCTGAAAGGCCGCCCCGCCTGGACCCGGATCCCGCGCCGTCCTCGCGTCGGCCAGACGGGAACGCCGGCCAGGCCCCTGACGGTCGGCTTCTACGTGCCCTGGGACGAGCGCTCACGGGTGTCCCTGGCGGGCCATGTGAGCCAGATGGACGTGCTGGCGGCCAGCTGGCTGTTCCTCAAGGGCGACCGCGGCCTGGTGGAGGTCACCGAGGATCCCCAGGCCGAAGCGGTCCTTGCCAAGGCGCAGCACAGGCCTTCGGTCCTGGCGATGATCCAGAACGCCCACAGAGGGGTGTTTGACGGGCAGCAGGCGGACCAACTGCTGCTGGATCCCAGGGCTCGCGAAGCCCTGGTGCACAACCTCGTCGCCCTGGCCAACGCCCGCGGCTACGCCGGCTACGTCTTCGACCTGGAGAACCTGTCGGCCCCTGCTCTCGCGGTCTATCCGGACCTGATCCGCGAGGCCAATCAGGCGCTGAACCCGTCAGGGCGCGAGGTCTGGGTCACCGCCCTCTATGGCGACGATTCCGCGCCCCTGGAGCAGCTGCAGTCGGCCAGCGACACTCTTGTGCTGATGGCGTTCGACCAGCACTGGTCGACCGGCGATCCGGGCCCGATCGCGGGTCAGGACTGGTTCGAGACCAATCTCGACAAGCGACTCTCGCGCCTCGATGAATCCAAGACCGTCATGGCGCTGGGAAGCTACGGCTACGACTGGAGAGACGCCAAAGGGACCATCAAGGCCAAGTCCTCAGCGGTGACCTTCCACGAAGCGACCCAGTGGGCGCACGACTCCGAGAGCGATGTCCGGATGGACAGCGCGAGTCTAAACCCCACGTTCGGCTATGAGGACGAGGATGGGTTCAGCCACCACGTCTGGTTCCTCGACGCCCCAACGATTTTCAACGAGATCAAGGTCTCGGACGACTACCGTCCGCGCGGCTACGCCCTCTGGCGTCTCGGGTCCGAGGACCCGGGGGTCTGGCAGATCCTGCCGCACCCCTACGGGCAGGCGAGCCCGGACAACCTGACATTCCTGCCGCCTGCCGAAGACGTCGATTTCGACGGGACCGGAGAGGTGCTGCACGTCACCGCCAGGCCCGCCCCCGGCCGGCGCTCCTTGACCACCGACCCGGACACCAAGCTCGTCTCCGAAGAACACTATGAGGTCATGCCAACGGCCTATGTGATCCAGCGCTATGGCGCCAATCCCAAGAAGCTCGTGGCGCTGACCTTCGACGATGGCCCCGACCCTCGCTGGACGCCGCAGATCCTGGACATCCTCAAGGCCAAGCACGCCTGCGCCACCTTCTTCGTCATCGGCCAGAACATGCAGGCCCATCCCGGCCTGGTTCAGCGCGAGCTGAACGAGTGCCACAACGTGGGCAGCCACACCTTCACCCACCCCAACATCGCCGCGACCCCCAAGGCCGAGACCGACCTGGAGCTCAACCTCACCCAGCGCCTGTTCGAGGTGCTCACGGGTCGCAGTCTTCGCCTGTTCCGGCCGCCCTACTTTGGTGACGCCGAGCCGTCGACTCCGGCCGAAGTGGAGCCGCTGATCACCGCCCAGAAGCTTGGCTACCTGATCGTCGGCCTGCGCGTGGATCCTGATGACTGGATGAAGCCCGATCCAAAGCTGATCGTCCAGCGTACGCTGGACCGTCTGTCCGAAGGGTTCGATGCAACCGGAAAAGTCGCCGATCCCGAGAAGCGGGGGCAGATCGTGCTGCTTCACGATTCCGGCGGCAACCGCAGTCGGACCGTCGAGGCCCTGCCGGCGCTGATCGACGCCCTGAGGGCCAACGGCTACCAGCTGGTGACGGTGGGACAGCTGGCCGGGTTGACGCCCGCCCAGGCCATGCCGCCGACGGCCCGCAACTCCCTGGACCTGACGCTGGACCGCATCGCGTTCAACTTCTTCCGCTACGTGAACGAGGCCCTGGCCTTCCTGTTCATCACCGCCATCGCGCTGGGCGTCGGGAGGCTGGTGTTCCTGGCGAGCCTGGCCCTGCTGCACAAGGCGCTGAAGGACAACCACCTGCCGGCCAAGCTCGACCCCGCCGACGGCCCGCTGGTGAGCGTGCTGATCCCCTGCTTCAACGAGGAGAAGGTGATCGCGGGATCGGTCGCCCGGATCCTGGAGTCCACCTGGACCAGGATCGAGGTGATCGTGCTGGACGACGGCTCGGCCGACGGCACGTCGGCCGCAGTGGAGGCCGCCTTCCACGACAATCCGCGCGTGACGCTGATGACCTTCTCCAACGGCGGCAAGGCGGCGGCCCTGAACCGTGGCCTGGAGGTGGCCAGGGGCGAGATCATCGTCGCGCTCGACGCCGACACCTTGTTCCCCCCCGAAACAATAGGGCGCCTTGCCCGCTGGTTCGTCGATCCGAAGATCGGCGCCGTGGCGGGCAACGCCCTGGTGGGCAACCGGCTGAACCTGATCACCCGCTGGCAGGCGCTGGAATATGTCACCGCCCAGAACCTGGAGCGCCGGGCGCTGGCGGCGCTGGGCTGCGTGACCGTGGTGCCGGGGGCCGTTGGCGCGTGGCGCCGGTCGGCGCTTGAGACGCTCGGCGGCTATCCGGGCGACACCCTGGCCGAAGACCAGGACCTGACCATCGCCGTGCAGCGCGCTGGCTGGACCGTCGAATTCGACCCCTCGGCGCGCGCCTATACCGAGGCGCCCGACACCCTGCGCGGCCTGATGAACCAGCGCTTCCGCTGGTCGTTCGGCACGCTGCAGTGCATCTGGAAGCACCGGAAGGCGCTGTTCAGCCTGAAACACCCCGCCCTCGGCTTTGTCGCCCTGCCGCAGATCTGGCTGTTCCAGATCGCCCTGGCCCTGGCCGCGCCGCTGGTGGACCTGGCGGTGATCTGGAGCGTCGGCGGGGCGGTCATGGACCGCATCTTCCATCCGGTGGAATGGTCCAGCGACAGCCTGGGCATGGCCCTGTTCTACTGGGCGGCCTTTGTGCTGGTGGACATCTCGGCCGGCGCGCTCGGCATGGCGATGGAGCGCCGCGCCCCCTGGCGGGACCTGATCTGGATCCCGATCCAGCGGTTCGGCTACCGGCAGATCATGTACTACATCGTGGTCAAGGCGGTAGTCACCGCCATCCGCGGCCCGCGGGTCGGCTGGGGCAAGCTGGAGCGCCGCGCCACCGCGGCGATGGGAGCGGCGGCTTAGGCCCTATTCAGCTGCGCCTTGTGCGTTGCAGCGAGCGGCGACCCTCCCTATAACCGGCCCCGCCAACCCGGCCGGGCTGGCGTACCCCTCCCCACTTCCAGCTGGCCCGATGGACATCCACGAGCATCAAGCCAAGACCGTCCTCAAAGAGTTCGGCGTCCCTGTCCCTCGCGGATTTCCGGCCTTCTCTGTGGCCGACGCCGTGCAGGCGGCCCAGACCCTGGGCGGCCCGGTCTGGGTGGTGAAGGCCCAGATCCACGCCGGCGGGCGCGGCAAGGGCGGCGGGGTCAAGGTGGTCAAGTCCATCGAGGACGTGCGGGCCGAAGCCGAACGGATGCTCGGCATGACCCTGGTGACCCACCAGACCGGCCCCAGGGGCAAGGTGGTGCGCCGGCTCTACATCGAGGAAGGCGCCGCGATCGCCCGCGAACTCTACCTGTCGCTGCTGGTGGACCGCGAGACCTCCCAGGTCGCGGTGGTGGCCTCCACCGAAGGCGGCATGGACATCGAAGAGGTCGCCCGCTCGACGCCGGAGAAGATCGTCACCTTCTCCATCGATCCGGTGACCGGCGTGTTCCCCCATCATGGCCGCGCGCTTGTGAAAGCCCTGAAGCTGGAGGGCGCCGCCGCCAAGCAGGCGCGGCCGCTACTGGAGCAGCTCTATGCCGCCTTCACCCAGAAGGACATGAGCCTGCTGGAGATCAATCCGCTGATCGTCACCGGCGCCGGCCACCTGAAGCTGCTCGACGCCAAGGTCTCCTTCGACGACAACGCCCTCTATCGCCACGACGACATCCGCGCCCTCAGAGACATTACCGAGGAGGACGAGAAGGAGATCGAGGCCTCCAACTTCGACCTGTCCTATATCGCGCTGGAAGGCGAGATCGGCTGCATGGTCAACGGCGCGGGCCTGGCCATGGCCACCATGGACATCATCAAGCTCTACGGCGCCGAGCCGGCCAACTTCCTCGACGTGGGCGGCGGCGCGTCCAAGGAGAAGGTGACGGCGGCGTTCAAGATCATCACCGCCGACCCCAACGTGAAGGGCATCCTGGTCAATATCTTCGGCGGCATCATGCGCTGCGACATCATCGCCGAAGGCGTGGTGGCGGCGGTGAAGGAAGTGGGCCTGCAGGTTCCCCTGGTGGTGCGCCTCGAGGGCACCAACGTCGACCAGGGCAAGGCCATCCTTGGCGCTTCGGGCCTGGACATCGTCGCGGCCAACGACCTCGCCGACGCCGCGGAGAAGGTGGTGCGCGCGGTGAAGGCGGCCGCATGATGACGCCCCGGGCCGTGAATATCGCCGGCGCTCTGGCGAGCTTCGACCAGCCCTGGTCGCCCAGGATCGTCGGCGACGTCAACGACTGCCAGATCAAGGTCGTGAAGCTGGACGGCGCCTTCGACTGGCACCATCACGCGGCCGAGGACGAGGCCTTCCTGGTGGTGGAAGGGCGCCTGCGCATGGAATTCCGCGACGGCGCCGTCGACATGGGTCCTGGCGATCTGGTGGTCGTCCCTCACGGGGTCGAGCATCGACCCGTCGCAGAGCCACGCTGCTCGGTGATCCTGTTCGAGCCCTCGAGCACGCTGAACACCGGCGAAATCGAAACCGAACGGACCGTGCGGGTCCTGGAACGGATTGGCGAACCCACCCGATGAGCATCCTCGTCGACAAGAACACCAAGGTCATCTGCCAGGGCGTCACCGGCGCGCAGGGGACGTTCCATACCGAGCAGGCCATCGCCTATGGCACCAGGATGGTCGGCGGAGTCACGCCAGGCAAAGGCGGCCAGCAGCACCTGGGCCTGCCGGTGTTCGATACGGTCGGGGAGGCGATGGAGGCCACGAGGGCGGACGCCTCGGTGATCTATGTCCCGCCGCCGTTCGCCGCCGACTCCATCCTGGAGGCCATCGATGCGGAGGTGCCGCTGATCGTCTGCATCACCGAGGGCATCCCGGTGATGGACATGGTCAAGGTCAAGCGGGCCCTGGCCGGCTCGAAATCCAGGCTGATCGGCCCCAACTGCCCGGGCGTGATGACGCCCGGCCAGTGCAAGATCGGCATCATGCCGGGGAATATCTTCTCGGCGGGCTCGGTCGGCGTTGTCTCGCGCTCGGGCACGCTTACCTATGAGGCCGTGTTCCAGACCACCAATGCAGGGCTCGGCCAGACCACCGCGGTCGGGATCGGCGGCGATCCGGTCAAGGGCACGGAGTTCATCGACGTGCTGGAGATGTTCCTGGCCGATCCCAAGACGGAGTCGATCATCATGATCGGCGAAATCGGCGGCTCGGCCGAGGAGGACGCTGCCGAATTCATCCGCCTGTCCAAGGTGAAGAAGCCGATGGCCGGCTTCATCGCCGGGCGGACGGCCCCCTCGGGGCGGCGGATGGGCCACGCCGGCGCCATCATCTCGGGCGGCAAGGGCGGCGCGGACTCCAAGATCGCGGCCATGGAGGCTGCGGGCATCCGGGTCTCACCGTCGCCCGCGGCCCTGGGTTCGACCCTGCTGGAGGCCCTGAAAGGCTGAGCAAGTCGATCCCGCCCGCCCTGCTTTGGTCGGAATGAAGGCGTTTTCCACCCCGCGCGGCCCCGGCCGGCGGAATCCGCGGACCTCGTCCGCCCTATCAGACTATGTTCACGGCCACGTGATAGGCCGGGACACGAACGACACCAGGGTTGCACATCATGGCCGACGACGCAGGGCGGATTAACCAGGTTCTCGCCGAAACGTCTTTCCTCTACGGCGCGAACGCGGGGTTCGTTGAGGACCTCTATGGCCGGTGGACCCACGACCCCAAATCGGTCGACCCGTCCTGGCAGGCCTTCTTCGCCACGCTGCGCGACCGCACCGACGAGGTGATCCGCTCGGTCGCCGACCCGGCCTGGGCGCCGCGACGGCGCCCTGACGAGCGCACCGACCAGCTGTCCGCGCTGGACGGGATGTGGCCGGCGGTGGAGGCCAAGCTCGCCAAGACGGTGGCGGCTCAGAAGCCCGCCGCCACACCGGACGAGATCCGCGGCGCCACGCTGGATTCGCTGCGCGCGGTGATGATGATCCGCGCCTACCGGATGCGCGGGCACCTGGCCGCGAACCTGGATCCCCTGGGCATCGCCCTTCCGCCGGACGACACCTCCGAATTGGACCCGGCGAGCTATGGCTTCTCGGAAACGGACTACGACCGGTCGATCTTCCTGGATTACGTGCTGGGGCTCGAGACCTCGACCATCCGCGAGATCCTGCAGATCCTGAGGCGCACCTACTGCGGCAACCTCGGGGTGCAGTACATGCACATCTCGGACCCGCAGCAGAAGTCGTGGCTGCAGGAACGGATCGAGGGCAAGGACAAGGAGATCACCTTCACCCCCGAAGGCAAGATCGCCATCCTGAAGAAGCTGATCGAGGCGGAGGCCTTCGAGCGCTTCCTGCACAAGCGCTTCCCAGGGACCAAGCGGTTCGGGCTGGACGGGGGCGAGGCCCTGGTCCCGGCCATGGAGCAGGTAATCAAGCGCGGCGGCGCCCTGGGCGTGCAGGACATCATCATCGGCATGCCCCACCGGGGGCGGCTGAACGTGCTGGCCGCGGTGATGGGCAAGCCCTACCGCGTCATTTTCCACGAGTTCCAGGGCGGCTCGGCGCTTCCCTCCGACATCGAGGGTTCGGGCGACGTGAAGTACCACCTGGGCGCCTCGTCCGACCGGGTGTTCGACAACAACACCGTCCACCTGTCGCTCACCGCCAACCCCAGCCACCTGGAGATCGTCAACCCGGTGGTGATCGGCAAGGCGCGGGCCAAGCAGGCGTTCAAGCTGCGCCAGGACAAGAACACCGGCCGCGGCCACGTGATGCCGGTGCTGATGCACGGCGACGCCGCCTTCGCCGGCCAGGGCGTGGTGGCCGAGTGCTTCACTCTGTCGGGCCTGAAGGGCTATCGCACGGGCGGGGCGCTGCACTTCATCGTCAACAACCAGATCGGTTTCACCACCAGCCCGCTGCACTCGCGTTCCTCGCCCTATCCGTCGGACGTGGCGCTGATGGTCGAGGCGCCGATCTTCCACGCCAACGGCGACGATCCGGAAGCGGTGGTCTATGCCGCCAAGGTGGCCACCGAGTTCCGCCAGCTGTTCGGCAAGGACGTGGTGGTGGACATGTTCTGCTACCGCCGGTTCGGCCACAACGAGGGCGACGATCCGACCTTCACCCAGCCGGCCATGTACCGGAAGATCAAGGACCACCCGACCACCCGCGAGCTCTACACCCAGCGCCTGGTGACCGAGGGCGTGGTCACCGCCGCCGAGGTGGAGACCTGGGTCTCGGACTTCGACGTCTTCCTCGACAACGAGATGGAGGCCGGCAAGACCTATGAAGCCGACAAGGCCGACTGGCTGGACGGCAAGTGGGCCCACATGCATGTGGCCGACGACAGCGAGACGCGCGGCGACACCGAGGTGCAGCTGCAGAAGCTGCGCGACATCGGCCTGAAGCTGACGACGGTCCCCGAGCACATGGACGCCCATAAGACCCTGCGCCGGGTGATGGAGAACCGGCGCGAGTCCATCGTCTCGGGCCATGACATCGACTGGGCGACGGCGGAGTCGCTGGCGTTCGGCGCCCTGCTGGACGAGGGCTATCCTGTGCGCCTGTCGGGCCAGGACAGCGTCCGCGGCACCTTCAGCCAGCGCCACGCCTCAATCGTCGACCAGACCACCGAGGCGGTCCACATCCCGCTGAACCACATTCGGCCGGGCCAGGCCAATTTCGAGGTGCTGGATTCAGCGCTCTCGGAAGAGGCGGTCCTGGGCTTCGAGTACGGCTTCTCGCTGGCGGACCCCAACACCCTGGTCCTGTGGGAGGCGCAGTTCGGCGACTTCGCCAACGGCGCCCAGGTGCTGATCGACCAGTTCATCTCGTCGGGCGAACGCAAGTGGCTGCGGATGTCAGGCCTGGTGATGCTGCTGCCGCACGGCTACGAGGGCCAGGGCCCGGAGCACTCCTCCGCCCGGCTCGAACGCTTCCTGCAGCTCTGCGCAGAGGACAACCTGCAGGTCGCCAACTGCACCACGCCGGCCAACTACTTCCACGCCCTGCGCCGGCAGATGCACCGGCCGTTCCGCAAGCCGCTGATCCTGATGACTCCCAAGTCGCTGCTGCGCCACAAGAGAGCGGTGTCGAACCTGGAGGACATGATCCCGGGAACCTCGTTCCATCGGGTGATGGTGGACGGCGCCGAAGCCGGCTGCGACGTCGGCGGGGTCAAGCTTGTCCCGGACGACCAGATCAAGCGCGTGGTGCTATGTTCGGGCAAGGTCTACTTCGACCTGGTGGATGCCCGGGCCAAGTCGGGCCGCGATGACGTCTATCTGCTGCGTCTCGAGCAGTTCTATCCCTGGCCGATGAAGTCGATGACCCAGGTCCTGGCGCGCTTCCCCAACGCCGAGCTGGTCTGGTGCCAGGAAGAGCCCAAGAACATGGGCGGTTGGACCTTCGTTGACGCCTGGCTGGAGGTCACCCTGGCCCGGCTGAAGATCAAGGCCAAGCGGGCCCGCTACGTCGGCCGCCCGGCCTCGGCCTCCACCGCCGCCGGCCTGATGAGCCGCCACCTGAAAGAGCTCGAGACCTTCCTCACGGAAGCTTTCGCCTAATCCGATCTGGAGCACGTCTATGTCCGACATCCTGACCCCCACGCTCGGCGAGTCCGTCGCCGAGGCCACCGTGGCGCGGTGGACCAAGAAACCGGGCGAACCGGTTAAGAAGGACGAGGTCCTGGTCGAGCTTGAAACCGACAAGGTGTCTCTGGAAGTCTCAGCGACTTCCGACGGCGTGCTGCAGGACGTGACCGTCGCTGAAGGCGACACTGTCACCCCGGGCCAGGTGCTGGGTCATGTGACCGATGGCGCGTCAGCCGCCGCCGCGCCCGCCAAGGCGGCGCCGGCTCCGGCCGCGAAGGCTCCGACCCCGGCCGCCCTTGAACCGGCTCCGGCGCCCAAACCCGCAGCCGACATCCCTCTGGCTCCGTCCGTGCAGCGGATCGTCACCGAGACCGGGCTCGACCCGGCCGACGTCGCCGGCTCCGGCAAGGACGGACGCATTACCAAGGGCGACGCCCTGGCGGCCCTGGAATCCCGCGCCGCCCAGCCCGCCCCGGTCTTGGCGGCCCCAGTGGCGCTCGAGGCGCGTCCGGCCAATGCGCGCGAGGAA
>FTHI01001609.1_pt1 | contig 26432 bp, 33 predicted proteins | sample 1640891 | NCBI WGS metagenome assembly FTHI01 (sample SAMEA3914788, study PRJEB12502) | metagenome | biome: forest; material: soil | place: Canada | collected 2011-07-03 | depth 0.1 m
CATTGGTCCCGTTCAGGCTCGACAAGTCTAAAGTGGCGGAGAAGGCAGTGTTCTTGCCGAACACAACGTAGCTGGCGCCGGCCGCGGAGTTTGCATTTGGGTCGGCTCCGACAGCGCCGATGATCAGGTCCGCAAAACCATCACCGTTGACGTCCCCCGCGGAAGCCACGGACGACCCCGCCTTATCGAGGATCGCCTCACCATTGATCCTGAAACCATCCGTCCCTGTCAGGCTCGACAGGTTCAGGCTGGACGAAAAGCCCCCGGCCTTGCCGAACACAACGTACACCGACCCGCTAGTGGCAACGCCCGGCCGGCTCGACAAATATGCGCCGATGATCAGGTCATCGTAGCCATCGCCATTGATGTCGCCTGCGGACGCGACCGAATTGCCGCTGACGTCGTTGGCAGCTGCGCCATTCAGCTTAAAACCGTTGGTTCCGTTGAGGCTGGACAGGTTGAGATTGGCCGAGAAGCCCGAGGACTTTCCGAACACGACGTAGCTGGCGCCAGCTCTGTTGAGTCCGTTGGGATCAGCCGACCACGCTCCAACGATGACATCGGCAAAGCCATCGCCATTGACGTCTCCTGCGGACGCGACAGAGTTTCCACTGTAGTCGTCCTGCGTCTCGCCGCTGAGTTTGAAACCCGTCGACCCATCGAGGCTTGACAGGTTCAGGCTCGCTCCGAATCCCGAAGCCTTGCCAAAGACCACGTAACTTGCGCCCGCGCGTTGGACGCCATTGGCGAAGTTGTGGTCGGCTCCAACTATTATGTCATCGTAGCCATCGCCATTGACGTCTCCGGCGCTGGCCACATTCCGACCGCTCTGGTTGGAGGCCGACTCGCCGTTGATCGTGAACCCGTTCGTCCCATCGAGGGTGGAGAGGTCTATGTTGGCTGGAAACTGGGGCATGGGACCTACGGGCGGCCACGGGGGATGCCCGCGGGATTGGACTCACGTTGTTGTCGCCAAGGAGCTTGGCTCTCGCAAGTTTGCAATTCTTATGCCGGCTTCACCAGCCATTCGACGCTGGGTTGCCTGGGCCGGGGTCAGCGGCCAGGACACAGGCCTCGGTCGTGCTTGGCGACACCGCCCAAACGCCCACCCACAGAGCGGATGACGTTCGGATCAGTGAGCGCAATCCGGGCCCGGCGTTAAGCCGCGGCCCACTTGTCCCCGTCGAGCGCGGTGGGGTCTTCCAGCGCCATCTCGTCCCAGTCTAGGTCGGGCGGCGGGCTGTTGGCGGCGGCGACGACGGCCTGGAGCTCGGAGGCGGTGGTCACGCCGACGATGACGGCGTCGGCTTCGGGCCGGGCCAGGGCGAAGCCCAGGGCGGCCTGGAGCGGGTCGCTGCGGCCTTCTGCGATCATCCGGCGCACGCGCGACAGGCCGCGCGATGCGGCCTGCAGGGCGACGGGCAAGCGGTCGGGCGGCAGGAACAGGGCGCCCTGCAGGAAGATGGAGCGAAGGTGGACCTCGATGCCGGTATCGGCGAGCTCGGCCAGGGCGCCGTTCACCAGCAGGCGCTGGTCCAGCAGGCTGGCCGGGGCCTGGACGATATCGGGGCGGAAGCGGCGGGCGACGCCCACCGGATCGTCGGAGGCGTAGACCGAGACGCCGATGCGCTCGAACAGGCCCTCGTCGCGCATGGCCTTCATGCGGTCCCACATGGCCGGACCGTGCGGGCTGAACAGGTCGCCGGCCTGCTCAACCAGGATGGCGTGAGCGCGTTCGAGACCCAGGCGCTTTAGGGAATTGCGGGCTTCGGCTTCCACGAAGTCGGCCCCGCGGTCGCAGCGTGCGGTCTTGACCACCACGCGGAAGGGGCATGGCCGGGGCATCAGCTCGCCGATCACCCGCTCGGCGCGGCCGGCCAGGGCGGTGTCGAGCACCGACACGCCGCCCCGTGCGGCGATGGCCAGCATCTCTCCCACTTCCGTCTCCGGCGGACGCCCGCGCGGGTTGGAGACGGCGTAGTCGAGGCCGAACTGGGCCGCTGCCAAGCCGAGCTTGGCGCGACGATCACTGACGCCGGGCATGAGGTTGTCTTCGCTCTCCGAGCTGAATCCACCATGGAGTGTGAACGAGATTGCTTAATGAAAGCCGTAGCGCGGCACGAATTTGCGCATTCCCGTCAAGGTCCTGGACGGGGTAAGGATCGGCCATGGAGTCCTTTCCCGCCTACTTCCCCTTGGCCGGACGGCGCGTGGTGATCGTCGGCTCCGGCGAGGCCGCCGACGGCAAGGCGCGGCTGTTCGACGGATCGCCGGCCGAGGTGTTCCGGCTGGATGACGGGCGGGCCTTCGATCCGGAGACCTATCGCGGCGCGGCGCTTGTGTTCATCGCCGGCGAGGATGAGGCCTTCGATACGGCCGCCGCTGCGGCGGTCCGCGAGGCCGGGGTCCCGGTGAACGTGGTCGACCGCCCGGCGCTCTGCGACTTCTTCACGCCCTCGCTGGTGGACCGCGGCGAAGTGGTGGTGGCGGTGGGCACCGGCGGCGCATCCCCGGTGCTGGCCCAGATGCTGCGCCAGGAGATCGAGGCCCGCGTGCCCGAGGGGACCGGACGAGTGGCCGCCCTGCTGCGCCTGCACCGCGACGAGGTGCTGCGGCGGTTTCCCGACATGAAGCTCCGCGCCGAGTTCCTGCGTGGCGTGCTGACCGGCCCTCCCGCCCAGGCCGCCATGGACGACGACATGGACCTGGCGCACCGGCTGTTCAACGAGGCCCTGGCCGCCGTCCGTTAGGACGAGCCACGAAAAACACGAAAAGCACGAACGGGGCCGAGGGCGCATCCACACGTTCTTCCCGTCATCCTCGCCCTTGTGGCGAGGATCCAGAAACGCAAGCGTCGCTGGCACGATCGCGTGCTCGATGACGCCAACAGCGCGAACCCCCGGAGGGCCTCGATTCTGGGTCCTCGCCACAAGGGCGAGGATGACGAAAGAAGAGGGTCGTGGCTCTCTCGCTCAGCCGGCCTGGAGGTCGCGGTTGCGGGTTTCGGGGAGGAAGAAGAGGGTGACGAGGAAGCTCAGGACGGCGCCCAGGACGGGGTACCAGAGGCCGAAGTAGGCGTTGCCGTTGGACACCACCATGGCGAAGGAGATGAAGGGCACGAAGCCCCCCACCCAGCCGGTGCCGATGTTGTAGGGCAGCGACATGGCCGTGTAGCGGATGCGGGTGGGGAACAGCTCCACCAGGCACGAGGCGATCGGCCCATAGAGGGCCGTGGCGGACACCACGAAGATCGCCATCACCCCCAGGAGCTTCCAGAACTCGACCCTCGCAGGATCGGCCTTGTCGGGATAACCGGCGACCGCCAGCGCGGCCTTGATCCGCCCGCCGACGTCGGCCTGCAGCGCCTTGAAGGCCGGGGTGGCGAGGCCGCCGCCCTCGGCAGAGACCACCTTGGATTGGCCAACCAGCATGTAGGCCACGGTCCCAGCGGGCGCCGGGCGGTTCTCGTAGGAGACGCCGGCGTTGGCGAGCGTGCTCTTGACGATGTCGCAGGACGAGGTGAAGGCGGTCTTGCCCACCGGGTCGAACTGCAGCGAGCAGCGCGCAGGATCGGCCATCACCACCACCGGGGTCCGTTCGTTCGCCGCCGCCAGCGCCGGGTTGGCGTAGCGGGTCAGCATATGGAAACCGGGGAAAAAGCTGATGATGGCCAGCAGCATGCCGAACAGCATCACCGGTTTGCGGCCGACCTTGTCGGAGAGCCAGGAGAAGAAGACGTAGAGCGGCGCCGAGATCAGGGTGGCGCCCAGCACCAGGAGGGTCACGGTGGTGGGATCGACCCTCAGGATCCGCTCCATGAAGGTCTGGGTGTAGAAGAAGATGGTGTACCAGACCACGCCCTGGGCCACCATGATGGCGAACAGCGCCAGGATCACGACCTTGAGGTGCTTCCACTGCCCGAAGGCCTCGCGGAACGGGGCCTTGGACCCTCCCCCTTCGGCCGCCATCGTCTTGAAGGCCGGACTCTCGGTGAGCTTCAGCCGCATCCACAGCGAGATGGCCAGCAAGAAGGCCGAAAACAGGAACGGGATGCGCCAGCCCCAGGCGTTGAAGGCGTCGGGCCCCAGGATGGTGCGGGTGACGAAGATCACGCCCAGGGCGCCGATCAGGCCGAAGGAGGCGGAGATCTGGATCCAGCCGGTGTATTCGCCGCGCCGTCCCTCGGGCGCGTGCTCGGCCACATAGATGGCGGCGCCGCCGTACTCGCCGCCCAGGGCGAAACCCTGGATAAGGCGCATGGCCAAGAGCAGGATCGGCGCAACGATCCCGACGTTGGCGTAGGTGGGCAAGAGGCCCACCGCCAGGGTGGCCAGGCCCATCAGGGTGACGGTGACCAGGAAGGCGCCCTTGCGGCCCACCCGGTCGCCGACCCAGCCAAACACCAGCGCCCCCACCGGTCGGAACAGGAAGCCGGCCCCGAAGATGCCCAGGGCGAAGATCACGCCGGCGGTCTCGTTCAGGTTGGCGAAGAACAGCTTGCCGATCAGGGTGGTCAGGCTGCCGAAGATGAAGAAGTCGTACCACTCGAAGGCCGTGCCCGCCGACGACGCCGCCACAATGGTCCGCATCGACGCCTGCGGGCGCGCGGGCGCCCCGACCTGGTCCGCTGTTGTCTCCACCATTCCCATCCCCTCCACGCTCAGGGTCTTTGCTAGCACCGAGCCGGAGAGGGCGGAAGCGCGTGGGCCGGCCAGGCGTTCAGCTGGGCGCGCGCCCTCTGCGGCCCCGCAGCCACTGCATCACGCCGGTGATGGCGAAGAGGACCGGCGCGAGGCCGGCGATCGTGCAGATGATCCGCCAGACGAGGCCGAAGTCGTCGCCAGCGTGAAGACGCCCGCTCCATTTGGAGAGAGCGTCTGTCCGCCTCCCCTTGGAGAGCTCGGGCTGTCCACCCTCGCGGTCCTCCACCTTGACGGCGATCGGCGCGTCGGCGGCCATGAACTGGAATCGCCAGGCGGGGGTTCCTGGGTTGGGCGCCGAAATCGAGACCAGGCGGGCGCCGGCGCTCAGGGTCTGCGCCTGGACCAGGGCCTGGTCTGCCGTGATCCCGATGTGAGGCGAAGGTGAGCGGGCTGCATCGTGCCGATCCCCGCGCGGCGGCGGCCCACCGCCGGAAGGGAACGCCAGGACGATGCCCGAGGCCGCCAGGACGACCAGCGGAACCGACACCCAGAAACCCGTGAAGTAGTGGAGCCGCGCGTCAAGGAACGGGGAGCGGCGCCAGCTCAGGCCCGAGAGGAAGCCCCGGGCCCGCGGCCACCAGAGCCAGAGGCCGGTCATCGCCTGGATCAGCATGAAGACGCCGAACACGCCCACCGCCTGGCGGCCCACGCCAGGGACCAACAGCTCTTCGTGGATATCGTGCATCACCCCGACCAAGGGGTCGGAAACAGGGCCGAGGGCGAGCACCCGGCCTGTAGGCGGGTCGAGCCAGGCGCCGACGCGACCGCCCCGCGATGCGCCGTAGACCAGGACCGGCGACCCTGGCCGCGCCGGATAGGTGATCCGGTCAGGCTTGAAGGCAGGTCCCAGAGCATGGGAGGCCGCGGACAGATAGGCGGAGGGCCCCAGGACAGGGTCGCCTCCCGACACCTGATACCGCTCGGGATGCGAGACCCGGTCGATCTCCGGCCGCCACGCCAGGATGACGCCCGAGACGCTGAGCGGGACCAGGATCACGAACAGGGCGACCCCGATCCACATGTGGACGTTGAACCACAGCTTGCGCAGACGATTGAGCGCCGGACTCGCCATATACGGCCACCTCCTTCGAAAGGCGGTATTGCTACTGCGACTTGTTCTCAAATACCAGAGCGAGCCACGAACCAGCCGTTGCGGAAGCCGTCCTCAGCCTTGCCATAGAGGAAGGGCTGGCCCTCCGGGGTCTCTAGCCGCCCGCCGGCCGCGTGCAGCACGGCGTGCGCGGCGGCGATGTCCCACTCCATGGTCGTGCCATGGCGCGGATAGATGTCGGCCGTTCCCTCGGCGACCATGCAGATCTTGGCCGAGGAATCCATCGCCAGCTTCTCGTCGTAGCCGTACTGCGCGCGCAGGGTCTGTTCGACCTCGGGCTTCATGGTGTGGCTGACCAGGGCGACCGCCCCGGTCCTGGGCCAGGGCCGCACGCGGATCGGCTCGCCGGGCGCCTGGCCGATCTTCCGCCTGAGGGCGCCCTCGGCCGTGGTGTGCCAGGTGAGGCCCCAGGCCGGCGCGCTGACCGCGCCCGCCACGGGACGGCCGTCCTGGATCAAGCCGATGTTGACGGTCCAGTGCTCGTCGCCGCGCACAAAGGCCTTGGTGCCGTCCAGAGGGTCGACCAGGAAGAACCGAGGCCCGATGCTGTCAGGCGTCCCGCCTTCGGCTGCGTCTTCTTCCGAGATGATCGGAATTCCGGGAAATCGCTCGCCCAGGCGCTTCAGGATCAGCGCCTCCCCCTGGCGGTCCGCCTCGGTGACCGGGCTCTCGTCGGCCTTGTGATCGACCGTCAGACCTGACCGCCAGAGCGGAATGATCAGCGCTCCCGCCTCCTCGACGATGTCCGCAAGCGTCTCGCCGACGCCGCTCTCAGCCACAGAACTCATGCTCTATTCCCTCGGATCGGGGCCGACATAGACCAGCGCGACCTGCCGCACATCGATTGTCACCTTGCCGACTTCCTCGAAATTCACCGTCACGCGATGGCCGTCCACCGACTGGACCTGCCCCAGGCCCCAGTCGCTCTGCACGGGATGCCGGACCAAAGCGCCGGGCTCCAGAAACCTGTCGATCAAAGCCCTCTATCCACTGCGCGTTTGCGGAACCGTCCCGCTGCGGCTGAGCCATTAGCATCAAAACAACACCTCGGCGCCACGGTGGCGTCATCCGCGCGAGTTGCGCTCGAATGCGCAACGGACGTTCCTCCAGGACCCAAATCAGACCAGAATCCATGCCCATGCAGAATGCCTACATGTCCGATCCGTCCGAAAGGTCCGCCAAGACGGCCGCCGCTGACCAGGTGAACCTCGCTGCACGCCTCGCCGCGCGGCTGTGTCACGACTTCATCAGCCCGGCCAGCGCCATCGTCTCGGGCATCGACCTCATCGAGGACCCCGAACAGCAGGACATGCGCGAAGAGGCGATGATGCTGATCACCGCCAGCGCCCGCAAGCTGGCGGCGCTGCTGTCATTCTCGCGCATCGCCTTCGGCGGCTCGGCGGCGTCCGAAAGCTTCGACGTGCGTGAGTTGGAGCGCCTGACCCGCGACGTGTTCGACCACGCGCGGGCCGAACTGGTCTGGTCGGTGACCGTCGCGTCCCTCGCCAAGCCGGCGGCGCGGGCGCTGCTCAATCTGGCGCAGATCGGCGCGACCGCCCTGCCCGTCGGCGGACAGGCGCACGTCGGCGCCACCCAGGGCCCGCAAGGCGAAACCCATCTGAGCCTGGATGCGCTCGGTCCCCGCGCGCGGCTGCGGCCCGAGGCGGTGGACGGCCTGAACGGAAGCCCGTTCGGCGAAGGGCTCGGCGGCCAATGGGTCCAGGCCTTTTTCCTGCGCACGGTGGTTGACGCCGCGGGCGGGACGCTCAGCCTGGAGATCGAAGACGAGGCGGTGCGCATCCGCATCGCCCTGCCGGCTGAATAAAGCCGCCGTTAAGCCTCGCCCAACACCGCTCCTTAACCAAGCCCGGAGCATCCTCCCTGCAGTTGCGTGACTGGGAGTGCTTGCGCCGTGAGGACCTGCTTGGTCGTCGATGACAGCCGGGTCATCCGCAAGGTGGCCCGCCGGATCATCGAGGAAATGGGATTTGAAGTGGCCGAGGCCGGCGACGGCATCGAGGCCCTGTCCTGGTGCCGTGGGGCCATGCCCGACGCCATTCTGCTCGACTGGAACATGCCGGCCATGAACGGGATCGACTTCCTGCGCCAGCTGCGGCGCGAGCCCGGCGGGCTGCACCCGGTCGTGGTGTTCTGCACAGTGGAGAACGACCCGGAACGTATCCGCGAAGCCCTGGAATGCGGCGCGCGGGAATACATCATGAAGCCCTTTGACAGCGACATCGTGCAGTCGAAGTTCGCCGAGGCGGAACTGCTGTGAAACCGGACGAAGTGGATTTCGTAGCCGAGGTCGGGCGCGCGGGCGCAGGCCTGAAGGTGGACCGGGAGAAGGTCTATCTGATCGAGAGCCGTCTTGCGCCTGTAGCGCGGCGCGAAGGCTTCGGCTCAATCCGCGAGATGCTGCTGGCCGCGCGCCAACGCCGCGAAGAACGCCTGCTCTGGGCGGTGCTCGAAGCCCTGGCCAGCGGAGAGACCAGCTTCTTCCGCGACAAGCCGCTGTTCACCCGGCTCCGTGAAGAGATCCTGCCCACGCTCGCCAGACACCGTCAGGGCGAAGGTCCGCTGAGGATCTGGAGCGCCGGCTGCGCCACGGGCCAGGAGGCCTATTCCGTCGCCCTGACCGTCGAGGATTCCAGCGCCGTTGTGGGCGCCGAGGGCGTCGAGATCCTGGGAACGGATATTTCGGAACGGGCGCTGGAGAAGGCCCTTGCCGGCGCCTACACCCAGTTCGACGTCCAACGCGGACTACCCATCCGTCAGTTGGTCCGCCATTTCGAGAAGCGGGAGGACCTGTGGACCATCTCGCCCAGGATCAGGTCCATGGTCCGCTGGAAACGGGTCAACCTCAACGGCGACTGCCGGGGCCTTGGACAGTTCGATCTGATCCTGTGCCGCAACGTCGTCTGGGCAATGGAGCCCCACGCCGCGCGCCGTCTTCTGGAACAGCTGGCCGGCGCACTGGCGCCCGGCGGGCGGCTGGTGCTGGGCGCGGGCGAAACCGCCGGCGGCCTCGCCGAGGCTTTCATCCCCTGCGAGGCTGGCGTCTTTGAGGTGAACCCGGCTTTCCGGGCAGCCGCCTAGCGCTACGGCTTGGCGTCCTGCGCCGTGTCGGTCACGGCGTGACCGGCGGCGGAAACGTCCTTGCCGGCTCCGGCGACGGTATTGCATGCGGCGGTCGATAGAGCCGCAGCGGCGACGATCATTAGCAGCACGAGTTTACGCATGGCCGACTCCTTCGGGGTTCAGGTCGCGGCCTCAACGTTCAGGCGGCGGCGCGGTTCCGTTTGGGTCGGGACGGCGTTGCCGGGAACGGCACGGTCTGGGCGTCCGGCGTGGGGAAGATCAGCCTGGCGGTGACTCCGCCGGCGGTGTTGGTGACGATTTCGGCGCGGCCGTGAAGCTGGCGGGCGAAGGCCACCATCAACGTCCGTCCGACCCCGGCGCTGAGGTTCGGCTGGGTGGCGCCCGGGCCGTCGTCGGCGATCTCGAGCTCGGCCTCGTCGCCATTGACCCGGAACGACACGGTCAGGCTGCCGCCGCCCCGGCTGGCGAAGGCGTGTTTCTGGGCGTTGGTGATCGCTTCGACCGCGAACAGGGCCAGGGGCGCGAGCTTGTCGGGGTGGATCACCAGATCGTCCGCCTCCAGGACAGTGCGCACCCCACTGGTGTCGTGGTCGGAGACGATGAGCTGGGCGATCAGCTCCTGCAGGAAGCCGCGCAACTCGACCTTCCTGAGGTCCGGACCCTGGTAGAGCGCACGATAGATCAGGGCCATGGCGTTGATCCGCTGGCGGGTGTCGGACATCGCCGCCCGCGCGGCCGGATCGGTGAGGGCGCGCTGCTGCAGGCTCAGCAGTGAGGTGATGACCTGCAGATTGTTCTTCACCCGGTGGTGGATCTCGCGCAGCAGGGCGTCCTTCTGGGCCAGTGACTCGTGCAGGGACGCGTCCCGCGCCACGATGGTCTCGGCCATGGCGTCCAGGATGTCGGCGAGCTCGCGAATCTCGGTGGGGGCCTTGTCGGCCTGAAGGGCGCGCACCGTGAACCGGCCCTTGGCGTAGATGGCGGCGATCCGCTCGACGTAGTGAAGCCATCGCAGAATCACCCGGTCGACCGCCCACCACACCGCCGCGAGTGCGGCGACGAAGGTGATCAGGGGGAAGATGACGCTGGAAAGCAGGTTCAGGCGCGCCCAGGAGAAGGGCCCCGGCGAGGGAGCCGACAGGACGGCGAAGAAGTCCGTTCCTACCAGGGGGGTGACGGTGAACACCCGCGGCGCGCCGGATTGGTCGGCCCCGTAATAGAGCAGCGCCTTGCCCTGGGTGGTCCGCTCCGCCCAGTTCTGCGGCAGGCGCGTGAAGGCGCGGGCGTTGGTCTCGCTGAGGATCCGGCCGTGCCGGTCGATCAGGGCGACCTGGGTGTCCGGAGGAGCGGCGCGGTCCATCTCGGGCCGCAGGCTGGACAGATTGATGAAGGCCGCCAGGGCCCCGTCGAACCCTCCCGTGGCGTTCTCCGCCCTGGCCGCAACAAGTAACGACGGCGTGGTGGTGTAGCCCTGCTGCGGCGCCGCCTCCATCACCCAGGGCTGGCCCGCCTGAAGCCTCCTGAACCAGTCCGCGTCCCGGCGGTTGCGGTTCCCGAGCACACTGTCGGCGGCGCACGAAACACGGCCGAGGCGATCCAGGCGCACCATGTTAGAGACGCCCGGCGTGCGCTCCATCAGTTCCTTGAGGCGCGGCGCGCATTGAACGCCCACCGCGCCAGGGGTCACGGTCTCCAGAATGACGGCGGCGCTGTCGAGTCTGGCCCGCGCCGCGGCGACGCTGCGGGTGGTGGCGGCCACCAGGCTGGCGCGGCGATCCTGGCCCTCCTTGTAGAAGGCGATGCCCGACTGGACGGCTCCCAACAGCAGCACGGGCAGCAGCGCCACGGCCATGGCGATACCGAGACGCACCCTTATGGACGGCTGTACCGACGAAGACGGCCGCATCTTAGGCCACATCGGGCTCACCTGTTGGAGCTCAGGGACTCCGCATCGGCAAGGATCGCACTCATCGCTTCGCCGGCGGATCGGCCATCGCGACCGTATGCGCCCTGATCGAGAATGACCTGCAGAGCGCGCCTGGCCCGGCTCACTCGGCTCTTCACCGTGCCGACGGCGCAGCCGCAGATCTCAGCCGCCTCTTCGTAGGCGAAGCCACCCGCCCCAACCAGCACCAGCGCCTCGCGCTGTTCGGGCGGGAGGCGGGAAAGTCCCTGCCGCACCTCATCCAGGGCGATCGGCGCCTCGGCGTTGTCGATGGCCACCAGCGTGCGCTCGGCGGCTTCCTGGTCGAGCTGGATCTGGCGCCACGCGCGCCGTCGCTCGGAATAGAATTGATTGCGCAGGATCATGAAGGTCCAGGCCTTCATGTTGGTGCCCATCTGGAAGCTGGCCCGGGCGTCCCAGGCCTTCATCATGGCGTCCTGGGCAAGATCGTCCGCTGAGGTGGGATCACCCGCCAGGGTCCTGGCGAAGGCCCGCAGGTGCGGAATCAGTCCAACCAGCTCGCGCTTGAAGGCCGCTTCCGGGTCTGGCGCCGTCGATGGGTTCGGTTTCTTGTCGGACGCCATCAGCCCTGGCCGGCCTCGCCCTTGTCGGCGCGGCGGAGGATGTCCAGGAACTCGTCGGGGACCGGTTCGTTGACCACCTCGTCGAACATCTGGCGGAGCTTAACGCCTATCGCCTGCTGGCGCAGCCTCGCTTCATCCAGAGATGGGGGTCGCTCGATCATAGTCCTCTTTTCGCGCTCTTCAGGCACGCTCCCCCCCAATGCATGGCAACTGAGCGCCCAGGCTGCTAAAACCCCTATACAGCCCGTCAGTTCCATCGCCCAAGGACCATTTTCCTTCAGTTAACGATACAACGGGGAACTGAAAGGACGCCGCGGCGTTTTAGGGGTGGCGTGTTCGAAATTCGGGAGGCGTGATGAGTCTGCTTGAGCGGTTGGCGCCGCATCTGCCCTATATCCGCCGCTACGCGCGGGCCCTGACCGGGGACCAGCGTACGGGCGACAACTACGTCAGGGTGGCCCTGGAAGCCCTGGCGGCGGGGGAACAATCGCTGGACGCCAAGCTCACGCCGAGAGTCGCGCTCTATCGGGTATTCCACGCGATCTGGTGCTCGAGCGGCGCACAGCTGGAACGGGCCGACGATGGATCCCTCCGGGCCGACGACGCCTCGAACCGGCTGATGCGGATCGCGCCCCGATCGCGCCAGGCCTTCCTGCTCACGGCGCTGGAAGGGTTCACGCCCAGCGAGGCGTCCCAGATCCTGGAATGCCAGTTCGAAGAGATCCAGAAACTGATCTCAGAGGCCCAGGCCGAGATCGACGCAGAGCTGGCCACCGACGTGCTGATCATCGAGGATGAGCCGGTGATCGCCGCCGATATCGAAGCCCTGGTGCGCGAACTTGGCCACGATGTCGTGGATATCGCCGCCACGCGGAAGGAAGCCATCGAGGCGGCCATGCGCAAGCGTCCGGGCCTTGTGCTCGCCGACATCCAGCTGGCCGACGGGTCCTCCGGGATCGACGCGGTGAAGGACATCCTCAGCCGGTTCGATACGCCGGTGATCTTCATCACCGCCTTCCCCGAGCGCCTGCTGACCGGCGAGCGACCGGAGCCCACCTTCCTGATCACCAAGCCGTTCCAGCCGGAAACGGTGAAAGCGGCCATCGGGCAGGCGCTGTTCTTCCATCCCGGCCGCGGCAAGCAGGCGGCCTGATCTCACGCGACTGGAACGCCTGACGGCCATTCGCGTTTGCTGCGCGCGCGACATTGCGCGCCGCATCCGGAGAGGGCCGCATCATGCTCGGCTGGACCATCATTTTCGCCCTGCTCGCCGCCGTCGCGGGCTTCCTAGGATTCTTCGTGCTGGCCAGCGTGGCGGCCGCCATCGCCAAGGTCCTGTTCCTGATCTTCCTGGTGCTGCTGGTGGCGAGCTTCGCCATCCGCGCGTTTCGCGGTGAATCGGTGGTCTGACTCCGAGCCCGACCATTCGCTTCGGACTGCCTCGGCGCTTGAAGGGCTACTGAGACACAGACCTCGCTACTGCGGGGGGCGCCTCGCCGCTCATGCCGGCCATGCTGCCCGAGAAGAAGGCCCAGGCGCCGAACAGGGTGACAATCGCCAGGGCGGTGGAGACGATCAGTACGATCAGGACATGACGCCCACGCCTCGCCTGGCGGGCGTGGGTGACGTCAAGATCGATAGCATGTGGCTCACTCATAGGTGGGCGCTCCTGTGTGTCTGCGAAACGCCGTCGCCGACGCGGATGTTCCCCAATGCGCCCGAGTCCCGGAGCTCCATACGCCTAGGACGCGAATCTTTTTTGCGACCGGCGGAACCACATAAGGACTGAGGGGTTCTCATCAGTGCGGAGGCGGCGACGCCCCCCCCGACTTGAGGCCGGCACTGCCGGCCAGCCGTCTCCGCACCTCAATCTCGATGATGCCACTGACGGGCGGGCCGAAGGGCCCGCCCTCTCCTTTTTGCGCCGCCAGTCGGGCAACGCAAGAAACCAGTCGGGCAACGCAAGAAAACGGCGACGCATTGCTGCGTCGCCGTAGCGTCGTCTGGCTGATGTAGCGGATCAGTACCGAGGCGCGCCGTCTTCCCAATAGTACCGGCCGCTGCGGTTGTCGTAGTAGTAATACCGCCCAGCCCGCTGGTCGTAATAGGCGTGATGGTTCGAGCGGTCGCAGCCGCCGATATCGGCGCAGCCCTTGGCCGCCCCGATGGCGGCCCCGGCCGCGCCCCCGATCAGGGCGCCGGTGGCGGCGTTGCCCGATCCGGTGTTGTTGCCGATCACCGCGCCGGCCAGAGCGCCGATGGCGGCCCCGCCCAAAGCACTGTTCTGCACGTGCGGGTCGCTTGAGCAGGCCGTCAACATGACGCCGGCTGCAGCCAGTCCAATCCATTTTCCGTTCATTGCGACCTCCATCGCTTGGGTGACGCCACAACGTCGCCGGCCCTCAGGGGTTCCGCCTGCCGCTTCCTGGAACCCGGCGCAGCGTTCCCCGTTTAGGGGCACGGCACGGCGGACGACGCCGGGCGATGGGAGTTGCAGCCATGCTTTGGCGGAAGAAGACGAACCTGGAGCCGGTCGCTACGGAAGCGGACCTCAAGACGGCCTATGAACGCGGACGCCGCGACGAGCGCGCCCGACACAAGAGCCACCCTTTCCTGGCCATGTCAGTGGCGGTGGTCGCCCTGGTGGGCGCCGGCATGATCTTCCTGGCGGCGCGGGAAGGCTCCTTCTCGCGGGGCGGCGAAGTGGTTGACCTCAAGCTCGCCAGCGCCGCCGACAGCGCCCTGGCCGCCGGCGAGACCACCAAGAACGCCGCATTCAACCCTGATGACGCCGTGACCACGCGCTGAGTATGGCCAGGGGGGCGACGGAACAGCTGGCGCCGCAGCACGCCTCGGCGCCGGCGTTGCGATCCATTCGAGCGGTGATCAATCCGGCCGCCGGCAGCGCCGGTCCAGGCGCCGCCGCCGAGATGGAGCGGATCCTCTCGGACGCGGGACTGGACCACGCGGTGACGTCCGCGGGACCGGACGATCTCGAAAAGATCCTTCGCGACGCGGTGGACGCGGCCCCCGATCTGCTGATCGTGCTGGCCGGCGACGGCACCGCCCGCGCAGCGGCCAGTCTGTGCGGCGCTGACGGGCCGCTGCTCGCGCCCCTGGCCGGCGGGACCATGAATGTCCTTCCTCATGCCCTCTATGGCCCCGGGCGCTGGCAGCAGGCGCTGGCCGACACCTTGGCCGAAGGCGTGGTCCACCATGTTTCGGGCGGGGAGGTCGACGGCCAGAGGTTCTACGTCGCCGCCATCCTGGGGAGCCCCGCCCTGTTCGCAGAGGCGCGCGAGGCGGCCCGCGCTGGCCGGCTGCGGCTGGCCTGGCGTAAAGGCGTGACCGCCTACTCCCGGGCGTTCACAAGCCGGCTGCGCTACCAGCTCGAAGGCGGGGAAATCGGCAAGGCGGAGGCGCTGGCCCTGCTGTGCCCCCTGGTATCGCGCGCCATGGCCGAGGATGAGCGGGCCCTGGAAGCGGCGGCGCTGCATCCGGAGGGCGCGGCTGCCGCCTTCCGCCTTGGCGTCCGCGCCCTGTTCAGCGGCGTCCTGGGGGACTGGCGTCAGGACCCTTCGGCGGACATGGCCAAGTGCCGGCGGGGCCAGGCCTGGGCCCATCGGGCGTTGCCTGCGATCCTGGACGGCGAGCCCCATCGCCTGCATCGTCGTGTCGACATCCGATTCATCGGACGGGCCTTCCGGGCCCTGACGCCCAGGCGCGAGGAGACGGCGGCGGCCCTGCCGCCGGCATGATGCTGAAGCTTTTGCACCTGTCGGATATCCACTTCGGCTGCGAGAACGGCGCCGCATTGGATGGCGTCGCGGCGTTTGCAGCCCAGGATCGCTTCGACGCGGTTGTGGTGACGGGCGACGTCACCCAGTTCGGCGCGACGGCGGAATTCCGCGCCGCCCGCGCCTGGTTCGAGAGCCTGCCGCACCCGCGGATCGCCACGCCGGGCAACCACGACACGCCCTATCTGGGCCTGGTGGACCGGCTGCTCTGGCCATTCCAGCGGTACGAGGCCTTCATCGGCCCGGCGGCGCAGGACGTGTTGACCGCGCCCGGCCTCTGCGTGGCGACGGCCAACACAGCGCGCGGGATACAGCCGCGCATGAACTGGTCCAAGGGGCAGGTCCGCGCCAGCGACGTCAGCGCAGCGTGCGGACGCCTGGCCGATGTCCCCGGAGTCTTGCGGGTTGCGGCCTTCCATCACCCGTTGATGGAGGTCACCGGCGGCCCAATGACCGGAAAGGTGTGGGGGGGCCGCCAGGCTAGCGAGCAACTGGCGCTGAGCCGCGTCGACCTGGTGCTCACCGGCCACGTGCACATGCCTTTCGCCCACGCCCTGCCCTTTGGCGACCGGCAGACCTATGCCGTGGGAGCCAGCACCCTGTCCCTGCGGGAGCGGGGAGCGCCCGCCGGCTTCAATGTGATCGAGGTGGACGACGACCGGATCGGCGTCATGGCGCTCGGCTGGACCGGGACCCATTTCGAAACGGTGCGCAGCTGGGGCTTCGATCGGCGTCGGCCCGCCGCCTGATCCGGCGCAAGAACCGGGTGGCCGCGCCCCAAGCCCCAGCCCAGAGTCCGGGCGAGACACACACCCTGGAGACGACCATGTCCTTCCGTATCCGCGGGCTCTCACCGGAGGCCTTCGCCCCCCTGTTCGCCATGGGCCAGGCCGACCTTGCCGAGCGGGGAATCCAGTCCTTCATCGCGGACGAGCCGCACGCCGCGCCCTGCCGGATCAGCCTGCTGGACGCAGAGCCCGGAGAGCGCCTGCTGCTGCTGTCGCACCAGCATCAGCCCGCAGCGTCCCCGTTCCGCGCGTCGGGGCCCATCTTCGTGCGCCAGTCAGCGACCTCAGCATTCGTCGAGATCGACGAGATTCCGGACGCCATCGCGCGGCGCACGATCTCGGTGCGCGCCTACGACAGTGAGGCGATGATGATCGAGGGGGACCTAGCCGAAGGCGCCGAACTGGCGCCGCTTCTGAACCGGTGGCTTGGGCGACGCGACGTGGACGTCATCCACCTCCACTACGCCCGCCGCGGCTGCTTCGCCGCCAAGGTTGAGCGCGCCTGAAGGACGGCGGACAGGCGCTCCTCACGCCCGCCCGCGCCTTGTCTAGACGACGGGACCTCTGCCCCGCGCCATGTGCATGATCAGTGAGACCACGAACAGCACCACGAAGATGAAGAACAGCAGCTTGGCGATTCCGGCGGCGGCCACATAGACGCCCGTGAACCCCAGGGCTCCGGCGATCAGGGCGATCACCAGGAATATCAATGCCCATCTCAGCATGACGTTACCTCCTAGAGCCGCACATTGGCGGCGCAGAAGAGCAACGCCGGGACGGCCAGGATGTTCCGGCAGCGCTTGCTGGAGACGTCGTTAGCGGCCGATGCTCTGGTAGGTGAAGCCCCGGGCCCGCAGGTCGGAGGGCTGGTAGATGTTGCGCAGGTCGACGATGACCGGATTGCGCATCAGCAGCCTGACCCGGTCCATGTCCAGGGCGCGGAACTGGTCCCACTCGGTGAGGATCACCACCGCGTCGGCGTCCTGCACGGCCTCATAGGGACCGGCCTTGAAGTCGACGTCGCGCAGCATCTGGCGCGCCTCTGCCGTTCCTTCCGGATCGAAGGCCTGGACCTTGGCGCCCATGGCCTGGAGGGCGGGCACAATGTCCAGCGACGGCGCGTCGCGCATGTCGTCAGTGTTGGGCTTGAAGGTGAGGCCCAGCACGCCGATGGTCTTGCCCTTGAGGTCGCCGCCCAGCGCCTTCTCCACCTTGGCGGCCATGGCCTTCTTGCGGGCGTCGTTGACCCTGACGGTCGTCTCGACCAGCTGCATCGGCGAGCCGGCGTCCACCGCGGTGCGCACCAGGGCCAGGGTGTCCTTGGGAAAGCACGAGCCGCCGTAGCCGGGGCCGGCGTGCAGGAACTTGGACCCGATGCGGTTGTCCAGCCCAATGCCCCGGGCCACCTGCTGAACGTCCGCGTTGAGCGCTTCGCAGAGGTCCGCCATCTCGTTGATGAAGGTGATCTTCATGGCCAGGAAGGCGTTGGCCGCGTACTTGGTCAGCTCAGATGTGCGCCGGCCGGTGAACAGCATCGGCGTTTCGTTCAGGAACAGCGGCCGGTAGAGGGCGGTCATGACCGGGCGGGCCCGCTCGTCCTCTAGCCCGACCACGACCCGGTCAGGGCGCTTGAAATCGTTGATCGCCGCGCCTTCGCGCAGGAACTCGGGATTGGACACCACTGCGAAGTCGGCGTCGGGGCGAACCCGCCTGATGATCTTCTCGATCTCGTCGCCGGTGCCCACCGGCACGGTGGACTTGGTGACGATGACGGTGAACCCGTCCATCACCTTGGCGATCTCCTCGGCCACCGCATAGACGAACGACAGGTCGGCGTGGCCGTCGCCTCTGCGCGACGGCGTGCCGACGGCGATGAACACGGCTTCAGACGAGCGCACGGCCTCGGCCGCGTCGGTGGTGAAGGTCAGGCGGCCCTCGCGCACGTTGCGGGCCACCAGGTCCTCGAGGCCAGGCTCGAAGATCGGGATCTCGCCCCGCTCCAGCCGCTCGATCTTGGAGGCGTCCTTGTCGACGCAGCAGACCGTGTGGCCGAAATCTGCGAAGCAGGCGCCGGAGACCAGGCCCACATAGCCGGTCCCCATCATCGTCACGCGCATTCAGATTTCCTGGTTGTAGGCGCCCACCTGTGGGCGCTTGGCGAGCCTGGGCTTCACTTCTTCGCGGAACAGGGCGCGCATGTCGTCTTCCGAGACCGAACTTTCCACGACCACCACCAGCTCCGGCTTGTTGGACGAGGCCCGGACCAGGACCCACGACCCGTCTTCCAGCGTGACACGCACGCCGTTGACGGTGAGCACGTCTGCAATTCTGCGGCCAAGGATGGTCCCGCCCTTGTCGGCCAGGGCCTGGTATTCGGCGACCACATCCTCGACCACGCCATACTTGGTCTCGTCGGCGCAGTGCGGCGACATGGTCAGGGAAGTGTAGGCCACCGGCAGCTCGTCGTGCAGCTGCGACAGGGTCTTGCCCGGATTGCGGTCCAGCATGGCCAGGATCGCCGCGGCGGCGGTCAGGGCGCAGTCGTAGCCGCGGCCCAGCGGCGGGTTGAAGAAGAAGTGGCCCGACTTTTCGAACCCGGCCAGGGCGCCGATCTCGGCGGTCTTGCGCTTTATGTAGCTGTGGCCGGTCTTCCAGTAGACGGTGGAGGCGCGGTTGGCCTTGAGCACCGGATCGGTGACAAACAGGCCGGTGGACTTCACGTCCACCACGAACTTGGCGTTTGGATAGATCTTGGACAGGTCGCGGGCCAGCATCAGCCCGATCTTGTCGGCGAAGATCTCGCGCCCCTTGTCGTCCACCACCCCGCAGCGGTCGCCGTCGCCGTCGAAGCCGAAGGCGAGGTCGGCCCCGAACTCGTGCACGGCGCTGGCCATGTCGTGCAGCATCTCGTGGTCTTCGGGATTGGGGTTGTAGCGGGGGAAGGTGTAGTCGAGCTCGCAGTCCTTCTCGATCACCACCGCGACGCCCATACGGCGCAGGGCCTCGGGCGCAAAGGCCCCGGCCGTGCCGTTTCCGCACGCGGCCACGACCTTGAGCGGCCGCCTGACGTTCGCCCGGCTGGCGGCGTCGGCGATGTAGCGCTCCTGCACGCCGTCCACGTGGGTGAGCCCCCCGCCGGGGCGTTCCGGGGCCTTGCCCGACAGCACCAGCTCCTTCAGCCGGCCCATTTCGTCGGGCCCGAAGGTGAGCGGGCGCTGGGCCCCCATCTTCACGCCGGTCCAGCCGTTCTCGTTGTGGCTGGCGGTGACCATGGCCACGCAGGGGACGTCCAGGTCGAACTGGGCGAAATAGGCGATGGGCGTGGTGCACAGGCCGATGTCCAGCACCTCGCAGCCCGCGCGGATCAGGCCGAGGCTGAGGGCCTGCTTGATCGAGAGCGAATAGGCCCGGTAGTCGTGACCGACGACCACCTTGCTGTGGCCGAACTCGTGCAGCAGCGCGCCCAAGCCCAGGCCCAGGGACTCGATCCCAAGAAGGTTGATCTCGGGACCGAACAGCCAGCGCGCGTCGTACTCGCGAAAGCCGGTGGCCTTCACCAGGGGCTGGTTCTCGTAGTCGAGGGTGTTGGCGACGAGGTCGGCGCGCGGGGCGGCGAGCATGGAGATCTCCAAAGGCGACAATGGACGTTAAGCGCGGAAAGATGACGCAGGTTCGATCACGGGGGCCGGGGCCCGCCTTTACATCACGCCGGCCCGCAGCAAATCGTGAATGTGCAGGACGCCGACCGGGCAGTCGTCCTGCACGGCGAACAGCACCGTCACAGGCGGAAGAGCCTCGTTCATGCGCTTCAGCGCCTCGGCGGCGAGCATCTCGGGCGGAACCGTCTTGGGCGTGCGGGTCATCACCTCGCCGGCCCTGTGGTCCAGGAGCCCGTCCATGTGGCGGCGAAGGTCGCCGTCGGTGATCACCCCCTGCAGGCGGCCGTGCTCATCGCAGACCGCGACGCAGCCGAACCGCTTCTCGGTCATCACCAGGAGCGTCTCCTGCATTGGGGTGGCCGGCGACACCACCGGCAGGGAGTCGCCGGAATGCATGAGATCGGCGACCGTCGTGAGCATGGCGCCGATGCGGCCGCCCGGGTGCAGCACCCGGAAGGCCTGGGCGGTGAAGCCCTTGCGCTCCAGCAGCGCCACCGCCAGGGCGTCACCCAGGGCCATCTGAAGGGTGGTGGAGGTGGTCGGAGCGCTGACCTCGGCGGTGGCCTCGGGCGCATTGGGCAGCAGCAGCAGCACATCGGCAGCGCGCCCGAGCGTGCTGTTGGATGCGCTGGTCATGGCGATCAGGGGAATGGCGAACCGCTTGGCGTAGGCCAGGGTGTCGGCCAGCTCGCGCACCTCGCCGGACTTGGACAGCACCAGGATCACGTCCTCGTGGGTGATCATGCCCAGGTCGCCGTGGCTGGCCTCCGCCAGGTGGACGAAGATCGCCTGGGTGCCGGTGGAGGCCAGGGTGGCGCTGATCTTGCGCGCGATGTGGCCCGACTTGCCGACGCCCATGCAGACGATCCGGCCGCGGGCTTCGAACAGAACCTCCACCGCCTGGACGAAAGGGGGGCCGAGGCTTTTGGAAAGCAGCTCCAGCGCGTCCGCCTCGGTATTCAGCACCCGTCGGCCGACAGTGACCGCATCGAACTCGATCAGATGCGCGGGCTCGGTCATGGGGCAGGCCTCGTGGCGGGGGGCGGGCCCGTCGGCGCCAGCCCGAGCATCGGCGACGGGGCCGCGGCTGGCGCGCTTGCGGCCTTCGCCGCGGACGCCTGCTGGACCGGGGCGTGACCGAACGGCCAGGGCGAACGGGCGCCCAGTCCCTGCGGCCAGACCAGCGCCAGGGCGATCATCGCGACGGCCGCGAGGCCCATCAGTGGAAACAGCACCCGGTCGGACATCCCCGGCGCTATAGCAGCCGCCCGCCACGGTGGCCAATCGGCAAGGCCAGTCTGCAAACCTTGACGGGCAAGGCTCCAGACCTTAGCCGCACGTCCATGCCGACACTTGTCCTTCTCCGCCACGGCCAGAGCCAGTGGAATCTTGAAAACCGCTTCACCGGCTGGGTGGACGTGGACCTCTCCCCGGCCGGCGAGGCCGAAGCCCGCCGAGGGGGCGAGCTGATGGTCGCAGCGGGGCTGCAGATAGACCGCGCCTTCACCTCGGTGCTGACCCGCGCGATCCGCACGCTCTGGCTGGCCCTGCACGCCTCAGGGCAGGTCTGGGTGCCCGAGACCAAGGACTGGCGGCTGAACGAGCGGCACTACGGCGGCCTCACCGGGCTGAACAAGGCCGAGACTGCAAAGCTGCACGGCGACGAGCAGGTGCGGGTCTGGCGGCGCTCGTACGACATCCCGCCGCCGCCGCTGGAGGCGGGCGGGCCTTTCGACCTCAGCAGCGACCGCCGCTATCGCGGGACGCCCGTGCCGGGGACCGAAAGCCTGAAGACCACACTGGAGCGCGTCCTGCCCTATTGGACCGAGGCCATCGCCCCGACGCTGCAGGCCGGCGACTGCGTGCTGGTTGCGGCGCACGGCAATTCGCTGCGGGCCATCGTCAAGCACCTGTTCCAGGTTTCGGACGCCGAAATCCCCGGGGTGGAGATCCCCACGGGCAATCCGCTGCTGATCGAGCTGGACGGGGCGCTGCGGCCCACGGCGGCCCGCTATCTCGACACGGCCAGGGCGCAGGCCCTGCCGTCGCTGGCGTGAACGGCGCCGCAGAAGAAGCGTCCTACATGCGCCGGGCCATCGCCCTGGCCCGCGCCAGGCTTGGCCGCACCGGGGCGAACCCCGCGGTGGGGTGCGTGCTGGTCCGCGAAGAACGAGTGATCGCTGAAGCCGCCACGGCGGAGGGCGGCCGTCCGCACGCCGAGGAGCAGGCGCTGGCGGCGGCGGGCGTGAAGGCGCGCGGCGCGGTCGCCTATGTGACGCTGGAGCCCTGCGGCGAACGCAGCTCGCAGGCCGCCTCCTGCGCCGAACGCCTGATCGCGGCCGGGGTGTCGAAGGTGGCGGTGGCCTGCCTGGACCCCTCCCCGCTGGCTTCGGGCCGGGGGCTGGAGCGCCTCGCCGACGCAGGCCTGCCCGTCGTGACGGGGCTGCTCGCCGATGAGGCGCAGGACCTCTACCAGGACTATGTGAAGACGCTGACCGCGCCTGGCCGGCTGGCCTAAGCCGTCGCCACCCGCTACAGCCTGCCCCATGAGCACCCCCTCCGCCCTTGTGAAAGTGATGATCGACGCTGCGCGAAAGGCCGCGCGCGGGCTGATCCGTGATTTCGGCGAAGTGGCCGAGCTGCAGGTCTCCAAGAAAGGGACCGCCGACTATGTCTCCGCCGCCGACCTCAAGGCCGAACAGGTGTTGTTCGAGGCGCTGAGCAAGGCCCGACCGGGCTACAGCTTCCTGGCCGAGGAGCGCGGGATGGTGGAGGGCACCGACAAGACCCACACCTTCATCGTTGATCCGCTCGACGGGACCACCAACTTCCTGCACTCGATCCCGCAGTTCGCCATTACCATCGCGCTGCAGCGGGAAGGCCAGATCGTGGCCGGCGTGACCTATAACCCCATCGCCAACGAGATGTTCTGGGCCGAGCGGGGCAAGGGCGCCTTCGTCAACGACCGCCGCCTGCGGGTGGCGGCGCGGCGGGACATGCTGGAGAGCGTGCTGGCCACCGGGATCCCGTTCGCCGGCAAGCCAGGCCACGCCCAGTTCCTGAAGGAGCTGCACCAGGTCTCCCAGCGCGTCTCGGGCGTGCGCCGGTTCGGGTCTGCCTCGCTGGACCTGGCCTGGACGGCCGCGGGAAGGGTCGACGGCTACTGGGAGCGGAACCTGAAGGCGTGGGACATTGCGGCCGGGCTGCTGCTGGTCACCGAAGCCGGCGGGATGGTCTCCAACGTCGATGGAAGCCCGATCGACCTGGACAAGGGCGAGATCTGCGCGGCGAACCTGGAACTCCACCCCCAGATCGTCCAGCTGCTGGCCGCGGCGAAGTAGCCGATCGGCCTGAGAGGCCAAGGAGCCACGGCATGGAATATCGGCGTCTCGGCAGTTCAGGCTTCAGTGTGCCGGTGCTGAGCTTCGGCACGCTCACGTTCGGCGGCGGCGCGGCGGCGGCCTCTGCCTGGGGCGGCAGCGAGGGCGCCGAGGCGCGCCGGCTGGTGGACATCTGCCTCGAGGCCGGGGTCAGCATGTTCGACAGCGCCGACATCTATGCCGGTGGCGCCTCGGAGACCGTGCTCGGCGAGGCGATCAAGGGCCGGCGCGACAAAGTGCTCATCTCCACCAAGGCCACGTTCCGCTCGGGCCCGGGGCCCAACGACGTGGGCTCCTCGCGCCACCATCTGCTGGCCGCCTGCGAAGGCGCGCTGAAGCGGCTGGGGACCGACTACATCGACCTGCTGCAGCTGCACGGCTTCGACGCCAAGACGCCGGTGGAAGAGACCCTGGCGACGCTCGACGAGCTCGTCCGCTCCGGCAAGGTCCGCTACGTCGGCGTCTCGAACTTCTCCGGCTGGCACCTGATGAAATCGCTGGAGGCGGCCGGCCGCCATGGCTGGCCGCGCTATGTGGCCAACCAGACCTACTACTCCCTGATCGGGCGCGACTATGAGTGGGAGCTGATGCCGCTGGGGCTGGACCAGGGGATCGGCGCTGTCGTCTGGAGCCCGCTCGGCTGGGGCCGGCTCACTGGCCGGATCCGGCGCGGCCAGCCGGCGCCCGAAACCGGCCGACTTCCCGCCACCGCCCGGTTCGGCCCCCCGGTGGACGACGAGCTGCTCTTTCGCGTTGTGGAGGCCATGGACGGGGTCGCCGCCGAGACCGGTAAGTCGATCCCTCAGATCGCGCTGAACTGGCTGCTGCAGCGACCCACCGTGTCCACGGTGGTGATCGGCGCGCGCAACGAGGAGCAGCTGCGCCAGAACCTCGGCGCCGTCGGCTGGACCCTCAGTCCGGAACAGATGAAGCGGCTCGACGACGCCAGCGCGGTCACCCCGGCCTACCCCTACTGGCACCAGCGCAGCTTCGCCGAACGCAACCCGCCGCCTGTGTGAGCTAGATCAGCGTCCGTTCGCCCGAGACCTGCTCCACCTGGAGCGATCCCGCAGGCCCCGCCTGCAGCAGCGGCGCGGCGTCGACCTCAGGATCCAGCCAGGCCCCCCACTGGGTGCGGGGAAGCACGACGACCTGGCGATCGTGATAGGGCTTCACGTCGGGGCCCGGCGCGGTGGTCAGGAGGGTGAAGCTCTCGGGCCAGCCGCCCTCGGCCGGACGCCAGAGCCCCGCCAGGCAGAACCAGTCGTGTCCGGGCTCGGTGAACTTCCAGCGGGTCTTCGGATACTTGCTGCCGGTGAACTCGAAGAAATGCGAGGCGGGCACGAGGCAGCGGCCGCGGCCGAACCGGCGCCCCTCCGAGCGGAAGTTGATCACCGGCGGCGCCTTGGGGCGGGCCGGTGCGAACCCCCACTTCAGCTCGACCAGCTCGACACCCTCGTCGCGGGGCCGGATGATCCGGGCGAGGTCGGTGGGCCTGACCTCCTCATGCGGTTCGAGATTGGGCGCGGCGTCGCGCGTCGGGAAGACCAGCGGCAGCTTGAGCTGGCTGAACTCCTCGACGAACGTCTGGTAGGGGACCTTCTCGGCGTAGAGGTTGCACATCCCAAAGGCTGACCGGGCCCCAAGCTTGGGCCGGCCTAGCCCCGTTCACCGTCGGTCGAGCTTTGGCCACGGGCTGGCTTGGCGGGCGCCTTTGGCGCGGCGGCGGGCGCAGCCGCCGCGGCCGTGGCGGCTGCTGCGGCCTTGTGATGGCCCCAGCCGTGGTTGACGCAGCGGTCCTGGCCGCGATGGGTGCAGCGCGGATAGTCGGAAGGCGGCCCGCCATGGGACGAGGTGTAGGCCGGCTGGGCCGCGGCGGCCGTAGCCATGGCCGTCAGTGCGGCGGCAATCAGAAGACGCTTCATGATCGAACCCCTTCAGCAGTGGCGCGCGCCTTCGGGCCCGCCGCGGTGGAACTTGCTAACCATAAACGACTACGGCCAAGATTGGTTCGGAATGAGGCGAAGCGGTCTGGCCGGGACCGTGCTCGTGTGTTAAATCCCACACCAACGCAGGAGTGAAACATGCCCCAGCGGTTCTACCCCGCCGTGCTGGAACGCGGCCCGCACGACACCTACGGCGTCTGGTTCCCTGACTTCCCCGGCTGCGTCGCCGCCGCCCGCTCCCAGGAGGAGGCGATGATCAAGGCGCAGGACATCCTGGCCCTGGCGGTGGAGGCGATGGTGGAACGGGAGGCCGCCCTGCCCTCGCCCAGCCGGTTCGACGACGTGGACATCCCCAAGGGCTGCGACTTCGTGACCATGGTGGCGGTGAGCGTCGAGCCGCCTGACCCGTCCGAGCGCGTCAACGTCTACCTGCCCAAGAGCGTGATCGCCCGCGCTGACCGTTACGCCGCCGACTTCGGCATGAGCCGCTCGAGCCTGTTCGGCCTCGCCGTCTCGACCTTCATCAACCGGGATGAGCCCAGGGCCCTGGCGCGCGCCGCGGTCCTGGCCAGCGGACCTGACCGCCGCGCCAATGTGCGCACCAAGGTGGCGGTGAAGCCGGCGCGCAAGGCGAGCTGAAGCCTCTTCTTCTCCTCCCCCGTTCCGCTTCGCTGCGCATGGGAGGAGAATGGGCGCCTGCCCCCTCAAGGCCCCCCAAAGAGAAAGGGCGGAGCCTTGCGGCTCCGCCCTCTTAGGCAGTTCTGAGCTTGGTCTCCGGCTCGGCCGGAGAGTTCACAGACCTTAGAAGTCCATGTCGCCCATGCCGCCGCCGCCCGGCATGGCCGGAGCTGGGGAGGACTTCTTGGGGGCTTCAGCGACGGCGGCTTCCGTGGTGATCAGAAGGCCGGCCACTGAGGCCGCGTCTTGCAGGGCGGTGCGGACCACCTTGGCGGGGTCGATGACGCCGGCCTTGACCAGGTCGACGTACTCTTCCGTCTGGGCGTTGAAGCCGAAGGTGGCGGAGGGGTTCTCCATCACCTTGCCGACCACGATCGAGCCTTCGACCCCGGCGTTTTCCGAGATCTGACGGATCGGGGCCTGCAGGGCGCGCCGCACGATGGCGATGCCGGCGTTCTGGTCGTCGTTGTCGCCGGTGAGGGATTCGAGGGCCTTGGAAGCCTTCAGCAGGGCGACGCCGCCGCCCGGCACGATACCTTCCTCGACCGCCGCGCGGGTGGCGTTCAGGGCGTCATCCACGCGGTCCTTCTTTTCCTTCACTTCAGTCTCGGACGCGCCACCGACGCGGATGATCGCGACCCCGCCGGCCAGCTTGGCGAGACGCTCTTGCAGCTTCTCGCGGTCGTAGTCGGAGGTGGTGTCTTCGATCTGGCGCTTGATCTGGGCGATGCGGCCTTCG
>FTHI01001468.1_pt1 | contig 26331 bp, 26 predicted proteins | sample 1640891 | NCBI WGS metagenome assembly FTHI01 (sample SAMEA3914788, study PRJEB12502) | metagenome | biome: forest; material: soil | place: Canada | collected 2011-07-03 | depth 0.1 m
CTTGTCCGGATGGTACTGGTAGAACGGCCCGCCCTTCTTCAGCACCTCCAGGTCGGTGATCAGCGGGAAGAAGGGGAAGATGGCGTGGGTCTCGGTCACCGCGAAATCGTGCACACAGGCCGGCCACGGCGCGTTGAACCAGATCTCGTTCTTGATCTTGCCGTCGCCGCCGATGACGTAGAACACCACGTCCGTCGTGGCGTCGCCCTTGGCCTGGTAGGAGAAGGTCAAGAGGTCGTTGGTGATCCAGTCCACCTTGGGGTGGGCGGTCATGGACGCCGCGGTCACTGCTCCGTCGTAGTCGTATTTGCGGATGGTCTGCAGCGTATCGGGATCGATCTCGTAGGGGAGGTCATCCTCCTTCAGCGCCAGCAGCCTGCCCGCGTGCCAGATGGCGTTGGTGTTGCCGGTGCCCATGTGGGCGCCCTCGACCGAGGGGTCGTTGGTGTAGCGGTTGCGGTACCGGCCAAACAGCGAGCGGCGCGCCTTGGCCTGCATCTCGAAGCGCTCGGTGTGGACCCAGCGGCTGCGGTAATCGACGTGGCCGTCCCCGAAGCGGAACATGTGGACCATGCCCTCGCCGTCGATGAAGACGTCGTCGCCGGTCATCGGCGGGTATTGGCGATCCGGCCCGCAGCGGAACAGCACGCCGTCCAGGCCCTTGGGCACTTCGCCCTGGATCACTTCCAGGTCCTGTGCGTCTGTCTCGCACCGAAGGGGCGCCCCCCATCCCTGATAGAGCGGGATGTCCGGAAACCTCACCACCTCGACCATCGACTGCTCCTCCCGGGAGATTTGACGCATCCTCTTCCGGCCTCCATGAGAAATCAATGACCTCAAAGGCGAACCCATGATCAGCCCCTGGATCTTCGAGTTCTTTCCGACCTACGGCATGTCGGAGGCGGAGGCGTTCGCCTGGCACATGGACCTGTGGCCGCGGACCGAGGCCATCGGCTTCGAGGGGATCTTCTTCAGCGAGCACCACTTCGGGCCCGGCCGCATGACGCCGTCCCCGAACCTGCTGATCGCCGCCGTCGCCGCCCGCACCTCAACGCTGCGCCTGGGCGCCATGGGCATGGTGCTGCCGCTCTACGAACCGTGGCGGGTGGCCGAGGAGATCGGCATGCTCGACCAGATTTCCGAGGGCCGCCTCGAGATGGGCTTCTCCAGCGGCGCCGGACCGATGGAGCCGCTCGCCGTCGGCATCCCGCAGGACGAGATCAAGCCGCGCTTCCAGGAGGGGCTGGAGGTGGTCGCAAAGGCCCTGACCTCCCCCTCGTTCAGCCATGAGGGGCGCTACTACGCCTACAGCGATCTGCAGATCATCCCCCGCCCCCGCCAGCAGCCGACGCCGCGCGGCTGGATGACCTGCGTCAGCGAGGGCACCGCCGCCCTGGCCGGCTCGTACGGCTACAACGCCTGCACCGGCTTCCTTCCCAACGCCGACGCCAAGACGCTGTTCGATGCCCGGGCCGCTGCCGCTGACAAGGCCGGCAAGCCTTCGGGGCCTGACCAATGCGCCCTGCGCCGCCAGATCCTGGTGGGCGAGACCGACGCCGCGGCCAAGGCGGCCGGCGAAGAGGCCACCGAAAAGCTCCTCGCCATGTTCCGCGGCGCCCGCCCGGCCGGACCCGACGCCGCCCACACGCCTTCGGCCGCCCCAGATGCGCCGCCCCGGCCTCGCGGGCTGTTCTTCGGCCCGGACGAAACCCTCACCGGCTCGCCCGCCAGCGTCGCGGAACAGATCATCGAGCAGTGCCGAGCCACCGGCGCCGGCCACATGCTGGCCTACCCCTTCATCTCCGCGAACCCGGATGACGTCGGCCGCTCGTACGAGCTGTGGCGGCAGGTGAACCCGATCCTGCGGAAGGCCTGAACATCACGCTCGGCGCATGAACTCCAGCATGTGGCTGGCCAGGTAATCGTCCTTGGTCCCGATGTGCCACGCGGTGGTGAAGTGGCTGTGGCCGGCCAGGCGAAGGACATTGGGCCACTGGCCGCGCGCCGCGAAGAAGGCGTTCACATAGGCCAGCGTCTGGCGCTCGAAATCGATGGGGTCGTACTCGGCCAGGGTCACCAGCACCGGGATCGGGGTCTCGGCCAGGGCCTTCAGCGTGGACTGGGCAGGATAGCGGGACTCGTCCTCGCCGAAGTAGTTGGTCAGCAGCGGGTTCTTCTCGCAGGTGGGCATGTCGAACAGGCACGACAGCAGGACGGCGCCCTTGACCTTCTGCTCCGCGCCGTAGGGCCCCGCCAGGAAGGTGGCGACGTGCACCGCGCCCGCCGACGTTCCGGCCACAAAGATGCGGCCCGGATCGCCGCCATGGGCCGCGATGTTGGCCTTCACCCAGTCGATGGCGGCCCCGACGTCCTCGCCGCCCGCCGGCCACTGGTGCTGGGGCGCCAGGCGATAGGTGATGTTGACGCCGATCATGCCGTGTCGCGCGGCCCAGAGCGGCATGTTGTCGTAGAACGGCGATCCGGGCGTGGCCTTGTCGCCGCCGATGAAGCCGCCGCCATGGACGAACAGGAACACCGGCTTGGGCTCGGCCGAGTGGTCCGGGCCGCGGAACACGTCCAGCCGGTGGCGCTCGTGCGGGCCGTACTTGAGGTCACGCGTGACCTCGACACCCGTATAGGGCTCCCGCTCGTGGAACAGCGCGACCAGGGCGGCGGCGCCCCGGATGGCGTCCATCTCGGCGCTGCGCCCGAAGGCATGGATCGCTTCGCTGAACGCCTGGCCCAGGGACATGGACGCCTCCTCGAGGTTATGATCGTAGCGGCCCGCGATGTCGTTGACATCTCAACGAGCGGCCCGTCAAGCTGGCCGCCATTCGAGCTTCGGAGGACGCCATGGCTTCGGCGACGATCAGGAATTCCATGCCGGTCCGCAATCCCCGCACCGGCGAGGTCGACCTGCACATCACCCCCGCCTCAGCGCAAGAGGTGGCGGCGGCCGCCGCTCGCCTGAGGGCCGCCCAGGCGGCCTGGGGCAAGGCGTCGGTGGAGCACCGGATCGGCGTCATGCAGCGCTGGGCGGAGGGGATCCGCGCCCGCCGGCAGGACATCATCGACGCCGACGCGGCCGACACGGGTTATGGCCAGATCTCCCAGATCGCGCCGGATATGATGCTGGGCGCCATCTTCGGCGGCTGCCGGGGGGCTCCTGCCGCCTTCGAGCAGGCCCGCCGACAGGGCGTCTCGCCCAACATGCCGCACGTGAAATACGACAGCGTGCTGAAGCCCTATCCCCTGGTGGGCGTGATCAGCCCGTGGAACGCGCCCACCATGCTGTCCATGCTGCACGTGATCCCGCCGCTGTTCGCCGGGTGCGCGGTGCTGCTGAAGCCCTCGGAGGTGACGCCGCGCTTCACCAAGCCGCTGATGGAGACGGTGCGGGAGATCCCCGAGCTGGCGGCGGTGTTCGAAGTCGTGCTGGGCGACGGCGAGACCGGCCAGGCGGTGGTCGACAACGCCGACCTGATCTCCTTCACCGGCAGCGTCGGCAACGGGCGCCGGGTGGCCGAGGCCTGCGCCCGGCGGTTCATCCCCGCGGAGCTGGAGCTCGGCGGCAAGGACCCGGTGGTGATCACCCAAAACGCCGACCTCGACAAGGCGGCAACGGCGGTGGTGCGCGGGGCGGCCACCTCCACCGGCCAGGTCTGCTTCTCCATCGAGCGCGTCTATGTGCACGAGAGCGTCCACGACGCCTTCGTCGAGCGGCTGGTCAGGAAGGCTGAGCAGGTCGAATTGAACTTTCCCGACCCGATGAAGGGCCAGCTGTCGCCCTTCATCTTCTGCCGCCAGGCCGAGATCGTGGCCGACCACATTGCGGATGCGGTGGCCAAGGGGGCCAGGGTCGAGACAGGCGGAGAGGTGCTGACCCTCGGCGGCGGGCTCTACATGAAGGCGACTGTGCTCACCGGCGTGACCCACGACATGAAGGTGATGAAGGACGAGACGTTCGGGCCGGTGATGCCGGTGATGAAGTACGCCTCCGAGGCGGAGGCCGTGCGCTTGGCCAATGACACCTTGTTCGGCCTGTCCGCGGCGGTGATCGCGGGCGACGAGACCGAGGCGCGGCGGATCGGCGAGCAGATCGACGCGGGTAACGTGTCGCTGCAGGACTGCTTCCTGACCTTCGCCGCCGGCGCCGCCGAGGCGGATTCCTTCCGCGCCTCGGGCCTCGGCGGCAAGCGCCCCGGCATCCAACGCTACCTCAAACGCCAGGCCCTCCTCACCAACACCCTGGATCCCGCCGACCTCGTCGAGGACGGCCTGAAGGCGGCGGAGTAGTTCTCCCTTCTCCCACAGGGAGAAGGAGGGGCCCGCGCGCCGAGGGCCCGTGGGAGGATGAGGGGTTTCGCCATCGCCGCCTGGACCCCTCACCTTCCCATCGCTTCGCGATGGGCCCCTTCCTCTCCCTATGGGAGAGGGGATTCGAACGGAGCGGGTCTCAGCCCGGCGCTCGGCCCTTGCCGTCGTGGGGGCCCAGCGGCTGGGTGGGGGGATCGATCCAGCGGTCCTTGCGGGTGGCTTCGTAGGCGCCGTGGAGCGGGTAGCGGATGCGGTTCTCCGGCTTGGCCGTCTCGCCCACCACCAGCAGACGCACCTCTTCGGCGGTGTTGTTGATGAAGGTGTGGCAAATGCCGGTGCCGGCCGGAAAGCCCACCGCATCGCCAGGCCTCAGGGGGTGCAGCACGCCGTCGATCCAGACGTCGGGGCGGCCTTCGAGCACATAGGCGAACTCTTCCTCGGCGCTCTCGGCGTGCGGATAGGAGGTCCGCCGGCCGGGGGGCAGGCGCTCGTGGTGGATGCCGATCCGGGTCAGGCCGAAGGTGCGCGCAAGCGGGGCGCCGATAGACAGCAGCTCCTTGTCGCCCGGGTAGTGGGAATCGTCCGCGCCCTCCAGCTCGGTCCAGTGGGCGATGAAGTCCGGCCGCTCAGTCATGGCCCGTGAATTCCTTGAAGTCGCGCGGATGCCCCGGATAGCGGGCGACGCGGATGCGCCAGATCTTGCCCTCCTTCAGGGTGTAGAAAATGAAGCTGACGATCTCGATCTTCTGGCCAACCTTGAAGCTCAGGCCGTTCATCTCATAGTCGCGGAACGGCTCGAAATAGGACGGCATCGACACCGCGCAGGTGTCGCCGTCGAGCACGAACTGGGCGATCTCGACGAACTCCTTACAGTACTGATGGAATTCGGCGTAGAAGTCGGCGATCTTCTGGGGCGCGTCGAGCGTCAGCGAGCCGACCTTATAGACCACGTCCGGCGCGTAGTATTCGCACTGCTGCGCATAGCGCTTGCCGTTGAAGTGGTCGAGATAGTCCTGCAGGTCCTGCCGCGACCTGATCCTCGCGTCCGTCATGGCGCACTCCCTATGATTTTATGATCGGTGCTTAGCCCATGAAGGCGTCGAAGGCGTCCTTATATTCGGGCCGCCACCGCGAGAGCGCAGGGCGGTTCTTGATCAGGTCGTCGGCGCTCCACTGCATGCGCCGTTCGTCCACTTCCCGTGTGACCATGTTGTCCGGACACAGGATGTAGAAGTCGCCGCGGCCCATGGAGTCGATCATATATTCGGCCACCTGGTCGGCGCTCCAGGCGCCGGGGGGCTTTTCGCTGTCGGGCCGGGCGCCGCCCATGCCGGTGAAGGTGAAGCCTGGCACCAGAAGGTGGGCGCTGATCTGCGGCGCCTCGGTGCTGAGCGCGAACGAAAGCTGCTCGGTCAGGGTCTTCACCCCTGACTTGGCGACGTTGTAGGCCACGCCGCCGGGCGGATTGGTGATGCCCTGCTTGGAGCCGGTGTTGACGATGGCCGCCGGCGCCCCCTGGCCGATCAAGGCCTCGGTGAAGGCGTGCACGCCGTTGAACACCCCCATCAGGTTCACCTCGATCACCCGGCGGACGCGGTCCACGTCCTCCCAGGGCTTTCCCCGGCCTGGTGCAATGGCGGCGTTGTTCATCAGCACGCCTACGTCGCCGAACGCTTCGTAGGCGGTATCCTTCAGGTGCAGCATGGCCTCCATGCGGCTGACGTCGGTGGGCACGGCGCAGACGTCGCTGGCCCCGCCCTTGGCAAGGGCGGCCACCTCTCCCACAGCACGGGTCAGGGCGACGCCTTCCAGGTCGGCCAGCACGATCTTCAGTCCGAGCCCGGCGAACCGCTTGGCGCAGGCCAGGCCGATGCCGCTGGCGGCGCCGGTGATCACCGCGACTCGCCCGGGTGAGATGGCCGGATGGTTTGGCATGGCGTCGTCTCCTGCACTCATCGATCTAGTTCCGCCGCGGTCGACAGCCAGAGCGCCGCCTGCTCGGGCGAGCGCTTGTCCTGGTCGCGGTCGACCATGAGGTTGGCCTCGCGCATCTTATCCACCTTGATCGCGCCGACCATCGGTTGCAGCGCCTTGCGCAGCGCCTGGTCGCCGGCGCGCTTTGGCGAAATCAGCAGCACCGCGTCGTAGGCCGGGATGGCGTGGCGCGGATCGGACAGCACCACCAGATGCTTGGCGGCGATGCGTCCATCCGACGAGAAGGCCGAGATCACGTCCGCGTCGCCGCTCTCCAGGGCCCGGTACATGAAGGTGGGGTTGAAGGACTTCTTGGCCTTGAAGTCCAGGCCATAGGCCGAGCGGATGGCCGCCCACTCCGGCCGGCTGAGGAACTCGATGTCGCCGCCCAGCGTCAGGCTCCCGGCGCGCGGCGAGAGGTCGGCAATGCTGGCGACGCCCAGGGCGCGGGCCTGGTCGCCCCGCATGGTCAGGGCGTAGGCGTTCTCGAAGCCCAGAGGGCCCAGCACCACGACGCCGTAGCGCTGGCGCATGTAACGCGTCAGCTCGGCCAGCATGACTTCGCGGGAGGGGGAGTCCTTGCGTCCCATGACGTTGGTCCACAGCGTGCCGGAATAGTCGACGTAGACGTCGATATCCGAGCTGGCCAGGGCGCGGAACACCACCGCTGAGCCAAGCCCGTCCTTGCGCTGGACGCTGGCGCCGGAGCGCTGGAGCCGCTGCTGCATCATGGAGGCCAGGATGAACTGCTCGGAGAAGTTCTTGGCCCCGACCACATAGGTTTTCGGCCCCGCCTGGACCACGGGGGCGAGCGCGGCCGCAGTCCCCATGGCGAGGGCCGCCAGGCCGATGAGGATGCGCCGGCGATCGCGTCGGGCGGCGCCGGTCTCGATCAGGCCCAGCAGCTGGTCCACGGCCAGGGCCAGGACGGCGGCGGCGGCGCAGCCGAACAGCACGAACACCCAGTTCTCGGTCTGCAGGCCCGAGAAGATGTAGTTGCCGAGGCTGGTCTGTCCGACCGGGGTCGACAGCGTCGCCGCGCCGATGGTCCAGACCGCCGCCGTGCGCACACCGGCCATCACCACCGGCGCCGCCAGGGGCGCTTCGATCCGCCAGAGCTTCTGGGAAGGCGTCATGCCGACCCCGTCGGCCGCCTCCAGCACCGCGGGATCGACGCCGGTCAGGCCGGCGACGCCGTTCCTGAGGATCGGCAGCATGGAATAGAGGGTCAGGGCCAGGAGCGAGGGCAGGAAGCCCAGGGCGGGCAGGCTGAGCCCCAGCAGGGCCGTCGTCAGGGCCGAGAGGGCCAGCAGCAGCGGATAGAACAGCGCCAGCAGCGCCAGGCCCGGGATGGTCTGGATCAGGCTGGCCACAGCCAGCACCGGCCAGCGGATCGCCGGGCGGCGGGCGGCCAGCACCGCCAGCGGCAGGCTGAGGATCACGCCCAGACCCAGGGCGCTGGCGCTCAGCACCACATGCTGGCCGAGATAGTCCGGCAGCAGCGTCAGGGCGGCGGCGATGCGGTCATCCACCGTGGGAAGCCCCGCCGCCCATCAGCGCCCGCACCCGCTCGGCCTGCCGGCGTGGCATGTCCATCAGCCCGGCCACATCGGGATCGGCGTCGCCCGCCAGCAGCGCGCGCGGGGTGTCGTCAGCCAGCACCTTGCCGCCCTTCATGACCACGATGCGGTCGGCCAGCAGCACCGCCTCCTGGACGTCGTGAGTGACCATGACGGTGGTCAGGCCAAACTGCTCGTGCAGCGCGCGATAGGCCTGGCCGAGGCCGTCCCGGGTGACGGGGTCCAGGGCGCCGAAGGGCTCGTCCATCAGCACGATCCTGGGACGGGCGGCGATGGCGCGCGCCACGCCCACCCGTTGCTGCTGGCCGCCCGACAGCGCCGCGGGCGCCCGGGAGGCCCACTCGCGGGGCAGGCCCACCAGGTCCAGGAGTTCGGCGGTGCGGGCCTGGATCTCCGGCTCTGGCCAGCCCAGCAGGTCGGGCGTCACGCCGATGTTCTCGCCGACGCTCAGATGGGGGAACAGGCCGATGCCCTGGAACACATAGCCGATCCGCCGGCGAAGCTCCGGGGCCGCCAGATCGCGGACCGGCCGACCTTCGACCCTCACCTCTCCGGCGTCAGGCTCGACCAGGCGGTTGATGGTCTTCAGCGAGGTGGTCTTGCCCGAACCCGACGAGCCGACCAGGCAGACGAACGCCCCCTCGGGGACCGACAGGGTCACATGGTCCACGGCGAAGGTCCGCCCGCCATCGAAGGTCCGGCAGACCTCGTCGAGCTCGATGATCCCCGCCCCCGCCATGCCCGGCCCTCAGGCCGGGGGCGTGGTGAGGTAGTGGACGCTGAACAGCTTGGCTTCGTCCAGGTAGACCTCACCGGGCTCGAACCCGGCGCGCCGGGCCAGGTCCTGGAACTCATCCACGGCGTATTTGTAGGAATGCTCGGTCTGGATCGGCTCGCCTGCAGCGAAGGCGAAGTCATGGCCGGCGATCCGCACGCGCTGGTCGGCCAGGCTGACGATGTGGATCTCCACCCGGCCGCGCTCCGGGCTGTAGCGGGCCTGGTGGGCGAAGGCGTCGAGATCGAAGTCCGCGCCCAGCTCCCGGTTGGCCCGGGCCAGCAGGTTCAGGCTGAAGGCTGCCGTCACACCCTGGGCGTCGTCGTAGGCGGCGTCGAGGATCTCGCGGTCCTTCTTCAGGTCCACGCCCACCAGCATGGCCGCGTCGGGGCCGAGGCGCCGGGCCCAGGATCTCAGGAACGACAGGGCCTCGTCGGGCTCCAGGTTGCCGATGGTCGAGCCGGGGAAGAAGGCCATCCGTCGGCCGGCGGCGGGGAGCTCCGGCAGGGGGAAGGGCGCGGAATAGTCGGCGCAGACCGCGGCCACCTCCACGTGGGGGAAGTCGAGCGCCAGGGTTTCTGCGGCGCGGCGCAGATGCTCGCGCGAGATGTCCACCGCCACATAGGCCGCGGGCCGGGTCATGGCCTCCAGAAGGATCCGCACCTTGATGCTGGAGCCGGAGCCGAGTTCGATCAGCTGGGCGTGGGTCCCCAGCCGCCGGGCGATGTCGGCGGCATGGGATCGCAGGATCCGGGTCTCGGTCCGGGTCGGATAGTACTCGTCCACGTCGCAGATGGCGTCGAACAAGGCGGATCCGCGCTCATCGTAGAGGAAACGGCAGGGGATCGCCTTGCGGGGCCGGGACAGGCCCTCCAGAACCGAGTCGAGGAAACTCTCCTCCTCCCGCGCATGGTCGTGGAAGGCGACGAGGGGGCTCAGGTCGGAATGGATATCAAGCATCGTCAGCCAGCCTCACACCTGAGAAAGCCCAGCGCGCGGCGGGCGGGAAGAAGTTCCTATAGGTCGTTCGCACGTGCCCGGCCGGGGTTACGGCCGCTCCGCCCCGAAGCACCATCTGCCCCGACATGAACTTGCCGTTGTATTCGCCGACGGCCCCCTCGGCGGGCCGGAAGCGCGGGTAGGCGACATAGGGGCTCATGGTCCATTCCCAGAGATCGCCGATCATCTGGCTGAGCCCCGGGCCGGACGCCGGCGCCGGATGATGCAGTCCGCGGTCGGCGAGATTGCCCTGCAGCGGCAGGCCCTGGGCGGCGGTCTCCCATTCGGCCTCCGTGGGCAGGCGCGCGTTCGACCATCGGGCGAAGGCGTCGGCCTCGTAATAGCTGAGATGGCAGACCGGTTCGGCCGGATCCAGCGGCTTCAGGCCGGCCAGGGTGAAGATCAGGCGCTCGCCGTCATGGCCGCGGCTCCAGTAGAGCGGCGCCTCCCATCCCTCGCCGAGGACCGCCGCCCAGCCGTCCGACAGCCAGAGCTCGGCGCGGGCGTAGCCGCCGTCCTCGATGAAGGCGAGATAGTCACCGCAGGTGGCCAGTCGCGAGGCCAAACGAAACGGCTCCAGCCACACCTTGTGGCGCGGCCCCTCGTTGTCGAAGGCGAAGCCCTGCCCGTCGTGGCCGATCTCCACCAGCCCGCCGTCGAAATCGAGCCATTCCAGCGGCGGCGCCTTCGTCACCGTCACGCCCGGCGCGGGCCGATAGGCAGGGGCGAGGGGATTGGTGGACAGCACGTGCTTGATGTCCATCAGGATCAGCTCCTGATGCTGCTGTTCGTGGTTGAGGCCGAGCTCCAGCAGCGGCTCCAGGCCCGCCCAGACAACGGTGTCCGCCTCGGCGATGAGCTGGTCCATCGCCGCGTCGACGTGGGCCCGATAGGCGCGCACCTCTTCCACCGACGGCCGCGACAGCAGGCCCCGCTGGGGCCGGGGATGCCGCTCGCCCACCTGCTCGTAATAGGAGTTGAACAGGAAGCCGAAGCGCTCGTCGTACGGGCGATAGCCCTTCAGGCGCGGCGCCAGCAGGAACGTCTCGAAGAACCAAGTGATGTGCGCCAGGTGCCACTTGGTGGGGCTGACATCCGGCATGGACTGGACCTGCTGGTCCTCGGCGCTGAGCGGCTCGGCCAGCTTCAGGCTCTCGGCCCGGACTTCGGCGTAGCGCCGGCGCCAGGCGTTTCGGTCGGAGGCGACGGGATCGGGCCGACGGGTAGAGACGTCATTCATGCAAGGTCCCCGATCGCCCGAAACGGCGCCGGGGAGGCCCGGCGCAGCCACAGAAGGCTGACTCAACAGGTCAGAACGCAAGAGCGCAGATCAGGCTCCGCCCTGGATTGCCCAACTTGAACAAACCGCGAACGATTTCGCCCGGCGCGTGCACGAGAGTCAAGCCACAACGCGGCGGCCCGGCTCAAATGCGTTTTGCGATGTAGGGATTTGGAGGGTCGATTGCGACGCCACGATCGTATGAAGGTCGGGGTTGCATCCGACCGTGGCGCCGCTTTCGGCCCTGGCGCAACGACTCCGCCAGGGTAAAGACCGTCCGGCGTTGGGCTCCAATTCCCGTGGCCGGCACACGTTCCGGGTTCGATGAGGCGTCTATCCCTGCCTCAGAGCACCCAGGCCCAGAGTAGCCCCCTAGACCCTTTGCGCTCCGCGCCTCTGAGAAACCCCAGCAGCGACGAACCGCGTTGAACGTTGATTAACCATAGGCCGCCGCCTCCGTCAAGCATTCATTAGAAATAATCTTCACTTCACTTGAGATTATCGAAGATAAGAACCGTATATGTTCTTCGTATAAGATTCCTATACGACTTTAGACCTAAGAATTCTGCTTCTCCATATATGTTTCTTATACGCGACCGCATATGGGCGCGGGCCTAGGATGCGTGACGAGACGCCGCTGGACCCGGACAGCGAAATCTTCACTATGACTTGGTCACGGGATGTTCATCCCGGCGCCGCAAACACCCCGCACGGGCGTCACGAGCGACCGCTAGAAGGCCGCCGTGCGCCACTGGAAACGTCTGGAGACGACTTGGATATCGCCATCCCCGTGGAGGCCCACGAGGCCGAGCGCCTGAAGACGGCGTTCTATCGCTTCCTGGAGCTGCGGCTGCGGAGCCTGCCCAGCGACGGCGAGGCCCCTCAGATCATCGTCCAGGCCGGCTTCGCCACCATCGCCGGCGCGGAAGCGGTCGGCGGCGCGGATTTCGCGCGCGAATTCGCCGCCTACTGGAAGAACACCGCGGGATCCGGGCCCGAGCGCGACCCGATCACGCGTCGCAAGCGCGCAGGCTGGGCCGAGGCCGCCGGCGCGCTCTGACGAAATGAGCCTGAAGCGCGTCAGGGATTTCTTATCCCCCGCGGATAGAGGGAGGCCGGGCCAGCCTAAACCCAACCCGCTCTACGCAGCCAGTTTCGGCTGACTCATGAGCGGCATGCGGATGTGACAGCTCACACCCCCGATCGCGAAGTCCAGCTGGGTCTCGGCGTCGAGCTGGCGGGCAAGGCCCTGTTCGATCAGGCGGGCCCCGAATCCGCGCCGGATCGTCGTCGCAACGGGGGGCCCCTCGTACTCGCGCCAATCGATCTCGACGACCTTTCCGTCAGCTGCTTCCGGCACGATCCGCCAGGATACCTCAACCCGCCCGTCGCCTGTCGACAGGGCCCCATGCTTGGCGGCGTTGGTCGCCAACTCATGGAAAGCCATGTGCAGGGTGACGGCCACGGTGGGCTTCAGCATGATCCCAGGCCCCTCGATGGACACGCGCGAGCTGTCGGCGGCGGCGTACGGCGCCAGGGCGCGCGCGGCGATATCGCGGAGCGAAGCGCCGTCCCAGGAGGCCTCTGTGAGCAGCTCATGGGTCGCCGCCAGGGCTGCGATCCGGCCCCGGAACGCCTCCTCGAACGCGGCCGGCCGACGGGAGGTGCGCAGAGTCTGGGTGGCGACCGACTGGACTGTGGCCAGCGTGTTCTTCACCCGATGGTTCAGCTCGTCGAACATCAGTTTCAGCCGCGTCTCGTCGGCCTTGCGCGATGTGATGTCGAGCGAGACGCCTGCCATGCGGATCGGCGCGCCGTCGGTGTCGTAAGTGGCGCGACCGCGGATCTCCACCCATCCCGGCTCCTGGTCAGCCCTGACCACCCGGAACTCGACGTTGAGGCCGTCGCCCTCGGCGAGCGCCTTGCGCAGGGCCGCCTGGAAGGGAGCGCGATCGGCGGGGTGGATGCAGTCGAGACACGCCTCCATGCTGTCGACCAGCAGGCCGGGCCCCATGCCCAGGTTGGCGAAGTGGTGATCCGATCCGTCCAGGCGTCCGGTGCGGGGGTCCAGCTCCCAGCTCCCCAACCGGCCGGCCAGAAGCGCGAACTCCAGTCGCTGCTCCGTCTGGTGAAGGGCGGTTCGGCTTTCCTTGTACATCGCCAGGGCGCGGGCGATCCGGCCGGTCTCATTGGTGTCGTCCAGGTTGGGGATTTCCGCGTCCTCCGCGTCCTCGCCGAGACGATCGATCGCCCGAATCAGACCGTGGATCCGGTCGGCCAGTCCCTGGGATATCGCCACAGCCAGGGCGGCCGCCGCCGCCAGCCATAGGAGCACGACCGCCAGGCTCCCCTCCAGCTTCAGCTCGAGCCGATGGATCCGGGCCTGGAGCAGCCGGCGCAGCTCGACGTCCGTGGCCGTGAAGGTGCGGTTGATCTGGGCTCTCAGGTCAGCCTGACCGGCGTCGAAGGCGCCCCGGTCGCCGCCGGTCGCCAGCGCCGCTCCAAGCGAGGCGACTCGCTCCGCCGCGCGGTCCAAGGCGCCCGCGTCCGGCCCGAGGTTGCGCCGGGTTACGCCAGACCGGTTGTAGACCATGGCGTTCTCAAGCCGGGCGCTGCTGAGACCGGCGTCCACCCTGAGGCGGTCCACGGCCATAGCCACACGGGTCGCACGGTCAGGGCTTGCACTGTCGGCTGCCGCCGTGACCCCCGCGGCCGACTGATAGAGGAACAGCAGGCGGGGGTTCAGCGCAACGACGGCGTAATAGCTGTCCAGCTCCGGATCCAGGATCAGGTTGGAGTGATCTGCAACGTCCGACAGCAGCTTCATCCCGGCCTCCCAGCGGGTGTCGGGCCCGACCGCGTTCAGGAACCGGCGGGAGGCGGCGGCCGTGCCGAAGCTGGCGTCATCCTCGGACTGTCGGGGGCCTAGGTCGCGGCCGCCGGATTCCATCGCCGTCCAGATCCGGTCGACGTACCGGCTGCCCCGGATCTCTTCCTGGGCGAAGGCGATGTCCTTCCAGCACTGGGTGACGAATAGGGTCAGCAGCACAAGGACCGGCGCCAGCAGCACGGCTGAAATCAGCGCCTGACGGGCGCCGAAAGACAGCCGGGCGTTGATGAAATTCATCAACACCGCTTGGCTGCCCGTACGCTGGACGGATGCGACACTTGGCCAGCCCTCTGCCAATGTCTGAGTCGATTTGGGAATCTACGCCCCTAACCGGCGGCAAGTCCTCAAGAAACCATGTTCGTCTGGTCAAGCTGCCGTGAAGCCCGTCAGCGGCGAATACGCGGCGCTTGATCGCGGGCCGTGTCCGCCTCACCATCGCCCCGGGCGCCCAACGGCAGGAGCAGCGATGGCCTTTTGGCTGGTGAAATCCGAACCCGGGACCTGGTCCTGGGACTCACACGCCAAGGCGGGCCCCGACGCGTGGACGGGCGTGCGCAACCATCAGGCCAAGCTTTACCTGAAGGCGATGAAGCCGGGCGACCGTGTGCTCTACTACCACTCGGGCGACGAGAAGGCGGTGGTGGGCCTCAGCGAGGTGGCCCGCGAAGCCTATCCCGACCCCACCGATCCCACAGGCGCGTTCCTCAGCGTCGACCTGAAGGCTGTGGGTCCGCTTGGCCGGCCTGTGCCGCTCGCGGAGATCAAGAAACAGCCTAACCTCGCCGACATGGTGCTGGTGAAGAACTCCCGCCTGTCGGTGCAGCCCGTCACGGCGGCGGAATGGGCGGCCGTCACCGCGCTCGGCGGCGCCACCGGCTGACGGGTCGGCCCCGGAGGCCACCTAAGTCATTGAAAAAGTTGGTGGACGCGGCTGGGATTGAACCAGCGACCCCCTCGATGTCAACGAGGTGCTCTCCCACTGAGCTACGCGTCCGTCCTTGGGAGCCGTGCGTATAGTGTCGATCCCCGGAATCGGCAAGGCGCGACACCCGACAAGGGCCTACGCGGCCTCTTTCACCGTCGTGCGGCGCATGTCGCGGCGATAGGCGATGTCGTCGAACTCCGTCGCCCGGTGCATGGTGCAGCGGTTATCCCAGATCACGAGGTCCCCGGGCGCCCATCCTACGCGGACCACGAACTGCGGCCGGGTGGCGAACTGGCTGAGCCCCCTGAGGAGCGCCCTCCCCTCCTCGCGCTCCCAGCCCACGACGCCCATGGCGTGGCTGGCGATGTAGAGCGTCTTGCGGCCCGACGGCGCGTGGAACTGGGCGATCGCATGGCGGGCGGCCTGACCGCGCGCCAGGACGTCCTCCTCGGTGAAGGGGTAACCGGAGGTCATCCGCGAGTACCAGATGGAGTGCTCGGCGATCAGACCCTCGATCCGATCCTTCATCGCCTGCGGCAGGGCCTCATAGGCGCCGCGCATGTCGGCGAACTCGGTGTCGCCCGAACCGTCCTGCGGGACCTCGTGGGCCAGCAGCAGCGAGTGGGATGAGCGTTCCTGCAGGAAGGAGGTGTCGGTGTGCCACTGCCGGTCGCCGCGCTTGTGCAGGCGGAGCATCTCGTTGTCGTTGATGTTCCCCTGGTCATCGAGATTGCCGGCGTCGAAGAGCTCGGGCAACGGCATGCGCGGCTTGCGGTCGGCCATCCGCGGCGCGAGCATCAGCTCGCCGAAGATCCGGCTGAAGGCGACATGCCCTTCGTCGGTCAGGCCGGTGTCGCGATAGACGCACACGCCATAGCGATCCATGGCGTCGACGATCTCGGCGCGGACCTCGGGGTCCAGTGGACGGGCAATGTCGACGCCGGAAATCTCCGCGCCAAAGGTCGGCAGCAGCGGCTTGATGGTCAGGGCCATGGCGTTTCCTGCAGGCTCGTTCTGCAACGACAATACACCAGGGCCCAGGGACGGCGAGAATGCCGTGGGGCTGCTAGGCCGCCACTTCCTTCATCGACACCGACGTGTCGGCCAGCTTGGCGCGGTCCACCGCCCTACCGTGGCCGATCATGAGGCGGCCAGCCATGAACTCGGGCGGGGCGTTGACGGCCTCTACCGCCAGCAGCCTGTCGCCCTTCAGGTGGAAGATGGCGAACTTCGCCGCCGCGCGATCGCCGCGGATCACGATCTCTTCCGCATCGAATGGCACGCCGGCGATCTGGAGCTTGAGGTCGTACTGGTCCGACCAGAACCAGGGAACCTCCGGCGTCGGCGCGGGCTTGCCGAGGATGTCGGCTACGGCCTGCTTGGCCTGCTCCAGGGCGTTGGGCACGCTCTCCAGGCGGTGGCGGCGGCCATAGAGCGGCATGGGCCGCCAGGTCACGTCTCCGATGGCCCAGACGGCGGGATCGGAGGTGCGGGCGCGCTCGTCCACCACCACCCCGTTCTCGCAGGCCAGGCCGGCGTCGGCGCCGATCTGGCTGCAGGCCATGGCGCCCACGCCCACCAGCACCACGTCGCAGTCCAGGATGCGGCCGTCGGCCAGCCGGGCGCCCGAGACGTGGTCGTCGGACCCGTGCAGCACCTCGACCACCTGGGCGCCGGTGAGGATCTCGACACCCTTGGAGCGATGATAGGCTTCGAAGAAGCTGGACAACTCCTCGCAGGCCACGCGGGCCAGCACCCGCGGCGCCAGCTCCACGATGGTGGCGTCGGCGCCCAGGGCGCGGGCCGAGGCGGCGGCCTCCAGGCCGATGTAGCCGCCGCCGATGATGACGATGCGCTTACCGGGCTCCAGGACCGCCTTCAGCTGTTCGGCGTCAGCCACGCTGCGCAGCTCGTGCAGATCGTGCGGACCCGCGCCGGGGATCGTCAGCTTTCGGTTGGCCGAGCCGGTGGCTAGGATCAGGGCGTCGTAGGGGACCTTGCCTCCCCCCCTCAGCGTCACGGTCCTGGCTTCGAGGTCGATCGCCTCGGCGACGGTCCCGAGCCTGAGGGTGATGCCGTGCTCGGCGTAGAACTCGTCGGGCTTGAGCTTCAGCGTCTCGGCATCGGTCTCGTCCTTGAGATAGGCCTTCGACAGCGGCGGCCGCTGATAGGGCGCGATCAGCTCCTCGCCAATCATCACGATGGCGCCGGCAAATCCCTGCTGGCGCAGCAACGCCGCTGCGGTCCCGCCCGCATGGCCGGCCCCGACGATCACGATGGAGTTGGGCGGTTCGCTCACCGATCGGCCTCCATCAGAAATCCAGCACAGTCACCGCGTCGCCCGGATCAGCGGCGGGGTCGAAGGGGCGGCGGCGAATCAGGACGTCGGCGTCGGCCAACACCTTCTGGGAGCCGGAATCCTGGTCGGTGAAGGGCTCAAGCCCCTTCGGCGTGGCCCTGGCGCGATAAAAGGTCTCGCGGTCGGCCGTGGCCGGCAGGGCCGCCGCCAGGCGCTCTTCCCGCCAACGCAGGGCGGCGGCCGAGTCACCGCCGGAAAGACCGGCCAGCAGCGGCGCCAGGAACAGGCGCCCGGTCACCATGGCCGACGTGGGGTTGCCGGGCAGGCCCAGGATCAGCTTGCCCATCGCCCGGCCCAGCCAAACCGGCTTACCTGGCTTGATCTCCACCTTCGAGAACACCAGCTCGAGCCCGCAATCCTCGAACATGGCGCGGGCGAAGTCGCGATCGCCCACCGAGGCGCCGCCGGTGACCACGGCCACGTCGGCGCGCTCGAGCGCCTCACGCGCCGCGGCCTTCAGGCTCGGAAGATCGTCGGAGAGGCGCAGGCGGTCGATGCAGGTCCCGCCCCAGGCCGTGGCCAGGGCGGCGACGCCCAGGGAAACGCTTTCCGGGATGCCGAAGCGCGACGTGTGCGCCATCCCGGGCGCCAGAAGCTCGTCGCCGGTGCCCATCACCACCACGGTCGGCGTGCGGAACACCTCGACCTCGGCCCGGTCCGCCGCGCCGGCGGCGACCATGGCCCGCGGCCCAAGCCGGCTTCCCGCCTCCAGCAGCACTGAGCCGGCGGGGAAATCCGATCCCTGGGCGCGGACGTGGGTCGGGCCGGTTGCGGGCTCGGCGATCACCGCCTCTTCGCCCTCGCGACGCACGTTCTCCTGGATCACAACCCGGTCAGCGCCGACCGGCAGCGGCGCGCCGGTGAAGATGCGCACGGCCTCGCCATCGCCGACTTCGCCTTCGAAGCCGACACCAGGGAAGGACTGGCCGATCATTCGGAACCTGGTCGCCGCACTCGTGCGGACGGCATAGCCGTCCATGGCCGAGACAGCGGCGCGGGGGGAATCGCCCCGGGCGGTTAGGGGCGCGGCCAGGATCCGCCCGGCGGCCTCGGCGATCGCCACCATCTCGGAACCGAGCGGGCGGGCGAGGTCCAGCATCAGCTTTGCGGCGCCGTCGAAGTCGATCACGGCGTCGCCGTCCAGTCGCCTGTACGTCCGCCGGACTTGGTCAGGACCCGCACGCCGCCGATGGTCATGGTCCGGTCGATGGCCTTGAGCATGTCGAAGAGGGTCAGGCAGGCCACGGAGACCGCGGTCAGTGCTTCCATCTCCACCCCGGTCTGGCCGGCGGTCTTGACCTCGGCGTGGACGCGGAAGCCCGGCAGGGTCTCATCGGGCTCGATGGAGACAGCCACCTTGGCCAGTGGCAGGGGATGGCAGAGCGGGATCAGCTCGGCGGTGCGCTTGGCCGCCATCACGCCGGCGATCTCGGCGGTCGAGATGACCGATCCCTTCGGCGCACGGCCCTCCAGGACGGCGGCCAGGGTCTCGGCCCGGCAGACGAGGGCGCCCTCGGCCGTGGCGGTGCGAACGGACTCTTCCTTGCCGGAGACGTCGACCATGCGGGCGCGGCCGGCGTCGTCGACGTGCGACAGCCTGGTCACGCGCAGATGTTCCGCAGGCGCGGCACCTGGCCGGCCAGGGAGCAGGGGCGGTGGCGGCTGTCGAGCTCGAGCGACAGCACCTTGTCCCAGCCGTCGCGGCAGGCGCCGGTGGATCCCGGCAGGCAGAAGACGAAGGTGTCGCCCGCCTGGCCGGCAAAGGCGCGGGACTGCAGCGTCGCCACGCCCACGGTGCCGAGGCTGGCCTGGTGGAACACCACCGAGAAGCCGTCCATCTCGCGGCGGAACAGCGGCTTGACCGCTTCGGGCGTCACGTCGCGGGGGGCGAAGCCGGTGCCGCCGGTGGTGATCACCACCTCGATCTCCGGGTCCTCGACCCACGTGTTGATCTGGGCGCGGATGGCCTCGACCTCGTCCTTGACCATCGCCTGGCCGGCGAAGATGTGGCCGTGCTCCTTCAGCCGCTGCACCAGGAACGGCCCGGACTTGTCGGTGTCCTCGTCGCGGGTGTCCGATATGGTGAGGACGGCGATCTTGAGGGGGTGAAAGGTCAGGCTCTCGTCGATCCCAGGCATTCAGTCGCTCCAGCGTGCTCTACGGGCGCGGTCGGTGTCGGTCGGTTCGATCCAGCGGGAGGCGCCCGCGCCTTCCTCCCGTTTCCAGAACGCAGCCTCGGTTTTCAAGCGGTCCATCAGATAATCCGCCGCGGCAAAGGCTTCGCCGCGATGCCGGGACGCCGTCGCCACGAAGACAATCGCCTCCCCCGGCGCAATAGCGCCGCAACGGTGCACCACTAACACGTCGGAGACATCGAACCGTTCGGCGCCGGCCTTGGCGATGTCGAGGATCGATTGCTCGGTCATGCCCGGATAGTGGTCCAGATACAGCGTCGCCACCGCCTCGCCGCTGGAGGCCCTGCCCCGCGCGATCCCAGTAAAGCTGACCACCGCCCCGTCCTCGGTCCGGCCCTGCATGAAGGCCCCGAGCTCAGCGGCAGCATCGAAAGGCTCGGCCTGTAGGCGGGAGGTCACAGCCACAGCTCACCCTCCCGAGAACAGGGAGAAGAAGGCTATTTCCGCGCCTGGTTTCGCGAGTGCGCTGTCGTCCACCACCTGGCGGTCGATGGAGGCGCGGACGCCCGGCTTCAGCAGGATGTCGGCGCCGGCCTGTTCGGACAGGGTCCGACGCAGATCGGCGATGGTGCAGCCGCCGGCCGGCAGCTCGACCTCACGCGTGCGGCCGAGGTCGTCGGCGACCTTGCCGAAGAACAGGACCGTGACCACGGCCACCGGAGCTTCCACCGTCATGGCCGGGCTCAGCCGCCCGTGGCGGACATGGGGCGGGCGACGGCGGGGCGCTCGCCGCGCCGCTCGATCTTGAAATCATGGCCCTTGGGCTTGCGGGTCAGGGCCTCGCGGATGGCCATGTACAGCGGCCCGTCGTCGCCGGAGTGGTCCCGCATGGGCGCGCGTAGGTCGGCGCTGTCGTCCTGGCCCAGGCACATGAACAGCGTCCCGGTGCAGGTCAGACGAACGCGATTGCAGGACTCGCAGAAATTATGGCTGAGCGGGGTGATGAAGCCGAGCTTGCCGCCGGTCTCTTCAACCCGAGTGTAGCGGGCCGGGCCGGAGGTGCGGTCGGACAACGGCGTCAGGGTCCAGAAGGATTCCAGCTCGCGGCGGACGTCCGAGAGCGGCAGGTACTGGTCGGTCCGGTCTTCTTCGATCTCGCCCAGCGGCATGGTCTCGATCAAGGTCAGGTCCAGGCCCGCGCCGTGGGCCCACTGGATCATCGCCGGGATGGCCTCGGCGTTGTCGTGCTTGAGCGCCACGGTGTTGATCTTGACCTTCAGCCCGGCACCCTTGGCCGCCTCGATCCCGGCCTGGACCTTGGCGAGGTCACCGCCCCGGGTGATCCGGCGGAACGTGTCCGGATCCAGGCTGTCGAGGGAGACGTTGAGCCGCCGCACGCCCAGACGCGCCAGCTCTGCGGCGAATTCGGTCAGCCGGGTGCCGTTGGTGGTGAGGGTCAGCTCCTGCAGGGCGCCTGACCGGAGATGCCGAGACAGATCCTCCACCAGCTGCATGAAGCCGCGCCGCACCAGCGGCTCCCCGCCGGTCAGCCGCAGCCGCCGCGTTCCCAAGGCCACGAAGGCCGTGCAGAGCCGGTCGAGTTCCTCGATAGTCAGGACCTCGGACTTCGGCAGGAAGGTCTGGCGCTCGACCATACAGTAGACGCAGCGCAGGTCGCAGCGGTCAGTCACCGAGACACGCAGATAGTCCACCGTCCGACCGAACGGGTCGACGAGCGGCGCCGGGACGGGCGCCGTGGGCGTGGCTGGATCATCGAACGGCGTCATAAGCGGATAAGCTACACCTCAGAGCCCAAACATGGGGTCAAATCCCGGCGTACCAAGCGTATCCGCCGTGATCTTCCCAGAATCCGCCGTTGCCTTGGCCGATGTTGGCGAAACTGTCCACCGCCTCGATGCCCATGACGTACTTGGCCATCTTGTAGCCGAGCTGGCGCTCGAGCCTCAGGCGAAGCGGCGCGCCGTGTGCCACGTCCAGCGGCCGGCCGTTCATGGCGTAGGCCATGATGGTCTGGGGATGGGCCGCATCCTTCAGGTCGATGGTTTCATAGTAGAGCCCTCTGGGGCCCGGTCCGCCGAGGTTGTCGGCGCAGTGGAACACCAGGTAGCGGGCCTCGGGCAGCAGCACGGCGCTCTTCACCAGCAGGCTCAGCGGCACGCCGGTCCACTGGCCGATGGCGCTCCAGCCCTCGACGCAGTCGTGGCGGGTGATCTGAGTGCGTGAGGGCAGCGCCTTCAGCTCGTCCAGCGACAGCGACAGCGGGTGGGCGACCAGCCCGTAGAGCTTCAGCCGCCAGTCGACGAAGGCCCCGTCGCGCAGCCGCCGGTACTCGTCGCTGCCCGGATTGACCGAGCCGTTGGCCTTGAACACCGGCGAGAGGTCGGCGGTGGTGAACTCCCGCGCCAGCGTCTGGTCACCCATGATCAGCCGCTGGCTCTTCAGGTTCAGCCGCTCGGCGGTGGCCAGGACGCGGCGGAAGCTCGCGCTGCGGTTCAGCTGGTCGCAGCCGGCCAGAAGCAGGCCGCCAGCGCCGGCTGCGCCGATCAGGGCAGAGCGGCGGGTGAGGATATTGCTCACGGCTTGTCCTTCTCGGGTTCGATCACCCAGCGGCCGGTGATCATCGAACGGATCTCGTTGATGGGCCCGGCCGCGAGGATCGCGATCAGGTGGATGATGATGAAGCCCACGATCATTGCGGCGAACACGAAGTGCAGGGTCCGCGCCGACTGGCGTCCGCCGAATACGTCCAGCAGGGCTGGGACCGCCGTGTCCACGCCGGGCGACATGGTCAATCCGGTGAGCAGCATCAGCGGCAGGACGATGACGATCCCGATGTAGGCGATCTTCTGCAGCACATTGTAATGCCTGGCCTCTTCGCCCGTGGGGAACTTCAGGCGCAGGTGCTCCCAGACCGATTCGCCGATATGGCGCAGCTGGTGGAGCGTGGGGAGGAAGTCGCGGCGGAAGTGGCCGCTGACGAACCCATGGGCCAGGTAGACCAGGCCATTGATGACGAACAGCCAGGCGAAGAAGAAATGCCACAGCCGCCCGCTTGCCAGATCCTGGTGGCCGGGGATCGTCGCCCAGTTCGGGAAGCGGATGGCGAACAGGCGAGGATCGTAGTCGGCCCCGAACTGGCCCCAGTGCAGCATGGGATGGGCGTTGAAGATCTGCATGCCGGTCATCAGCAGCACCGTCAGGCAGAGCACGTTGATCCAGTGGGTGATCCGCGTGAGCAGCGCGTGCCGTTTGATGATCTGGCGCGGTGATTTTCCTGCAGCCATGACGCCTCTTCCTCCGAACCAGCGCCACTATAGCGCCGGCCTTCACGCTCGCGCGATGCCGTTTGCGCATGACCTCATGTCAGGGCGCTTCAGCCCTTCCACTAGTTCGCGGTCCTGGGTCGAAAGGTTTCAGTCCAGCAGCCGGTAGGCCGGCAAGGTGAGGAATTCCTCGAAATCCGGCGCCAGGCTCATCTTTGAGAACAGGTCCACCGCCTCCGGGAAGCGGCCAGCGTCATAGACGGCGGGGGTCAGGTTTTCGCGTAGGGCCGACATCTCGTCGCCCAGGGCGGCGCTGAACAGGGCGGGGGTTACCCTGCGGCCGTCGTCGAGCGCGGCCTCGAAGCGGATCCATTGCCAGATCTGGGCGCGGCTGATCTCGGCGGTCGCCGCGTCCTCCATCAGGTTGTAGAGCGGCACAGCGCCCCGGCCCCTGAGCCAGGCCTCAATGTACTGCACGCCGACGCGGATGTTCTCGCGCAGCCCCCGCTCGGTGCGCACGCCGCCATGTATTTCGATCATGTCCTCGGCCGTGACGGCGACGTCCTCGCGAAGGCGGTCCAACTGGTTGGGCTTGGGCATCAGCCGGTCGAACACCTCGGTGGCGAGGCCGACCATGCCCGGGTGGGCCACCCAGGTGCCGTCATGGCCATCGGAGGCTTCGCGCTCCTTGTCGGCGCGCACGCGGGCGAAGGCGGCTTCGTTGGCGCTGGCGTCGCCGCGGACCGGGATCTGAGCCGCCATGCCACCCATGGCGAAGGCGCCTCTGCGATGGCAGGTCTGGATCAGCTTCAGGGAGTAGGCCCTGAGGAACGCCTGACCCATAGTCATCACCGCGCGGTCGGGAGTCAGGAACTCCGGACGCCGGCCGAGCCGCTTGATGAACGAGAAGATGTAGTCCCAGCGCCCGCAATTGAGCCCGACGATGTGGTCCCTCAGCTCATAGAGGATCTCGTCCATCTCGAAGGCGGCCGGCAGGGTCTCGATCAGCACGGTGGCCTTGAACGTCCCCACGGGCAGGCCAAGCGCTTCCTCGGCGTGGACGAAGGCCTCGTTCCACAGCCGCGCCTCGAGCCGGCTCTCCATCTTGGGCAGGTAGAAATAGGCGCCGGACCCCTGGTCCATGGCCGAGCGGGCGTTGTGGAAGACGTAGAGGGCGAAATCGAACAGCGAGCCGGAGACCTCCTGGCCGTCCACCAGTACGTGGCGTTCGGGCAGGTGCCAGCCGCGCGGCCGCACCAGCAGCACCGCCGGCTTGTCGGAAACGGCGTAGGCGCGTCCCGTGTCCGAGTCGGTGAAGGCCAGGGCCCCGGCCCAGCGGTCCTTCAGGTTGACCTGTCCCTCGATCAGATTGGCCCAGGTCGGCGAGGTGGCGTCCTCGAAATCGGCCATGAACACTTTCGCCCCGGAATTCAGGGCGTTGATGATCATCTTGCGGTCGACCGGTCCGGTGATCTCCACCCGGCGGTCCAGGAGGTCGGCGGGGATGCTCCCCACACTCCAGTCGCCGGCGCGGATGTCGGCGGTTTCGGCGAGGAGCTGGGGCCGCTCGCCGGCGTCGAAGCGGGCCTGCCGCTCGGCCCGGGCCTGCAGCAGCTGCAGCCGGCGGGCGTCGAACTTGCGGTGCAGGTTCGCCACCAGGGCCAGGGCGCCAGGCGTCAGCACCTCGTCGCCGCGGTGCACGGCGGACGCGACCACCTCCACGCCGGCCGTGGTCACGTCAGGGGTTCCGAACGCCATTGGGCCTCTCCGAATTGTCCGACGAAAGCATAGGCCGGCTCGCCAGGATCGAAAACGGCAAGCGGCCTGGACCGGCTACTCTGAGGTGCGGACGATGCGGCTGTAGCCCGACATGTTGGGATTGAAGATGAAGTTGAACATCACGGCCGTCCACGAGCGATAAGACTTCAGCGGCGCATAATGCTCAGACCCCAGCTTGGAGAGCTTGGGCAGGTTGTTCCAAGGCACATTGGGGAAGTCATGGTGCTCGTTGTGCATGCCCATGTTGAAGCAGACCCGATTGAGCACGCCGTAATAGGAGTAGGTCTCCTGGCCTTCTTTGGTGACGTAGTGCTCCTGCACCCAGCGTCCGCCGAGGGGATGCAGGCCGAGGGCGAAGACGGTCGAGAAGAACAGGTAGGCGAGGGCCTTGGGGCCCAGCAGCCACAGCACCCCTGCGTCCACGGCGAACACCAGGACAGTGTTCCAGATCATCCATGCGTCGGTGAGCGAGACGCTCTTGACCTTGTAGGGCCGGAACGCCTGGGACATCGACAGGCAGAACATCCAGGCCGCCTTGCTGATGGGTGAACGGCCGATCAGCGTCGCCTCCGGGCGGCTGACGATGTCAGGATCCATCTCGGGATGGCCGAGGTGCTTGTGGTGCAGCAGATGGTACTTGCGGAACGCCTGGGCGCTGGGGAACGACAGGGCGAGGTCGCAGAAGGTGCCCAGGCATCGGTCGACAAAGGTGTTCTTGGTCACCAGGTTGTGCGCGCACTCGTGGATCAGGACGAACAGGGCGTGGCTGACGAAGGCGCCGACGATGTACGCTATCAGCACGATCTCGATCCAGCCCAGGCGGGTGACCGCCCAGGCCGCGCCCCACTGGAAAAGCACCAGTCCCACGATCCAGGCGACCGACGTGGGATTGTGGCCCATCAGGGCCTTGACCTCTGGGTGCTCGGACAGGATCTGGCGACGTCGCCCGATGTGGGGCGACGGAGCGTCGGAGTAGATGAAATCCTGGCTCAGACCGCTGCTCACTCGCGCCCCACCCTATCCCCTGGCTGAGGGTTCCCAAACCAAAGGGGCCATTCCAAGGCGCCCGTCGAAGGCCAGCCGGCCCGCGGGGACGGATGTGCACCTTCGATGAGCACTCGGCGCTGGGTTAGCGCCGGTCGCCTTGTATCACAACAAGCTTCTGAAGCGTCCCGCGGATCGCGGATTGCAGCTTGGCCTTTGCATCGGCGTGGGCCGACCTCCAGAGCCTCAGATTGCGGCAACGTCATCCCCAGGCGCCCGCGATCCGGTCAGCTCAGCGTCCGAGCTCGATGACCGTGTCGGGCAGTTCGTTGCGGTCGTCGGGTCGGCGTGGCGCATGCTTCGCCAGGAGGTCGCCGGCCTTGCCGATGGCCGCGGCGAAGCCGGAGCCCGGATCGCGCGCCTTCATGCCGGCCACCAACGCTGCCAGCACCTCGGACCATTGGGCCGGATCGACCTTTTCGGAGATGCCCTCCTCGGCGATGACCTCGGCCCGGCGCTCGGCGAGGGATGCGAAGATCAGGACGCCGGTCTTGCCCTCGGTCAGGTGCATGGCGCGGGCGGCGAACTGCTCCTGGGCCCGGCGGCGCACGCGCTCGCGCTTCAGGGACGCCGGGGTCAGCAGCCGCCGGATGGGCGGGATTGAGGCGATCAGGGCCACGGCCACGAACAGGGCGGCCTGGGCGATGACATAGGCGATCAGGGCCTGGGACACGGCCGCGTCGACGGACGAAGCGTGGGCCGCGGTCCAGCCGCCGCCCAGCCGGTCGATCAGGTCGGGTCGGAAGCCGAGCAGCAGAGCCGCGGCAGGCCCGAGCATGGACACGCCGCCGGCCCAGGCCAGGGGCACCTCCCAATAGTCGGAGCATTCCTGCGCCAGGACGCAGACGATCTCGCCGGACGTCCCGGCCTCTGCCGCCTCGACGGCCGCCCGGATCTTCTCGTGGTCCTGGGCTTTCAGCAGACGCATCTCACCAGCTCCCCGAGGCGCCGCCGCCCCCGAATGAACCACCGCCCCCGCTGAAGCCGCCAC
>FTHI01000694.1_pt1 | contig 26031 bp, 28 predicted proteins | sample 1640891 | NCBI WGS metagenome assembly FTHI01 (sample SAMEA3914788, study PRJEB12502) | metagenome | biome: forest; material: soil | place: Canada | collected 2011-07-03 | depth 0.1 m
GCCCTGATGATGCACGTTCAACGTCCGGAGACGCCGGCGCTGCTGGTCAGGGTTCCCGTCCCGGCGCTTGCGTCCCCCGTCACGCCGCCGCACCCCGCCACCCTGGCTGCGCCCCTTTCCGCCGCCGCCTTGCCGACCCGGCCCGCCAGTCCCTCGCGACCGGCGTCGCCGATCTCCGTCGCCCCCGAAACGGCCGATGACGCCGCGGCCACGGGCATGACGTCGCGCAGGGTCGAGAAACCGGCCGTGGAAGTGACTCAGCTCTTCTGATCCGGGCGGCCGAGGAGCTCCAAGCGGCGGCCGGCGCTCCAGATCTCGACGAAGGAACAGCCATCGAGGGCTTTGAAGGCGGCCAATCGAGCGGCCGCGTCATCGGCGCATTCCAATGACCGGGTCTCGAGCACGGCGCCGGTCCGGCTCAACAGAAGCAAACGATAAGGAACCATCACGCAGGCGACTAGTGGTCGACTCGACCGCGCCTGGCAAGCCTCTGACTTTCCAGGAATAATTGTTACGATCAGGTCAGCGTGCGCTTACCGGATCGCAACAATCAGCGGCGTGTGCGGCGGGTCCGCAACCCAATCATCGCAGCGCCGCAAAGACCTGCGCCGCTTCCCAGCGCGATCATCAGAAGCACGGCGCCCAAAGCCCACACGGCCTGTTGTACGAGAAGCGTCATCGGTTCCCTCCAAGGTCACAATCGGACACTGAAGAATGCCGCCAGCAAGTCTGGCGCCGCGCGGGCCGGGAGACGCGCCGGATGGGAAACGGCGGACAGCAAAAAGGCGACCCGATCGGATCGCCTCTGCCGCCTCGATTTTCACCGCGTGGGACGATCCGTGTCCCAGAGGCTCGCGGGTCCCCTTGCCCGCCGACCTCTTTCGAGGCCGGAAGTCTTTGTCACGTCATTTATCGAGCAACTTTGCGGCAGGAGCAATGCATCGCAACGGGCTTGGCCGTTAAAGCACAGACAGTGTGATCCTTGGGGCACAGCCGGCCCGGTGACTCTCCGGTCAGGCTTCTGCCGAGACTTAATCTCTTGGACACCTCATTCATTCAACATGTTACGCGAAATAGAAGCGGTAAGACCGCGAGGTGATGGATGCCAACTGTCGTATTCCTCAGCTCCAAGGGCGGCGCCGGCAAGTCGACGGCGGCGCTGGTGCTGGCGCTGGGCCTGGCGCGCCGGAACGAGCGCGTGGCCATCGTCGACGCCGATCCCAACCTGCCGCTCTATCGGTGGGGCGCCCTGCCCGACAAACCCACCAACGTCATGGTGTTCGGCGCCGCGAGTGCGGAAGAGGTGCGCGACGTGCGCCCCTTCGCCGAGACCTGGGCCGACTGGGTGATCTTCGACACCGAGGGCTCCATGCGGGCCCGCAACCTTGTGCCGGTGATCGAGCCGGACCTGGCCCTGATCCCGCTCGGCCCCTCCCCGCTCGAGGCGCTGGAAGCGATCCGAACGGCCCGCGCGCTGAAGGAGATGGCCGGGCCCGAAAGGGCGCCGATCCCCCACGCCTGCGTGTTCACCCGGCTGCAGGCGGCGATCCGCCCGCGTTCGTTCAGTGAAGCGGTGCGCCAGCTCAAGGGCGAGGGGATCCCGATCGTGGAGACGCCGCTGATCGAGAAGGAAGCCTTCCGCGTGATGTTTTCCTGCGGCGGCGGGATCGAGTCGCTGGATCCGGCCCGTGTATCGGGACTGGAGGCCGCCCGGCTGAACGCCGAGCAGTACGCCGAGAGCATCTATTCCATGTTCCACCGGGTTGCGGCCGAAGCGCCGGCGCCGTCCGCGGTGGCCGCGGCAGCCTGATCAGGCGGAAGCCGCCCGCCGTTTGCGGGCCGCAGGACGCTTCGCCGGAGCTGTCGGCTCGAAGGGTGTTTGCCCGGCCAGCACCAGGGCCAAGGCGCCGGGATTCATGGCGTCCACCATGCTCGTCGGCATGAGGATGGTGGCGCCGCGCTCCTTGGTGGTCTCATAGACGATGTTCATGGCCCGCAGCTGCAGCGCCGTCGGATGGTTGGCGTAGAGCTCGGCAGCCTCGACGAACTTGCCGGCCACCTCGGCTTCGGCCGAGCCAAGGATGATCCGGGCCTGCTTTTCGCGCTCCGCCTGAGCCTGGCGGGACATGGCGTCCTGCAGCCCCTCGGGAATGGCCACGTCGCGGATCTCGACCGACAGCACCGTGACGCCCCACTCGGCGGTCTTGCGCCCGATCTCGTCGCCCAGGCGCTGGTCGGCCGCCTTGCGGTCGGACAGCAGGGCCGACAGCATCGACGCGCCGATGGTTTCCCGAAGCGAGGTCTGGGCCACCCGGTCGATGGCGGTGACGTAGTTGGTGATCTCCAGCGCCGCCCGGCGGGCGTCATGGACGCGCCAGAAGATGATGGCGTCGACGTTGACCGGGACGGTGTCCTTGGTCAGGGCCTGCTCGGCGTTGAAGGCTGTGGTCTGGATCCGCTCATCGATCACCGCCACCACGCTGTCGATGATGGGCAGTATCACAAACAGGCCGGGCCCCTTGACCCCCTGCAGCCGGCCCGCGCGCAGCACCACGAACTTCTGCCAGGTGTTGGCCATCTTGAGCGACAGGGCCAGGATTCCCGCCGCCAGCACGAACACCGGCGTCAGGTAGGGAAATCCCGCTGCGCCGACACCGGCGCCCGCGAGCAGGCAGACAAGCACAAGAAAGATGGTGATCGGATTCATCGGCTGCGCCTCTGGAGGGCATGCTCCGGACGCTTCATACCACGCGCCGGGCCGTCTTCCGCCGGTTCAATCGTGGCGCCCTGCTCGCCAGTGGGCCAGGAGCAGGGGTCCGAGGGCGGCCGCCACGCCCACGCCGTCGGCGATCCAGTCCCCGACCTCGGCGTCGCGCCCGACCATCGGGAGCGCCTGGATCAGCTCGATGGCGCCGCCATAGGCCATCAGTCCTGCCAAGATCAGCAACGGCCGGGTCCCTGGGAAGCCGGCGCCGGCCAGGGCGGCCAGCACATAGAAGGCGATGAAGTGGTTGGCCTTGTCCCAGGGGACCAGGGAGGGCCCCTCGCTGGGCGGCGCCACCGCGGCCACAAAGACCACGACGAAGGCCGCCACGAACGCGGCGCGTGCGGCCCATAGTCCCAGCCGCCGCCCCGTCACCGGGGCCAGCACGGTTCTTGCGCGCCGTCCGAAAACTGCATCAGGGCGGGACGGACCATGGGCACGGGCTTGTTCACAGTGACGCCGGGACGGGATTCGGAGCTTTTCGACACGGCGTTCTACAGATTTCTCGAAGCGCGCGGATGGACTTTCACCGATCCGAACGGGCCATGCGCGCTGAGCACCATCCACGCCGGGCCGATCGACACAAAGGTGGTCTCGCTTTGGAGCGATCGAGCCGTCGCCGACTTCGAGGCGTTCTGGCCGCGCTATCGCCAGGTCTATGGGGACGCCGCCGCCGAGCGCGTTTCCAGCGAGCCTGTCCACCGACACTGACCTGGCGGACTTTGTTCGATCCCTGGGGTCAAGTAAGAGTGGCTGGGTCGGGCGATCGAGCGTGTATCGGGGCTAGTCGGCCATGAACCAGACGAGCGTCCTTGGCGCGGAGGCTTCGCGCGACCAGCGCGCGCCGCCGCCAGGGTTGAAGGCGATCCTCGCGGAGGCGCGTCCCTATATCGGCGCGCTGGTGATCGTTCTCCTCACCACCGCCCTGGCCGAGGTGCTCTACCGGGTTCTGGGCACCAACAAGCTGTCGATGATCTTCCTTCTGGGCGTGGTCCTGACCGCGATCCGCTATGGCGCCTATCCGGCCTATTTCGCCGCCGGCGCGGCGTTCATGTTCTACAACTTCGACGTCGTGACGCCCCGGTTCACCATCCGGCTGGCCTCGGCCGAAGACGTGATCATCCTGCTGGTGTTCTTCGTGGTGGCCATGCTGACCGGCGGGCTGGCCGGGCGCCTGCGCGACGAGGCGGTGAAGTCGAAGGTCCGGGCGCAGACCACCGACGCCCTGTTCAACGCCAGCCGGGACCTTTCGTCCCGGGGAGACCCCGACGATCTCAGGGCCCAGTTGGTCACGCACGTGGCGACTGTCGTTGGCGGCGAGGCGAGCTTCACCGATGGCGCGCAGACCTGGCGAGGGCTCGCGCCCAACGACAGGTCCGAGCCCTCGCACAGCAAGCCGGGGGAATGGCGCCGTCGCGAGGTCAAGGCCGACGGGACGGTCCTCGGCCAGATTGAGTGGCGTCCGATGGGCGGCGCGCAGGCCATGATCGACGACGAGAGGCTGATCGATGTGCTGATCGACCTGGGGGCCGCGGCGATCCTCCGGGCCCAGCTCACCGAGGCGCGGTCCGAGATCGAGGCCCTGGCCAAGACCGAACAGCTGCGCACCGCCTTGCTGTCGTCAATCTCGCACGACCTGCGCACGCCCCTGTCGGCGATCCTGGTCTCGGCCAGCAGCCTGCACGACTATGGCGAGCGGTTCGAGCCCAAGGTCCGGACCGACCTGATCGTGACCATCCGCGAGGAGTCGCGGCGGCTGAACCGCTATGTCGAGAACCTGCTGAACATCACCAAGCTGGAGTCCGGGGCCCTGGCGATCGGGCAGGTCGCGGTCGACCTGGGGGACGTAGTCCGCGAGGTGGGCGAGCTCTATGAGCGCCGCAACGCCACCCGCAGGATCGCGCGCGAAATCGAGACGAAGGACCTGTTCGTCACCGGCGATCAGGTGCTGCTGGAACAAGCGCTGGGCAATCTCGTCGACAATGCCTTGCGCTTCGCGCCCGAGGGATCGACAGTCGTCCTGCGATCGGCCCGTCGAAACGGAGCCGCGGTGATCGAAGTGATGGATGAAGGCCCCGGCGTGCCGCCCAAGGACATCGAGCGTATCTTCGAGAAATTCTTCCGCTCGCCCGCGACCGCAGCCCATCTGCAGGGCAGCGGCCTGGGCCTTTCCATCGCCAAGGGCCTGACCGAAGCCATGGGTGGATTGATCAGCGCCCACGCCCGCGACGACGGCCGTTCGGGCCTTTGCGTGGTCATCAGCCTTCCGGAGCGTGTGGACCATGGCTGAACCCGTCGCGCATCTCCTGCTGGTCGACGACGAGCCGCAGATCCTGCGGGCCCTGACCCCTGCCCTGGTGGCGGAAGGCTATCAGGTCAGCACCGCCGAGAACGGCGAAGGCGCGCTGGCGATCCTCGCCAGCGAAGGCTGCGATATCGTCCTGCTGGACCTCGGCCTGCCCGACATGGACGGCAAGTCGGTGATCGACCGCATCCGGCAGTTCTCGGACGCGCCCATCGTGGTGCTGTCGGCCCGCGATGTCGTCGACGAAAAGATCTCTGCCCTCGACAGGGGCGCGGACGACTTCCTGAACAAGCCCTTCGAGGTCAGCGAATTGCTGGCCCGGCTGCGCGCGTCCCTGCGCGGACGTGAGCGGCGGTTCTCCGCCAAGTCGAGTTTCAAGTGCGGCGAGCTGGAGCTGAACTTCGCCAGCCGGCGCGTGTTCGTCCGGGGCGAGGAGATCAAGCTCTCGCCCAGGGAATATGAGCTGGTCCGCACCCTGGCCCGCTATTCCGGCAAGGTGGTCACCCATCGCCAGCTCATCGCCTCAGTCTGGGGCCCCGACGCCAATGTCGAAGCCCAGCTGGTGCGCGTGCTGGTCGCCCAGGTCCGGCAGAAGCTCGAGGCCGAACCCTCCAAACCCGAGTTCGTGCTCACCGAGCCGGGCCTCGGCTATCGCCTTGGACTCGGCGACGACGCCAACGCCTGATCCCACTCCCGATTCCCCTCTGGCCCGATTCCCCTCTGGCCCGATTCCCCTCTGGCGCGACAATTGCGCGCAGCAGGAGTGACGGCCGGGGGGCCGTTTCATAGCGGGACGGTACAATGGGAATGTCACTTCAAGAGTTCAACGCGAAGGCCGAGCGGGAAGCGCAGCAGCGCCGCCGGCGCGATGGCCAATACGCCCAGGATCGTTGCATCGACGACTACCTGGCCCTGGCCTCCGGCGATCCGCGTCAGCGCGAGCTGACCCGCGTCATCGCCGTGCTGAGCATGATGTAGGACGGGCTTGAGCCGGCTGAAATTCGGCGGAGGCGGCCCCTCGCCTCTTCTGCCGGCTTCACCGGCGGAGCCCCCGGGGGCTAGCCGCCTTTGACGCTCTGCGCGTGAAGGCTGACTCCGGACTGCCGCTGCAGCTCGCCCAGCACACCGAACAGATTGCTGGCCGTTGGATTGCCCGAGGGACTGAACATGCGCATGAGGCTCTTGGGCGGCGTGCCGGTCACGGACGCCAGCTTTTCGAAGCCGATTGTCGCGTTGATGTAGTCGCGCAGGACGGCCTTGCCTGTGTCGATATCGCCGCAGAGGAAGGCGTCTACCCCTTCCGCGAGCAGAGCCTCGCGAAACGCCGCATCGCGCTGGACACGCGCTTGAACGGTCGCTTTGAATGAACGAGTCAGTGGCATCTCAATCCTTACCTCTCTTGCGATCCTTGTAGTCCTGCCAACGGCTTTGCGCGGCCTCGATATTGCGCTGCTGCCGCTTCTTGGTCCCACCGGCGAGCAGGATCACGATCGTCTCGCCGTCCTTGCCAAAGTAGAGCCGGTAGCCGGGCCCGTAGTTCACCTTGAAGTCGAATACGCCCGAACCGACGCCTTTGACGTTTGAGAGGTTCCCCTGGCCGATCCGCGAGAGGCCAATCGTTACCTTGGCGGCAGCCTGCGGATCGAGTTCGTCGAACCAGGCGCCAAAGGGGCTGGCGCCGTCTGGAGTCAGGTACTCCCTTATTTCCATGGCAATTGGTACCACAGACGGCACCATCGTTCAATCCAGAACAGGTTGGCGCGTTCACCGCGAACCGCTCATCATCCCTCTCCGCTGCTTCGCAGGGGAAGGAGCAGGAGTCAGGCGGCTTCCGTCTCGGCGAGCTCGCGTTCGGCGGAGACCTTGGTCACCGCCGCCAGCAGGGCGTCGGGCCGGATCGGCTTGGACAGGTGCAGGTCGGCGCCGGCCGCCTTGCCGGCCGCCACGTGCTCGTCCAGGGCGTTGGCGGTGAGCATCACGACCGGGGTCCGCGGGCAACCGCTGTCCAGTTCGTGGCGCCTGAGGGCGGAGGTTGCGGCAAGGCCGTCCATCTCCGGCATCTGCATGTCCATCAGGACCAGGTCGAAGGTGTCGGCCTTCAGTTTCTCCAGGGCGGCCAGGCCGTTGTCGACGATCACCAGTTCGTGGCCGGACGCTTCGAGGATCAGCTGAACCACCCGCTGATTGGCCGGGTGGTCTTCGGCCAGCAGGATCCGGCGGCGGGGCGCCTCCACGACATCGTCAGCTTCCTCGCCCGGGACCTCGTCAACCGCCGCCACGCGCTCGAGCGGAAGCGTCACGGTGAAGCAGGCACCACGGCCGGCCTCGGACTCGGCCGAAATCTGGCCGTCCATCATCTCGGTGAGCAGGCGGCAGATGGCCAGCCCCAGGCCCGTGCCGCCGAAACGGCGGGTGATCGAAGCGTCGGCCTGTTCGAAGCGGCGGAACAGGCGCGCGCCCGTCTCGGCGTCGAAACCGATGCCCGTGTCATAGATGCTGAATTCCAGGCCGGTCTTCAGCGAGTCGACCGTCAGCTCCACCCGGCCCGCGGCGGTGAACTTGACCGCATTGGACAGGAGGTTCGACAGCACCTGGGTGATCCTGACCGGATCGCCGCGATAGGCGCCGCTGGCGTTTTCGGCGACCGACCAGACCAGCTCCAGCCCCTTGGACGCGGCCGAGGCCCGGTGCAGCTCCGCGATCCGGGCCACCAGGCTCTCCAGGTCGAAGTCACGGGGCTCCAGACGCATCTGGCCCGCCTCGATCTTTGAGAAGTCCAGGATGTCGCTCAGCACGCGCTCAAGCAGCTGTCCGGAAGAAACGATCAGCTCGGCCTTCTCGCGGGCGACGGGATCGGTCTGCTCGCGCGCGAGCATCTCGCCCACGGCGATGACCCCGTTGAGCGGCGTCCTCAGCTCGTGGCTCATGTTGGCCAGGAACCGGGACTTCTCCTGGTTTGCGATCTCCAGCTCTGCGGTCCGCTCCTGCACGCGCTGCTCCAGCGAGGCCAGCACGTCCTGGACGCGCTCGCGGCCGGCTCTGAGCGTCCGGGCCAGAAGGCCGATCTCGTCGCTGCGGGCCTCCAGGTCCCCGACCACGTCTGACGCCGCCGCATCCTCCGAAGTGGCGTCCGCCGACTGGACCAGACGGCGCAAGGGAGCGGCGATGGCCACCCGCGCGATGGATACGACCATCAGGGTCTGGGCAAGGGCGGCGATCATGCCCACCAAAAGGATCCACGACGCCGAGCGAGCCGCCGACCAGGCGATCGCGGCCTTGGGATAGGTCACCAGGAAGTACCAGTCCGGTCCGCGCAACAGGCCGTAGGCGACGATCATGCGCCCGTCGGGACTGGCGACCACGCCGTGTTCGGACCCCTGCTTGCGGATCGCCGTCATGAGAGGACGCAGCCCCATGACCTGTTCACGCCGGCCGAGGGCCCGTTCCGATCCGACCCCGGCCTTGCTGAAGCCCGGAAACGCGATGAGCTGTCCATCACCCGTGGCGATCAGGTTGGACGCTCCCGGGACCGCGTCGCCGATGACACGCTGGAAGTATCCGCTGAGGTCGATCGAGGACCCGAAAGCCCCGATCATCCGGCCGTCCTGATAGACAGGCGTCACGCAGGCTGTCGCCAGCCGTCCGCCCGAATTGTCCTGCACCAGCCGCTGCAGCGTGGTGCAGCGCGTCCTTCCGCTCGGATTGTTCTTCGGCAGGGTAATCTGCATCATCTGTTCGCCACTGAGGTCGAGGTTGGGCGGCGCGTTGTGACGATAGAACATCAGGTGGTCGGGCCGGTCCGGACCGAACATCACCATCCGGGTAGCGGGCGTGTAGAAGTAGAAATTGTCGTAGCTGGCCCTGACCGCATCGCCGGTGCTGGCGACGACCGGCAGGGCTGCGGCCCACAGCCGCCGCTCCTGAGCGTCGATGGCCTTGCCGTGCGACAGGAAGGCCCCGACGCCGTGGATGTAGGCTCCGTCGGAGCCCATGCGGCCGTCAAAGAGGTCCGGGCTGCTGCGCCGGGTGCCGTCAGCCTGAAGGGGGAACGACGCCTCGAAGAGGTGGTCGACCTGAGCGGGCGTCATGACCTTCATGCGATCGGCCAGCTGGCGCGCCGCATCGTGGTGGACGTTCGCGATGTCCGAGAATCGCCGCCCCTCGTTGCGCGCACGCACCCAGACATAGTCGCCCAGATTGGCGACCTCGCGCTGCTGCAGCTCGTGATCAAAGATGAAGAACGCCGTGCCCGCGGACAGAAGGGTCACCACGACGGTCATCAGGCCGATGCCGATCAAGAAACGTCGGGTAAGAGAGGTCATATGTCCGGGTTACGGGCTGGAACGGGCTCCAAGCTATACAGGGCGTACCTTTCGGCTTGGTTTAGCTGAACGCTCGCGCGGCGATTGTCCTGACCTTATGGTGCGGCGCGTCCCGGACGCGCAAAACGAGGACGAGTTGGGAGCGGCTCATGGTTCGACAGGTTCGACTGCCGGACGGGGAGATGATCCCCGCGCTCGGTCAGGGCGCCTGGCGGATGGGCGAGCGCCTTGACCGTCGCAAAGCGGAAACCGCCGCCATCAGGGAAGGCGTCGAGCTCGGGCTGACTCTAATCGACACCGCAGAGATGTATGGCGACGGCGCCACCGAGCAGTTTCTCGGCGCGGCTCTCAAAGGATTGAGGGACAGGGTCTTCCTGGTGTCCAAGGCCTATCCCGAGAACACCTCGCGCTCGCGGTTGGCCAGGACCTGCGAGGAAAGCCTCAAGCGCCTGAACACCGATCGGCTCGACCTCTATCTGCTGCACTGGCGCGGCAGGGTCCCGCTGGCCGAGACCGTGGAAGCGATGGAGGCGTTGAAGACGGCGGGCAAGATCCGCCACTGGGGCGTCTCCAATCTCGATCTGGCCGACATGGAGGAGCTGCAGGCCGCCGGCGGTGATGGCTGCGCCGTCAACCAGGTGCTCTACAATCTCAGCCGACGCGGCCCAGAGTTCGACCTGTTCCCTTGGATGGCCGATCGCGGGATTCCGATCATGGCCTATAGCCCCCTGGAGCAGGGGCGACTGGCGCGCTCGATCCCGCTGGCCAGGATCGCCCAGGCCCGTGGCGTTGAACCTCTGCTGATCGCTCTGGCCTGGACACTGCGCCGTCCGGATGCCATCTCCATCCCCAAGGCGTCCAGCATCGAGCATGTGCGCCAGAACCGTCGGGCGCTGGATCTTGTTCTCTCGCCGGAGGATCTGGCGGCCCTCGACGGAGCCTTCCCGCCCCCCAGGCGCAAGGTCGGCCTGGAGATGCTGTAGGACGACAATCGGCCTCCCGAAACGGAACCTTCAACTTAACAGGACGTTGACTTAGGCGAGGCAGCGCGATGCGCCTCGCACGCTGGGATCCCGATCGGGACGCCCGGCGGACCCGAACATAAAAATTGAAGCTGACACAAGCGGCCGAGGAGTACGCGCCATGAACGATGATGTCATGCCTGGATACGAGCGGAGCGAGCCCCGGGTGCTGACCCCAGAGGGGGAAGCCCAGTTCAAGCAGGAGCTGCTCACCCTGATCCCACATCTTCGGGCGTTTGCGAGAAGCATGACCGGAAGTCCCGCCGAGGCCGACGATCTGGCGCAGGAAGCGCTGGCGAAGGCCTGGCAGGCGCGCGCCAGTTTCACCGTCGGGACCAACCTGAAGGCGTGGGCCTTCATGATCCTGCGCAACCAGTTCTACACCGACAAGCGGCGGTCCTGGCGCAACGTCCAGCTGGACCAGGAGGCCGCTGAGAGGACCCTGGTGGCCAAATCCGATCCGACCGCTCCGCTCGAGCTGAACGAACTGAGGATGGCCTTGGCGTCGCTCCCTACCGACCAGCGCGAGGCCCTGATACTGATCGGCGCCGGCGGAATGTCATACGAGGAAGCGTCCGAAATCTGCTCCTGCGCCGTGGGTACGGTGAAGAGCCGGGTCAGCCGCGCCCGCCAGGCGTTGCGCGAGCTGCTCGAATCCGGAGACTATGCTCGCGATGGGGAGCCGGCCTTCAACTGCATGAACGCCATCATGGCCGAGGCCGCCACGCTAGCGGCCTGAACGGTCGCTGGTCTGGCGTCCACAGTCCCGTCAGCCGACGGCGTGGAACGCCTCGCCATCGCGCACGATCTGCCAGACCAGACGCTCGCCATCGTACACATGCACGACCATGAGCGCCGGCCGTCTGCGCAGGAGCGACTCCGCCGCGTCGCGAGCCTTGTCGTCGTCGGCGCAGAAGACATAGCCCGAACCGTCCTCGGCTTGGGCGTCAGCAAACAACACAAGCTGATAGGACCGGCTCATGAAGCTGCGTGCCTCTGTGCGAGCCGACACGGGCGGCTTGAGTTTGGGGTTGCCATCATGGGGAGCGGGCGGATGGCAGAATTCGATTATGCGTGAAAGGCTTAGCTGACCCGTTTCGGGTCGGCGCGACGTCTGTTCCCTGACGTATTGGCGACCCCGGTCAAATCGTCGCACATCCATTCCGGCGGCGTGCGCGCCATCAATCCCCTTGGTTAGATGCGACCGAATTCTACGCGATCGGCGCCGAGGTTCAGTCCACGAAGAGCCATGACGAGCACACACGCCATGACCGGCTGCACAGCGAGGTGCTCCCGGGCAGCCATGTCAGACGTGGACGATTTGCCTGGCGATCGGACCGGCGGGGTGCGACGCTCTGCACACGAATGTGCCTAAGTCGTATTTACGACACTACTTCAATGGCTTGTACTGTTTCCTGGAGAGACTATAAGCTTCACATCGTGGCCAATCGGGGTCGGGACCGGTGACCAGATCGAAGCAGGGACGTCCGCGCCGACAAGGCGGCGGGAGCGCGTGGTGACGAACTACACGCTCTATATCCACGACGGCCGCTACGGTGCGCCGGCGTTGCTGGTCGTCGATCTTCGCGACGACGACCGCGCACGGGCGTTCGCATTCGAACGGCTGGGGCAGTCGACCTACTACAGCGCCGTGGAAATCTGGGACGGGGACCGGCTCGTCGCCCGTGTCGAGCCCGAAGCGTCCCTGGGCGCCTAATGCGAAGATTGAACCTCAGGATCCCGGTCCCGACTCCCATCCCGAGTGCGGCTGGCCGTTGCCCTTGAAGAACGCCTCGATGTGGCGGATCAGGCCGTCCTGCACCTTGAAGACCTCCATCACCACCGAGCCGTTGTTGTTGGGGAATTCCGGCGGCGTAGTGAAATTGCCAACCGCCAGGACCACGCCGCGCTCCACGTCGGCGATGTAGAAGCGCCGGTTCTCCACCGTCCATTTCATGGAGGGGACCTTGAATTCCCCGCCGCAGCTGCCGGCCGTCGCCGGCGCGTTGACCGTGAACACGCCGAGTTCGATGCGCTGGCACTCCGGGTGCCAGGGGACATCGTGATAGTCGACCCGGCGGGAGACGGCGTCGAAATAGGTGTTGGCGATGGCGAACAGCTGCTCGCGGGAAGAGCGTTCGCTTTCCGGAAGAACCGCGTCGAAGATCCGGTCCGCCTTCTGGATCGTCGAGGGATCGGCCCCGAAACCGGCCGGAGGCCGTTCGTAGACGATCTCTTCCACTTCGGAGATCCGGCGGTTCTCGACCTTCAACCGGGCGACATAGAACCACCAGCGGGGCGCGCCTGCGGGCGCCGACGCGCTTGTGCGCGGTGAACGGGCGGCGGTAGTGACGATCCCATAGAACACAGCCGCGCCGGTGACCGGGTCCACGAACGCCTGGCGATAGGGCAGCCGGCGGTCCGGGCCCCAGGCGTCGGAGTGACCGAGGAGTGCAACTGCGCCATTGGAGGTGACTCGCAGGCCCGGCGTCACGGCCAGGCGGGAGGCGTCATTGTCGGTGATCGCCTCGGTGTAGCCCGTCAGGATCCGCAACAGGCATCGGCGGTCGCACGCCCCGTCCGTTCCCTGGGCCAGGGCGGCCATTGGCGTTGAGAGGAGCCCGGCGAACACGATCGCAGCGATTACCCGATGGATGCGCATGGCTCCCTCCCTTTGACCCAGGGATCATAGGCAGAGTTCGGGCGGCAAAGGGAGTCGTCAGGCGGGCGTCAGCCCCATTGTTCGCGCTCGCCGACCCGTCGGGCCGCGACGACGGGACTGCGTTCCCGCACCGGCTGAGGCATCGCCTTGCCGAACGCCCAGCCCTGGCCGAGGTCGACGCCCATATCCTTGAGCAGGCGCGCTGTCGCCCGTGTCTCGACCATCTCGGCGATCGTCGCTACGCCCAGGCCCCTGCACATGGCGACCACATGGGTGAGGATCACCGCGTCCCGGCTGGTTTCGGTCAGCTCGCGCACATAGCGGCCGTCGATCTTCACGAAATCCACGGTGAGACAGCGCAGATATTCCAGCGACGCAGCGCCAGCGCCGAAATCGTCCAGGCAGACGACGTGGCCGGCCTTCCTCAGTTCGGCGAGAATGGACTCCGCCTTGGCCAGATCGTCCAGCTTCACGGTCTCGGTGACTTCCAGCAACATCCTCGGACGCAGGGCCGGCGTATCGGCAGTGGCCCCCATCAGGGCCTCGACGAACCCTGGCCTGGTGAGGGACCGCGCGCTGACATTGGCCGCAATCCGGATGTCCGGTCCCGCCGCTTTCAGCGCCTTGACGACGCCCTTGACCACGGCGAGGTCGAAGTCGGTTATCAGGTCGAGCTCTTCGGCGAGGCGGATGGTGTCGGCCGGGCTCGAGTTGGCGTCGAACCGGGCCAGCGCCTCGAAGTGGTGCAGCCCCTCGTCTGCGAGGGTCACGACCGGCTGGTAGGCGAGGTGGAACGCCTCCGACGCGACGATCGCCTTGAACCGAACGCTGTCCTTCAGGGTCCGTTCGACGGTCGCCTTGAATCCCTCGGCGGCGGCGCCCGGTCCGTCCTCGATGTAGCGATCCAGGGCATAGCGCATGGCGCGGATTGTCTGGGCCGGGGCGCCGGCCTCCATGGCCAGGCTGGCGGTGGAGGGAACGATCGCCCCGCCGGTGGCCTGCTGGATCCGCTCGTTCAGTCGGCTGACAGAGGAAGATGTCGACCGGACCAGGGCGTAGCGATCCTTGGCGACTTCGGCCGCGCCTGACCCGGCATAGGACTCGGCCCTGAGGGCCGCAGCCAGCCGCCGCCTCTCCGACTCTGCGGCTTCAGGCGCCAGCCCGGCGAGCCGAGCGTTCAGGCCGTGCAGTTCGACAAGATCCAGACTGAGGGGAAGCCCTCCCCGGCCTGCCTCCTCGATCAGTTTCTCGGCAAGGGCGGGAAACTGGTGCGGCTCGATCATTCCGTCTTCGTCGGAAGGATCGTCCAGCCCCACGGCCCCAGTCATGCTGATGGCGCAGGAGACGCTCGGGCTGAGTTGAGGCAATCGGCAAAGCGAGAGCCAGACATGCCGCGACGGGGTTCCGGCGCGACGATCCCGCATGGAAACGCGCAGGGGCCCCTGCCGCTCGCCGGGCTTCAGACCCTTCAGCAGCAGGTCAAGGAGTTCGTGCTCGGATGACGAGAACAGGTCGCGCCACTGTGTTCCGATAAGGGCGGCGTCCGTCCGTCCGGTGATCTGCTCGCCGGCGCCCAGGGCGAATGTGATGCCGCCCTCAGCGTCGATCTCGAACATCAGGTCCGCGGCGGCGAACGCGAGACCGGCGAGCCTCAGGGCCGGGTCGACCCCGGAGCCCTCACGCGACCCTGGCACGATCGCTGTCCTCGGGGCCAAAGGCCATGCTGTCCTCGAAGTCGAGGAACACGTCCATGAGCTCGCCCGACGATATGCTCCCCATGCGGCCCGGCGGGAACCGATAGCGCCAGAAGCTGGTCACATGCTGCAGGGCGCCCAGCTGCTCGCCCAGCCGCACGAACATCTCGGGCGCCGCCAGCAGGAAGTCGCGGAAGGCCAACGGCTTGCCGTCCAGGGTGAGCGAGGCATAGGCCTCGTCATAGGTCTGGAGCAGGACCTGGACGCCGACCATGGCCCGGCCGATCGCCTCCTGGATCCGACGTCGCGCACCAGGGATGTAGGATGAAGCTTCCGGGTCCCGGGCGCCCCGGGGCTGGATCCGCTCGATATCCATGGTGACCTCGCCGATCGGACGGGTCAGGTCGGACAGCACCCACTTGTAATAGAGGAACCCCCGCCAGCTGAAGATGCCGTCCATGTACTCCTGGTCGCTGAGCTTCAGGGTCTCCTTAAGCGGTTCGAAGCCGCTGTCGGCGGCATTGGACAGCAGCTTGTTGACCAGCCGCGCGGCGTGTCCGAACGAGCCCTTGGTGGAACCATTGGACGACAGGGTGACCAGGGGCGTGATCTCTTCCTGGACGAAGTCCATCATGCGCTGGATGTCGCCTTCGGAGATGCCGAAATAGGCCCGGGCCGGCTCGAACCCATGTTCGCGCAGGTGCTCGCGCAGGAGGAATGGGTCCAGGGACGGCAGCGAGTCCATCAGGTCGAGCACCTGCCGGTCATGGGCGCCGGGCTTCAGGTCCTTGCCGAACACTGCCTCGCCGATGGCGTCGTAGTCCTTCTGGCCGACGAACAGGAACCGGGCGCCGAGCTTCAGGTCGTTCTCGTCGATGGGGACCATGACCTTGGTCGCCGTCGTGCGGGGCTCGGCGAAGATGTCATATTCATTGGCCCGAATGCGGTGCTTGAGGATGATGCTGCGGTTCAGCATCTTGTTCTCGAACATCGGCGCCTGGGCCAGGGCAGGGTCGTCGCCGAGCTTGCGATGCACCGCCACCAGATTGAACACCCGGGCCGTGGAGGCGGACTGGGCCAGCGCCGTTAGCCGGCGCACCGTCCGATCGTTGTCCATACCGCCAGCCTCGACTTCCGACCCATGGCGATCTGAGCGGAAGCTCCGCCCGACCTGGCCGGTGAAACCCGTCGATAAGTCACAGGCGTTAGCGTTCGGTTCCTCTGGCAAAAGCTTGACCGCGACACCCGGTCGCGGGTTTCGACATTTCAGCGAACGAGCTCCCCTTCCGTTGCATTCGGTGGAGGTTCGTGCAATCTTACATCTGTCTTACTTCCAAAGGAATCGCTCATGGCTGCGGTCGAAAAGCTGACGACTGTTGTCTCAACCAAGGGACAGGTCATCCTGCCTAAGGCGATCCGGCGCGAACGGCGTTGGGACGCCGGCACCCGGCTGACGGTGGAAGACACGCCGGAGGGCGTCCTGCTGAAGGCGGCCCCCCTGTTCGCCGAAACGCGACCAGACGAGGTCTACGGCTCTCTCGCCTACGACGGCCCAGCCAAGTCGGTGGAAGAGATGGACGCCGGCGTCCAGGCCGAAGTGAAGCGCCGGCATGCTCGCGATCGATACTAACGTCATCGTCCGCTACCTCGCCGCTGACCACCCGGACCAATCGGCTCGGGCGCGCGCCGTGGTCGAAGCCAATGCGGTCTGGGCTTCCACGACGGTGCTGCTTGAAACCGAGTGGGTGCTGCGGAGCGTCTATGGATTCTCACGACCGGCAGTCGCCGCCGCGTTAAGGCGCTTCGCAGGGCTGCCCGGCGTCAGCCTGGAGAGCCCGGCCGTCGTCGCCCAGGCCCTGGACTGGGCCGAACGGAATCTGGATTTTGCCGACGCCTTGCACCTGGCGGCCGCGGCGGGGCAGGACGCCTTCGTCACCTTCGACGCCCGGCTGATCAAAGCCGCGGGCGCGCTGGCATTCATCGCCACGCGCGAGCCCTGAGTCTCAGCCTCCCTGGGCCTTGCCGCCGGGAGCGGCGACGATCAGTTGGATCAGCGCTTCCGTGACCTTCGGCTCCAGACCCTCGGTGTGGCCCTTGCCCAGGCGCACCACGTCGGCCACCAGTCGGCCGCCCTTGCAGCCGGGGTAGACCATGACCTCGGCGGTTCCGGGTCGAGGTTTACCGCCCCAGGCAGGATTGGAGGCGCCCTGACGGCTGGTGTCGTAGACATAGCCGGGCTGGTCATCGACTACGTCGGGCCGGCGCGTGCGCGCCGCGCAGGCGTACTTGTCGGCCCAGGGAGAGGTTTCAGGCAGGGCAGCGATCTCCATCTGGCCGGTTTCGAAGATGTAGCTGATGTCGCAGGACGGGGCGACGCCGACGCCGGGCCTTCCCCCCGGCGGTCCGCCCGGCACGCCTCCCGGGAGGGTCGGCGGAAGGACGAACAGTGGCGAGAGCCCGGCCGGCCCGATCCGGCCCCCTGAAAGGCTCAGCCAGCCGTCGGCCTTGTCTTTGAAGAACTCGCTGCAGACCAGGCGGTTGGAGCTCATGCCGCCCTGGGAGTGGCCCGCCAGCCAGAACGCCTTGATGTTCTGCTTGCCGAACCGATCGAACACCAGGCGGGTGATGTTCTGCAAGTGGACGTCGTCGGCGTCGGGCAGCCACATGCGCAGGGGCGAAGCGGTGGCGGCGGTGGGAGTGGCCACCACAAGCCGGTACTTCTGCACATAGTCCACGGCCGGGAAGTAGTGCCGCTCCCAGTTGCCGATCGATCCGGCGCCGTGGAGGTTCAGGATGAAGACGACCTTCTCGCCCGGCTTCAGGTCGCAGGGGTAATCCAGGAAGAACTTGCGGCCGGTGGCGGGATCGACCGCCTCTCCGGGGTTGGCGAACAGGGCCGCCGGGCAATCGGCCGCCGGACAGTGAGCCGGGGGCGGCGGACACGCCGCAGCGGAAGCGATCGAGGGCTGGGCCGCAGCGGTCCCGGCGATTGAAACCGCGGCCAGGGCCAGCAGCCCCAGCAGAATGCGAACGTCTTTCATGACCGCCTCCCCTCGCGTCAACGTCCGGGCCGTCCGCCCGCCGTCGCGCCATTAGTTGAAGGCTTGAATAAACAGTCCGGCCACCACGAGAGTCAAGGCGGCGGCGGAAGTCCCAGCGTGGCGCGGAGTTCGATCCTGGCCGCCTGGAGGTCGCGCTCGAAGGCCGGGTCGTTCTTGGCCGCGGCGAACACCGCCGCCCCGATCAGCCGTCCGGCCTGGACGTCGGAGGGGAAGTGCTCTGCGCAGACCACGCGGCTGTCGCCGTAGTCCCGGCCGCGGGCGAGCAGGGCATTGGACTTCTCAGGGACCATCTCGGACAGGACCAGGGCCATGAGCCAGCCACGGGTGGCGTGGCCCGAGGGGTAGGACTTGGTGGGCTCCAGCGGCGCGCAGGTGCTGAGGCTCCTTTCGACCAGGGGCGGCCGCGGCCGATCGAAGGCGATCTTCGAGGGCACGGTCAGGGAGGTCACATCCGCGAACAGGACGTCGAACAGCGCGCCCGTGCGGGGCGCGGCGGACCTGGTGAAGGCAGGGCCAAGCACCGGACCGAAGGCTGTGAACGGAGAGAAGTCATTGTCCGCCTGGGCGAGCCTCCATCGGGCGCCGCCCTTTCTGGCCTGGGCGGCCTTAACCGCCGAGAGGTCCGCGGCCTGGGCCATGCTTCCGCGCCGGGGCGGCGGCGACAGGAACAGGGTGGCGTCCAGGTGTGCGGCGGCGATGTAGCTCGGGGCCGGCGACGGCGGCGCTGAGGCGGGCTGGGCGGAGACGCACACGGCGGACATCGAGAGGATGGCGGCAAGCAACAGGCGCATGACGGATCTCCTCGGGGGCGAGACCCCGGCATAGAGGCCGCGCTGGCGCCCGTCTATCGACCCGGCGGCGGCCGCTTGACCCTGACGCGGCGTGAGGGCGCAGATGCCTTGTCCGTTGGACGAGGACTTGGAGATGAGCGGCTACACGGTCAAACAGGTGGCCAGGCTCTCGGGCGTGTCGGTGCGCACTCTGCACCACTACGACGAGATCGGCCTGCTCAAGCCCGCGAACGTGGGGTCGAACGGCTATCGCTACTATGGCCGCGAGGAGTTGCTGCGCCTGCAGCAGATCCTGTTCCACCGCGAGCTGGGCCTCCCCCTGGACGAGATCGGCAAGCTGCTCGACGCCCCCGGCTTCGACCGGATCGCCGCCCTGGCCGCCCAGAGGGAGCGGCTGCTGGCCGACGGCCGGCGCTATCGCCGGCTGGCGCGCACCATCGAAGAGACCCTCGCCGCCCTCAGAGGAGAGACGGAGATGACCGACAAGGCGATGTATCGCGGCTTCGATCCCGGGAAACAGGCGCAGTACGAAGACTGGCTGGTCGACCGCTACGGCGATGACGTGCGCCGGGAGATCGAGGAGTCGAAGACCAGGATCAAGGGCTGGTCGCGCAAGGAGTTCGATGACTCCCAGGCCGAGTACGAAGCCATCGAGGGAGGCCTCGCCAGCGCCGTGACCGACGGACTTCCGGCGGATTCGGAACCCGTCCAGGCGTTGATCCGGCGCCATCATGCCTGGGTGGGACGGATGTGGGGCCGGACGCCAGGCCGGGACGGCTACGTGGGCCTGACGCAGACCTATGCCGGCCATCCGGACTTCGTCGCGCGCTACGAGGCGCGGGCGACCGGGCTGACCGAGTACCTTGGCCAGGCCATGCGGGCCTTCGCCGAGCGGGAACTGGCGTGAAACCTCCATTGGCCTGAAGCCTCGGCGTGACTATATCCGCCTCTCCTGCCTCGCCGCCTCCGGGCGGAGGAGAGGCGGCCCCACGCCATGCTGACCTGAAGGATCGCCATGTCCCTGTCGATGTACGAAGCCTCGATCCCGGTATTCATCCGGTCCCTGAACAACCTCTCCGCCATCCTCGACAAGGCCGTCGCCAGCGCCGAGGCGCGCAAGATCGACCCGTCGGTGTTCATCCAGGGGCGTCTGGCCCCCGACATGCACCCCCTGCCCCGCCAGATCCAGATCGCCACCGACGGCGCCAAGGGCTGCGCCGCGCGCCTGGCTGAGATCGAGGTCCCCAGCTTCCCGGACACCGAAACCACCTTCCCGGAACTGAAGGAGCGGATCGCCAAGACCGTGGCCTTCCTGGAGGCGATCAAGCCGGAACAGCTCGAGGGCAGCGAGGACCGCACCATCGTCCTGAAGTTCCCCGGCAACGAGCTGAGCTTCACCGGCCGCGCGTTCCTGCTGGGCTTCGCCCTGCCGAACCTGTTCTTTCACGTCACCGCCGCCTACGCGATCCTGCGCCACAACGGCGTCGACGTGGGCAAGATGGACTACCTCGGCCGGCCGTAGGACGTCTCCCCTCCTCCACCGTTCGCGGGAGAGGAGGGGTCACGCCCTGGGGCGACCCCAGATCAGGGCCGCCAGTTCCTTGACCAGCTTGGCAGCGACGGCGGCCGTCATGTCGTTGATGTCGCGATCGGGATTGTACTCGACGATGTCGGCGCCAATGACCGGCGCATTCACCCGCCCCAGCACCTCAAGCACCTGACGAACGCTCAGGCCGCCCGGTTCGTGGTGGGAGACCCCGGGCGCATAGGCGGGGTCCAGCCCGTCGAGGTCGATGGAGATATAGAGCGGCCCTTCCAAGGCTGGGACGGCCTCGGGCGTGAACCCGGTCATGGGGACGATCTCGACCCCGAACCGCTCGGCCTGCTCGCGCCCGTGGGCATTGAGCGTGCGAATCCCCACCTGCACCAACCGGCTGGCCAGGCCTTCCTCCATGATCCTGGCGAACGGCGAGGCGTGCGAGCGGCGATTGCCCTGGTAGGAGTCGTAGAGGTCCGGGTGGGCGTCGAAATGGAGGATCTGGACGGGTCCGTGATGAGCCGCGACGGCCCTCAGGATCGGAAACGTGACGGCGTGGTCGCCGCCCAGCAGGATCGGCGCCGCGCCCTCGGCGAGGCAGGCGGCCACCGCAGCTTCGATCCGCCCGTCGTCTCCTGACGTCTCATCGAGGGGCAGGTCGCCGGCGTCCTCGAAGGGGATGTCGCGCCCGAGCTCTAGCCCGCACTCGGCCGCCATGTTGCCCATGTCGGAGAACAGCACACGGCGGATCGCCTGCGGCGCCTTGGCCGGCCCGCGTAGGAAGCTGGAATTCACGTCGGTGGGGAGGCTGATGAGGCGGATCATTAGGCAGACCAGACAGACGCCAGACCATGGGGCCGGGTTTCGGGCGCACGGACAACGGAGGAGTTTGACACAAAGCAGAAGCCCCCCACGGCCGATTTCGGATCACAACACGTGTGAAGGCCGAAAGGGCAACAAGTGCACGTAAGTCACTGAGAGTATGTGATAATGTCCTTGATCACATATAGGTTGGGATGTGAATCCTGCCGAGTGGGCTGGGCGGGAGACGGCTTTTTCGGCCGGAGCCGAACGGCCGCCATACCTCGCCGATGTGCCACAAACACCCGCACTATCCGGACCTGCATATCGTAGATAGCGCCGGCAGTCGCCAGCATCCAAGGCTGCAGAATTTTGCCGCTACGCCATGAAAGAGCGTATGAACGGGTCGCCCTGCGCCGATGAACGAAGCGGTCGAATGAGGCCGCTCATTGACGCAGAGACCCCCGGAAGGCGGTCAGAATGAATGATGGACCCGCCAGACAGGGTCTGCCTGGAGCTGCGGCTGTCGCCCTGGTCGCCGTTGCGCTCGCGAGCGGTGCGTTGTTGGCGATCGGCCCCGGAGACTATCCGGCTCTCCACACGGTCCTGGACACCAGCTTGGCGTGGATGTTGGGCTTGTCGGCGCTGTTGCTTTGGGACATGGGTCAGCGCGCGGGAATTTCGTTTCCCAAATGTCTCGGCATCACCCTTGGGGCGACCTTTGTCCTGGCGACAATCCATGCCCTGGTCATCGTGGAATGGTCAGGGCCGCTGGCGGTGATCGCGCACTCCAGGGGCGTCCTGCGCCCCGCCACCTGGCCGCCGGCCACCCACCTGATGCCGATCGGCATAGGCTGGGCGCTCTGGCGGATGCGGCGCGGCGTCACCGGCGGGATGTTCAGCTATGCCTTGGGCATCATTGTCCTTGGCGCTGGGCTGTTCGCCGTCTTCCAATATCTTCCGACCTATTTGCCGCCAGGCCCGCTGGGAATCACCCGTCCAGCCTTGGTGTTGGGGCCGGTGCTGTGGGTGTGCGTCGGCATAGCGGCATGGCGGTTCCGCGCCCTGGACCGCTTGATGCGACCACTGACCTGGATGGCTGGGACGCTATTCCTGGCTAATACCGTGATGCTCTATTCGCGCGCACCGGCAGATGGACCGGCGATGGTCGCCCATCTCGGCAGGGTCGGCGGATATCTGGTTCTGTTGTTATCGACGATGCAGATGGCCTCGCGCGACCTGATCGAACGCATGCGCGCCGAGTCTGCACTTGCACGGCTCAACGAGGACCTGGATCGCCGCGTAGCGGAGCAAACAGCCGAACTCAGAGAGACGACTGCCCAACTGACGGACGCTCTGGCGCAACGGAACAGCACCTTGCGCGATCTGGTGCGAACCGAAGAGGAATTTCGCGTCAGTTTCGAAGCCTCCACGGTCGGGAAGCTGCAGGTCGATCTCGAAACGGGCTGCATCATCAGGGCCAACCGGGCCTTCGCCCATATGTTGGGATACGAGGCGAAAGACCTCATAGGCCGGAACGGCTGGGAGTTCACCTGGCCAGAGGACCGGGTGTCGGACAAGGTCGGGTACACGCGGGTCTTCGACGGCAACGCCGACGCCCACGTTCGGGAGAAGCGTTATCTACGAAAAGACGGCACGCCCATCTGGGGACGGGTTTCGGCGACCCGCGTACGTTTCCCCGAAAGCGAAAGGCCCGACATCGTCATCGCCGTCATCGAGGACATCGAGGAGCGCCATGCGGCGCAGGCGTCGCTCGAGGCGGCCACGCGTGATCTCGAGAGAGTAGTGGAAGAACGGACCGCGGCGCTCGCACAGCGGAATCTGTTGCTGCGGGAAGTCTATCATCGGGTGAAGAACAACCTGCAGATCGTCGACAGCATGCTGGTGATGCAGAGCAGGCAGCTGGCCGATCCTGAAGCCAAGAGCGGCCTCCTGGGCCTGCGCAGTCGGGTCTTCGCCCTCGGGCTGGTCCATCACCAACTCATGGGCTCCAAGAATCTCAAGACCTTCGACGTGTCCCCATTTCTCCATGAATTGTCGGGCAACCTCGCGCGAGGGGGGCCAGGTCAGGACGTGGCCGTGTCCGTGAACTCGATCCCGATGGATGTCGGGCTCGACTTCGCAATTCCCCTGGGTCTGCTGGTGACCGAGTTGGTGACCAACTCCATCAAGCACGCCTTCCCCGGCGGGAAGGGCAACATCGAAGTCGCGTTGACCCGGTTGGCGGACGGGTCGGTGGCCCTGACCGTATCCGACGACGGCCGAGGCTACAGCCCCGACGGCGAGGCCTCGGTCCCGCGCACTTCGGGCCTGGGTACGAAGATCATCGCAGGCTTGGTCGCTCAAATGGAGGGGACAATGACAACGCGTAACGACAAGGGAACCCACACCGAGGTTCGGATCGCCGCGCCAGTGATGACATGAACGACCTGTCGCTCTGCGTGCTCGTGGTCGAAGACGAGTTCTTCATCGCCGAGATGTTCAGCTTCCAGATCGAAGACATGGGTCTGAAGGTCTGCGGTGTCGCGGCCACTGCCGATCACGCGATCGCCCTGGCCCAGCAGCATCGCCCTGCGGTGGTGCTGATGGACATGCGGCTGCGGGGCGAGCGGGACGGGGTCGATGCGGCGCTGGCCATCCACGAGACTATCGGGTCCAAGGTCATCTTCATCACCGGCTCGCGCGAGCCGGAGACAATCACGCGAATCCACCTGGATCACCCGTTCGCCTTGTTGTTCAAGCCCCTCGCCGAAGGACAGCTCCGCAGCACAGTCACGGAGGCATTGGGACCGGCGATGCCGGTCAGGCCAATCGCCAGACCCTCGACTTGATCATCCGGCGCTTACCGGGAATCCCAGACTGGGACACTGCCCGGGGTCGGACCGCACTTTACTTGAAGACATGATTCCTTGTGAACTGTGTGGAGTGTCTCAGCCGATTGCCGATAATGCGGCATTGACGCCGAACCGAAGGTCAAGTTTCCGTTCGGAAGCTTTGGGCAGACGGAGCGGAGCGGAGCAGGATTTGGCCGATGCCGCTAGAGCCGATGGCTCTCCAGCAGCAGGCTCGTCTCGGTTGAAGCGATCCCGTCGACCAGGCGGATTTCGTCCAACGCCCGGCTGAAGGCGGCGAGGTCGGCGGCCGAGAGTTCGGCGACCAGGTCCCAGCGGCCGTTGGTGGCGTGGACCGCCTCAACTTCGGGAAACCCCCTCAGGGCGCGCAGCACAGACTGGGCCTTGCGGCCTTCGACGGCGATGGACATCACGGCGCGGACGCGGCCGCGGTCGGCCTTCGGATGAAGCCGCACGGTGAAGCCCAGCACGACGCCGTCGGCGACCAGCCGGTCGATCCGGTTCTGCACCGTCCCGCGGGAGACCTCGAGGGTCTTGGCCAGGGCGGCGGCGGGGGCGCGACCGTCGGCCCTCAGCAGGGCGATGAGTCGGCGGTCCAGCTCATCCATGGCCGATCTCCTGTCGATTCGTCACCGCTGGCTATCATGTCGCTAGAAAGCTGTCCGTTCCAGGCGTCTTGCACGCTTTCCGCTAACACGATCCCGGGCCAGGCTGCGCGGGTTGTTGCTTTGAGCGGAGACGACCATGGACCGGCGGCCAACCCTTTTGATGACCGATCCGGCCCACTTCGGCGTGAGCTACGCCATCAATCCCTGGATGCGCCCCGGCGAGTGGATGCTGGACGAGGCGGGCCACAAGCGCTCCGCGCGGCTGTCGTGGGATGGCCTGAGGGCAGGGCTGGAGAGCGCCGGCGCCCGGATCGAGGTCCTGCCTGGCGCGGACGGCTGGCCCGACATGGTGTTCCCCGCCAACGCCGCCGTGGTGCTGAACGGTCGGGCCCTGATGGCCCGGTTCAAGTGCGACGAACGCCGCGGCGAGGAAGCCTTCTTCAGGGCGGGCTTCGAGGCGCTGGTGCGGCGGGGCCTGTTGATTGAGGTGATCGATCTGCCCGCAGGCGTCGTTCACGAGGGCGCCGGGGACGGCATCTGGGACGCCAGCCGCCAGCTGATCTGGGTCGGCTATGGCCAACGTTCGGACAAGGCGGCTGTGGAGGTCATCGCCGGGACCTTTGGCCAGGAAGTCGTCGCGCTCGAGCTGAAGACCCCCCGCTTCTATCACCTGGACACCTGCTTCTGCCCCCTGAGCGGCGGAGAGGTGCTGGTCTATCCCCCCGCCTTCACCGAACAGGCGTTGTCGACGATCCGCGAACAGGTGGCGCCGGAGCTGCTGATCGAAGCGGCCGACGACGAGGCCGCCGCCTTCTGCGTCAACGCCGTGAGCCTGGGCCGGACCGTCGTCATGGCCGAGGCGCCGCCGCGGCTTCGCGCCCGCCTGATGGAGCGCGGCTATCGCGTCAACGAGGCGGACCTTGCGCCCTTCATCCTCTCCGGCGGCGCGGCCTTCTGCATGACCCTTCGTCTCGACCACCGGACGACCGCCGCCCGGGCCCTATCCCCTGTCCTCACCCATGGAGCCGCCTCATGAGCCAAGCCGCCACACTGGATCGCCCCGCCTCGCGCTCCATCGCCGAGCTGATCGCCGCCGAGAGCCTCTATGGCGCGAAGAACTACAAGCCGCTGGACGTGGTGCTGAGCCGCGGCGAGGGCGCCTATGTCTGGGACGTGGAGGGCCGCCGCTACCTGGACTGCCTGTCCGCCTATTCCGCGGTGAACCAGGGGCACTGCCATCCGCGCATCCTGGCCGCCATGGTCGAGCAGGCCCAGCGCCTGACCCTGACCTCCCGCGCCTTCCGCAACGACCAGCTGCCGCTGTTCTATGAAGAGCTCTGCGCCCTGACGAAGTCGCACAAGGCGCTGCCGATGAACTCGGGCGCCGAGGCGGTGGAGACCGCGCTGAAGGTGGCGCGTAAGTGGGGCTATGAGGTGAAGGGCGTGCCGGCCGGACGGGCCGAGATCATCGTCTGCGCAGACAACTTCCATGGCCGCACCCTGACCATCGTCGGCTTCTCCACCGACGCCGGCTCGCGCCGCGGCTTCGAGCCGTTCACGCCGGGCTTCAAGGTGGTCCCCTTCGGCGAC
>FTHI01001308.1_pt1 | contig 25729 bp, 24 predicted proteins | sample 1640891 | NCBI WGS metagenome assembly FTHI01 (sample SAMEA3914788, study PRJEB12502) | metagenome | biome: forest; material: soil | place: Canada | collected 2011-07-03 | depth 0.1 m
CAGCCACTGCGGCGCCAGCGAGGCCATCTCGGCGATGACGCGTCGGGCGTCGATGTCGGGCGCCCCGAACAGCTCCAGCGGGCGGGTCGTGCCACGGCCTTCCGAAAGGGTCGCGCCCTCGATCATCACCGTGCCGGCGTAGGCGCGGGCCATCCAGAGGTTCGGCGCATTGGGGCTGGGGTTGACCCAGGTCCGCTCGACCAGCGGCCAGCCGAACCCAGGACCTTCGTCAGGCCGCCAGCCTTCCATCTCGACGATGCGGTACTCGACGTCGAGGCCCAGCGTGTGGATGAACCACAGGCCCAGTTCGCCGAGCGTCAGGCCGTGGCGCATGGGCATGGGCCCGGCGCCGACGAAGCTCTCCCAGCCGGCCTGCAAGGTCAGGCCTTCCACCGGCCTGCCGGCGGGATTGGGGCGGTCCAGCACCCAAACCGCCTTGCCGTGCGCCGCTGCCGCTTCCAGCACGTATCGGAGCGTGGTCACGAAGGTGTAGATGCGGCAGCCCAGGTCCTGCAGGTCGACCAGCAGGACGTCGAACGTATCCATCATCGCATCGGTGGGGCGGCGCACCTCGCCATAGAGGCTGAACACCGGAACGCCGTGGACCGGATCGTTGAAGTCCGGCGACTCCACCATGTTGTCCTGCTTGTCGCCGCGCAGGCCATGCTGCGGACCGAACGCCGCGGCGAGCTTGACGCCGGGGCAGACAGCGAGGGCGTCCAGCGAATGGGTCAGGTCCTCGGTGACTGACGCGGGATGGGCGAGCAGGGCGACGCGCCGGCCCTCCAGCGGCGCGCGCAGATCGGGGTCGGCCAGCAGGCGGTCGATGCCGAAGTTCATGGGCGCGGCGGCGTCGGGATTTCAGCGGCGAAGCAGTCAGCGTGATGGAAGTCCGCCTTGCCCGGCGGGTGCGCCAGCGCCCAGTTGGAGACCCGGCCATCCGCCTCTTCGATCACCGCCGACAGGGCCAGCCGCCACGGCTCCTCGGCGGTCAGGCCCGTCCATGGCCCAAGGTCCAGCGATGTCTCGAGGACCAGCCCATCCTTGTCCGACCGCACCACGATGGCCGGGGCCGTCACCCCTTCAGGCGAGCTCCCGCCGCTACGAAATCCGGTGAACCTGTAGGCCGCCCACCGCGTCGAAGGCGACAGGTTGAACTCCACATAGCCCTCGCCCACCGGCCCACGGATGAACGCCTCGAAGCAGGTGCGCCGCCAGAGGTCGTCGGTCCGATCCGCAGAGGCTGGGGCCGGGACGAAGAGTCCGCTCGGCGCGCCGGTCAGACGGTATCGTAGCGCCAGGACGTGGGCGCGCGAACGCTCGACATCGACGTCGATGCGCGCCACGGCGTCGCATTGGGTGTCCGGATGACGGTTCAGGGCCAGCTGCACCGGCGCATGTTAGCCGCGCCGGCCGGCAGAACGCCACTATTGTCGCCGCCTGATCGCCACAGCGCGGCGACGTCAGGCCGCCCCGATCGCCTTGCGTGCGGCCGCCGCGAGAAAGCCGGAGCGCATGAAGCCGTTGGCCTCAGCGTGGGCGTCGATGGCCCGCAGGGTGTCTTCGGGGAGCGTAATATTCACCCTGACGGTCCTGGTGGGCTCGTCCAAGGGAACCAGGATGGCCACGCCGTCCCTGTTTTCCGGATCCTGCATGATCGCCTCGAGGCTGGCAGGTTCAGGGACCGCCTCGCCATCGGCAAGCATGCCTTCGACGTGGAGCGCTAAAGCCTCCTGCGCCATGGCCCGTGCCTCATCCAGCGCCGCTCCCGCCGAGATGCATCCGGGAAGATCGGGAAACGAGACCCCGTAGTCGCTGTCGGAGTCCTTGTGGATCAGGGCGATGAACTGGGTCATGGGTAATCCAGGGTCATGCGGGCTTGGGGCCTATCCCCCCACGAACCCCAGCTTCTCGTGTTCCGCAACGCAGCGGTCGACCTTGTGGACGGCGGCGCTGGACGGACCGCTCGGTCGCGAGCCGGTGGTGCAGACGACGCGCTCGCCGGTCTTGGGATTGTGCATTGGATAGGCGAAGTCGGGCTCGGCGCAGCCGGCGAGCGCGAGCACGGCCAGTCCTATGCCCGCCAGCGCAAGGCCTCGTGATGTTGTCATGGACCCCTCATTCGGCCGCGATCTCGGCCTTCTGCATGGTGAAGGCGAACGGCTCCGATGTGTACTTGCCGACCGCCCCCCAAACCGTCAGCTGCTGCCCGGGCGCCGGCGCCTGGGCCAGCGGCTTGTCCAGGATCACGTGCAGGTCCACCCGGCCGGCCTGGCGGTTTTCATCGGTGATCGCCCCATCGATGGCGCTGCGGGTGGCGGAGACCACCTTGATCGGCAGCTTCAGTCGGCCGTCGCCGGAGGACTGCTTGGCCTGGATCGCCGCCCACACCCTGTCGGCCGCCTCGCGATTGGCCGCCGAGAAGTCGCGGAACGACAGCACATATTCCCAGTCGGGCAGGGTGAGGTCGCCCGGGTCGCTGTCCTTCACCGCCTGCACCGCCATCTCGGCTGGCGATTGCGGGGGCGACACCGTGAACCCGGGCGGCGGGGCTGTCTGGTTGGCGGCCTGCAGCACGATCTCGCCCCAGCCGTCCTCGCTGCCGTGATAGCGGCGGTAGCTCTCGCGGGCCAGGGAGTCGATCTGCGCCTGGGTGGCGGAGGCGTTGGCGGCGCCGGCCAGCACATAGGCCTTGGCCGCCCACCAGAACCCCTCGGTGTCCAGCGGCTTGGCCCTCAGGCAGACGATGGCGAACTGATAGTCGGTCTGGGCGTCGGTAGGGTCTGCCTCGACCGCCTTCAGATAGAAATACCGGGCCAGGGCGTAATCGGCCTGCACCAGTCGGTCGAAGCCCAGGGCGCCATAGAACACGGCTGACAGCTGCTTGTGGACGGCGGCCCTGTCATCGGCTGACAGGCCGGCTGGTCCGCCCCAGGCGTCGAGCGCCGTGAGGCCAAGGTTGGAATCCTCGGCGGCCTTCTTGGCTAGCTTGGCCCGCGCGGTCTCGTCCTTCAGGTCCTGGGCGCGGGTGCGCTCGAGGTAGACTACCAGGGCCAGGGCGCGGACATCCTTCGAGTCCGCCGCCAGCACCCGCCGCGCGCTGGGCTCGATGTTGGCCGTGTCGTTCAGCTGCTGGAACGCCGCCATGGCCTGCTGCAGGGCCTCCAGCTTCCTGGCGCTCAGGGGATATTGCTGGGCGAAGACGGTCAGGGCCGCGGCCTTGGAGGCCGGATCGCTGATGGCGACGGCGGCCTGGTAGGCTGCGCCTTCCGAAGGATCCTCGATCACCCGCTTGCCGGTCTCGATCGGGGCGTCCTGGGCCAGCGCCGCCGCCGGCCACAACGGCGAAAGCGCGAACGCCAGGGCGATGATCAAGGCTCGGTGACGCATCCGGGACTCCGTCGGGAACTTTGCCGCAGGCCAGACTACGCTGGCGCGCCGCTGCGGCCAAAGGGGCGATTGCCGAAGTCCGATTCCAGGTGGACGGCCCCGCCTCGATCCGCAAAGCTGCTGCTGATCGCGCCGGAGTGCGCGCCAGATTGAGGAAACATCCCATGGCGACACCGCCCGGCGTCAGCGCCGCCGACTTCGCCGATGCGATCGCCCGGTTCAAGGCCGCCGTCGGGGCCGAGTGGGTGTTCACCAGCGACGAGGATGTCGCCCTCTACCGCGACGCCTATTCGCCCCTGATGGGCGAGCCGGAGGAGAGGGTCGCCTCCGCCGCCGTGGCGCCCGCCTCGGTGGAGGAGGTGCAGGCGGTGGTCAAGATCGCCAACGCCCACCGGGTCCCGCTCTATCCCATCTCCACCGGCCGCAACCTCGGCTACGGCGGCTCCGCGCCGGTGCTGTCGGGCAGTGTCGTGCTCGACCTGAAGCGGATGAACCGGATCCTGGAGGTGGACGAGAAGACCGCCTTCGCCCTGGTGGAGCCCGGCGTCAGCTACTTCGACCTCTATCGCTACATTCAGGACAAGGGCCTGAAGCTGTGGATCGACGCCCCCGATCCCGGCTGGGGCAGCCTGATCGGCAACGCCCTCGACCACGGCGCCGGCCAGACGGCGGGGACCTACCGCGACCACTTCGCTTCCCACTGCGGCATGGAGGTGGTGCTGGGGAACGGGGAGCTGGTGCGCACCGGCATGGGCGCCTTGCCGGGCGCCAAGACCTGGCAGCAGCACAAGTACGGCTTCGGCCCCTGGCTGGACGGGATGTTCTCCCAGTCCAACTTCGGTGTGGTGACCAAGATGGGCTTCTGGCTGATGCCGGCGCCCGAGGCCTATCTCGCCGGCGAGGTATCGGTTCCTGGCTATCGGGACATCATTCCCCTCACCGACATCCTGAACGAGCTGGAGAACGGCGGGATCTGCAACGGCTTCCCGCGCATCGGCAGCCCCGTGCTCAGTGGCTTTGGCCCAGTCGATCCCGAGCTGAAGGCCCTGCAGGACCGGCCGGGCGGACCAGATCCCAAGGCGCTGGAAGCCTATGGCCGGGCCAAGGGAACGCCCTACTGGACCATGGAGCTGCCGTTCTACGGGCCCCAGGAAGTGGTGGCCGCGCAGTGGGCCTACGCCAAGCGCCGCTTCCAGGCGATCGAGGGCGCCAAGGTCACTGACGGGCCGTCCTACAAGCTGCCGCTGACGCCGGAACAGCAGGAAAAGGTCCACAAGGTCGTCTTCGGGATCCCCAACCTGTCGATCTTCTCGATCGGCACCCGCACGCCGTTCAATCCCAATCCCACCACCGGCCACGTCTGGTTCTCTCCGATCATCCCGCGCACGGGCGAGGCGGTGCTGGAGGCCCAGGAGGTGCTGTTCGCCGCCGCCAGCGAAGTGGGTATCCCCCTCAGCGCCATCATCCCCGTGCCCCAGGCCAACTGGCTGAGGACCTGGGTGTTCCTGATCGGCTTCCCGGTGATGACCGACGTGGAGACCAATCGGCGCAACCGCGAGGCCTTCCGCAAGCTGGTCAAGGCCTGCGCCGACAAGGGATGGGGCGAATACCGCACCGCCCCGACCTTCATGGACGAGGTCGCCGCCACCTATTCGTTCAACAACCACGCCCTGCGCCGCCTGCACGAGACCATCAAGGACGCAGTCGACCCCAATGGCGTGCTCTCCGCCGGCCGCTACGGCATCTGGCCCAAGCACATTCGGGACGCCAGGAGCTGAGCGGCGGCCTCAGCGGGTGAGCGCACTGAGGGTGATCACCACGATCTCGGGCGGCGCACGAAAACGCGCAGGCAGGATCGATGTGCCGACCCCGGCTGTGACGAAGAGAGGTCGGCCGCCATCGCGATAGAGGCCGCAGGGCCAGCGCTTCGCACCCGGCGAGGCGTGGATCAGCCGTCCCACGATCGGCAACACCACCTGGCCGCAGTGGGTGTGGCCGGCGAGGCTGAGGGCCACGCGCTGCGGGACCGCGGGGTAGGCGTCCGGCTCGTGCATGAGCAGGATCACTGGCTCGCCCATCGGCACTGCGGCCAGGGCGCGGGCCGGCGACGGGGCGGCTCTCAGCGACTCCATGTCCTCCAGGCCGGCGATCCACAGGGCGCCCCCAGGCCGATCGAGCCTCATCGCCTGGTTTTCGAGGACTGAGACGTGGGCGCCGGTCAGGGTCCGTGCGACCACGGCGCCGTCGTACCACCAGTCGTGGTTGCCCAGGATCGCCACCACGCCCAGGGGCGCCTTCAACGAGCCGAGCGCCGCGACGCCCTTCATGATCTCCGCACGTTCGGCTGGCGGACGGTCGGGCCCGGGTTGATGGCGGCCGACATAGTCGCCGAGAAGGACCACCACGTCGGGACGCTCGCCGTTCATCTGCGCCACCACGCTGCGCGCGCGCGCAGCGTCCATGTGCGGAGCGCCCACATGTGTGTCTGAAATGACGCCGATGCGGAGCGGCGGGCCTGACCATTGCGGGCTCTCGACGCTGATCCGGCGCACCACCAGGGTCTCGGGTTCGATCAGGAAGGCCCAGACACCGAGGCCATAGGCGATGAGGAACAGCCCGAGCCCCACCCACGCGAGCCTCTGGCGTCGCTTCCGCCATAGCAAGAGCCAAGTCCAAGCCGCGGCTGGAGGGCCGAGGATCGTCCCCGCCCAGGCCAGATCGAGCAGAGCCTGTGGACCCGTCACAACCTGGTGCTGGCGCGATGCTGCGTCAGGTAGTCGGCCAGCCGGCCCAGGCCCTCGGTCGTCTTCGCCGGATCGGCCGCCAGGCACCAGCGCAGCCAGCCTTCTCCTTCCGGACCGAACGCCGATCCGGGCGCCAGGCCCAGGCGCGCCGTCCTGACCAGGTCCTTCGCCAGGGCGAGGGAGTCCCGACAGCCGCCGATGCGGAAGAAGACATAGAGGCCGCCTTGGGGCGGAGCGACCTCGACGCCGGGCATTTCCGCGAGCGTTCCCGCCACCAAGTCGCGGGAGGCGAGCAGCTCCGCTCGGAAGGCCGCGACGTGCGGCTCACCATCCCTCAAGGCGGCGATCGCCGCCCGCTGGACGAACTCGGGGGCGCAGGAGGTGTTGTATTCCAGGAGCACGCCCAGCGACTCCATAAGGGCCGGCGGCGCCGCCAGCCAGCCCAGGCGCCAGCCGGTCATGCGCCAGGCCTTGGAGAAGCTGTTGGTGCTGATCACCCGGTCCTCGGGATCGGCCATGGACAGGAACGAGGGCGCCAGCCCTCCCGGTTCGAAGCTCAGGCGTTCATAGACGTCGTCTGCGATCAGCCAGACTCCGAGCCGACGGCAGCGCTCCAGGATCGCCGCCCGGTCTGCGGCGGGGAGCACCCAGCCGGTCGGGTTGTTGGGGGAGTTCAGGAACAGGGCGCGGGTCCCTGGCGTCAGGGCCGCCGACAGCTGGTCCAGGTCGAGCCGCCAGCGCCCGTCACGGGCCTGCAGGCAAACCCGCACGACGTCGGCGCCCAGGATGCGCGGGATCTCCGCGACGTTGGGCCACACCGGCGTGACCACCACCACCCGATCGCCCGGCTCGACCACCGCCTGGGCGACCAGCATCAAGGCGTTGACGCCGGCGCTGGCGATCACGATGCGCTCTGGCGAGATCGCTGCCCCGTGCAGGCCGCTCAGGTAGTCCGACACCTGCTGGCGCAACGCCGGAAGGCCGAGGTTGTGGGTGTAGAAGGTCCGTCCGGATCGCAGGGACTCCACCGCCGTCTCGACGATGAAGCCGGGCGTCGACTGGTCCGATTCGCCGAACCAGAAAGCCAGGATGTCCGGGTCGCCGAGCGCGGCGTTGGCGACCTCGCGGATCTTGGATCGTTCCAGCCGTCCAACCATGGCCCGGGCGCCCGCCGGCCAGGTCGGCGCGTTGGAATTCAGATTGTCTTCGCCATCGGAAGGCATGCGCACATCAGAACCACGGAACCCGCGTCGTGTCTGTCGTCGCGCGCCCCGCCGACGCGAAGGTCAAGCTCCAGATGGCCAGACAGCCTCTACACTCTTGACGCGAACCGACGTAGGCTAAGCTTTGCAGTAAGGGGGGGCAGCGTGCGTCTGTTGCGACAACTCATCTTCGGCCTGGCGGCCGTCTTCATCGCGGCCACGGCCAGGGCGGCGCCGCTGGAGGCCTACGGCCGTCTTCCGTCCCTCGAGGACGTGGCGATTTCGCCGGACGGGGGCAAGCTCGCCTATGTGACCGACTTCAAGGGCCGGCGCACGGTGGTCATCCAGACCATCGCCCCGGTGAAGGCGCTGGGCGTTCTGCCGGCCGGATCGGTGAAGCTGCGCGACCTGTCCTGGGCAGACAATGACCGGCTGCTGATCACCACCTCCCAGACCATCGACCCCAAGGACATCCTGGGGCCCCGCCGCGAGTGGTTCATGACGGTCAGCTACAGCGTCGCCGACAAGTCCAACACGGTGCTCCTCGGCATGGGCGCCGAGCACGCAATGAACGTCACGGACGGAAATCCGAAGCCGCGACAAGTCAAGGGGCACACAGTCGCGTTCGTCGAGGGGATCTATTTTCCCGACGAGCACGGCCATCCGGCGCTGTTCTCGGTCGACCTTTCCACAGGAAGCACCCGCCGGGTCGAGGATGGCTCCAAGGATGTCGAGGACTGGGTCCTGGACCGGAACGGACTGCCCGTGGCCGAGATCGATTATGCCGGCGGCAAGCAGAGATGGTCGTTGCGGATGAAGCGCGAAGGGCGCTGGACCGAAGTCTATGGAGTCGATGCGCCGATCGACACGCCCGATGTGCTCGGCATCAGCGCCGACGGATCGGCGCTCGTGGTCCGCACCGTCGAGGACGGGCGCACGGACACCCGGCAGCTCGGCCTGGCCGATGGCAAGTGGAGTTCATCCTGGGACGAGGCCGCGAGTCTGGACGACATCCTCGAGGACCCTCAGTCCCACCAGATCATCGGCGGGGTTCGGACCACCGACAAGACCGAGTATCTTTTCATCAGCCCCAAGGACCAGGCCGACTGGAACAAGATCGTCCGCGCCTTCCCGGGCGAAAACGTCGAGCGCGTGTCGTGGTCGGACGACCGCAGTCGGATCGTGGTGCGCGTGACCGGGGTGCGCGAGGGAGCCGCCTTCATGCTGGTCGATCTGAAGGCCGGCAGCGTGGATCAGATCGGCGACGAATACGATGGCATCGATCCCTCCGGCGTCTCCGAGGTCAGGACCGTGAACTACAAGGCGGCCGACGGTCGCGAGATCATGGCCTACCTCACCCTTCCCAAGGGGCGTGAGGCGAAGGGATTGCCGCTGGTGGTCCTGCCCCACGGTGGCCCGGCGGCCCGCGATGATCCTGGCTTCGACTGGTGGTCGCAGGCCCTGGCCTCGCGTGGCTATGCCGTGCTTCAGCCCCAGTTCCGCGGCTCGGACGGCTTTGGATCGGACCTGCTCTCGTCAGGTTACGGCGAGTGGGGCCGCAAGATGCAGACCGACCTTTCGGACGGAGTCAGGGATCTCGCGTCAAAGGGCGTGGTCGATCCCAAGCGGGTCTGCATTGTCGGCGCCAGCTACGGCGGTTACGCAGCTCTCGCCGGCGCGACCCTGGACACGGGGGTCTATCGTTGCGCGGCCTCCATCGCCGGCCTGTCAGATCTTCAAAGGTTCCTGGCCGTCAAGCGCGACCAGGGATCGGAGCGCCGCAATCTGTCCCTTCGATTCTGGGACAGGTTCATGGGCGCGAAGTCCTCCACCGACCCGGCGCTCGACGCCATCTCGCCCGCCAAGCTGATCGACAAGGTTAGCATCCCGGTCCTCCTGATCCACGGCCGGGATGACACGGTGGTCCCCATCGAACAGAGCCGGATCATGGACGCCGCCCTCAGGCGAGCCGGCAAGCCGGTGAAATATGTCGAGCTCCCTGGCGAGGACCATTGGTTGTCGAAATCGGAGACTAGGCTGGAGATGCTCAAGCAGGTGGTCGCGTTCCTCGAGGCCAACAACCCTGCGGGCGAGGTCCACTGAGCGGCCGAGGCGCGTAGCCGCAGAACCGAGGTTCAGCAGCTCTTCTTCGTGCACGGCAAGGCGTTCGGGATCGCGCCGGGGGTGTCGGTGGCGTCCGTGCGGCCCACGCTCTGGAACCACGTCTCGAAGTCGCCCTGGACCAGGCCCATGGGACCCAACTCCCGTTCGACCAGCGCCACGGCCGCTGCTTGGGGATCGTCGGCCGCGCCGGGGTCGCGCGCCTGGAAGGCGCGATACACCCGCTGCAGCTTGCCATGGTCCTGCAGGTAGAGCGCGAAGTACCGGGCGACGGCCAGGTGCACGGCGATCCGCTCGGCGCCGAGATCGCCGCCCTGAAGACCGCCGGAGGTCATGTCGAACCCGAACCAGGGGCTGGCGACCACCTCGTCGATGCGCGGCCGCTCTGACCACAGCGAGGCCAGCACCGGCCCGCGCCAATTGGGCAGGCCGTCATAGCGGCCCCCTCGGTTCACGGACACTTCGTAGAGACTGGCGATCCCCTCATCGAGCCACTGCGGGATGTCGCCGAAGGTCTCGCGGACCAGAAGGTGGAAGAGCTCGTGCAGCAGGGTTCCCGATTGTACGCCGGTGACCATCGCGGTGACGGAAAGATCGCTCTGGTAGGCGTAGCCAAGGGTCGAAGGGCTGACGTCCAGGCCATGGACTTGTTCGGCCAGGCGTCTCACCGAGCCGATGTCGGGCATAAGGTAGATCGTCAAATAGTCGGACGGCGGCCTGATCCCGTATTCAGTCCCGAGGAAACCCACATAACCGTCGAGTTGCCGCGCGAGGGCGACGAGCGTGGCGTCGTCCTGGCCGGCCGAGGTGACGAAGGCGTAGCGGCTGACGATGAAGACGTGCGCGCCGGCCGGAATCAGGGACGTCAACGCCGCCTTCATCCGGGCGTCCTGTCCGACCGGGACATGGCGGCGATCCACTTCCTCGGCGGTCAGCTGCCGGACCTGGCGCGCGGGATAGGCCGCGGCCGGACGATCGCCGCCCGCGAAGAACAGCTTGCCTTGCGCCGTGGCGCCAGCCGCGACCAGCCGGTCGAGCCCCGAGAGGGCGCTGGGCGTCAGGGCCGCCAGGGACGTGGACGACAGGCACTGCTCGCGTTCCTTCATCACGCGCTCGCGGCTCGTCTCTGTCAGGGCGTAGGAATAGAGCACGTAGTTGAGCACCCGCGCCCCCCATTGGCGCTTGTCGGCGATGCGGCAGCCGCTGGTGCCCAGCATGTAGTCGACATCGGCGGTGCGTCCGCGTGGCGCGCTCCGATAGAGGGTCAGCGGCGGATAGGCCTGGGGATAGTGCGCTTCGAGCCAGCGCTCCCGGCCGACCCGATAGTTGTCGACCTGCGCCCAGGCAGGAAATCCGACGAGGACGAGCGAAAGGGCTGCGACGAGGGGTCTAAGGCCTGGCTTTCGGTTTAGCGTCATGGTTTGCCTCATGGCTCGCCTCTGGGCTTGCCTCAGGGGCGGCGGGGAAAAGGCTGGCTTCCTCGGCCTTGCGCGCGGCGTCGCTGTCCAGCGGCTGGGGCGGCGGCAGGGGCGCACCCGCGGCCTCGGCGGTGCGCAGGTATACCGGCACGTCGGTGGTGGTGAAGCTGAAGTCGGTGGTCAGGGTGACGACCATCAGCACGGTCCCCAGCACCGCCAGCACGATGCCGGGCGAACTGGTGGCCAGGGTGCCTTTGGCGCCCGCGGCCTCGCCGCTGAGCCGGGTCTCAGACTCGGAGAGCTTGGCCAGGATGAAGATGGCGCCGACTAGGGCCAGGATCATGCCGGTCAGGAACCCCAGGTGCCGGGTCCAGGCGCGCAACATCAGCGTGGCCGAGACCTGGGCGTAGCGGTGCTGGATCGCACTCTCTTCCAGCAGGACCAGGGTCTTCCAGTGCAGATAGTCCTGGTCGCGCGCCTCGGGCCCGGCCTTCTGCTCATAGGCGGCCAGGGATTGGTCCACGCGCAGGTCAGGCTTGTAGGCCACCGCTTCGCCGAGCCGGCCCAGCTGCAACAGCGTTGAGACGAAGAAGAAAACGGCCATCAGCGAGATGGCGATGACCAGGAACGGCAGGAGGCGCTGCTGCCAGCGCGCCAGAGCACGGCTCTCGTGGACCTCGGCAGGCGAGCCCGTCATCGTCCTCTCCTGCCTCCACTCTATTGAAAGTTGCCCCGCTTAGCCAGCGAGCCCCCGTCCGCCGGGGCCGGCGAGAGTCGGTGACCCATCAATGATGGCGACGTAGGCCCCGGCCGATGTTAGCGTCGCTGTTCTGCCTCCGACGGCCCAGCAGTCCCACAACATCAAAGGGGACGCGGGCCGTGGGTTCGAGAGGCGGAGGAAACGCCGGAGGGAGGACATCATGGCGAGTGTTGGGAGGGCGTCTGCGGGCGCAATGGCGGCGTCTGGACGCTGGGACACCGGCTACGAATTCAAGATGGTGCTGCTGCTGACCATAGGCTTCGGCCTGGTCGGGCTGGACCGCTGGATCCTGCCGCCGCTGTTCGCGGCCAGGATGGGCCAGGATCTCGGGCTGACGCCTCAGGATCTCGGAAACCTTGTGGGGGCGCTGGGCGTGGCCTGGGGCGTCTCGGCGGTGTTCGTCGGCGTGCTGTCCGACCGCCTGGGCCGGCGCAAGGTGCTCGTCCCCGCGGTCCTGCTGTTCTCGATCCTGTCAGTGTTCACAGGCATCGCCAACGGCATGCTCTCCCTGCTGCTGATCCGGATCATCATGGGGATATCCGAGGGCGCGGTCGCCCCCACCGGCGTGGCCGTGGCCGTGGAGGCCTCGCATCCCAAGCGCCGGGGCATGAACAACGGCCTCTTCCAGTGCGCCTTCGCCCTGTTCGGCCTGGCCGTGGCGCCGATCCTGGCCACTCAGCTGCTGCAGTTCATGTCGTGGCGTCAGGTGTTCATGATCGTGGGTATCCCGGGCCTGATCGTCGCCGTTCTGATGTGGTTCACGGTGCGTGAGCCGCTGACCCTGAAGGGGGGCTCGAGTGAGCAGCCACGGACGCCCTACGCCGCCATCTTCAAGCACCGCAACGTGCCGCTGGCGATGCTGGGCCTGCTCTGCGCCATGTGTGGCATCTTCGTGATGAGCGCGATGATGCCCAACTACCTTACGGGCGAGCACAGCTTCCTGCATCTGTCGGTCACCGACATGGGCTTCGTCACCTCGGCCATCGGTTTCGGTGGGTTCCTCGGCCAGCTCGGCGTTCCGGCCATTTCCGACATCTTCGGGCGCAAGCTCACGGCCCTGGTCTCCTTCGCCGTGGCGGCGGTGTTCCTGTGGCTGTTCATCCACACGGGCGCCAACATGCCCGTTCTGTTCGCCCTGCTGTTCGTGGCGTCGCTGGCCAACTTCGGGGCCCTGGCCCTGATCGCCGGGCCCATGGCGGCGGAAGCCGCGCCGCTCGGCATGATCGCCTCGGTGGCCGGCATCGTCATCGGCGCGGGCGAGATCTTCGGCGGCGGCGTCGCTCCGGCGGTGGCGGGCGCCATCGCCCAGAACTGGGGCATCCAGTACACCCTCTACTTCGCCATGATCGGCCAGGTGCTGGGCATCGTGATCAGCCTGTTCTTCCAGGAGACCGCGCCCCGCAAGTCGGGAACCTCCAAGTCGGGCGAAGTCTCAGCGCTCGATCGTCTGGAGCAGGGCGCCCCGGCCGCGGAATAAGGCGCACGGGCGGCGTGACAGGCCGCCCGTCATCGCCCATTGTCCGGACAACGGCGCGTCAGTCGCCGCAGCGTGCGTGAGGACAGGATGGACGCCCAGCAGACCCGCTTCGGCTCGCTGAAGGATTTTCAGAAGGGCGGGGTCGAGCTGATCGACGACGACCCGCGCAACTATGTCTTCTCCAACGTCTTTGAGGTGGCCGCGACCTCGCCGGCCTATGAGCGCGTGGCCGTGGCCAAGAACTTCGAATACGTCATCGAGGCCGCCCGCGCCGAGGGGACCTCGGGCTGGTACGCCTGCGCCCACGACGAGTTCGTGCTGTGCATGGACGGCGAGCTGGAGGTGCATCTGGTCAAGCTCGCCGACCCGGCCGCGGCGGTCGACCCTTCCAGCCAGGGCGCCCATGGCCTCGATGGCCTGCCCGAAGGCCGCAAGATGGGCCGGCTGGTGCTGAGCCGCGGCCACATGGGCCTCTTGCCCAAGGGCTCGGCCTACCGCTTTAGCGCCGCCCAGCCGGCGGTGATGATGATCCAGACGATCGAAGGTCCCAGCACCGTCCAGCGCTGGGCCGACATCTGCCAGACCGATTGAGAGGCGACGCCATGGCCATGCTCGAACGCAACCCCTCCGAGCCGGACGTTCCGTCCGACGCGATCACCGACACTGAGATCCTGCCGATCGACAACGAGACCGGCTACCGGTCCTTCCGCGCCGGCGAGTTCCGCTTCCGCCGGGACGGCTACTTCGCCCGGATCAGCTACCCGGGCGGCACGCACGTGCTGCCGGTGGACGCCTTCCTGCGCGCCCTGATGCGCGACGTGGCCTGGGGCTTCTTCTACGGGGTGGTGAATTTCGACGACGTGTTCGGCACCATCAACCACTACGGCGAAGTGACCATGTTCGCCGGCCGCTTCAACGAGGCCTACCGCAACGCTGGCCGCGACTTCTCGCAGCGCTTCTCGTCCGACGCCCTGATGGCGATCTTCAAGGGCATGATCGGCGACTGGACCAACGCCGGCTACGACCCCTTCGCCGCCCCCATGGAGACCGGCCAGCCCTGGGGCGTGAAGCGGGGCGACAACGACGCCGCCGTCGAGCGCAAGCGGGTGACCGCCAAGCGCATGGTGAGCCTGCCGGGCGACGCCCCTCTTCGGACCGACGCCTCGGGCTATCCCAAGAACCGCATGTTCGCCGACGTGCCTTCCGACCAGCCCATCGTCGAGGTCGAGCCGGGGTTCGAGAGCGAGGTCGGGGCCTTCAACCTGTTCGACTATCTCGCCCGCTCGGACGTGACCTGGAACCCCTCGGTCTGCTCGGTGGTGGGCGACAGCCTGTTCTGCCCGACGTCCGAGGAGTTCACCCTGCCGGTGGACCACGGCAACGACCGCTGCGAGTGGTTCATCACCCTGTCGGACGAGATCCTCTGGGACATCAAGGACAAGGAGACCGGTAAGCCGCGGGCGCGGGTGGTGGCCAAGGCCGGGGACGTCTCCTGCATGCCGGCCGACATCCGCCACAAGGGCTATGCCGACAAGCGGGCCATGCTGCTGGTCTGGGAGAACGCCTCGCCGAAAATCCCCGAGCTGATCGCCAGGGGTGAGGCGCCGGTGGTCTCGGTCCAGTTCTGAGGCCATGCCAAGGCTCGATCCAGTCGCGGCCTCTTCCATCCAGACCGGCCTGCTGATCGGCGGCGAGTGGACCGACGGCGTCGCAGGCGGGCGCATCGACGTCATCAATCCCTACGACGGCTCGCGGATTGTCTCAGTGGCCGAGGCCCGGGCCGAGGACGTGGATCGGGCTGTCGACGCCGCCCGCGCCGCCGCGCCGGCCTGGGCGCGCCTCGCAGCCCACGAACGCGGCCGTTTTCTCCTCAAGCTGGCCGACCGGATCGAGGCGGACGCCGACCATCTGGCCCGGCTGGAGGCCCAGAACACTGGCCATCCGGTGCGCGACTGCCTGAGCCTGGACGTGCCGCGCACGGTGCTCTGCTTCCGTTACTTCGGCGGCATGGCCGACAAGCTGGAGGGCTCGGTGATCCCGGTGGACGCCGGCTTCCTCAACTACGTCGAGCGCGAGCCGATCGGCGTGGTGGGCCAGATCGTGCCCTGGAACTTCCCCCTGATGTTCACCAGCTGGAAGCTCGGCCCGGCGCTGGCGGCCGGTAATACGGTGGTGCTGAAGCCCTCCGAGATCACGCCGCTCAGCACCCTTCGAATCGGCGAGCTGATCGCCGAGGTCGGCATTCCCCCGGGGGTGGTGAACCTCGTCACCGGCTATGGCGAAACGGCCGGACAGCGCATCGCCGAGCATCCGGGCATCGGCAAGGTCTCCTTCACGGGGTCCACCAACGTCGGTCGCCGGATCGTGCAGGCCTCCTCGGGCAACCTCAAGAAGGTGCAGCTGGAGCTCGGCGGCAAGGGCGCCAACATCGTCTTCCAGGACGCCGACCTCGGCGCGGCGGTGGGCGGCTCGGCCTTTGCCATCTTCCACAACCAGGGCCAGGCCTGCATCGCCGGGTCGCGGCTGCTGCTGCATGAATCCATCGCCGAAGAGTTCCTCGACCGCTTCCTGGCCCTGGCTCGTTCGATCCGCCTTGGCGACCCGCTGGACACCGAGACCGAGATGGGTCCGCTCACCTCCAAAGTGCACCACGACCGGGTGCTGGCCTTCGTCGACGTGGCCCGCAAGGAGGGTGGGGAGGTGCTGACCGGCGGCCGGGTCCCTGACGCCGGCGCCCTGGCCAAGGGCTATTTCATCGAGCCCACGGTGGTGCGCGCCGAGCCCCATCACCGCGTGTCCCGCGAGGAGGTGTTCGGCCCGTTCGTAACCGTCACCACCTTCAAGGACGACGCCGAGGCCCTGTCGATCGCCAACGACACGCTCTACGGCCTGGGCTCGGGCGTCTGGACCCGGGACCTGCAACGAGCCCACCGGTTCGCACGCTTGCTGCACGCCGGCATGGTCTGGATCAACGGCTACAAGCGGGTCCACCCCGGCTCGCCATTCGGCGGGGTGGGCGAGTCCGGCTACGGCCGTGAGATGGGCTTTGAGGCGATGCGCGAATACACCCAGCCCAAGTCGGTGTGGGTCAATGTCGACGCCCAGATCCCGCCCTTCTACCGGCGCTGAAGGCGGCAAGCCTGGCTGGCGAAATTGGCGGCGCCGGTCGCCTCAGAAACGAACGGGATTGCGCTCGCCTCGCAGGCGAAGTAGTTAAGGGATTGTAAACTTTGGTCCTTAGCTCGTCGGGGAGCCGTGGACATGATGCCACTTTGGTTGGCGGTGGGACTCTGCGCCCTCGCCTGGAGTTCCGGCGCCTTCTTCGGCTTCGGGATTCTCGAAAAACGGTTTCCGGGTGCGGTCACGATCGCCGATCCGGACAAGCATGACCGGCCGCATCGGCGCCGGAACATCATGCTTGCGCGCTACCGAAAGCCCATCGTCTATGGATCGCTGGTCAGCTCGCTGGCCGTGTTCGTATGGGTCGTGACCAGCCTGTTCCTGACCTTCAGCGCACGCTTCTCGGGATAGCGCTCAGCCCGCCTGTGGGGCCAGGATCTCCGTCGTCGTCGAGGCCGAAAGCGGGACGTCGCGGGAGGCAAACGCCGATTCGTAGACCGCTTTCTGCCGGCGGAGCGCTGTGACCGTGTTGCGCAGCAGGATGGCCACGGTCACCGGCCCGACGCCGCCCGGCACGGGCGTGATCCATGCGGCGACCTCCTTGACCGACTCATAGTCCACGTCGCCGACGATGCCCTTGGAGCCGTCGGGATTGGTCACGGCGTTGATACCGATGTCGATCACCGCCGCCCCCGGCTTGACCATCGAGGCGTCGATCATCTTCGGCCGGCCGATGGCCACGAACAGGGCGTCGGCGCGGCGGGCATGGACGGCCACCGAGCGGGTCATGTGGTGGCAGACGGTCACCGTGGCCCCGGCGCTCATCAACAGGAAGGCGATGGGCTTTCCGACGATCTCGGAGTGGCCGACCACCACCACTTCCAGGCCTTCGAGCTTCAGGCCAGTGGACTTGAGTAGCTCCACCGACGCCGCCGCCGTGCAGGGCGCGAGGTCGAGCTGGTTGTAGACGATGTTGCCGATGGAGGCGGGGTGCATCCCCTCCACGTCCTTCATCGGGTTCACCGCGGCCTGCAGCATCCGCAGCGAAATGTGCTTGGGCGCCGGCCGCTGGATGATGATCCCCGTGACCCGCGGATCGGCGTTCAGGGCGTGGATGGAGGACTCCAGCTCCTCCTGGGTGATGGTCTCGGGGAAGTTCCGCTCCTCGAAACCGATGCCGGCCTCGGCCGCGCGGCGCTTCTGGTTGCGCACATAGAGGTCCACCGCCGAGGTGTCCCCGACGGTGATCGACACCAGCTTGGCGTTCCAGCCGGCGGCGGCGAGCTCTTCGCCGGCCTGTTTGACCTCGCCGATGATCTGCTTTGCAAGGTCCCGCCCGCGCAGGGCCTGGGGATCGGACATGACACGCTCCTGAACGGGGCGAGCCCTAGCCGTTTTGAGCCCCTGCGCCAACCGGGAGCGGTCAGGCGATCTCGGTCTGCCGGGCCTGCGGCGCGAATTCGTCCAGGCCATAGAGCCGGGCCGCATTGTCGTGTGTCAGCTTGCGGCGCATCTCCGGCGTCAGGTGGGCCATCTGGCGGTCGATGGTGGCCTTGGAGTTGGGCCAGATGCTGTCCGGGTGCGGATAGTCCGAGGCCCACAGCACGTTGTGCTCCCCGAAGAAGTCCAGCAGGTGCATGGCCACGTCGTCTTCCTGGAAGGTGACGTAGATCTGCCGCTTGAACAGGTCCGACGGCTTCTCCTTCAGCGGGATGCCGCCCTTGTTCTCCCAGAAGGCCTTGGCTTCCCAAAGGCGCCAGTGGCGGTAGTCCAGGTCCTGCACCACCCACGGCAGCCAGCCGAGGCCGGCCTCGGCCATCACCAGCTTCATCTTGGGGTGCCGCTCCAGGATGCCCCAGGCGAACAGGTCGATGAACGGGTCCAGGAACTGGTCGATGAAGGCCTTGGTGGCGGTGAAGGACGCTGCCGGCTTGCCTGCCGCCGGGTCGTTGGGCAGGCCCATGAACACGGTCACGTGGAACGAAAGGATCATCCCGGTCTCTTCAAGGGCGTTCCAGAACGGCTCCCAGCGTTCGTCGTGCAGGCGCGGCTTGACGTTGGCGATCTGCAGGTTGGCCTGGCGATGGCCGCCGAGCCCGGCCAGACGGTAGAGCTCCCTGGTCGCGGATTCCGGACTCTCGGGCAGCATTGGCACGCCCAACAGCCGGTCCGGCGCGGGCGAACAGAAGTCCCTGAGCCAGTCATTGTAGACCCGGTGGCATTCGTCCCGGAACTCGGGGTCGTCGATGTTGATCGAGGTGACCGGGCCGAACATGACGTGCGAGCGCACGCCGTCGCGGTCCATGTCGGCCAGTCGCAGCTCGGCCACCGCCGGCCGGCGCTGGCTGAAATCGTCCATGCCGCCGCGGTGCAGCGCCGTCACGATCGGCAGCACCGGCTTGGGCTGGCCGGGAGCGAGGGGCATGCCCGACCAGCCGCCCCAGACCTTGCCGTCCGACATCCACACCGAGCGGCCGTCGCGTTCCTCCACGTGCGGCGCGCGCTCCTGGTCCGACTTTGGCAGGCGGGCGGTCCAGAGGTCCGACGGCAGGAAGTTGAGGTCGAGGTGATCGTCGCAGGAGATCAGCCCGTAATCGGTCATGACGCGGTTTCCATCGGTTTGCACTTTCATTGATGACTCAACATGCCGGCCGCGCCGGCGTCAACGCGCTGACTCCCTCACGGAAGACGCCGACGAAGCCATGTATCCCTCGAATTTAAAGAAACTTGATTCTTATTATTGCAAAAAGCAAGAAACTTGATATCTAACGACGATCAGATTGAGTTCGGCTCGAGAGCATGACGTTCAACCCAAAGGCGGCGCGCGATTGGCAGGAGCTGACCCAGCTCACCCAAGGGCGGGCGATCGTGGTCGAAAGGGTCCGGCTGGCGGACCGCGAGGTGGCCATCGAGGGCTGTTTCGAGCTCCCGGAGCTGGCCAAGCTCAGCGCAGAAGATCAGGTCTTCGTCGCCGCCTTCGTGCGCAGCCATGGCTCGATCAAGGAGATGGAGCAGGTGTTCGGGGTCAGCTACCCGACCATCAAGTCCAGGCTGAACCGCATCTCGGCCTCCCTCCAGTTTGTCGAGACCGATCCGGTCCCTGCGCGCAATGAGGTGCTCGACCGGCTGGGCCGGGGTGAAATCACCGCCGACGAGGCCGTGACCCAGCTGAGGACGTCGCGATGATCCCTCTGTTCGCCACCATCCAGGTCAGCCATCCGCGCGGCTCGTTCCGGTTCTTGGCGCCGCTGTTCCTACTATGGCTGGTCCTGCTGCCCTTCGCCGTCATCCTCGCCGCGCCGTGCGCCATCGTCTGCCTGGCGATGCGGGTGAACCCCGTGCGGGCCGCCGGCGCCCTGGTCGGCGTCCTGACTGGCATCACCGGAACCCGCGTCGAAGTCGACAGTCCCGGCGCCTCCGTCTTGATCCATATCGTCTAGGAGCTTCACGCCATGAACGAAGACCGCAGGCAGATCCTTCAGATGCTCTCCGACGGCAAGGTCACGGCCGACGAAGCCGAGCGGCTGTTCGCCGCGCTGGAGGCAGGGCCGCGTCCGCTCGAGTCGCCAGGAGGTGCGGTGCGCGCCGGCGCCCGTCCGAAGTACCTCAGGGTGGTGGTGGACGCCGAGGATCCCAACCATCCCAATGGCCAGACCAAGGTCAATGTCCGGGTGCCCATGCAGCTGTTGCGGGCGGGCGTGCGGCTGGGGGCGCTGATCCCCGCCCATGCGCGCGACCGGGCCAATGAGGCCATGCGCGAGCACGGCGTCCAGTTCGACCTCAGCCAGCTCAAGCCCGAGAATCTGGAAGACCTGATCGAACAGCTCAACGAGCTGACGGTCGACGTCGATCAGGAGAAGACCAAGGTCCGCGTCTTCTGCGAATAGGCCATCATCGGGCGCGTTCGACCAATGTCGTCGGCAGCAGGCGCTCGTAATTGCGCCGGACCGCGAGGTAGCACTCGCAGGTGATGGCCTCCAGGCCTGGCCGATCCAGGATGTCGACCACGCCGCGGCTGTAGCGGATCAGCCCGGCGGCCTGCAGGGCGCGGGCCACCACGGTCACCGTCGTGCGCTGGACCCCTAGCATGTCGGCCAGGAACTCCTGGGTCAGGGAGACACGGTCGGTGTCGATCCGGTCGCGGCAGCTCAGCAGCCAGCGGCAGAATCGGGCCTCCACGGAATGGAGCGCGTTGCAGGCCACCGACTGGATCGCGTGACCGAACAGCGCTTCGGCGTGCCGGTCGATCAGGCAGCGCAGGCGGGGGCTTTTCTCCCACGCCGTGTGCAGATGAGCTGCGTCGATCCGCGAGGCGCGTCCAGCGACCTGGACGATCGCCCTGCTCAGCGACTGGCGTGGGCTGACGGCCGACAGCAGGCCCAGGGCGCCCTCCCGGCCGATGGTTGCGGATTCGATGGCCGCGCCGCCCTGCAATAGGGTCATCAAGGAAATCACGGCGTCGTGGGGGAAGTAGATCACATCGACTGCGTCCCCCGGGTCGTACAACAGCGCGCCCTTCTCCAGGAACACGGGAGTCAGGCGGCCCGCGAGTGAATCCAGGTCTTGGCCTTCAAGGCTGGCCAGGAGTTGGTTCTTGGCGTGACTGATGAGGTCGTTCATCTGCGACGGTAACGCTTGCTCATTGGCCCAGTTCCATTCAGACATTGCCTGAGTATTGGCGAATGTCGGGAAGACGACATAGGGCCGATAACTTCAAGCAGACTGGTGTTGGTGTCCGGTCATGCCTTAGCTGTGCCGGCTAATCAATCGGGTTTGTTGGCATTCGGATGTATCGCGGGGAACCGTTTGACGGTCCGGCGGCTCGCCAAATGGAAGGGGCGGCCGGCATCGCCAACCGCCCTGGTCCGTCAGTTCACTGTGCCCGGCCTTCCGGCCGGCTGGCGCATTACCCGCGCGGGGTGATGAAGGCCGAGGAGACCCAGCCGCGGTTGCCGTTCTCGTCGTCGACTTCCCACCAGACGCCGTTCTTCTGGCCGGTCGGATACACCAGGTCGCCGCCCTTGAAGCTGCGCACCGTCTTGGCCGCCGGCGAGGGGCTGGCGTGCAGCGCCATCGGGCTGTTCACCGTGTAGGCCTGGATCGGGGCCGCCGCGGCGGCTTCCCCGGGCGCGCCGCCCTGCATGTGGCCGATCAGGTCGATGTAGGCGTTGAAGTAGGCCGCCGAGATCACCTTGCCCACGTCGGTGTTGGAATAGCCGCCGCCGATGGCGCCGAACGAGCCGCCCCAGCCGCCGCCGCCGAACCCGACGTCGGTCTTCTTGGCCGTGCCCTCGGCCACGTATTCCTGCTCGGTGGTGCGCGCATTGACGAGCGTGATCAGGGTGTGGGCCTCGGACGACTTGAACCGGACCGCGCCCAGGACGCTGCCGAAGCCACCCAGCCGGTTGCCCGCAAGGTTGCCCAGGGCTCCCAGGCCGCCGCCGCCGGAGTTGGCGTTGGAGTCCACGATGTCGGGGATAATGAAGTAGTCGGCGGCCAGCACCTGACCCTTGCCGAGGTTCGAGCCGCGCTGCAGTTCACCCGAGTCGCCGAGGTCCCGCTCGTCGCGCCGCATCGCCATCGCCCCGCCGCGGGCCACGACCCTCAGGCAGTTGGAGCGGGCGGAGAACAGCTTCAGGAGGGCTTCCGGATTGGACAGGCCAAGCGGCGTCCACCAGTCGCGGTCCGGCTCCTGGATCGCCACGGTGCCAATCGGCTTGGCGCATTGCGGCAGCTCTGGCGTTCCCGATGGCTGCTTGTTGTTTGAGCCATAGACGGCCGCCGAAGCTGCGCTGGCGCAGAGCAACGCCGCGAGGGCCGCGCCTGCAAAGGCAAGCTTGTGATTGATCATGTTGGCCCTCCCGGATTCCATGCTCAGACGTGCTGTCTTAACAAGCCTGCGGAGGGATGCAATCGAGCGCCCGCGCGGCGGGTAAGACAGGACCCGCTCACGGTTGAGCTAGGTGGCCGGACAATTGGACTATATTGGAACGCGCGGAAGCGTGGTTTCGGAGTGGGAATGGGCCGACTGAGCGGATTGAAGCCTGCCGCGATGCAGGCCGCGCCCAATACGGCGGCGTTGCTGACGCTGTCGGCAGGCGTGATGCTGCTCGTCTCAGGCGCCACGCCCACCGAGCCCGAGCGTCTGGGCTGGCTGATGAGCTGGGCGCCCCTGCCGCTGATCGAGCTCAGCCACTTCCTGTCGAGCATCCTTGGCCTGTCCCTGGTGCTCACCGCCTTCGGGCTGCGCCGCCGTCTCGATGCGGCCTGGGCGGCCAGCGTGCTCCTCGCGGCGGTCGCTGCGATCCTGGCCCTGTTCAAGGGGTTCAACTGGGAAGAGACCCTGGTCCTTCTGGGCCTCTGCGCGGTGCTGATCCCGTTCCACGCCGCCTTTGACCGCACCGCCCGTCTGACCCGGATGGAGATCAGCCCCGGCTGGCTGGTGTCGGCCTTCGCCGCCATGGTCGGGGCCGCGGTGCTGGGCTGGTGGTCGTTCCACAACATGGACTACGGCGACCGCCAGTGGTGGCGGGTGATGGCCGACGCCGACGCCAGCCGCGCCATCCGCTCTTCCGCCGCCGCCGGGGTGCTCCTGCTGGCCGTCGGCGTGTGGAGGCTGTTCGCGACGCCGGCCACGCCCAAGATCGCGGGCGACCACGATCCGGATTTCGAGCGGGTGCGGGCCATACTTGAGACGGCCCAGGACGCCTCGCCCGACGCGCGGCTGGCGCTGCTGGGCGACAAGCGGTTCCTCTTCTCGGAGTCGGGCGACAGCTTCCTGATGTTCGGCGTCCGCGGCCGCTCCTGGATCGCTTTGGGCGCTCCTGTCGGGCGCAAGGACGAGGCCTGCGATCTGCTCTGGCGGTTCCGAGAGCTGGCCGACGCCCACGCCGCGCGCCCGGGCGTCTACGGCTTCGGTCCGGACCTTCTGCCCGAGATGGTGGAGATGGGTTTCGCCATCCAGAAGGCCGGCGAGGCGGCGGTGGTGCCCCTGGCGGATTTCTCGCTCCAGGGCCGCAAGCGCGAGGTGCTCCGGCGCAACTGGCGCAAGGCAGCCGAGGCCGGCGCGATGTTCGAGGTCATTCCCCTGGACGGCGTAGAGCGCATCATGCCCGACCTGAAGCGGGTGTCGGACGAGTGGCTGAGGCGCCACGCCGGCGGCGACAAGTCCTTTTCCATGGGCGGGTTCGAGCCGCGCTATGTCGCCGAGTTCCCCTGCGCCGTGGTTCGGGTTGATGGCAGGATCGTCGCCTTCGCCACCCTGTGGACCACGCCGGATCTGTCGGAGTTCTCCATGGACCTGATGCGCTACGGCGAGGGCGCGCCCAAGAACATCATGGATTTCCTGTTCGTCGAGCTGTTCCATTGGGGGGCCGCCAAGGGGTTCAAGGCCTTCGACTTCGGGATGGCGCCGCTTGCCGGCCTGCTCGACCGGCCGCTGGCGCCGCTGCTCTCGCGCATGGGCCGGCTGCTGTTCGAGCGGGGTGAGGAGATCTACAATTTCCGCGGCGTGCGCCGGTACAAGGACAAGTTCGATCCGAACTGGCGTCCCTGCTACATCGCCGGACCCAGCAAGTGGTCGATTCCGATCCTGCTCGCCGACGTCGGCCTGCTGTCGTCCGGCGGAATGTCCGGCCTGACCCGCCGAGGCCGGGCCAGCGCCCCCGCGCCCGCGTCCGAACTTCCGAAGGCGGCCTGAAGCCTACGGCGCTCCGCCGCTTCGTCCGGTGACGATTCCGGCGATGTTGGCCAGATGCACCAGCATGAACATCACCACCGCGACGCAGACCAGCATCAGGAACCGATAGGGCGCCAACCTCGGGCCGCGCCGGAAGTCCGGCGGACGGGCGCCGAGCCATCCGAACAGGCCCGCCAGGGCGGCGGCGACGGCGGCGATGGCCAGGGTCGTGGTCAGGCTCATGGGCGCCCTGATGGCGGCTGCGGCCCAACGACGCAAGCCGCCCGGACGCCGGTTGTTTAACGGCGGTTAAGGATTGAGGAGCCGAAGATTGTCCGAGGCGGAAGACGCTCCGGCATCTGTCCACAAGAGATGTCCGGCTCCCCCAGATGTGGTGTTAAGGTCGCGTTTACACACTAGGGATGGGTCGCTAGCGTTTTTCCAGCGTCTGGAGACCGATTCGGAATGAGTGCGGCCGCGCCTTGGAGCGTCAAGGGCATAGACCCAAAGGCCCGTGAGATCGCCAAGGACCTCGCTCGGCGTCAGGGCATGACCCTGGGCGACTGGCTCAACCGGATGATCCTTGAGGACTCGGCCGACGCGGTTGATGCCGAGGACCAGCAGGCCCCGCGCATCGCCGGCGAGGAATTCGAGCGGCTCAGCGAGGCGCTGGATCGGCTGGGCGCGCGGGTGATCTCTGCCGAGAGCCGCTCGACCCTGGCCATCAGCGGCATCGATCAGACTGTGCTTGGCGTCCTGTCGCGGCTGGAGGCGACCGAGCGGGAGCAGGTGGCTGTCGCCGCCCGCTTCGAAGGCGCCCTCCAGGAAGTCGCCGCCGGACAGGCCGAAAGCGCCAACCGGCTGACGAAGATCGAGCAGGACGCCGCTCAGCCGGGCTCCCTGGAAGCGCTGCGTGCGCTCGAGACCGCCCTCGGCAAGGTCGCCGCGCACCTCTACGATTCCGAGAGCCAGACCCGGGAGAGCCTGACGGCGCTCCGGACCGACCTCGACGGCCTGGCCGGAAACGTCGCAGGCGGCGGAGCGGCGGGCGCGCCGCCGTCTCAGGATGTGATCGACGGCGTGGTCTCCCGCATCGTCCAGAGGCTGGAAGAGGCCGAGGCGCGCACGTCCGGCGCCATCCGCGGGCTGGAAGCCTCTTTCGGTGAATTCGACCGCCGCCTGCGCGCTACGGAAACGCGGGGCGGCGAGGAGCCGAAGCTGGAACAGCTGGCCCAGGATCTCGCCCGAAACTTCGAGACGGCGCGCGAGGAACTGACCAGCAAGCTCGAAGTGGCGGTCGACCAGCGTTTCGAAGGGGTGGAGCAGTCCCTCCGAAACATGACCAGCCACATGCAGCAGGCCGAACAGCGCTCGACGCGGGCCATGGAGCGCATGGGGCGCGAAGTCCTGCGGGTGGCCGAAGCCCTGGGCAAGCGCATGGAGGGCGTGGAGACGCGCAGCGCCGAGGCGATCGTCCAGGTTGGCGGCGAGGTGTCGCGGATCGCAGACGTGATGGAGGGGCGGGTGCGCAAGGCCGACCAGGTCCAGGCCGAGGCGCTCGAGCGGCTCGGAACGGAGATCGCCCGCATCACCGAGCGGCTCGCCGACCGCATCGCTAGCGCCGAGCGGCGCTCCGCCCAGGCCATCGACGATGTCGGCGAGCAGGTCTCCAGAGTTACCGAGCGGCTCAACCAGCGCCATGAACGGACATCGGTCGATCTGGCGGAGCGGATCCGGCAGAGCGAGGAGCGGACCGCGAAGCTGCTCGAGGAAGCGCGCGACAAGATCGACCAGCGCTTGGCGGTCACCGAGCAGCGGC
>FTHI01001281.1_pt1 | contig 25249 bp, 23 predicted proteins | sample 1640891 | NCBI WGS metagenome assembly FTHI01 (sample SAMEA3914788, study PRJEB12502) | metagenome | biome: forest; material: soil | place: Canada | collected 2011-07-03 | depth 0.1 m
CCGTCGGACAGCTCCTCGACACCTACTCACCCGACGAGTGCCGCAACTATCTCCAGAACTCAGGCTATGGAGTCGCCTAAACTCAACCCGCTCTAGGCGTTCGGTCAGTCTGGGCTAATCGCCGCTCGCCAGCTGTTCCGCCAGGCGCCTGAGGTCCGGGTCCCGCTTTCGGCGCATGACCTCGATCGCCGTTGCGCCCCTCGGGTCGGGAATGTCGCCGCGGGCGCGATGGGCGGCGATCATCCGCAGATATGTCGGTTCACTGCCGTTCCTGAGCATCAGGTGCAGGGCGGTCATGCCCTTGCCGTCGCGCGCATTGACGTCTGCGCCACGCCTGAGCAGCTCTTCCGCAGCATCGAAGCGGCTCCATTTTACTGCGTCGAGGAACGGCGTGTCCTTGCCGGTCGGGTCGTCCACGACTGCCCCATGGGCGATGAGCGTCCTGATCGCGTCCAGGTCCCTGTTGTAGCTCGCGGCCCAGAGGCAGAAGTTCGGGTTGCAGCCCCGTTCCAGCAGATGCTCCGCAAGTGGCAGGTTGCCGCCCCAGCCGACGGCGAACCACAGGGGCGTGGCCTTCCAGGCTCCCTCGGAGAAGGCCTCTCCGTCGATGTCCAACCCTTTGGACAGGAGCGCGTCGGCGGTGGCGATGCTGTCAGCGGCGGAGCGGCCCGCGCCCTTCAGCGGCGATCCACAGCACAGGTGCAGCCAGTTGCGGCCGCGCTCGCCACGGAACTCGAGCAACTCCGGGCTTTCCGTCAGTGCGGCGTCCACGTCCCGCCAGCGGAAAGCCTTGACGGCCTCCATCAGCGCGGTCTTCGAGGCCATGGCCTCAGCAGTCCTTCGCCGGACTGTCGCTGCGGATGACGCAGGCCATCCGAGCGCCCTTGGTCGGCCCGTAGGAGGAGATCAGGCGTTCGCGCAGCAGCGCCCACTTGTCGCGGGAATCGGCGATCGCGGCTTCGACGGCGCGGCGGAAGTTGTCCTGGACCATCCCTCGCTGCGTCGCGCCTGCGCCGACGGCCGGATCGATGACGTCCTCGTCCTTGTTGAGCGCCGCGTGCTTCACCCGGCCGCCCGGCCCGTCGTTGCAGAACCGGCTCTCGGGCAAGGAGACGAAACAGCCGGACATCAGCCCCGCCGGGAACGGGGAGGTTCCTCGCAGGCTGATCCAGGGCGAAGGCCCGGTCTTGGCCAGTCCCGGGGGATTGGCGGGTCCGACGGGCCGGCCAGGGTCTGCCCGGTCGATCCAGTTGGTGTGGGAATAGAAATCCTGCGATGCGTGAAGCATCACGCCGAAGTCTCCGAGAACGTTGCATTTCGCCCGGCCCTTGAACCGGCCGAGGAAGACGCAGCCGAGGCCCGCCTGGCCATCGCGCACCCGTCCCTGCTGGTCGAGCAGGCCGGCCGCGTCCTTGACCGCTTCATCCAGATTGGAGCTCATCCAGGCGCGGCAGTCCTCCAGGTTCGCCCTGGCCTGGGCGGCCCCCTGGGCGTAGCCGGCGATGTCCAGATGGTCGCCGCTGTCACAGTGGGCCTTGTGCTGGAAGACCAGGGACCCACGGTCGGGCGCGCCGATGGCGCCGAAATTCCCGGCCGCGCCCGCCAGCTCGTCGAGGGTCTTTGACTGGAAGCAATCGGCGCCCGCGATAGGACAGCCGAACGCACGGCGGGTGATGCGTTCATGTTCGGCGTTCTGGCCCAGGACATTGGTCGTGCCGAAGCCCAGGACCGGGTCCGGCGCCCAAAGCATCAGAGCGGCGAGGGCGATAAGAAGTCGTCGGTCGAGCAGTCCAGTCAAGGCGGCGCGACCAGACCACATGCCTTGCTCCTATGACCTCAGCAGGGCGTCATCTCCGGCCCGCACCAGGGCGTCGATGATCCCAGGTTCGGTGGAGGCGTGACCAGCATCCCAGACAATATCGAACTGCGCCTCTGGCCAGGCCGTCTTCAGCGTCCAGGCGGCGTCCAGCGGCGTCACCACGTCAAAGCGCCCCTGCACGATCCAGCCGGGGATCTGCCGGATCTTGGCGACGTTGTTCAGGATCCAGCCTTCTTCGGGGAAGAAGCCGCGGTTGGTGAAATAGTGGCACTCAATGCGCGCGAAGGCGGTGGCGAATTCGACCTCGTTGAACTTCGCCGGCCGCGCCTCAGGACCCCTCAGCGAGATGGTGTCGCCCTCCCACTGGCTCCAGGCGGCTGCGGCGCGGGCCTGGGTCGGGCGATCGCCGAGGATCAGCCGCTTGTGATAGGCGTCCATCATGTTCCCGCGCTCAGCGGCGGGGATCGGGGCGACGAACCGTTCCCAGGCGTCCGGGAACAGCATCGAGGCGCCCTGCTGGTAGAACCAGTCGAGCTCCTTCTGGGTGAGCAGGAAGATGCCGCGCAGGATCAGGCCGGCAACGCGCTCCGGATGGGTGATGGCGTAGGCCAATGCCAGGGTCGATCCCCATGATCCGCCGAACACGGTCCACTTCTCGACGCCGCACTGCTCGCGCAGGCGTTCGATGTCCTCGATCAGGGCCCAGGTGGTGTTGTCCTCGAGCGAGGCGTTGGGACGCGAACGGCCGCAGCCCCTCTGGTCGAACAGCACCATGCGCCAGCGCGTGGGATCGAAGAACCGGCGCATGGTCGGATTGGTGGCCCCGCCTGGACCGCCATGCAGCACCACCACGGGCCGTCCGTTCCGCTTGCCGCACTCCTCGTAATAGATCTCATGCCCCTGGCTGGGCGGCAGCCAGCCGAAGGCGAAGGGCTCCGTCTCGGGATAGAGCGTGCGCCGGGCTCCGGGGGCTGTGGCGGTTGAGGCGGCGCTCTGTTCCATCAGCTCAATCTACTTCGGAAGCCGGGCGCGCATCCAGCACCGAGCGCGCAGGTTTCGCGGGCGTGTGCCGGCGGTCACACCAGCGTGCTTCGCGCGCCCACGGCCGCTGACCACGCGAGCACCGCCCAGCCGAGGATGAACATGACCCCGCCGATCGGCGTGACTGCGCCAAGGATCTTCGGACCGCCAAGGGCCATCAGATAGAGCGAACCGGAGAAGATCAGCCCGCCCACGAGGAATAGCCACGCCGAAATCGCGGCGCTTCCACCGCCGAGCCGCCACAGCATGACGCAGGCGAACACCGCCAGGGCGTGCATGAGCTGGTACTGGGCGCCGGTCTGCAGCCAGCCCTTGGCCTGGGGATCGCTGACGCCGTGCGCTCCGAAAGCGCCCGCCGCGACGGCGATCAGTCCGCTCAGGGACGCCAGGACCATCCAGATGCGCGGTGTCAGTTCCATGAGGTCTCCTCCTCGTCGTGCATGGTCGTAAGCGTTCCGATCTCAGCCCCAGAGTTCGGGTCGAGGGGGCTCGAGCATGGAGCCGATGACGGAAAGACTGGGCTTCCGGTCACGTTCCAGCAACAGCGGGCCGTCCAGATCGACGAAGTCAGCGCCCTGGGCCAGGATCATCGCCGGCGCCATGGCCAGCGAGGTCGCCACCATCGATCCGATCATGATCTGGAGCCCCCTGGCTCGCGCGTCGTGGGCGAGGGCCAAGGCCTCGGTCAGTCCGCCGGTCTTATCGAGCTTGATGTTGATGCAGGCATAGCGTCCGGCGCAGGCGTCGAGCTCGGCCCGGGTGTGCAGGCTCTCGTCGGCGCACAGAGGAATTGGCCCTGAGTAGCCTTCCAGGCCGGCATCCTCGCCCGCTTTCAGTGGCTGTTCCATCAGCCGGATGTCGAGGGCGCGGAGCACCGGCGACAAGCGGACCAGGTCATCCAGCGTGAGGCTCTCATTGGCGTCCACGATCAGGCGGGTCCTGGGGGCGGCCCGGCGCACGGCGATGATCCCGTCCACACCGTCCGGGCCAGCCATCTTGAGTTTCAGCATCGGCCGTCGGGCGGCGGCGCGGGCGCTCTCGGCCATGTCTGCCGGATCGGCGACGCTGATGGTGTAGGCGGTCTTCACCGGATGCATTGTCATCACGCCGGCGGCGCTGGAGGCGGGGACGCCCGTCCGCTTGGCCTCCAGGTCCCAAAGTGCGCAGTCCAGGGCGTTGCGGGCGGCGCCGGGGCCGATCAGGCTCTGCAGCGTCCCGCGGTCGGCGCCGCCCTCCAGGACTACAGCGACGCGCGCGATGTCGGCGAGCACGCCTTCGGCCGTTTCGCCATAGCGGGGGTAGGGCGTGCATTCGCCCCGGCCACGCCGGTCCCCGTCGCTGATCTCGGCCACCACGACGTGCGCTTCGGTCTTTGAGCCGTGGGCCGTGGCGAACGCGCCGGCGATGGGCCAGCGCTCATCCCACGCCCTGATGGTCGGCATCAGGGGAGGTCGCCGAGGGCCGCGTCATAGAGCAGGTACGTCCGCCCGCCTTCGGTGGACAGGAGATTGGCGATGCCCGAGCCGCCGCGGCCCCGGTGGCTCAGGGCCTCGTCGATAGCCGCGGCGTATCGCTGGACGAAGCGCTCGGCGTGTCCGCGAAGTGACTTTTCCGCCAGGGCGCGCCGCGACAGCCTGCGGATGGCCGCCGGCGCCAGGTGACGGACCACCTTGCGCGCGCCGGCGGCGTCGCCAGCCTCGATGACGGCTGCGATCTCGTCGATCCGCGATGGCGGCAGCAGGGCTCCGAGGTCGGCGCCGAGGCCCTCGATCTCACCGATCAGGCGATCCACCAGCTGCGAATCCTCGACACCGGCGTCGTCCATGGAGGACAACAGCTCCTGCCAGGTCCAGTCGCCCGTGTCCGGCGTCGCCTGGGTGTCGGTTGCGGTCTCGAATACCTGGCTGACCTCCTGGTCGGCGCTGGTGGGGGAGAGTTTCAGGCGCGGGCGCAGGCCAGCCGCGTCCGCCGACCAGCCGGAGGTCGCCGAGCGTCCGCCGAGGGACAGCGGCTTCGGTGTGGCAGGGGCGGGCTCAGCCGGAGCAGGGGCCGGGCGCGGCGTCGCAATGGCGGGCGCAGGAGCCTCGATCGGCGCGGCGATCGGCGGGGCAGGCGCAGCCTCGGCGCGGGGCCGCAGGGCCGGCTCCGGACGCGGTGGTGGGGCGGCCTGCGGCGTGGCAAGTGGCGCGGACGCGGCGGGCGCACCGGGCCGGTTGGCTACAACGCCCATCAGCCTGACGGCCTCGCTCAGCATTTCGTAGTTGCGCCGGACGCGCTCCTGGAAGGCCGCGTCGATGGCCTGGGTCTCGTCGGCCGCCGCGCGGGCCGAAGCGAGCAGGTCGTCGAAGCCCGACGACAGGGTGCGCTTCAGCTGGTCTGCCTGGGCCTGGACTTGGATCGGCAAGGTTGAGGCCCGCTGCTCGAATTCCGCCACCGCCGCGACCAGGCCGTCCAGCATGGCGCGGGCCTTGGATGTCGCCTGCTCCAGGCGCTCAGCGCTTCGGACAGCGGCTTCGTCCACCAGTTCGGACGAGCGCGCGATCAGGGGGTTGGCCTCGTTCAGGCGGGACTGGAACACCGTCTCGGCCTGCTGGTTCGCGGCGAGAGCGCTCTGCGAGAGCTCGTCCACCTTGCGCCGGGCGTTGTCGTTGTAGCTCTCGGCCAGCTGGTTGGCGCTCGCCGACGCCTCGGTCAACGCCTGCAGCCCCTTCAGACCTTCGGCCTGCAAGGCGTCCCGTTGCGCCCGGGCCGCCGCGCCAACGGTCTCGACTGCGCCGAGCGCCTCGGTCTTGAGCGTGTCCCGCTCGGACCGCGCCAAGGATCCGATCGAGTCCAGGCCGCCCAGGGCTTCGACCTGCAGGTTCTCCCGCTCCGAGCGTCCGAGCGAGCTGACGTCCTGGAGACTTCGGCGAGCCTCGCTCTCAAGGGCGCTCTGTTCCGCCTTCACCAGGGCAGACATGGCCTCGGTGTGGGCGCGCAGCCCTTCATCCAGGGCGTCGTGCTCGGCGTGGGCGAGCTCAGCCAGGCTGGCCAGCTGGCTCCTCAGGGCCGCCTCCATCTGGGTCCGTTCCCGCGCGCCGGCGTCCGACACGGAGCGGAGGACGCCGTCCACGTCGCCGGCGAGGCTCTCGCGTTCCAGGCGCGCAGCCTCGGCCATGGCGGACAGGGACTGCAGCGCGCTGGCCGCCAGGAAATCCCGTTCGGCCTTGGCGGTGTTGGCCAGTTCCGACGCCTGGCTGGTGGCCGACGTGGTCAGCTCCCCGAGCGCCTCGGCGGCGCTGGCGGCGGACTCGCTGAGGCTGGCCGCGCCATGCTGGGCTTCGGCGATGATCTCGGCCAGCTGGGCCTGCTGGGTCTCCACCCTGACGGAGAACTCCTCGTTCTCGGCGCGCACTGCGTGGGCCACCGAAACCAGGGCCGCCCGCTGCTGGGTGAGGGTGTCCTCCATGGTGCGGATCTGGTCGCCGACACCGATGGTCGCGGTCTCCAGCCGGGCGACCTGGCGGGCGAGGTCCTCGCTGGCCAACCGGGATGCGTCGCCCGCGTCGGCGGCGGCGGCCGTCAGGTCGGTGGCGCGCGCCGCCAGGGCGGCCTCGGCTTCGCCGATCTGGACCTGGGCGAGGTCTGAGGCTTCGGAGACCATGGTCGCCTGCCGGGTGATCGCCTCGGCCACGGCGGATACAGTCTGGTCCAGGCTGGACGCCAGTCCGCCCATGGCTTCCCGCTCGGCAGAGAGCCGTTCGGCGAGGGCGGTGGACGCCCGCGCCGACTCCTGAGCGGCCTCGGTCAGACGTTCGGTTTCCGCCGCCAGGGCCTGGCGCAGGTTGAGCAGTTCAGCCCGCGCGCCGCTCGCGGCGGCCGCGGCCGCCTCGATTTCGTGGCGGACGCTCTCGACCACCGAGGCGGCTTCCGACGCCGCGCCCACGGCGGGTTCCAGCATGTCCTCGGCGCGCTTGCGCGTTCTGGAGGCCTCCGACGCCAAGCGTGCGCCCTGGCGAAGGCTGTAGGCGGCGATCCAGAAGAAGCCGATGGGGGTCAGGGTGAAGACGATGAACACGGCCGTCTGGTACGGCGGCAGGTCCACCAGGCTGCCCCGCCCCTGGTATCCCATGGCGTAGAACGACAGCGCCAGCCACAGGAGGGTCGCCAGGGCGGCGATCCAGTACAGGGCCCTGCCCAAGGCCGGCGCCTCGACCTGGGACCGGCTGCGCCGCTTGACCGCGCCGGCGACGATTGTGGTCGAAGCGGTCAGCTCCAGCGGGGCGGCGGCCAGGGCGCCTGCCGAGGTAGGGGTGGTCAGGTCGAGGGTCGGAAGGTCCAGATCATTGTCCGGCTCAACGGCGAGAGGGCTTGCCTGCAGGCCGATGAAGTCCGTCGCCTCGCGTCGTTCCATCGTCATGCGCGCCACAAATCCCCGACGGCGAAGGTGAAAACGCCCGCGCGCTCCCGTCCGCCTCTTCGCGCGTCAGACGAAAACTAACGGATGAAACGCCCCGGCGCAAAGAGAGCTTGCCGACCCAGCGGCGCGCCCGGCCGATCAGACGGTCTGGGTGTTGCGGATCAGGCGATAGGGGCCTGCGCCTGGCCGCACGACGGAGGGTGCGGGCGCTGAAACCGGGACAGGTTGAGAAGTTTGCCGAGCCTTCGCGCAGTCGCAGTCCTTCAGGGCCACGCCGAAGTGCGCAAAGGCGGCGACCGCCATCGTCGCCACCAGCGATTCTAGGAATTCAATGACAGCCTGCATGTCGAATCCCCCAGGATTCGAGGGTCTTATCTTTCAGGCCACGGCCCGCGGCAAGATGTCGCTGCGTGAAATTTTGGTCATGTTCGCCGGCTCAGAAGGGCAGGGGCAGCTTGAACCAGAAGCCATTGGCCAGCAGCACGGCCCCCAGACCGCCTAACCCGCCCGAGACCCAGAGCAGGGGTCGGGATGTCGACAGGATCGACACAGAGCCCAGGACGATCGCCAGCTGAAGCACCATCTGGGCGTAGTCGAAGTCGTCATTCCGGTCCGAGGCGTCTTCCCGGGCCCGTTCGTAGCTTTCCGCGCGGGCCTTCAACTGCTTCTTGCCCTCGCCGCGCGTGGGATCGGAGGGCGCGGCCTTGTCCTGCTCATCCTCATAGCGGGTCACGGTCTCGTCGTACCGGTCGAGGTCCTTCTGGACGACGGCCCTCGCTTCCGGCGACAGGCCGGGCATCGCCAGCTCCCGCTTCAGCTGGTCCGCGGCGAGCTTGTAGGCGGTCTGGCGCTGGTTCTTGGCCTGGTAGAAGGACCAGGAGTCGCTGGCCTTCACGTTGTTGTAGATCATCGCGTCCTTGGAATTGTCCCCGCCCAGGCCGCAAACGGCGAGAAGGGAGGCCAGCACGGCGATGACCAGCGCGGCGCGGCTGCGAAACGTCTCGTCATGATGACGGTGCACTTCCACGCTTTCGGCGATGGTGTCCGCGGCTTCGGATGGATCCATTTGGGGCCTCGATCGATGCGATGGCGATGACTAGAGGAGTTCCTCGCGGCCGGCGGACTTCAGGGCCTCGACCACAGCCTTCACCTTCTGGGCCTGGTCGCGCCGCGCGACCAGCACCGCACCGTCCTTGACGACGACCACCAGATCCAGGCCGTCGACCACCGCGACCATGGGTCCGTCGCTGCTCACCAGGCAGCCGCTCGAGCCGATCAGCAGGGCGTCGCCGCTGACCGCGTTGCCCGCTGCATCCTTGGCTGAAGCCTCCCAGATTGAGGCCCAGGAGCCGAGATCGCTCCAGGCCGCGTCCACCGGGGCCAAAGCTACGCGGTCGGCCTTCTCCATGATGGCGTAGTCGATCGAATCCGACGGACAGGCGTCGAACGCGGCCGAGTCGAGCAAGATCATGCCGTCGCTGTGATCGCCCTTGGTCAGGGCGGCCTTTGCGGCCGCCGCGATCTTGGGCTGCCGCTGTTCCATCTCCCGCCACATCCGGTCCGCCCGGAACAGGAAATATCCGGCGTTCCAGTAATAGCCGCCGTCCGCGACATATTGCTCGGCGGTCTCGAGGTTTGGTTTCTCCACGAAGGCCGCCGCCTCGAATACCGGCCCCAGGGGCGCGCCGCGGCGGACGTATCCGTATCCGGTGTGGGGAGACGTAGGCTTGATCCCGAACGTGACGAACCAGCCGTCAGCCGCTGCGTCAGCCGCATCGGCGACGGCTTTGCGGAACGGCGCGGGGTCCTCCATGTGGTGGTCGGAGGCGGCGAGCAGCACCAGGCCCTCTGGATTACCGCTGCTGATCATCCAGGCGGCGGCCACGGCGGCGCAGGCGGCCGTGTTGCGTCCGAACGGCTCCAGGATCAGCAGCGGCGGCGGATCGACCTGGGCAAGCTGCTGGCGGGTCTGCAGGGCATAGGCGCGATTGCAGATCACCACCGCCGAACCAAAGGGGGCGTCCGGCCCCTGGGCCACGCGCTTGAGCGTGCCCTGGATCAGGGTGTCGTCGCCGATCAGGCGGTGCAGCTGCTTGGGGCTGGCCGCTTTCGACGCCGGCCAGAGCCTGGTGCCCGAGCCTCCGGACAAGACGACGGGCGTGACGACGGGCACGGGGGCTCCTGACTGGTTCTCGCTGGCCTGGGCGGCCGTCGCCGTATCAGCATAGGCGGCGCCGACTTGTCGAGCCTTCAGACCGGATTCAGGCCGCTGCGCCGGCCTGGACGGGAGCCTGGGCGGCAGGCTGGATCGCCGCCTCCTGCAACAGGCGCTCGATCGCCGGACCCAGGATCGCGGCGGTCAGCGGCTTGGAAATGTGGGCGTCGGCGCCCGCGTCGAACGAGGGCTCGGGCTGGTTGGCCTGGGCCGGGGCGCAGAGCACGATGGCCGGCGTGTGGGCCAGGCTCCGCAGCCGTTCCAGCTCCCGGATGATCCGCATGGCGGCCAGGCCGTCCATCACCGGCAGCTGGGCGTCGATCATGATCAGGTCGAAGTGGGCGGCGCCGAAGGTCTGCACCAGCAGGGGACCGTCTTCCACCGAGGTGACGTCCGCGCCGGTGGCCTTCAGCAGCAGTTCGATGGCCTTGCGGTGAGACGGGTCGCCTTCGGCCAGAAGCACGCGGATCAACCGCGCCGGCTCGGCCGGCGGCGGCTTTGCGGCGACAGCCTGGGGCTCCGACGGGGTCTCGACGGCCTCCATCGTCTCCGGAAGGGGCAGCTCGACCCCGTAGCTGGCGCCGGCGCCTTCCACGACAGGGGTGTCCGCCGTGCCGCCCATCAAGGATGACAGGCGGTGGGCGAGGGCGAGACTCGATCCGCGCGGCTTCTCTTCGGTGGAGAACCCGGCCGCCCGCACTTCGAAGCGCAGTGCGTCCTGTTCACGCCCGGGGCTCACCTTCAGGGCCACTTCGCCCCCGTCGATGGACGCCAGGGCGTGGTCCACAAGGTTCAGGGCCATCTGGGCGATGCGATCGCGGTCGCCCACCACGCGGCGGTCCGATGCGGCGTCCAGTTCCAACCGGAATCCCAGGCTGCGGTCTGCGGCGCGCTGCTCGGCAAGGCCGGCGATCTGGCCAATGGTCTCGGCGATGCTCAGGGCCTCGCGCCGGATCGCGAGCTGGCCCTGCTCGATGCGGGCCATGTCCACCATCTCGGCCATCTGGCGCTGCAGGGCGGCCGTGGAGGCGCCGAGCGCCTCGACGATCTCGCGCTGCGACGGCTGCAGCTCGGACCGGGCCAGCATGCCCGTGCGGGCCGCAAGGCCGTTCAGTTGAGTAAGGATGTCTCCGCCCAGGCTCGCCAGCAGCGCTCCGTCCGTGCGCGTTGGCGTGGGTGCTGGCGCAGGCGCCGCCGACCGATCGGGCTCCGCCTCGGCCTCGACGGCGGGCAGCGGCTCGGGCGTCGGCTCCTGGATCGCGCGGGCGACCGCGCCCCGATCGGAGACCAGGTGCCCGGCGCCGATGGTCAGGACGGCGACGAAGGTGGCGAGCACCGCCAGCACCTCGGGCGCAATCAGCCGCCCGGGCAGGGCGATCGACGGGTCGCCGGAGACCGTGATGCCGTTGGTGGCGGCCAGGTGCACCATGGCGACGGCGCCGAACAGGAGCGGGGCGGCGGCCATGGGGCGCTTCCAGCCCTGCATGTCCCGGCCGATCATGAAGGCCGCCGTGGCAAGCAGCACGCTCACCGGCGTGGATTTGAGCAGGCTCAGGGAGCTCCACATCAGGACGCCCTGGGTCTGGAAGGCGTTCAGCCCGGCCGCCATGGCCGCGGTGACGCCGATCCCGAACAATCCGCCGGCCAGCGCCGGGCTCCACGCCCTGCGTCCGCCAGCGGCGGCCCAGAAACTCGCCGTCATGCCGGCCAGAGCGGTCATGAAGGCGAAGGTCGTGCGGACCGGGTCGTAGCCGCTCTGGAGCTGGGGATGGTAGGCGGTCATGGCGACGAAGTGCGCCGCCCAGATCACGGCGCCGCCTCCGATCGCGCTCAGCGCCACCCAGGCCGCCTGCTGGGCCGCACTGGCGAAAGCCCGTCCCAGCAGCGTCAGGGTTAGGAACAGTCCGACCAAGCAGACCAGCGATCCCGCGGCCAGCATCTTCGGATCGAGCCCGGCGCCAAGGCTGGCCCACACCTGCAACATCAGGGTCGTCCCCGCCCGAAACTTCAGCGCGCCAGATTAGGCCCCTAGCATTGAGGATCGGTGACAAGACATGGTGAAGCCGTGGTCAGACTTGGTCCTTAAGTCCCGCCCGCAAAGGCGAATCCAGGCTCGGACAGATTCTGCTAACCCCGCGAGTTGTATGCCCTCATGGAGCCTCATAGGGTCTGCGCCGCTCCGCCCGGGCGGGGTGACAGGCGACAACGACTGTTGCGGAAGGTGAAGGCTGTATGACGGATCAGACCGGGACCGGCGGGCAGGCGGCGCTTCGGCCAAGCTATGATGCGATCATCATCGGCAGCGGCGCCGGCGGCAGCTCCCTGGCCTTGCGACTGAGCCAGCTGGGCAAGAAGGTGCTGCTGGTGGAGCGGGGAGACTATCTGCGGCCCGACCGCCGCGATCCGTCCGAGCCGGTGGGCAAGTTCGTCTACCGCATGGTCAAGGACCGGACGGCGCCCCTGAACTTTGTGGGCGGCCAGACCAAGTTCTATGGCTCGGCGCTCTACCGGATGCGCGAGAGCGACTTCCGGGAAGTCGAGCACGAGAGCGGCGTCTCGCCGGCCTGGCCGATCTCATACGCCCAGCTCGAACCCTATTACGAACAGGCCGAGGATCTCTATCGCGTCCACGGCGCTCCCGACGGCGATCCGAGTGAGCCGCCACGGGCCAAGCCTTTTCCCTATCCGCCGCTGCCTCATGACCCGTTTGTCGCCAAGTTCGTACAGCGGCTGGAACGCTCGGGCAGCACGCTCGCCTCCATCCCGCGCGGCCTCGACTACCGCCCCGGCGGGCCGTGCGTCCTGTGCTCCACCTGTGACGGGTTCTACTGCCAGCTGGACGCCAAGATGGACGCCGAGATCGCCGCGCTGCGGCCGGCGCTGGCCACCGGCAATGTGCAGCTGACCACCCGCACGGACTGCCTGCGCGTGCTGACCGACAGCGCGGGCGCCAAGGCCGCCGGCGTGGTGCTGAGCCGCGACGGGGTCGAACAGACTGTGCATTCGGACGTGGTGGCGGTCTGCGCCGGCCTGCCGGGATCCGCCCTGCTGCTGCGCCAATCGCGCAACGACCGGCACCCTGAGGGGCTGGGCAATGCGTCGGGGTCGCTCGGCCGCTACCTTGGGGCCCACTCGGTGGGGTACGTCTTCCCCTTCGTGAGCTGGGGGAAGGTCCCTGACGTCCACACCAAGACGTTCGCGATCAACACCTACTATGACGGTGCGCCGGACTGGCCCTATCCCACCGGCGTGATCCAGATCGCCGGGCAGATGCCGTTCTGGGAAGAGGCGTCGCGGGCGATCAAGCCGATCGCCAAGTTCGTCGGCGCCCACAGCCTGATGTGCTTCTACATGACCGAGGCGCCGCCGACGCGTGAGTCCGGCGTGGTGTTCGATGGCGACCAGATCGGCTCGAGGGTCCCGCCCGCACACAACGCCAAGACCTTCGCTCATCTGCGCAGCCTCGCGCTCGACGCTTTCCACAAGGCCGGCTATCGCGTGCTGGCCCGCCAGCGCGACCCCTATATCTGGCATGAGGTGGGAACGGCCCGCTTCGGTTCGGACCCGGCGACGTCCGTCACCGATCCCAACTGCCAGGTGCACGGGATCGACGGGCTCTACGTCGTCGACGCCTCGGTGATTCCGTCGGCAGGGGCGGTGAACACCGGCCTGACCATTATCGCCCTTGCGTTGAGAGCGGGAGATCACATCGCAGGCCAGCCCGTAGCGGTCACCAAGGTCGCGAGCCTGACCTGAGCGGCCGATCTACTGGGACGACAGAACCCTGCATTCTTTCGAAATGGCCGCCAGCCGCTCCATCATACGGTCCTGCAGCGCCTTTGAGAGGGCCGGCGCGCTCACCTCCGGCGCCAGGGTCGCCAGCTTCGTCAGAGCTTCGGCCGTGCGCGAGACGTTCAGGCCCAGCAGCGGCCGCGCCAGGGGCGAACGCTTGATCAGTTGCTTCAACGCTGCGGAGCGCTTGGGTGGGCCAGGAGTCAGGCGGGCGGCGAACTGGTCCATGGCGTCCTCCGCTCCGTAGGACACGGTCTCGCCGAAACGGTGGGGCGGACGGCCGTATTTCAGCACTGGTCCGGCCTCTGGCGGCGGCAACATGGTCAGCCGGAAATCGCGGCCCAGCGATCGCGTCCAGTCGATCCACTTGGGGATGCCGAAGTTGCCCGAGGTGGTGAAGGCCAGCCAAGGCACGCCATAGACATCGGCGAGGATCGCTCCATGCAGCGACTCTGTCAGCACCAGGCTGGCGTCGGCGATGCGGCGGATCACAGATTCCGGATCGGCGCGCGGGTCGATCAGGTCATAACCCGTCTGGGCCGCGACCTCGTCCCATCCGGGAAACGGAATGGTTTCGAAATGGGGGATCACCACCACCCCGCCGGTCCCGGACGCCGACTTGGGGAAGCCGTCCAGGAGCGGCGTGAGGATCGCACCGTCGGTGATGGCCAGCGCGTCCGGCAGGCCCAGGATCCGGGTCGAGACCGGACCGCGGACGCACCAGTAGCGGACCTCCTTGTCCTTCCACTTTTCCGGCAGGTCGTTGCCGACCCCGCTGGAGAACACGTGCAGCCGCTTCAGCGCCCCCACTGGCCGGCCAATGATGGTGCCGATGCCGACGAACCCCACGTCGGGGTCGTCGTCGAACAGCTCCGGCGCCAGCGCCGGCCACAGCACGGCGTTCAGGTCGTCTCCGAAATTGAGCGTCGACGAGCGGAAATAGACAAGCTGCATGCCGCGCCCTTCTACGACCTTGGAAGGCAGATCAAGGCGGAGGGGTAGGGGGCGATCACGCCGCGGGTCAACTGGATAAGCCCCTCGATGGGGCAAGCGCGCCACGGGCGCCGGATGGGACGCCGCGAAAGTTGGCTCCCCGGGTAGGACTCGAACCTACGACAAGTCGGTTAACAGCCGACTGCTCTACCAGCTGAGCTACCGGGGAACGGGTCTGGCAGGACCGGCGCCTATACGCCGCCGCCCCGTTCCGTGCAAGGCGCAGGCGCCTGAAAAAAGAGCCCGGCGCGAAGCCGGGCTTTATAGGAGTTGGTGATGGTGGGGTGTCTTCAGAGAAGACTCCATTAACCTAGGTCCGATCCGGTTAATCGCGGGTAAACGGCGGCCAAGGCTGTTCGGCAATCAGCAACGGTGGGAATCGGCGCCTACCTTATGCCCCAGCACCGCGCCGCCGCCGGCGCCCAGCACGGTGCCAAGCGTGCGCGAACCGCCGCCGGCAAGCTGGTTGCCGATCAGGCCGCCGCCTACAGCGCCGATGATCGTGCCGTTGCGCGCCATCTCGTGGCGACGCTCCTGGCACCCGGCGTATTGGCGATGGACCTGCCGATGGTAGACATGCCGGGTCCTGGCCTGGCTGATTTCCGGGCTGGCCAGCAACATAAGCACGGACGATGCGAGGCCGGCCGCCAAGGCGATCGTCTTCATGTGGGTGTCTCCTACTGTGAAACGCGGTGGGATAATGGCTGGGGGGCCGCGAGGTTGCGCCGGCGCAATGAGCGGGGACTGCGACCATGCCTGACTTCAAGCCTTCGACCTTCGTCCTGGTGCACGGCGCCTGGCATGGCGGATGGTGCTGGCGGCGGGTGGAGGACCTTCTGCGGCGTCGCGGTCACCGGGTGTTCGCCCCCACCCTCAGCGGCGTGGCGGACCGGTCCCATCTCGCCGATCGGGGTATCGATCTTTCCACCCATGTCGCCGACATCGCCAACCTCCTGAAGTGGGAGGAACTGAATGACGTGGTCCTGTGCGGCCATTCCTATGGCGGCATGGTGATCTCGGGCGTGGCGGAGGCGGCGGCGCCCGGCGCCATCGGCTCGATCGTCTATCTCGACGCTTTCCTCCCCGAGGACGGTCATTCGCTGTTCGACTACACCACCGTCCCCGGCGCCGAGGGCGGCCCGATGGTGGAGCAGGGCGAGGCCTCCGGCTTCATCAGCCCGATCCCGGCGGCCGCCTTCGGGGTCAATGACAAGGACAGCGCCTGGGTCGACGCCATGTGCACGCCGCAGTCCTACCGTTGCTTCATCGAGAAGGTGAGGCTCGCCGGCGCGCGCGAGGCCATCCCCCGCAAGGCCTACGTCCTGGCCACCAGCTACCCGCAGATGACCTTCCCGACCTTCGCGGCCAAGGTGAAGGACGATCCCGCCTGGCGCTATTACGAGGTCGCCTGCGGCCACGACGTGATGCTCGATGCGCCTGAGCGACTCGTCGAGATCCTCGAGGAATCGGCCAGGGATTGAGGCGAGGCCGCGTCAGGTCAGCTCGCCCAGCCGCCCGCGCAGCATCTGGATCACCGCCGAGAAGTCCTTGCCCCCGTGGCCCTGGGCCTCGAACAAGGCGTAGAGCGCTTCGGCCTGGGCGCCCATCGGCGTGGCGGCGCCGGCCGCCGCGGCGGCGGCCTGGGCGAGCTTCAGATCCTTCAGCATCATCGCCGTGGCGAAACCGGCGGCGTAGTCGCGGTTGGCGGGGGAGGAGGGGATCGGGCCCGGCACAGGGCAGTTGGTGGTGAGCGACCAGCACTGGCCGGATGACTCGGAGGCGATCTCGAAGAACCGCTCCCAGCTCAGGCCAAGCTTCTCGGCCAGGACGAAAGCCTCGCAGGTCCCCAGCATGGAGACCCCCAGCAGCATGTTGTTGCAGATCTTCGCTGCCTGGCCCGCGCCGGCGCCGCCGGCGTGGATCACCGCCCGGGCCATGGGCCGCAGCGCGGCCTCAACCGCCGCGAAGTGCTCGTCCCGGCACCCGACCATGAAGGCCAGCGTCCCGGCGTCGGCGCCGACCACCCCGCCCGAGACCGGGGCGTCGGCGAATCGGAAGCCCGCTTCGGCCGCCTGGCCGGCCACGCCGCGCGCGCTTTCCACGTCGATGGTGGAGCAGTCGATCAGCAGGGCGCCCTGCGCCGCGTGGGGCAGGATGTCCTGGCCATAGGCCTGCCGGACATGGCTCCCGGCCGGCAGCATTGTGATCACGGCCTCGGCTTCGCGCACGGCCTCGGCGATACTGGCGGCCGGGCGGCATCCAGCCTCGACCGCGTGCGCCAGAGCCGGCGCGCTGAGGTCAAAGGCCCGGACGTCGTGACCGGCTTTCACCTGGTTGGCGGCCATGCCGCGCCCCATGTTGCCGACGCCGATGAAGGCGATCCTCGTCATGTCGGTCTCCTTTAGGCGAGCGGCGTCCATGCCTCGCCGGGAGGGAGGGGCGCAAAGATCTCGTCCAGCATGGCCTCGGTCACCGCTTCGAGACTTGCAGGCGACCAGAGGGGCGCATTGTCCTTGTCCACGATCACCGCCCGCACGCCCTCGATGAAGTCGTGGCGGTGGATCATCCGCACCGCCACCCGGTACTCCGTCTCCATCTCTTCGGCGAAGCTGGTCCGTCGGGCGCCTTCCCGCAGCAGCCGCAGGGCGACCTTCAGGGTGGCCGGGCACTTGGCGCCGATGATCCGGCGCTGCTCCAGCGCCCAGTCCGAGCCGTCGGACTCCAGCGCCGCCGCAATCACCTCGACCGTATCGTGGGCGAACAGCCGGTCGATGGCTTTGCGCCCCGTCCGGACCAGCGGATCACCGGGCGAGGACCGGGCGACGAGCATGGCCGGGAGGGACTCGGAGTCCGCTGCGCAGATCGCGGCCTTCAACGCCGGAACCTGGTCAGAATGGCGATAGGTGGTGGCGACGCCCAGCTCAAAGCAGTCCGCCGCGTTCAACCTCGCTCCGGTAAGGGCCAGCCACACGCCTGTCTGGCCGGGAAGTCTCGGCAGAGACCAGCCGCCGCCGACGTCCGGGAACAGCCCGATGTCCCCCTCGGGCATGGCCCACACTGTCCGCTCGGTCGCGATGCGGTAGCGCGCGGGCATGGAGAGGCCGACGCCCCCGCCCATGGTGATCCCATCCATGATGGCGACCACCGGCTTCGGGTAACGCTGCATGAGCTCGTTCATCCGGTACTCTGCCCCGAAGAACCGCCGCGCCTCCGCCCCGTCGCCTGCGCCGCTCCGGGCTACCACTCGGATGTCGCCCCCGGCGCAGAAGGCCCGATCGCCAATATGGTCGATAAGGACAGATCCGACGTCGGGTTCGTTACGCCACGCCAGCAGCGCTTCCGTGATCGCTAGGCACATGTCGGCATTGAGCGCGTTGAGCGCCCGGGGCCGGTTAAGCGTCAGGCGCCCGGCGAAGCCCTCGACCCGGGCGATGACCTCCGGCTCATCCGTCACTGGCGGAACATTTCGCGGGCGATGATCACGCGCATGATCTCGTTGGTCCCTTCCAGGATCTGGTGGACGCGCAGGTCGCGCACGATCCGCTCCAGGGGATAGTCCTTCAGGTAGCCATAGCCGCCGTGCAGCTGCAGGGCCTGGTTGGCGACGTCGAAGCCGACGTCGGTGGCGAAGCGCTTGGCCATGGCGCAGAGCTGGGTCTTGCGCGGATGATCGGCGTCAATGGCCGCGGCGGCGCGGTGGACCATCAGCCGTGCGGCCTCCAGTTCGGTGGCCATGTCGGCCAGCTTGAACTGCAGCGCCTGGAAATCCTTCAGCGGCTGGCCGAACTGCTTGCGGGTCTCGGCATAGGCCTTGGCGGTGTCGAGAGCGAAGGCGGCGCCGCCGAGGGAGCAGGCGGCGATGTTCACCCGACCGCCATCCAGGCCAGCCATGGCGAAGCGGAAGCCCTCGCCTTCGCCGCCGACGCGGTTGGCGGCGGGTAAGCGGCAGTCGTCGAACTGGACCATGGCGGTGGGCTGGGAGTTCCAGCCGAGCTTGCGCTCCTGAGCCCCGAAGCTGAGGCCCGGCGTCCCCTTCTCGACCACAAAGGTGGAGACGCCCTTTGGTCCGGACTCGCCCGTGCGCGCCATCACCACATAGACGTCCGAAACCCCGCCGCCGGAGATGAAGGCCTTGGCCCCGTTCAGCACATAGTCTTCGCCGTCGCGCCGGGCGCTGGCGCGCAGGGAGGCGGCGTCCGAGCCCGAGCCCGGCTCGGTCAGGCAGTAGCTGGCGATCAGCTCCATGCTGGCCAGGCGGGGCAGGAACCGCCGGCGAAGCTCGTCCGCCCCGAACTGGTCGATCATCCAGCCACACATGTTGTGGATCGACAGGAATGCCGAGGTCGACACGCAGCCGCGCGACAGCTGTTCGAAGATCAGGGCAGCGTCCAGCCGTCCGAGCGCAGAGCCGCCGACGTCCTCGCGCACATAGATGGCCGCAAAGCCAAGCGCCGCCGCCTGTCGCAGCACGTCGACCGGGAAGTGCTTCTCCTCGTCCCAGCGGGCGGCGTGGGGCGCAAGCTCCGCGTCGGAGAAGGCGCGGGCGGCGCCCTGGATGGCGCGCTGGTCCTCGGAGAGTTCGAAGTCCAAACCCTGCGCCCTATTTCATGGTCGGGATGACGAAGGCGGAGTCGCGGCTGGCGCCTTCCAGGGCGGTGTCCGGCCAGCGGGCGGTGACCGTCTTGACCTTGGTCCAGAACCGCACCCCTTCCATGCCGTGCTGGTTGGCGTCGCCGAAGGCCGAGCGCTTCCAGCCGCCAAAGGTGTGATAGGCCACCGGCACCGGGATCGGCACGTTGATCCCCACCATCCCGACGTTGACCCTTGCCGCGAAGTCGCGTGCGGCGCGGCCGTTGCCGGTGAAGATCGCCACGCCATTGCCGTACTGGTGCGAGGAGGGGAGGGCGATCGCCTCTTCGAAGCTCTCCGCGCGCACCATCTGCAGCACCGGCCCGAAGATCTCTTCCCGCCAGGTCTGCATGTCCGGCGTGACCCGGTCGAAGAAGGTCGGCCCGATGAAGAAGCCCTGCTCATAGCCCTGCAGCGAGAACCCCCGCCCGTCGACCACCAGCTCGGAGCCTTCGTCCACGGCCAGCTGGACGTAGTTGTTGATCTTCTGCCTGTGGGCGGCGGTGACCACCGGGCCGTACTGGGCGTCCGGATCGGACGAAATCCCCACCTTCAGCCCGCCGATGGCGTCCACCAGCCGCTCGCGCAGGTCGTCGGCGGTCGTCTTGCCTACCGGCACGACCACCGGCAGCGCCATGCAGCGCGCGCCGGCCGAGCCGAAGGCGGCGCCGGTGATGTCGCGCACGGTCTGGTCCATGTCAGCGTCGGGCAGGACGACGCCGTGGTTCTTGGCGCCGCCCATGGCCTGGACCCGCTTCCCGTGGGCGGTCCCGGTCGCATAGACGTACTGGGCGATGTCCGATGAGCCGACGAAGCTGATCGCCTGGACCAGCGGGTGGGTCAGAAGCGCATCCACCGCCCCCTTGTCGCCGTGGATCACGTTCAGCACGCCGGCCGGCGCGCCCGCTTCCATCATCAGCTCGGCCAGGCGGATGGGAACCGAGGAGTCCTTCTCCGAGGGCTTCAGCACGAAGGTGTTGCCGCAGGCGATGGCCACGCCGAACATCCACATCGGGATCATGGCGGGGAAGTTGAACGGGGTGATCCCGGCGACCACGCCCAGCGGCTGGCGCATGGAATAGACGTCGATGCCGGGCCCGGCGCCCTCGGTGTATTCGCCCTTGAGCGCATGCGGGATGCCGCAGGCGAACTCGATCACCTCCAGCCCACGTTGGATGTCGCCACGACTGTCGGCCAGCACCTTGCCGTGCTCGCTCGAGAGCAGAGCGGCCAGTTCGTCCATCCGCGCCTCGACCAGGCGCTTGAACTCGAACATCAGCCGCGCGCGGCGCTGAGGATTGACGGCGGCCCAATCGGGCTGGACGCGCGCGGCGGCCTGCACGGCCATGTCCACCTCAGTGGCGCTGGCCAGCGGGACGCGGGCCTGGATCTCGCCGGTGTTGGGATCGAAGATATCGCCCCAGCGGCCGGAGGCGCCGTCCACCGTCCGGCCGTCGATGAAGTGGCTGAGGGTGCGCAGGGCAGGGCTCCTAGGCTCGGTCTGGACCCCTGAGGCCTATCACCAGACGGGGCCGTCGGCGACCGCATTTGACGCCCTTGGCGTCCGGGATTGCGCCCGATCAATTCGTCCCGGCGCTTTTTCGGCTTTTCAGGTGCGCCGGTTTGTGGGACCCGCTAATTTGACCCCGTCAACACAATCATGAACGAGAGGGAGGAGCCCATGCTCACGCTCTATTGCTTCGGCCCGGGAGCCAATTCACTCAAGCCGCTCCTGGCGCTCTATGAGAAGGGCATCCCCTTCACCCAGCGGTTCATGAACCCGGCGATCTTCGAGCATCACGAGCCCTGGTTCACCAAGATCAACCCCAACGGCCAGGTTCCGGCGCTGGACCACGACGGCAAGGTCATCACCGAGTCGACGGTGATCTGCGAGTACCTGGAGGACGTGTTTGCCGACACGCCGGCGCTGCGCCCGGCCGATCCGTTCGTGCGCGCGCAGATGCGCATCTGGACCAAATGGGTGGACGAGTACTTCTGCTGGTGCGTCTCCACCATCGGCTGGCAGCGCATGGTCGGGCGCATGGCCGCCCAGTACTCCGAGGAGGACTTCGAGAAGTACGTCGCCCGCATCCCGATCTATGAGCAGCAGGTGAAGTGGCGGCGCGCCCGGCACGGCTTCCCGCAGGATCTCATCGACGAAGAGATGCGCAAGATCGCCTTTTCGGTCCAGAAGCTGGAGAAGCGCCTGGGTGAAAGCCCCTGGCTGGCCGGCCCGGACTACACCCTGGCCGACATCTGCAACTTCGCTATCGCGAACGGCATGCAGCATGGATTCAGCGAACTGGTGAACGAGAAGGACACGCCTCGCATCCTCGACTGGCTCGCCCGGATCAACGACCGTCCGGCCTGCAAGGAGATGTTCGCCAAGAGCAAGCGCGAGGAGCTTCCAGCGCAGAAGCCGGCGACGGCTACGGTCTAACCTGACCTGAGCGGCGGCGTCGGACTGGCTCGTTTGAAGGGGCCGACGTCGCCGGCAGGCCTCAGTCGATCGGCGTCATTCCGGCCCCAGGGCCCGGCCCAGAGCCAGGAACCGTTCACGTAGCGGGCCTTCCGGGATGTTTCGGAACGCCTGGGAAAGCTCGACGCCCTGGGGCGTGGTGAGCAAGGCGATCATCGCGTGCGCGGCCTGCGAGGCCTCAGGTTCGGCGGAAGCGCCCGGTATCCCTTCGAAGAAGAACCCGACCGGAACTCCCAGGAACTGGGCGACGCCGAAGAGCGTGGATGCGCTGACCCTGTTGGTCCCGCGTTCGTATTTCTGAACCTGCTGGAACGTCACCCCCAGGCGCTCGGCCAGATCGTGTTGCGACATCCTCATCAGCTTACGCTGCAATCGCAGCCTGCCCCCGACATGAAGGTCGACGTCTTTTGGCGCGCGGCTGTTGCTCACGGTGTTTCCTGGCTGGACCAGCAGCGACACTGGCGTGAATGATAATGACTCTCAATACCAAATCGGCACGATCGATGCACTGAAGGACCGGGGGCGTGTCGAGGGTTCGATGTCGAGACAGACGATCTGGTCAGTGCAGTATCTGCGGGCGTTCGCCGCCCTGAGCCTCCTTTCCTTCGAAATGGCGCAGAGGGGAGGGGCCCATTTCCCCCTCGGGGCCGCCGGGGCCGATCTGTTCTTCGTGATCTCGGGCGTCGTTGTCTGGACAATCTCCGAGGACGTCTCGCCGGTGACCTTCTGGATCCAGCGGACCTGGCGGATCGTGCCTCTGTATTGGGCCTTCACACTGATCCTGTTCTCCTGGGGCGTCATCGTCGAACACGCCCCCGCGAACGTGGTCCACCTGATGGCGTCGCTGGCCTTCCTTCCCCACCCCGACTGGAGCGGGTCATGGAGTCCGGTCCTGGCCCAGGGATGGTCGATCAACTTCTACATGGCCTTCTATCTGCTGTTCGGCTTCTGCCTGCTGATCCAGAGGCGACTGCAGCTTCCCGTGCTCACGGGCGCGCTCGTCGCCATGGTCGCGCTTGGCGTCCTTCTCCGGCTCGATATCCGCTATCCGATGCTGCTGGAATTCGCCGCCGGCGCCTGGCTGGCCGAGGCGTGGCGGAAGGGGCTGCTGAAGCATGGCGCCGTCTACATCGCCACGGGACTGGCGATGCTGGCATGGAGCTGGGTCGCGCCGTTCAGTGAAGGGCTCAGGCCGATCCTCTGGGGCCTTCCGGCCGCGCTGATCGTGGCTGGCGCCCTGGCGCTCGAGCCGATCCTGCCGAGACTCTCGACGTTGAGGACGCTCGGCGACGCCTCCTACTCGTTCTTCCTCACTCAAGGCATCGTGCTTGGCTTGGCGTGGCCCCACCTTGGCTGGTTTTCCTGGGTCGCCGTCATCGCGGTGGCGGGATTGTGCCATCTGCTGGTCGAACGTCCGCTGCACCGGCTCGTGAGCATCGACGAGCACCCGATGTTCTGGGGCCGTCGCCGCTGGGAGGCCTACGCGGGGCAGTGAGTTTAGACGAGACTCGAATGGTGCTGACTCCGGGCGATTAACCTGACAACTTCCCTGCAAGCCGTGGCGTCAAGGACGGCGCAGGGAGGGCGATGTGGCCAGCAGGCGACAGTTCATCCAGTCGGGTCTCGCTCTCTCGGGAGCGTCAATCCTGCCCGTCGCAGCCAGCGCCGCCGAGCCCCGGTTCCTGCGCCTGGACAGGTTTGTCTATGACAGCCGGTTTCCGGAAGCCGTTGACATGGCGCACGCGGCCGCCCGCCGCGGCGTCCAGCTGGCTGGGATGTCCGGCGACCTGACGCCGCTCTGGTACGACCATCTTCATCTTCAATGGAAGCGCCAGCCGGCGGCCCTGGGAGGCGTCACCACGCGGGAGGCGCTGTTCGTGCTGGAGACGCTCGCGGCCGATCACCGAATGAGGGTGATCTATCGGGGCGAACACGGGACGCAGCGGGACGGCCGGGTGATCCACGCGTTGCGGGGCCCTGCAAGCCTGATCGCCGAGCTTGGGCCCGAGCCGGATGCTGGCGTCCTCGGGCCGCTTCTTGTGCGGGCGATGACCCGCTGTCCAATGGGGGCGCCGTCGGCGGCCCGTGTCCGATGGGCTGTGCGGAGCGGGAGCGCGCCGTCCCGGACAGCGCCGTTGATATCGTGGATCATCGCGCCACGGTCTTCGATCGCTCTCGTCGTCTGACAGCCAATCCGTTCAACAGGGGCAAGGATCATGGCGATACTGCCGCCCGGCGTCAGCGCGGAGGACTTCGCAGCCGCCCTTCGGGAATTCGAGGCCGCCGTCGGGAAGGACTGGGTCTTCACCTCGGACGACGACCTGTTCCCGTATCGGGACCCGTTCTCGATGACCAAGGACCAGCCCAATGAGCTGGTCCCCTCGGCCGCCGTTGGCCCGGACGCGGTGGAGCAGGTCCAGGCCATTGTCCGGACAGCCAACAGGTACCGGATCCCGCTCTACACGGTCTCCACCGGCAAGAACTACGCCTATGGCGGCGCCAGCCCCAATGTCCGCGGCAGCGTCATCGTCGACCTGAAGCGGATGAACCGCGTGCTGGAGGTCGACGCCGAGCGCCATTTCGCCCTGGTTGAGCCGGGCGTCTCCTATTTCGACCTCTACCGCCACATCCAGGACCGCGGGCTGAAGGTCTGGATCGACACCCCCGACCCGGGCTGGGGCAGCCCCATCGGCAATTCGTTGGACCACGGCATCGGCTACACCCTGGGCTTCTACCGCGACCACTTCGGCGCGAGCTGCGGCATGGAGGTGGTGCTGCCCAACGGCGAGCTGATGCGCACGGGCATGGGCGCGCTTCCCACATCCAAGGGCTGGCAGGACTACAAGCACGGCTTCGGCCCTGATCCGGCGGGCCTGTTCGCCCAGGGCAACTTCGGCATCGTCACCAAGATGGGCTTCCGGCTGATGCCGCAGCCTGAACACTGGCGGAACGGGCTGATCACCGTGCCCCGGCGGCGCGACCTGATCCCCATGGTCAAGACCGTCAACTACCTCACCGACCTCTTCATCATCGGCGAGCCCTGGTACGGCAGCCCGCTGCGTTCCCTGATGGGGAACACAGAGTTCCGCGAAGCGGCTTCGCGCCGCGGTGGCGTCAACGACGATGAGCTGGACCGGCTGGCGGCGGCCGCGAACCTGCCGTCCTGGCAGGTGGAGCTGCAGTTCTACGGCTCCGAACGCACCACCCTGGCCAACTGGGAGTACGCCAAGGAGCTGTTCGCCCGCGACGTGCCCGGGTCGCGGGCGGTGGACGGGGAGTCCCTGCCGACGCCGCTGACGCGGGCCCAGATCGAGCAGACCACCGGGCCCTACAAGACCAACATGCGGCGCAACATCACCCAGGGGGTTCCGGGCCTGGGTGTCTGGTATCAGACCGGCCGCACCGAGAACGACCCAAACCGCTGGAGCGAGACCCACATCGGCCTCTTCTCCATCGTGCCGCGGAACGGGCAGGGGGTGCTGGACGCCCAGCGGACGTTCGCGCGGATCGCCGAGGACCTCGGCATGCCGAACCTCGGCAACGCCCTGGCCACCCCGGTCAACTGGTACCAGTTCAGCTTCATCATGGGCAGCGGCTTCACGGCCGGGGGCGACTACAGTCCTGAGGGGAAGAAGGCCCAGGCCCGCCTCTTGCACCGGGTGCTGGAGGAGAACGCCAAGGCCGGCTACGGCGACTATCGCGCGCCGCCGATCCTGCAGGACGCGGTCTCCGACCAGTATTCGTTCAACGATCACGCCCTGCGCCGCTTCAACGAGACCCTGAAGGACGCCATCGATCCCAACGGCATCCTTTCGCCGGGGCGCGGGGGCATATGGCCCAAGGCCTTCAGGCCGATGAGGGGGACCCTGGGGTCATGAATAC
>FTHI01001005.1_pt1 | contig 24604 bp, 28 predicted proteins | sample 1640891 | NCBI WGS metagenome assembly FTHI01 (sample SAMEA3914788, study PRJEB12502) | metagenome | biome: forest; material: soil | place: Canada | collected 2011-07-03 | depth 0.1 m
GGGGGTGCGGGCGTGATCGGAATCCTGATCGGAGGGTTCGGGGCCGACTTCGCCGCCAAGCGGGACCATCGCTGGTATGCCTGGGGCCCTGCGATCGGGGCCATGACCGCTTTTCCGGTCTATCTCTTCGCCTTCACCCGCTCCGATCCCATCAGCACCGCCGCGGGGATCTTCGCGGGCGCGCTGGTGCTGGCGCTCTATTTCGCCCCGACCTTCGCCATCGTGCAGAACCTGGTGGAGCCCCGGATGCGCGCCACCGCCGCGGCGCTGATCCTCTTGATGATCAACATCTTCGGCCAGGGTCTGGGGCCCACCACCATGGGGCTGATGAGCGACCTGATGGCCCGGAGCGCGTTCACGCTCGGCGACTACAAGGCGCTCTGCCCCGCCGCGGCCGGCGCTCCGGCCGACATCGCCGCCGCCTGCGCCTCAGCCTCGGCGACGGGCCTGCAGCACTCGATCCTGGTGATGACCGGCTTCTTCGCGTGGGGCTCGCTGCACTACCTGCTGGCCTCACGGACCCTTCGCCGCGACCTGCGGTTCGCCGCTCCCGCGAAGTGAGGGGCCCTACCCCACGGACCCCCGCTCCGGCCCGGCCAGACCTTCGAACAGAGCCAACAGCGTCTCGCGGTTCGGCGGGCGTGGGGCGAGGGCGAGGTATTGGACGAGGCCAGGGATCAGGCTGTGCAGCAGCACGGCGAAGGCCTCCAGCGGCATGGGCAGCTCTTCCGGCGCGAACAGCTCGAGCAGACGCTGCTGGGTCCGGGTGGGGCCCATGGAGGTGATCTGAACCAGGCGCTGTCGCAGATCCTCGTGTGTGAGCGCATAGAGGCTGAATTCGGCGGTCCCCAATGCGCGCTTGCCGGGATCACCAAGCCCTTCCAGGACGGCTTCGCCCAGGCGGCGCAACCGTTCGCGGACCGAGCCGTCACGGCCCTGGGGCCAATCGAACAGGGACGTCGCCTCGTCGGGCAGTGAGGCCAGGGCGGCGACGATCATCGCGTCCTTGCTTTCGAAATTGTCGTAGATGGCGCCCTTGGTCACGCCGACCCGCTTGGCGACAGCGTCGAGCGAGACGCGGTGCAGCCCCCCCTCACCCATCAGGGCCAACGTCGCCTCCAGAAGCTTTTGACGCGTGAGCGCCCGCCGCTCGCCTGGCCTGGTCGTCGATTTGGATTCAGCTGTTGACATACCGTGAGTACGTACCGTAAGAACGTACCAACAGTATGTCGCCTTGCCCGCCGGATTGCAAGAGGGGAAAGCCATGCAAGTATCGAGGCGTCAGTTGGGGATCATGGCGCTCGCCGCCGGCGCTGGCGCCGGGACTTGGGCGCAAGCGCAACCATCGGAAGGAGCAGCCATGGCCATCGATGAGGGCCTGTTCGTCGACATCAACGGCATGGAGCAGTGGATCACCATCCGCGGCCGTGACCGTCGAAACCCCGTGCTGCTGATGCTGCACGGCGGGCCGGGCTTTCCGATGAGCTTCATGGCGCCGGCCTTCGCCGACTGGGAGAAGGACTTCACCCTCGTCCAGTGGGACCAGCCCGGAGGCGGAGCGACCTATTCCAGGAACGAGGGGCGCGACCAGGGGCCGCTGACCGTCGCACGGTACGTGGCCGACGGGCTGGCCGTCGCGGAGTTCGCCTGCGGCCATCTCAAGACCGGCAAGGTCGTGCTGCTGGGCAACTCCTGGGGGACGATGCTCGGGGTGATGATGATCCAGCGTCGGCCGGACCTGTTCGCCGCCTACGTGGGAACCAGCCAGGCGGTCAGCGGACCCGAAGGCGCCAAGCTCGGCTACCAACTCGCGCTCAAGGCGGCGCACGACCGGAGCGACGCCGCCGCCGTTGCGGCATTGGACCGGATCGGGCCGCCCCCCTACGCGAAGTTCGACGACTTCATGGTCCGCCAGACCTACACCAACCCGCCCGGGCTGCCGCCCGGCCCCGAAGAGGCCGTCGCGCTGGCGGCCCAGGCCAGGATCATGGGCGCGCCACCCCCGCCGGACGCGCACTATGTCGCCCAGGGACTGCCCCCCTACGACTTCATCAAGGTGTTCATGGCGACGCAGCAGGCGACGTTCACCGAGACCTGGGCGTGGGAGGCGCGCGACTACGGCCTCTCCTTCAAGGTCCCGGTGTTCGTCTTCCAGGGCGATCGGGACCTCAACACGCCGATCGCTTTGGCGCGCGCCTGGTTCGACCAGATTCATGCGCCCGAGAAGGCGTTCGAGGTCATCCACGGCTCCGGACACAACTCCCTGGCCTTCGCGGACGCGATCCACGTCCTGCTCAACAAGGACGTCCGGCCACTGGTCGTCCGCGCGGCCTCGCCGCACCTCTGAAGGAGAACGAACATGACGCAAGTTCGAGATCGGGGCGCTCTTGATCCGGGAGCGCCAGAACAGGGCCGCGTAGATCCAGACCTGTTCGCCCTCTACATCGCCGTGCTGAAGATCGTGCTGGCCACCGTCGTCGGCTCAGCCCTCATCGCCGGCGTCGTCAAGGCGGTCCAGTCGGGCAGCGCCGCTGGCGACTCCCTGGCGACCACGCTCGGCATCGCCTGGAACGGCGCGTTCGTCGCCATCGGCGCGGTGACCCTTGGCTTCACCTTCCTGCAGCACGACGCAGCTGCGCGGTCACAGATCCTGCGGGCCTGGGCGCCGTTGCTGAAACTGAGACTGGCCGAGCCCCCGCGCACCGGGTGGCTCCATCATCTGGCCGCTCTCGTGGCGCACGCAATGTTCATCATGTGGTGGACCGGCGCCATCCAGCCCTGGTGGTTCATTCCGCCGTCCGTCTCCCCGGGCCTTCGCCTTGACCTCACACCGGCCTGGGAAAGCCTCTACTGGCCTGTGCTTGCCCTTTCGGTCGCGGTGGTCGTGGTCAACGGACTCAGGCTGGCTTGGCCGACGAGCCCGCGACTGGACCATGGTCTGGGGCTTGGTCTTCAACTGGGCACGATGGCGGTCGCCGCCGTCGCCCTGCGCGCCGGGCTCTGGGTCGACATCTCCGTGTCCGGATTATCCGCAGACACGATCCCTGAGGTCGATCGCGGCATAACGATCGGCCTCCAAGCCGCCTTGCTGGTCGTCGTCTGCGTGTCCGCCGTGCTTGCTGGCTTCCACGTGCGGGGGCTGTTCCGGAACGAGCCGTTGCCTAAGCCTTGACCGGATCGCTGATCACGCCCGGGCGTTGGGGAAAGCCGAGCGCCCGGACGCCCTGAACAGGTCGCCGAAGGGATCGTCCGGCTCGCTCGGGGCGGTCCTTCGCAGACGGTGGTGCGGCGCATGACGCGGCGATGGTCAGCTTCGTCGAACTCGCCGCCTCTCCGGCGCCTTTTATGATCAACATTTTCGGCCAGGGCCCGTACTCAATAGGGTCAGGCTAAGACCCTCCGCACGATCAGTAAGCCAGGCAGCTAACTATCATTGTCAGCCCCTCAGCGCGCGTATATAGTTAGCCGTATGGATAACTTATCTTCGAGTCTCGACCATGTGTTCGGCGCTCTTGCGGACCCGACCCGGAGAGCGGTGCTTGAGCGCCTGGGCGAGGGCGACGCCTCGATCGGGGAACTCGCCCGACCCTTCGACATGGCGCTGCCCAGTCTGATGAAGCACGTCCGGTTGCTGGAGGCCGTCGGCCTGGTTGAATCCCAGAAGCATGGGCGGGTTCGCACCTGCCGGTTGAAGCCGGCCGCCATGACCGATGCTGAACATTGGCTGGCCGAGCATCGTGCGGTCTGGGAGGCGCGCCTGGATCGGCTCGAGGCCTATGTGAAGACAATCGAAAACAAGTCCGGAAGCGAAGATTGAATTGACCGGGTTCCGCGCACGTCGGGCCCCGCTCGCCACATGCCCCCCAGTCAAAGGATCTGATCATGACCTCGTCCACCAACGCCGCGCTTTCGCAATGGGCGCTCGATCGCGAGATCGTCCTCTCGCGGGTCATCAATGCGCGACGCGACGTCGTGTTTTCTGCCTGGACCGACCCGAAACATCTGCCGAACTGGTTCGGACCAGCCGGTTTCAAGATCGAGACCAAGGAGATCGACATATGCGTCGGCGGTCTGTGGCGCTTTGACATGATCGCGCCTGATGGCCAGCGCTACACCAACAGGATGATATTCCGTCGCATCGAACGACCGACTCTGATCGAGTTCGATCACGGAACGGACAGCGATAACGATCCGGGGCAGTTCCGGACAACCCTCACGTTCGACGAGCAGGGCGATGGCAAGACCGTGATCACACTGCGTCAGCTGCATCCGACCAAGGCGCAGCGCGACGCGGGCATCGGCTTTGGCGCCGTCGAATACGGCTACCAGACGCTCGAAAAACTGGCGCGCCATGTCGAGGCGTTGCGGGGATGACCTGTCGGTTGGCGGATTGCGGACCAGACCTCAATCAAACCCCTAAGGCAGGGCGTACGCGATCAGCGCATCGGACTGGCGCTCCTCGGTGATCTTGGCGGAGCCGCCGGCGGCGATGACGACGTACTGCTTGCCGCCGATCTCATAGGTCATTGGCGTGGCGTGGCCGCTGGCGGGCAGCTCGGCGCTCCAGAGTTCGCGGCCGGTGGCAGAGTCCAGGGCATGGAAGCGCCGGTCCATGGTCCCTGCGGCGAACACAAGCCCGCCCGCGGTCACGATCGGCCCGCCGAACAGGGGCGATCCCTTGGCCACGGCGCCCAGGCCGGGCGCCAGGTCGTCGATGCCGCCTATCGGCGTGCTCCAGGCGATCTTGCCGCTGGAGAGGTCGAGAGCGACCACCTCGCCCCATGGCGGGGCGGTGCAGGGGACGCCCGTCGGCCCGCGCAGGGGCTCACGGCTGAGGCCGTAGGGAGCGCCGCGCTGGGGCGCCGTCTCGGCGCGCAGGTCGCCCTTGTCGGAGGTTCCGAACTGCTCGCGGGGGATGAGGCGCACCTTGTAGGGAAGGTTGGAGACCGAGACGATCAGCCGGTTGTGGGCCGCGTCCCAGGCGAAGCCGCTCCAGTTGACGCCGCCGATGATGCCGGGAGCGATCAAGGCGCCCTTCAGGCTCGGCGGAGAGAAGATCGAGACCCCGCTGAGTGCAGCGAGCTGCGCCGCGCAATCCATGCGGTCCGCTTCAGTGAGCCCGAACGCCTGGTCGGGCGCCAGGGTCTGGGGCGCCAGCGGCGGCAGGGTGGCCGGGAAAGGCTGGGTGGGAGAGGCGCGTTCGCCGGGGATATCGCTCACAGGGACCTTGCGCTCTTCGACCGGCAAGGCGGGCATGCCACTTGCGGCATGCAGTACATAGATCATGCCGGTCTTGTTCCCGGCGATGACCACAGGCCGCTGCTTTCCGTTCAACGGGATGGTCGCAGCCAGCGGCGCGGCGGCCGTGTCATAGTCCCAGAGGTCGTGGTGCACGAGCTGGAAGCCCCAGGCGAGCTTGCCGGTCCGCACGTCGATGGCCACCACGGAATTCGCCCACTTGTCGTCGCCTGGGCGAAGGCCTCCATAGTAGTCCGGGCTGGCGCTGCCGGTGGGTGCGTAGACGATGTGACGCTTTGGATCGGCCACAAGGATCGACCAGGCGTTGCCGGCCCCCGTGCGCCAAGCCTCGGGCGCCACGCCGGCGGGGCGCTCCAGCGGCTCCCAGGTCCATAGCCGTCGGCCCGTACGCGCGTCGTAGCCGCGGACGGCCCCATCGGGCCCTTCGGCGCGGGTGTTGTCGTCGATCGCCGAGCCCACGACCACGACGTCGTCCACCACCACGGGCGGCGAGGTCATGTGGTACTCACCGGGCCAGTAGCCCTTAACGTCGCGCAGCGAGACCTGTCCGTCGGTCCCGAAGCCCGGGCAGGGCGCGCCGGTGGCGGCGTCCACCGACACCAGCCGGGCGTCGAGCGTCGCCTCGTAGAGCCGAAGGGCGCAAGCTTTCTTGCCGGCCTTCGGATCGCGCCAGGCGGCGAGCCCACGATTGATCAGGCCATCACCGTACCAATGGGTCCGGTTGAGCTTCGGATCGTAGGCCCAGAGCTGACGCCCGCTCGCCGGATCCAGGGCGATGATCCGGTTGAAGCCGGTGGTGAGATAGAGCCGGCCGTCCAGCATCAGGGGCGTGGTTTCAAAGCCGGTGCGCTGTCCTCCGGAGGCGCCAGCGACATCCCCGGTGTGGAAGGTCCAGGCCGGCGCCAGCCGCGCCACATTCGCGGCGGAGATCTGAGTCAGCGGCGAGAACCGTGCGCCGCCCGGATCGCGGCCATAGGCCGCCCACTCGCCCGGAGCCGCGTACGCAACGCCCGCCAGCGCCGCTGCGCCCGCCGCCAGCGCCACGATCTTCAACAGCGGTCTGGCCGCCAGGTTCGGATCTCTAGTCACTGGCCTCGCCACGACGTCCCCCCTGGATACTGCAGACCCTGATGCTCATCGGCGCCCGCCCGCACCCACGCCCGCCGCGGCCTGAGCCCTCAACAATATAGTTCGTCATCCTCGGGCTTGTCCCGAGGACCCATACACGCCGCCCTCGACGGATAGGGTCAGAGACGTTCGGCCGCCCCGCCTTCCTCGCCGCCGCCCCGTTTCTGGGTCCTCGGGACAAGCCCGAGGATGACGAGGGGGGGAGCGGCTCGGGAAGCCCGAGGACGAGTGGGAGGGACGAGTGGGACGGAGGCGGGGAAACGGCTAAGCCTTGACCGGGTCGCTCATCACCCCACGGGCGTTGGTGAAGGCCGAGGGACCGGACGCCCGGAACAGGTCGCCGAACGGATCGTCCGGCTCAGCTGGCGGCGGTCCTTCGCGGACGGTGGTGCGGCGCATGTCGCGGCGGTGGACGGCTTCGTCGAACTCGCCGCCGCGGTGCATGGAGCAGAGGTTGTCCCAGATGCTCATGTCGCCGACAGCGTAGGTGACGTTGAAGATGTACTGGGGCTGGGTGGCGAACTCGATCAGCTCCTTCAGGAGCGCGCGGCCCTCCTCGCGGGGCATGCCGACGATGTCGCGGGCATGAGCGGCGATGTAGAGCGCCTTGCGGCCCGAACCTTCATGCACATGCACCAGCGGATGGCGGGCCATGGGGCGGGCGTCGATCTCTTCCTCGGTGAACGGATAGCCGGCCATCTTGCGCGACCACCAGATCGAGTGGTCGGCCTCAAGGTGCTCGATCCGGTCCTTCATCGCCTGGGGCAGGTCGTCATAGGCGCTGCGCGTGTCGGCGAACCAGGTCTGGCCGCCCACGGGCGGGGTCTCGTGGCAGAGCAGCAGCGAATAGGCGCTCCTCAAGTCCATGAACGAGGAGTCCGTGTGCCACAGCCGGTCGCCCCGCTTGTGCAGCCGGACCATTTCGTTGTCGACGATCTTGCCCTCGGGATCGAGGTTGGAGGCGTCGAACAGCTCCTCGAACTCCCAGCGCATCTTGCGGTTGCCGCGCGGGACCCGCTCCAGGTAGCCGAAGATCCGGCTGAAGGCGACGTGGCTGGCGTCGTCCAGGCCCGTGTCGCGCCAGATCGTGACCCCCCAGGTATGCTGGGCGTCGATGATCGCGCGCCGGGTCTCCTCGTCGAGGGGCTTGGTGATGTCGACGCCGGACAGTTCAGCCCCGAAACGGGGGGTGATCGGCTTTACGGTCAGGGGCATGGTCTACTCCACAGTCCGAAAATCTATGTGGCTCCCGCCCGGTCCTGGTCAATATGAGCCTGATTGCTCAAGTGTGTCTGAACTGCCGGTGATGAGGCGGACATCGCCAGCCTTCTTGCGATGGCCGCGGCGATCTCGGTGGCCCCGCGGGCGTCGGGGTGGCCGTCGCCGGGCACCCGCCAGCTGGGATCGAGCCTGACCAGGACGTAGGGCAGGCCGCCCTCGTCGAGGATGCGTCGGCGCAGGTCGCGCTCCATCGGCTCCCCGTCGCCGAAGACCGGACAGACGATCATCGGCGCCGCCCCTCTTGCCCTGGCGAGGTCGACACCGGCCTTGAGCACCGCACGGGTCTCAGCCACTCCGCGATCGACAGCCAGCTGGCTGTGATAGGGCAGGGCGTGGATGGCGATAGCCTCCAGCCGGAGCGGCTTGCGGGCCGGACGCCACTCCAGGCCCGGGCCCAGATGGGGCCGGTTCTGGCTAAGATTCTTGGCGAAGAGGCTGGGCGTGAACAGCATGACCACGGCGACCGGCCGGCGGAAGCGCGGAAGTTCCGTCGCCAGGCGCATGTAGACCTGATCGGTGGAATAGCCGGCCACGGCGGCGTTGGCGGCCTGGAGTCCCGTCTGGGCCTGGACCTTTGCGGGAACGCTCTCGTCCCACTGCAGACCATAGCCGACCAGGATGGATTCCCCGGCGAACACTACCGTCGGCTTCTCCGGATCCGGCGAGTCGCCGACGCGTGGGACCCGATAGCCGCGGCTGTCGAAGGCGTAGTCGACGACGCGACCGCCGACCCGGGCGTGGGCCGCGCGCGAGGGAACAAAGGTCCAACCGAGCTTGGGATCGGCCTGCATGCGCGGCTCCGGCGATGCGGGCGCCTCGTTGGCGATGCGCCAGTAGGTGGATCGCAGGACCAGTTCAGTGACGACGAGCGCCATGAGCAGGGCGACCAGCATCGGGGCCGCCGAAACGAATATTTCGCGAAGCGACCGACGGGCCGCGAGCCTTCCGAGGACGGGCCGTAAGGCCAGGACCATGGTGAGCCCGATCAGCGCCAGCATAATTCGCCCCGCCGTCTCCCAGATGCGATAGATCGCCCTCGCCTGATGGAAATCGGGTAGGAAGTGCCGGTCGACCCACCCGTCGTTGATCAAGGCGGCGCCGGCCAGCAACAGCACGCCCACGAGGGCGACGGCGATTTCGACGACTAATTTCGTCTGGGGGCGTGGAGCCGGGAGACCGGTCGATGGTTGTCCATGCGTCGAAGCCAATGTTACGGTCCCTTGGGGGTTCCTGGATGCTGCAGTCAGTTCTCCGACCAATCTATCGGTGGGTTTGGAGCGACGCCACAAGGCGCGGGCGAAAGCTGCTCAGCTTCTCAGCTGTCGAGGCCGATGGCGGCCGCGACATCGCCAGGGCCGCAGAGCTGACGACCGACCCCTTGCTCCGCCGGCTCTACCTGGTGCACGCCGCCGACGAGGAGCGGCACGCCGAGCTGTTTCGAAGCCGCGGCGTCGCCCTGCTGGCCGAGCGCGCCGCCCAGGCGCCGATGGGCGTGCAGAGCGCCTGGCTCGCCCCGGGGGAACGCGGGCTGGACGACGTGCGCGTCGGCGCCGAGCCCGAAGACGCCCTCCTCGCCTTCCTGCACCTGTCGGAAAAGGGGGCGGCCCGTGACTTCGCCGCCTACCGGGACGTGCTGGACAACGACCCTTCCACCAAAGCCGTTTTCGAGAGCATCCTGCACGATGAGCAGTTCCATATGAGGTACACCTACGTTCAGCTGGGCCGGATCGCGCCGCGCCGGCGCGGCTGGCTCCTGTGGAAGGCGAGGCTCAGCCGCCTGTGGAAGGCTTACCTCAGGCTCGCGGCCGCCCTGGCCGGCGCCATCGGCGCAGTGATCCTGACCATCCAGTACTTCATCATCGCCCCGCCCTTCGCCATGCTGGCCAAGCGGAGCTCGGCGCGCGAGCCGGAGGGATGGTCGCCCGTCGCTCCCGAGCGATCCGGTGGACTGAAGCGCCAGTACTGACGTGAATATCCTCGGGATTTCGGCCCACTACCATGACTCTGCGGCGGCCCTGGTGGTCGACGGCGTTCCTATCGCCGCGGTCCAGGAAGAGCGGCTTTCGCGCCGGAAGAACGATCCGGCCTTCCCGCTGGAAGCGATCGAATGGTGCCTCGACACGGCGGGGCTGGAGCCCGAGGCGCTGGACGCCGTGGTGTTCTACGAGCGCCCGATGCTGAAGTTCGACCGCATCCTGACCTGCGCCCTTCGGGCCTTCCCCAAATCGTGGCGTGCGTTCCCCAAGGCGATGAAGAACGCGCTGGGCGAGAAGGTCTGGGTTGGCGGCGTGATCTCGTCCCACCTGGGCATTCCGCGGCGGAAGATCCTGTTCACCGAGCACCACCAGTCGCACGCGGCGGCCGCCTTCCTCACCGCGCCGACGCGCCGTGCGGCGATCCTGACAAGCGATGGCGTGGGGGAATGGGCGACGCTTTCGATCGGCCACGGCGCGCGCACGCCCGGCGGGGCCACCGACATCACCCTGACCCGGGAGATCCGGTTCCCCCACTCGCTGGGGATGCTCTACTCGACCTTCACCGCCTATCTGGGCTTCGCCGTGAACGAGGGCGAGTACAAGGTAATGGGCCTGGCCTCCTACGGGCGGCCGACCATGGTCGACAAGGTGCGCAAGGTCATCCACCGGACGCCGGACGGGGCGTTCGCCCTGAACCTGGAGTACTTCGAGTACCAGACCACCAGCGAGCGCTCCTACTCCTCGCGCTTCATCGAGCTCTTCGGGCCGCCGCGGAACTGGTACGAGCCGATCGACCTGGAGACCGACGAAGGACGCCGGTTCGCCGATTGCGCGGCCAGCGTTCAGCAGGTGCTGGAAGAGGTGCTGGTCGACCTGACCACGGCGCTGCACAAGGAGACCGGGCTTCCAGACCTCTGTCTCGGCGGCGGGGTGGCCCTGAACGGCGTCGCCAACGCCCGAATCCTGGCGGAGTCCGGGTTCGAGCGCGTGTTCGTGCCGCCGGCCCCCGGCGACGCCGGCTGCGCCCTGGGCGCGGCGCTCTACGCCGACCGCATCCACTTCGGCAATCCGGACCGCGACGCGCCCGACCACCCCTACTGGGGTCCCCTGCCCGACTCCGCGGACCTCCTGCAGCTTGCCAAGGAGGACGATCTGCCGTTCGAGGATCTGGACGAGGACGTCCTGATCGAGAGGGTGGCCGACGACCTCGCGGCGGGCCGCATCGTCGGCTGGATCGACGGCGCCCTGGAGCTTGGGCCGCGGGCGCTGGGGCACCGCAGCATCCTGGCTGCGCCCCACACCGCCGCCATGCGCGACCGGCTGAACCGCGACATCAAGCACCGCGAGGAGTTCCGGCCGTTCGCGCCGGTGGCGACCATCGAATCCGCCGACCGCTACTTCGAGCTGCCGCCCGGCGCCGCGCGGATGGCGCGCTTCATGTCCGGCGTCTTCCCGGTGCGGCCGGAATGGCGCGAACGGCTGGCCGCCATCACCCACGTCGACGGCACCGCGCGGCTGCAGACGCTGGAGCAGGACATGGCCCCGCGGCTCTATCGGCTGCTGGGCGCCTATGAGCGGCGCAGCGGCATTCCCGTGCTGCTGAACACCTCGCTGAACCTGGCGGGAGAGCCGATCGTCAACACTGCGGCAGAGGGCTACTCGACGTTCCGCCGCTGCGGCATGGACGTGCTCGTTGTCGGCCGGGTGCGGGTGACCAAGCGCGAGATGGCGGACTCCATGGAGCAGACCGGATGATCAAGAAGCGCGGCCGGATCCATCGGCAGCTCATCGTCATGAGCAGCGCGGCCGGCTCGATCACGGAGCTGGCGCGCGGCCTCTGGCGGAGCGACTCGGGCAAGCGCTGGCTGGCGCCGCTCGCGGTGTTCCTGTGCGTCACCGGCGTCCTGCTGGTCCTCGCGGCAAGCGTCGAGGCCCTGGCGCCGTTCATCTACGCCATCTTCTGAAACCGGTGGACGCCCTTCGTGAGCTGCTCGCCTGCCCAAAGTGCGCCGGCGCGCTGACGGCGGCCTGGCTTTGCGAGGGATGCGGCGAGCGGTACGACGCGCCGCAGGGCATCCCCGACCTCCGGGTTCCCGCCGATCGGCGCACCGACGCGGTGCGGACCTTCTACGACCATGCGCCGTTTCCGGGCTATCCGCCGCGCGACAGCCTGGAGTGGCTTCGCGCCCGGGCCGAGCGGAGCGACTTTGCGCGGCTTCTCGACAGCGCCATCCCCGACGACGCCCGCATCGTGGAGGTGGGGTGCGGCACGGGCCAGACCAGCCTCTACCTGGCGCGGGGCCAGCGGCTGATCGTGGGCGCGGACCTGACGCGGGCGTCGCTGGAGCTTGGCGCCGCGGCGGCGGTCCGGTTCGGGACCACGCGGGTGCAGTTCGTCGAGACCGATCTCCGGCGACCGGGCCTGCGCCAGGGCGCCTTCGACGTGGTCTACACCTCAGGCGTGCTGCACCACACGCCCGATCCCCGCGCGGCGTTCGCCAGCGTGGTGCAGCTGGCGCGCCCGGGCGGTATCATCGTGGTCGGCCTCTACAACGCAATCGCCCGGCTCCCCCTGAGGCTCCGCCGCCTGGTCGCGCGGCTCACCAACTACCGCCTGATCCCCTGGGACCCGGTGCTGCGGGACCGGCGCAACGAGCCCGCCCGGCGGGAGGCCTGGCTGAGGGACCAGTACCGCCACCCCGAAGAGCACCGCCACACCCTGGGCGAGGTGCAGCGGTGGTTCGCCGAGACCGGGGTGGAATACATCCGCGCCTATCCCAGCGCCCTGATCGGCGACGACGACCCCGACGACCTGTTCACCGCCTGCGAGGACGACTGGTGGCTGGAGCGCTGGCTGACTCAGCTGAGCTGGATCGGCTCGCTGGGCGGCGAGGGCGGCCTATTCGTCACCATCGGTCGCCGCGCCCAGGAGCCTTTGGACGACTGAAGGCCTCAGACGACGGCGGCCTGGGCCATGTCGGACAGGCGGTGGAAGCGCTCGATGTTGGCGCTCTCCTCCATCACCCCGTGGGTCAGGCAGGCGAAGGTGAGGTCCCGCTCGGGATCGATCCAGAAGATGCTGCTGCCCGCGCCGTGATTGCCGAAGGTCCGTGGCGTGGCGAGGTTCCCCAGCTGGTGATGGCAGATCGCCTCGCCCCTCAGCACGAAGCCGAGGCCGATATAGGCCGGCGCGGGCGTCCAGCCGCGCTGGATGGCCAGGACCTTGTAGAGTTCGTTGGGCCGCTCGCCGGTGCGGTTGCGGGTGACTAGGTCGATGATCGCGGGGCCGAGGACCCTGGCGCCGTCCAGCTCGCCGCCCCGCCGCAGCATTTCGGCGAAACGGTGGAGGTCGCCCGTGGTGGTGACGCAACCCACCCAGGGCATCTCGGCCTCTTCCTCCTCGAAGGCGCCGTTAGGCCCGAGATCGCTGTGGCCGGGATGGGTGGCGGGGAAGTCGAACAGGAACTCCGGGACAAGGTGGCGGGGGCGGAGGTCCTTCCTTACGCCGATGGAGGAGTCCTTCATCCCCAGGGGGTCGAAGAGCTCGTCCTGGACCAGGCGCCGGTAGGAGCGGCCCATGGGGTCGGCGAGGCGCACGGCCTCGCCCATCAGGGCGTGGGCGGCCATGGGCGAATAGGTCACCTTCTCGCCGGGCGGAACCTCGCAATGGACGAACTGGCAGATGGCGTCGACGATCTCGTCCAGCCGGTCGATGTACATGCCGGGCCGGGGCGAGAATACGCTGGGCAGGCCCGAGGTGTGGGTCAACAGGTGCTCGAAGGTGATCGACGAACGCAGGCCGCCTGAGAACTCCGGGATGATCTCGCGAACCGGCGTGGTGAAGCCGAACTGGCCGAGCTCGACGGCCCGGTAGACCAGCACATTGGTGATCGCCTTGGTGGTGGAGAAGATGCTGAAGACGGCGTCCCTGGTGATCGGGGTGCGGGTCTTGCGGTCGGCCCAGCCGACGGCCTCGTGCAGCCCGACGACCCCGCCCCGGGCCACCTTGACGACGGCCCCGTGATAGAGCCCCCGCTCGACGTCGCCTTCGATGGCGGCCTTCAGCCGCGCCAGCCGCTCTTCCGACAGTCCGCTCATTGAGGACGCGAAGTCTCGAGCACGACCATCCGGTGCATGACCCGCAGCTGGCCGTGATAATCGTTGAGCGCCGTGTGCAGAGAGGTGCGGTTGTCCCAGATGCCGAAGGTGTCGGGCGACCAGCGATAGCGGATCTGGAACTCCGGCTTGGTCATATAGGCGGTCAGGTAGTCGAGGATCGGCCGGCTCTCCTCCTCGGTCATGTCTTCGAACTGCGGGCAGAAGCTGGGGTTGATGTAGAGGATCTTGCGACCCGTCTCAGGATGGGTGCGGATCACCGGGTGCAGGCACTCGCCCTGAACTCGCTCGCCGTTCTTGTTGGCCATCACATCGACGTCGGTGACATAGCGCGGGTGGACCCGATGGACGGCGCGCATGCCCGACAGCATCCGCTTCATGCCATCCGACAGATAGTCATAGGCCATGGCGGTGTTGATGAAGACGGTGTCGCCGCCGAAGTCCGGCGTGGTGCGGGCGTAGAGCGAATTGGCGGACGACGGGCGCTCCAGAAAGGTGAAGTCCGCGTGCCAGCCGTTGCCGAAATTCACCGTCTGCTCGGGCGTCTTGCGCAGTTCGTGCACAAAGGCGGACCCCTCGACGGCGTGCAGGTAGGGGTGGACCAGGGGGTCGCCGAACCGGCGGACGAAGCGTTCGATCTGGGGGGCCGTCAACTTCTGGCCGGGGAAGAAGATGGCGATGTGCTGCAGGAAGGCGTCGTGCACCGCCTCGGCCATGTGGTTGTCCAGCTCGTTCGACAGATCCACGCCGTAGATCTCGGCGCCGCCGGCCCCTGACAGCGGCCTCACATCCAGTCCGTTGGCGCCCATCGCATCCTCCGCAGCATTCAATTGGTTGCATAGGCAACCGATTGCTGGAATATCGGTCCGGCGTTCAGAGGTCAACACCGCAGTCAGGGAGGCGCACGATGTCGTTCGATCTTGGGGGCCAGGCCATCCTGGTGTCGGGCGGCGGCCGGGGGATCGGCCGGGGGACCGCCGAGCTGCTGGCCGCCTCCGGGGCGATCGTCGGGGTCGCCGATATCGATGCAGCGACCAGCCGTGAGACGGCCGAAGCGATCCGGGCGGCCGGCGGCAAGGCCCACGACTTCGCCGGCGACATGTCGACCCGCGTCGGATTCCAGGGCGTCGCCGATGCCTTCGCCGGCGTCGCGGGGCACATCGACGGCGTGGTCAACGCCGCCATGTGGATCCACTACAGCCCCATCGGCGAGGTCACCGAGGAGATCTTCGACCGCATGCTGGGCGTGGGCCTGAAGGCGCCGGTGTGGGGGACCCAGGCGGTGCTGCGCCACAAGCGGGCGGACCGCGGCGCCGGGGTGATCAACTTCTCCTCGCCTGCCGCGGACCAGGGCTATCCCAACACCGCCATCTACGCCTCGATCAAGGGCGCCATCAGCACGATCACCCGCTCGCTGGCGGTGGAGCTGGGCTCCCAGGGGATCCGGGTGAACGCCATCACCCCCGGGCCCGTGCCGACGCCGGGCGCCCGCGCCGTGGTCGACGACGCCGGCTATGAGCTGCGCCGCAAGAAGACCCCGCTCGGCCGGCTGGGCCGCGAGGAGGACATCGCCAACGCCATCGCGTTCCTGTTCTCCCGCGAGGCCGACTTCATCACCGGGGCCATCTTGCACGTGGACGGCGGCTGCTCGCTGACCGCGTCCTAGGGCGATGGCCGCCAAGCCCCTCCGTCTCGATCCGCATCGCCATGCCGCCTTCCAGATCGTGACCCTGGCCAATCGGATCTCAACCAGCGCCTCACAGGCCTATCTGCGCCATTTCGGCATCGGGGTGATGGAGTGGCGGGCGCTGGCCCACGTGGCGCGCAAGCCGGGCATCGCGGCCAACGAGATCGCCCAGCTCTCGGGCCTGGACAAATCGTCGGTCAGCCGCGCCGTTGCGGCCCTGATCCGCAAGGGAGACGTCTCGGCGGCCGAAGACCCGGCCGACAACCGGCGCAGCCTGCTGACCCTCACGCCCGCCGGCGAGACCCTGCACGACCGCGTCATCGTCGCCTCGCTGGAGCGCGAACGGCTGCTGCTCCAGGGCCTGTCCGCCGACGAGCGCCGCAACCTCTTCGCCCTGATGGCCCGTCTGGCGGCGAACATGGATCTTGTGGATGACCACACGGCAGAACGTTTGCGCGTCCGACACCTTGGCGGCGTTGCTCAGAAGGATTACATATGACCAACTAGTTGGTCAGGAGCTGGCAGTGGACAATATCACCCTCGCCGAAGCGAAGGCCCGTCTGAGCGAGCTCGTGCAACGCGCCGCGTCGGGAGACACGGTCTGCATTACACGGCGCGGCAAGCCGGTCGCCCAGCTCTCGCGAGTGACGGGGCCTCGCCAAAAGGTGGACCTCGCTGCGCTGCGGGCCCTGACAGCGGACATGCCTGTCCAGGAGGAGTCCGCGAGCGAGACCGTTCGGCGGATGCGCGACGGCGACCGGTATTGACCAGTTATCTCGACACCTCATTGCTCGTCGCGGCCCTGACCAACGAGGCCAGAACTGAGCACGTTCAACTCTGGATGGATCAAGCGGACGCCCAGTCGCTCTCGATAAGCGACTGGGTGAGGACGGAGTTTTCGTCGGCCCTGTCGATCAAGCTGCGAACCGGCCAAATCGAGCCCGTCCATCGCGCCTCGGCCCTCGCGATGTTCAATCGCATGGTGGTTCAGAGCTTCACCACGATTACCGTAACTGGCGCTCACTTCCGATTGGCGGCAAGCTTCGCCGATCGTCATGACCTGGGCCTGAGGGCGGGCGATGCGTTGCATCTGGCCGTCGCCGCCGAACAGGGAGCCACCCTCTGCACACTCGACGTGCGGTTGGCCGAGGCCGGTCCTGCCCTGGGGATCCCAACCCTGCTGCTCTGACGTCGCTCAACAATCATTGCGACGCCGCTCCGCACAGAGTGGCCTGAATTCTGCACTGGAGGCGCGGACGGTAACCTCTTATCAACCATCCGCGCCGCCCGCGGGACTCCGGGGCGGGGCGACATGTCCCAGGACGGCCCATGACCCCGGCGATCTTGCTAGCCCTGACGATCTCTTCCCTGGCTCCTCGCACCGAGCCGGTGGTGATCTCGCCGCCGCCCGCCCCGCAGGCGACCATGATCGTGCTCTGCGCTCAGGCCGACATCCATGGCAAGGTGGTCGCCGCCAAGCTGATGCATTCTTCAGGGTCAGCGGACCTGGACAAGTCGGCCGAGAACGTCGTGCTCGGCCAGCCCATCCTGGACGAGGCGACCGCCGCCCAGCATCCCGGTCTCTGGCTGCCCATGGCCATCGCCACCGGTGAAAACCCCGCTCCGGTGGACGTGCCAAGCTGCGGCTCGCTGTCGAAGTAGCGCGCCTCAGGCGGCCCGACGCAGGGCCGGCTTCGCCGCGATGGTGACCGGCTCGGCCGGCGCCGGCGGCCTCGGCCTCAGCCTGATCCCCTTGAACCAGATCTTCAGCGCCTCCCAGTGGATGGCGCCCAGCACCTTCAGCGCCAGCAGCGGGCTGGAGAGGAACGCCTGAAGGATCGCCCGGTCCGACAACGCCTTCCGTTCGCCCTTGAAGGTCGCGAGCAGCAGGGGACCGTCAGCGTCCGACGTCCTGACGCCGACGAACACGTCATCGGCCGGCGGGCGGATGTCGAAGGCGTAGGCCAGGTCCATGTCCATGAAGGGCGAGACGTAGAACCGCTTTTCGCAGGCCTGCCGCACGGTCGGGCCATCGCCGCCCTCCACCGGCAGGAGGTAGCTGTGCCGCTGGCCGAAGGTGTTGTTCACCTCATGTAGGATGGCCGCGAGCCTCCCGTCCGGGTGGAAGCAGAAGTAGAGGCTGATCGGGTTGAACACCTGACCCAACACCCTGGGCATGCACAGCAGGCGGACCGGTCCGCCCTGCAGGTCGATCCCCGCGGCGGCGAGTTGGCGCTCGACGTAGGGGCGCAGGGACTTGGGCGCGCCGTCACCGTGGTCGCCCTCGTGGAAGCTCAGGAGGCTCGGGCGGTTATGACCGAATAGCTTCAGCTTTTGATCGAGATCGGGCAGCTCGTCCAGGTCCAGCAGCATCTGGAAGATCCGGTAGCCGAGCCGGTGGCGGCGCGGCCGCAGGCGCTGGTGCATCACGCGCCCGGGATAGAGCCCCGAGGCCCAGTCCTGGAAGGCTCCGGCCGTCACGCAGCCGCTCCCAGAGGGGCCCGGACAACAGGCGTCGGCGTCATGTGGATGCGCCCGGATTCGTCAGGGACGCGCCAGGGCCGTCGCACCCCGCCCAGGGTCTCCGCCACAGCCAGGCCCGCCTGGAGCCCGTCCTCGTGGAAGCCGGCGCCGAAGTAGGCGCCGCAGTACCAGGTGTTCAGCCGGCCCTGCAGCGACCAGAGCCGTCTCTGGGCGTGGATCGCCGCGGCGTCGAACAGCGGATGCTCATAGATCTCGCTGCGGATCAGGCTGCCGGCGGCCGGCAGCCGGATGGGGTTCAGGGTCATGAACAGCTGGCGTTCCGGGGGCAGAGGCTGGAGACGGTTCATCCAGTAGGTGACACAGAGTTCGCGCTGGTCATCCTCCGCCCGGGTCCGCCGGCCCATGTAGTTCCAGCTGGACCAGGTGCTGCGCCGCCGCGGCATCAGCGCGACATCGCTGTGCAGGACGGCGTGGTTGCGGGTGTAGCGGAAGGCGCCGAGCACTTCGCGCTCCTCGGAACTCGGATCGGAAAGCATGGCCAGGGCCTGGTCCGCGTGCGCGCCGATCACCACGTGGTCGAAGCGGCGCACCCCGCCCTGTGCGTCGCGCACCAAAACGCCCGCGCCCGAGCGCCGGACCTCGCGGGCGGCGCAGCCCAGGCGGACCCGGTCGGCGTAGCGGGCGGTGAGCCGGGCGACGTACTCGCGGCTGCCCCCCTCGACCGTACGCCAGTTGGGCCGGCCGAACACCTTGAGAAGGCCGTGGTTCTCGCAGAAGCGGATGAAGGCGTCGGCCGGATAGTCGCGGATCGAGCCCACGGGCGCGGACCAGATCGCCGCCGCCTGGGGCAGCAGGTGGTCGTCCTGGAAGGCGCAGCCATAGCCCTGGGCGCCCAGGTACTCGCCGAGCGTGGTCAGCCGGCCGTCGAGCGCACAGGCATGCGTGGGCGCGTGCTTATAGAACCGCAGGATATCCCGCAGCATCGACCAGAACCGGGCCGAGACCAAGTTGCTGGGCTGGGCGAACAGGGTGGCCAGGTTGTTGGGGGCGTACTCCAGCCGGCCATCGTCCAGGGAGACCGAGAAGGTCATCTCCGACGCCTTGGTGGGCACGCCCAAGTGATCAAACAGGGCCACGAGGTTGGGATAGTTGGTGTCGTTGTAGACGATGAAGCCCATGTCCACCGGCGTGGAACCGCCGCCCGGACAGGGCGCGTCCACGGTGTGGCTGTGGCCGCCGCAGCGGTCCTGGTCCTCATAGACGGTGACGTTGTGGCGCTGGCTCAGCAGCCAGGCGGCGGACATGCCGGAAATGCCCGCGCCGATGACGGCGATCTCCATGGGTTGGTCGCACTCGAGCCGCATCGCCGTCATTCACCCCTTCAACATCCGTAAGGGCGAGCTTGGCTACGGGCCCCGCCCTGCCCTAAGCTTCTACGGCGTGGCTGGCCGGGCGGATCACCGCGGCGTCCGTGTTCTGAACGAGTGATCCAAGCCGACGCGGTCGGCGTAGAAGGGGCATGAACGCCATTGCGCATGTCTGGACTGAGGCCGGGACGTCCCGGACCAGGAACGCCATCGGCGGCTGGGCGCGCAGGGCGCGGGAGGCTGCGGTGACCACGGTCCGGCAATCCGCACCGCCTGAGGCTTTCGAGCCCGCAAGCCTAATCCTGGCGATCGCCGCGGAGGCCGACCGCGAGGCCTTCGCCGGCCTGTTCAACCACTTCGCGCCCCGGGTGAAGAGCTATCTGACCCGCCTGGGCGCCTCGGCCGCGGCAGCGGAAGAGCTGGCCCAGGAGACCATGCTTTCGGTCTGGCGCAAGGCCGCGCAGTTCGACCCCGCCCGCGCCGGCGCCTCCACCTGGATCTTCACCATCGCCCGCAATCTCAGGATCGACGCCCTGCGCAAGGAGCGTCCACAGCCGCTCGAGGAAGATCCCACCGATGTCGCGCCGGAACCTGCCGCAGACGCGGTGGTGTTCGCGGCCGAGCGGGACGTGCGCGTGCGGGCCGCGCTGAAGGTGTTGTCGCCGGAACAGGCCGAGGTGATCGAACTGTCGTTCTTCACCGAGGCGGCGCACAGCGAGATCGCCGAACGTCTGGGCCTGCCGCTGGGCACAGTGAAATCACGGCTTCGGCTGGCCATGACCCGGCTGCGCAGCCTGCTGGAGGACCTGCGATGAACCTCCATCACCATCCCACAGACGACGTCCTGATCGGTTTCGCCGCCGGAACCCTGCGGCGCGGCCCCGCCCTGCTGGTCGACACCCACCTTCGCGCCTGCCCAGCCTGTCGCGCCGACGTCGGCCGGATGGAAGCGGTGGGCGGCGCTTTGCTGGACGACCTGCCGCCGATCGGGATGGCGTCTGACGCCCTGGCCCGGGCGTTGGCCAGCATCGAACGCCCGCAGCCGCCAGAGCCGTCGTTGCGACGTCGGCGACCTGACGGGATCGACCTGACCGAGGTGCTCGGCGACCTCAAGCTGGGCCCCAAGCGACGGCTTGGGCCCGGCCTGTGGATGCGCGAGATCCTGCGCGAGGGTCCCGGCGTCACCTACCTGCTGCGCAGCGGACCGGGCCGGCGGCTACCTACTCACGGCCACACCGGCATGGAGTACGTCTGCGTGCTCACGGGCGCCTTCTCGGACGAGACGGGCCGCTATGCTCCAGGCGACTTCGCCCAATCTGACGACAGCCTCGTCCACGCCCCGATCACCGACCTGGACGGCGAGTGCATCTGCCTGATCGCGGCCGCCGGACCCATGCAGATGCACAGCCTGGCGGGCAAGCTGCTGCAGCCCTTCGTCGGGCTCTGACGTCGTGCGCCGGCCGTCCCGAACGCCGGGGACGGCGGCATGATCACCGTAGTGCTCGCGGCCGCGATCGCCTTGACCGTGGTGATGGTGCTCGGCTGGGCGTTCCAGCGCGGCATGCACAACGGCGGATGGACCGACGTGTTCTGGACCTTCGGCACGGGCGCGGCGGGCGCCGCCTGCGCGCTCTGGCCGCTGGAGCCGGGACCGCCGGCGCCGCGCCAGATCCTGGTCGCGGCCCTGGTCCTGGTCTGGGCCCTGAGGCTCGGCGTGCACATCGCCTTCCGCGTCGCCCACTCGCACGAAGACGCCCGCTATTCGGCCCTTCGCCTGCAGTGGGGCGCGGCCTTCCAGCGCAACATGGCCCTGTTCCTGCCCGCCCAGGCGATCGTCTCCATCCCCCTGCTCGCCTCCGTCATCATCGCCGCCCACAACCCTGCGCCCTGGATCGGCGGCGCGGACCTGATCGGCGTCCTGATCATGGTCATCGCCGTGATGGGCGAGGGCGAGGCCGACCGGCAGCTGGACCGCTTCAAGGCCGCCCCCTCCAGCCGCGGACGGGTCTGCGACGTGGGCCTGTGGCGCTGGTCGCGACATCCCAACTACTTCTTCGAGTGGCTGGGCTGGCTGGCCTATCCGGTCATCGCCTTCGATCCATCCGGCGGCGAGGCCTGGCGCTGGCTGGTCCTGGCCGGACCGGCGGCCATGTTCGTGATCCTCAACTTCGGCACCGGCATCCCGCCACTGGAGGCGCACATGCTGCGCACCCGCGGCGATCAGTTCCGCGAGTACCAGCGGCGCACCAGCGCCTTCTTCCCCCTCCCACCCAAGCCCTGACGAGCCCGCCATGAGCCTCCTCGCCGCTACGCTCCAACGCCTGGAATCCGCCCCGCTTCCGGATTCCCTCACCCGTATCGGCGTCTCCCATCTAGTCGACCGCACGCGGCGCAGCCTCGACCGAACCCCGGCCGGCGCCGAGGCGGACTTCGCCCGCGGCATGGGCGAGCGGCCCATCGCCGAGTTCACCCAGGCCGCCAATGACCAGCACTACGAGCTGCCTGCGGCGTTCTTCGGCCTGGTGCTGGGACCGCACCGCAAATACTCCTGCGGCTATTACGAGCGCGCCGGATCGACCCTGGTGCAGGCGGAGGTCGCCGCCCTCGAACGCACCGCCGACATGGCCGAGATCGCCGACTGTCAGGAGATCCTTGAACTCGGTTGCGGCTGGGGCTCGCTGAGCCTGTGGATGGCCGAGAACTATCCACTGGCCTCGATCACCACGGTCTCAAACTCCCGCTCGCAGCGGCAGTACATCGAGCTGGCCGCCCGGGCCCGGGGCCTGGTGAACCTGAAGGTGATCACCGCCGACATCAATGACTTCGACATCGACCAGCGGTTCGATCGCGTGATCTCAGTGGAGATGTTCGAGCACATGGCTAACTGGTCGGCGCTGCTGGGCCGCGTGCGCGGCTGGCTGAAGCCCGACGGAAAGCTGTTCGTCCACGTCTTCACCCACGCCACCACGCCCTACCGCTTCGAGGTGAAGGACCGGTCCGACTGGATCGCCCAGCACTTCTTCACCGGCGGGGTGATGCCCAGCCACGGCCTGATCGGCCAGTTCCCGGAGCTGTTCGAGATCGAGGCCGAGCGGCGCTGGAGCGGCGATCATTATGAGCGGACGGCGCTCCACTGGCTGGCCAACTACGACCGCAACATCGGCCGGATCGATCCTATCCTGCGCGAGGTCTACGGCGCGGAGGCCCCGCTGTGGCGGCGGCGCTGGCGGCTGTTCTTCCTGGCGACGGCGGGCCTGTTCGGCTGCCGGGGCGGCCGGGTCTGGGGGGTGAGCCACTACCGCCTGCGGCCCACGAGCGCCGCGGGTCTGATGGCCGCGGAATAGGGCGACCCCCATGCTCAAGTGGATCGCCGCCTATCTCGCAGCCGGCGTGGTCTTCATCGCCGCGGACCTGACCTGGATCACCCTGACCGGACCGGTGCTCTACCAGCCGGTGATCGGCCAGCTCACGTCGGGAACGGTGGACCTGAAGGCGGGCGTCGCCTTCTATCTGATCTATCTGGTTGGCGTCATGGCGTTCGGCGTTTCGGCGGGCCTGCGCGCCCGCGTCTGGACCCGCGCCCTGGGATCGGGCGCCCTCTTCGGCCTGGTCGCCTACGCCACCTACGACCTGACCAACCAGGCCACGCTGAAGGTCTGGTCGACCCAGCTGACCCTGATGGACATGGCTTGGGGCGCCGTCGCCACCGGCTTGGCGTCGAGCGTCGGCTACGCGGTGGCGTCGCATCTGTCGAAGGCAGTGGCGGGATCCGCGCAACCGTCTTAGACGCCATCCCATGGCGCCTGGACCGCAGACCTTCTCGCTTCGACCTGCCTCGCCCTCGGATGGCTCCGCGTTCGCCGCCATCTATGGTCCGATCGTACGGGACACCGCCATTTCCTTCGAGACCGAGCCGCCGTCGGCGGAGGTCATGGCCGAGCGCGTGGCAAGGCTCCTGCCCACCCATCCCTGGATCGTGGCGGAGTGGGATGGGCGGATCCTCGGCTACGCCTATGCCGGGCCGCACCGCGAGCGGCCGGCCTATCGCTGGTCGGTCGACGTCACCCCTTATGTCCACGAAGACGCGCGGGGACAGGGGGTCGGAAGGGCGCTTTACGGAGCCCTGATCGCGATCCTGGGGCTACAGGGCTTCCGTTCCGCCTTCGCCGGCATCGCCCTGCCCAACCCGCAGAGTATCGGCCTCCACCAGGCGATGGGGTTCGAGCCCGTCGGGACCTACCGTGACGTGGGCTTCAAGTTTGGCCGCTGGCGGGACGTGAGCTGGTGGCGGCTCGGGCTGTCGCAGGCAGAGGGGCTGCCCGCCGAGCCGGTTCCGTTCGACGAGTTGCGCCGGTCCGGCGCGCTCAGCGCGATCCTGGGCTGACACCCTCGGGAGACCGATCCCGGAACATCCATCCGAACATCAGAGCCCCGGCCGCGGCGCCGATCAGCTGGGCGGCGATGAACCCCGGCGCCGAGTGAGGGGCGATCCCGGCGAAGGTGTTGCTGAGCGAGCGCGCCAGGGTCACCGCGGGGTTGGCGAACGAGGTCGAGGCGGTGAACCAGTAAGCGGCGGTGATGTAGAGGCCGACGATCATGGGCGTGCCTTCCGGTCGGGAGCGGACGGAGCCGAGGATCGCCCCGATCAGGCCGAAAGTGGCGACGGCTTCGGCGAAGGCCAGCGCCGGCCCGTCTCGGAGCTTAGTGGAGACCTCAAGGATGGTCTCGCCGAACATGGCGTGCGCGACGAAGACGCCGAAGATTGCGCCGCCGATCTGGACCGCCACATAGGCCGCCGCGGCTGGCCAGGCGATCTCCCGTCGGGCGGCGAACACCAGGGTCACCGCCGGATTGAAATGCGCCCCGGAGACCGGACCGAAGATGGTGATCAGCACCACCAGCCCCGCGCCGGTGGCGAGGGTGTTGCCGAGGAGCGCGATGGCGACATTGCCGCCCGCCAGTCGCTCGCCCATCACGCCGGAGCCGATGACTACGGCCAGGAGCATGGCGGTCCCCAGCGCCTCGGCGGCGAGGCGGCGGCCGAGATCGGGCGTCATGCCGGCTGGACGGCGTCGTTCGTCCGGCCGATCTCGTCGAGCCGGCGCTGAAGCGAGAGGGCGTCGAGACTGGCGATGGGCAGGCTCGCGAAGGTCGAAATCCGGTTGTTGAGCTGGCGATAGGCCTCGGCGAAGGCGACAGCGATCTCGGCGTCCGACCCGGAGGCGGCCGCGGGGTCGGCCAGTCCCCAGTGAGCGGTCATCGGCTGCCCTGGCCAGATCGGGCAGACCTCGGCGGCGGCGTTATCA
>FTHI01000654.1_pt1 | contig 24543 bp, 23 predicted proteins | sample 1640891 | NCBI WGS metagenome assembly FTHI01 (sample SAMEA3914788, study PRJEB12502) | metagenome | biome: forest; material: soil | place: Canada | collected 2011-07-03 | depth 0.1 m
GGGCGTCCAGGACGGCGGCGGCCAGATCGGCCCCGTCCGCAACCCCTCCCGCGCGGCGGCTCGGACGGCCGCCCCCGCTGGCGGCGAGATTCACCGTCATGTTTGGCTCGAGCCGCGACAGGGTCCAGTCGCGTTCGAAGCGCTCCGCGGCCGCGATCTGGGGTTCGGCCAGGTCCTTGAACCGCCAGAGCCTCGCACGGATGTCGACGCTCCGGTCCCGTCGGACGTAGCCCATGACCACCTTGCGCGGGAAGTCGCCGGGACCATCGCCCGTCCAGTCACGCGGCGCCTCCGCCAGTCCCGGCGCGGCCTCGACAACCGCTTCCATGTGGATGTCGCCCTTGGCCACGCGTTCGGGTGTCGGAGCGAACTGAGGGACGTCCGCGAGTAGCCGGACGGCGCCGGGCCGGGCTGGTTTGTGGCGCTTGGAACGGCTCATGGATGCAGGTCCTGGGAGAAACCAAAGGAAAGGCGAAGGAGGAAGGCGTCAGACCACGCGCTTCAGCAGCTCCTCCACATCGAGCTCCCTGGACGGGAGAATCATCAATTCCCGATGGGCGGGGCAATAGGCCCAGGCTTCACGCCGGTGCCCCACAAGTGCGCAGCAGGCCAGGACATCCACGCCTTCACCAGCGACGGGCCAGGCGCACTCGCCTGGCCGCCTGGACATCCAGGGGCGGGCATCGGCGCCGGTCGCCACCTCGCGCAGCACCCGCGGGCGACGCCCGCGGGTGGCCCTTCCCGGCCTCGACCCAGACGGTCTCCCCGTCTCGCCGCGTTGAGGCCTCTGCGGATTGTCCCTGATCGCGCCCAGCAAGCCCAGGCGACTGAGCTTTCCGAGCACGGCGCCGCGGGAAACGCCGAGCTGCTCGCCGATCCGGGCTGCGCTCAGGCCTTGGATCCAGAGCTCGCCGAGCCGGCGGATCTGGTCGTCAGTCCAGGTGGAGGGAGGGCTCATGACCGAAATGGTATATTTTATATCCTTGCGGAGTCAAGCCTCTTGGTACATAACCTGTCCGACATGACCGGACGGCACGACAGACTGAAGCGGGCGCGCGTTGAGGCGGGTTATGAGCGCCAGCGCGACGTCCTGGCCGGGTTCCCGCACTGGAAGGCCAACACCTACAAGAGCAATGAGAACGGCAACGCCCCCTTCTCGTTCGATGCGGCGAAGGCCTATGCCAAGGCCTTCAAGGTCCGGGCGGAATGGCTCTATGCCGGCACGGGGGCCATGCGCGAGCGGGGCGCCGCGGGCGTTCCGATCCTCGGCAAGGTGGCGGCCGGGGCCGAGGGCTATTTCGACGACGACTTCGAACTCGGCGCGGCGCGCGACCACCTCGCCCCCCTGCCGGCGGCGAACCGGATCTGCCTGATCGTGGAGGGGGACTCCATGATCCCGCGCTTCCGTCCCGGCGAGAAGGTCGTATTCGGCGAGAAGCACGACGACCCCACCGCCTTGATCGGGCGCGAGGTGATGGCCCGCCTCAAGGACGGCCGCAAGCTGCTCAAGGTGTTGCGGCCCGGCACGCGTCCGGGCCTCTGGACGCTCTACAGCATCAACAGCGCCTATGATCCCATCGAGGACGTGGAACTCGAATGGGCCCTTCCGTTCGAAGAGCTTCGGCCCTGATCCCTCATCTGGCCTGATCGGCTGCGACGGATCGGGTATATGAAATACCAACAGACTTGACGAACTTGGGTATATTAAATACCATTCCTTCATGCCTTCGACCTCTGCGGACCGGCTCAGCGGCTTTGTGAGCCAATGCATTGCTCTCGCACCGTCCAAGCCGGACCCCAGCGCCTTCCTCATGCTGAACGCCCGCCTCGTCGAGGCTCGCCTTCAGGCCCTTGCCGGCGATCGTCCAGTATCGGGCATCGAAGGTCTCACGGCGTGGGAGCTGTCCGACGCCGCCGAGGCGCTCGAGGCTGAGGCTCTGCGCCTGGGCCGGCTGGCTCCAGCATGAAGCGACTTGCGGAAGACGCCGCCCGCCTTCGCACCGAGGCGTCCTATCTGGACGCCGCCGCCGACCGAGACCGGACCGCCGCGTCGCGGCTTTGGACCTGTCGTCGCCCGGACGCCGCCCGCGCCGCCGAGCGGCGCGCCGAGGGCCGCGATGAAGACGCCATGGCCCTGAAGCTCCGCGCGGCCGAGCTGGAAGCCATCCTCGCCTGTCGCAGCGCCCTATTGGGCCTGGGCGCCTGATCCCCGGGCCGCCCATGCGGCCTCAATGAGGTCGTTCAGATAGTTGGTCTGCTCGTCCTGGCCGGCGAGGTCGACGTCTGGAGGAGGAAATCCGAGCGCCCTGGCCGCTAGACCGTGGATCTCCCAGAGGGTGGTCAGCTGGCGGCGGGTGTAGAAGGCCTCGAAGCCTTCGTCGGCGCCTCTGGGATTCAGGCCCGGATGCTTGGCCTGGTAGCGCTCGAAGTTGACCGGCTGCGTTTCGCGCACCGGCAAGTGGAGGAATCGGCCTATGGCGTCCCGAGCACTGGCTTGGTCCTCGGACATCTTCGTGAAGTGCAGGCGCAGGTGTCGCTTGCCCAAAGCCCTGGCGGCCGCTCCCCATTGCGTGTGGTAGGCGCCCCAGCTTCCGAACTGAACGTCACCGGCGATGATCCGGTCCAGGGTGGGCGGCGGGCGATTGAACACGCGCAAGTCCCGGTCCTCCGTCGCGCCCGAGGCGAGAAGTCGGAAATAGGAGGCAAGCGTTGGCCCCGGCCGCCGCACAACCTGGATCACCCGCTCACCGTCCAGATAGCTTTCGAACGGAAGGTGGTGGGTCTTGACGCAGTAGACCTCGCTGTCCGACGCCAGCATCCGCCGCCGTTCCTCAGTGAAGAACCGGGCCGGGACGTGGGTCAGTCCTCGCCGCCAGGGCTCGCCGGCCGCCTCGCGCCGATAGATGATCGATTGAGGCGCCCACAGTCCGCTTTCCGGCGAGCCGCGCGCAGGCTCACGATCTCTTTGGATCTTCCAGCCATCGAGCTTTGGTAACGCCTGGTCCGGCCGTGGCGCGGCCTTGACCTGGGTGGGCAGCACCCAGAAATTCTGCAACATCATCCGCTGCAGCAGCGAGTTGCCGCTGCGCGGGTAGGTCGCCAGATAGACCAGCACCCGCGTCTCCAGGCGAACCTGCGCAACACCCCGCGGACGCGCCCGGCTCGCCGCAGCCGAACAGGCCGCAACTCACAGGATTCAGGCTGAGGTGGATGCGGGGCGCATTTGCGGCAGGTTTGTTGCGAAACCGAAGCATTCGCAGTGGGACGAAGGCCGGATCCGTCGCTGGATCGGCAGTACGATTATCCCCCCAGCGGATTGAACACGTTGGGGAACCTGGGCTTCTGCTTCGGCGGTTGCCCTTGCTGGGGCCGATCGCCGTAGTCCCCCATCTGGGGCATGGTCATACCCAGGAGGCCGCTGGTGGCCGAGCGATATCGGACCTTGACCGTCCAGGCGATGTTCCACGGCTTCGGCGCCGGCGGCCGGGGAGGATAGCTGATGTTGGTCTCTCCACCATAGGCCACAAGGTTGAAGAACCCCGTGCCGGCGGCCTTCACCGCCTCCTGTGGGACGATGCAGCTGGTCTGAGACGGCGCCATCAGCACATGAGAGGCGACGAGTGGGCTGATCTCGCCGTCGCTGAGGTAGTCCGGCAGGGCGAACGCCGAGGCCTGGGCCTGCGACGAGGTCCACATCACCATCTCGTTCTCGCCCCGCGCGCCGAACATTGTAGCGAAGTAGCCTCGTGCGCCGTCGACGTTCCGCCACCCCAGACCGGCGGATCCAGTGGGGTTGGTCACGTTGCTGGTTAGCCGGAACGGCGGCAGGAAGTCCTGGTCGGCGGCCAGGGTGAAGTTGATGTCGGGCGTGTAGTTTCCCTTGATCGTGTGCGCCCCCTGCAGCGACCCGTCGGGCGGGACCTGGGACCGCGACCGCTCGTTGGGCCATTCGCCATAGGTGGTGTTGCGGCTCGGGGATGGCGGCTGCATCGGCGTGACGCCCAACCCCCGCGACAGGGCGGCGAACTGCGCGGCTCCCTGGCCGGATGGACCGATCTTGGAGAAATCGAGGACCAGCGGCTGGCCCGGCCCAGCGTGCTCGCCGCATCCCCAGAAGATCAGCATCCGCCCCTTCGGCTGCTGGAACTGGGGCGGCGGCCCCGGTTCGCGATCTTCCTGCACCGGCCGCGCCTGTGGCGTCAGCAGTGGCAGCGCGACGCCGGCCCCAAGACTGGCCGGTGGATCGTGCTCGGCGGCCGGAGGACCGGACGCCCGGCGCGAGGTTCCCAGCTGCAGCGTCAGGCTCTGGTTCGCGGTGTTCGGGTTCTGGGCCTGGCCCATGCTCATCATGGACCCCAGGCCCGGCCGCCTTGCGTTCGGCCCGCCCTGCATCCCGGACATGCCGCCCATGCCTGAGGTGGTGGCGGCGCTCATCCAGTAGACCGCCTCTGGCCCGGTGACGGTCTGCTTCGGTGGTGGTGGAGCGCTTGCGGCATGGCCTGCAGCCGCCGCCACTGCGATCACGATGAACGTCCGCACGACGGTCATGACACGCCCTCCCATTCGGCTTCTCTCTGCGCCCTGAACCCGATTGTCGGCCCGCGCCTTGAGCGGCGTCAATCTACATCAAAGAACCGGCCGGTTCCGTCGACCCTCGTGCGGCGCGCAGCCCCCTGCCCTACCGGAAATGGCTGCCAACGTGCTTTATTGTGCAGTGCGTCAGAAAGTCGCGCACCATGAATAGATCGACAGCTTTTCCCCATAGAACAGAGCAGTTAGCAACCCAATCAGGTCCTCGTCACACTCTCTTAATATAGATTTTCCACGCGTTCTTAATGGGCGACCACTAGAGCCGGCGTCACTGAAATCAAGCAAGGAACATTCATGTCGCTCGTCCAAGAAAACAAGCTTGCCCTCTCGTTTGCCTCTATCGCCGCCGCGGTTGCGGTGTCGGCTCTGATGACTGCGCCGGCTGGCGCGGCGGAGCTGCGGGTCAACAGCCCGACCACGCCGGTTGTCCATATTTCGCTGGCCGGCAAGACCACTGCCCAAGTCAACACTGAGATCAAGGCCGCCGCCAACACCGTGTGCGGGACCTGGAACGGCGCCTGCATCAGCGAAGCGATCAGCGACGCGCAAGACCAGTACGCCGCCATCACCCGCATGGGCCACAAGGTCGCGGACGCGTCCGGCGCCAATAGGCTCAACGTGTCGCGCACCGGTCCGACCACCATCCGCGTCTCCCTGAAGGGCAAGACGTCCGCTCAGATCGAATCCGAGGTCCAGACCGCGGTTCAGACCGTCTGCAAGTCCACGAACCCCACGTTCTCCGACTATCGGGCCTGCGTCGAAGTCACCGATCGCGAAGCCCATTCGCGCCTGCGCCAGATCGCCCAGGCCGACCAGGCCTCCAAGCTGGCCTCGAACTGACTTTAGTGGCGTACCAGTAGTGGCTTGCCCTGGCCGGTCGGGAAGTGCTCCCGGCCGGCCAGGTTCGTTTCCGCACCTGGCGCGGTGAAGCGCTGGCCTGCCGACTACTTCAATCCTTGGCATTTCGCTTGGCATCCGCGGCTTGATTGACCAAGCTGGCGTCCGAGGCATGGGCTCATAGAGGTCCGCGCCCCGGGGAGACGCCATGGCCGACTTTTCCAGCCAGCCCGCGATGACGGGCTATTTCGCGCCCACCCGCTTCGAAGCCGACATCTACGACTGCGAGGTGGTCGGCAAGATCCCCGCCGAGCTCGACGGCGCCTTCTATCGGCTGCATCCCGACTGGCTCTATCCGCCCAATCCCCCCGACGACATCCCTCTCGCCGCCGACGGCTATGTCAGCATGTTCCGGTTTCGGAACGGCGTGGTGGACTACAAGGGCCGCTACGTCCGCACCGAGCGGTTCGAAAAACAGCTGGCCGCGCGCCGCTCGCTCTACGGCTACTACCGCAACCCCTGGACCGACGACCCCTCGGTGCGTGATCCGGTCAATCCACACCACCGCTCCACAGCAAACACCACTCCGGTGGCGTTCGGCGGCAAGCTCTACGCCACCAAGGAGGACGGCCTCCCGCACCTGCTGGATCCCAACACCCTGGCCACCCAGGGCCCCACCGACTTCGCCGGACAGTGGAAGAGCCAGACCTTCACCGCCCACCCCAAGATCGATCCGGTAAGCGGCGAGATGTGCGCCTTCGGCTACGAGGCTTCGGGCCCGGCCTCGAAGGACGTGTTCCTGGCCATGCTCGACCCCTCCGGCAAGGTCAGCCGTGAGCTGCGCTTCGAACTGCCCTACGTCAGCATGATCCACGACATGTGCCTGACCCAGGAGCACGTGATCATCCCGGGCGGCGGCTCGGTCACCAGCTTGGAGCGCCTGCACGAAGGCAAGCAGCACTGGGCGTGGGACGCTTCCCTCCCCTCCTACTACGGCATCATCCCCCGCGACGGCGAAGCGCGCGACGTGCGCTGGTTCAAGGGCCCCGAGCGCTCCGTCGTCCACACCGTCAACGCCTGGACGGAGGGCTCCAAGGTGATCATGGAAGCGCCCCTGGCAGACGGGAACACCTGGCCCTGGTTCGAGGAAGTGCACGGCCAGACCTTCACCCCGCGCCAGAACACGATCCGCAGGCTCACCTTCGATCTGAACTCCAAGGACGACCGCTGCTCGGAGGAGATCCTGTTCGCCACCGAGACCACCAGTTTCACCCGGGTCGATGACCGCTACATGACCCTGCCCTACCGCTACACCTTCGTGCAGTACGCCGATCAGGAGCGGCCATCCGGGATACCCCGCGCCGGGCAGGAACGCTACCGGGCCAACAGCTATGGCCGCTTCGACCTGCGCGACCGGACGATGACCTCCTACTTCGTCGGCGACAGCCACATCCTGCAGGAGCCGAGCTTCATCCCCCGTCGGCCCGGTCCAGGAGAGGAAGGCGACGGCTGGCTGGTCGGCGTCGCCCACAACCTCGCCGAAATGCGCTCCGAGATGGTCCTGGTGGACGCCCCTACCATGCAGGAGGTCGCCCGGGTGATCCTGCCCTTCCGCACCGCCAGCCAGGTCCACGGCGTCTGGGCCGGCGCCCACGAGTTGCCCCTGCAATGAAACGGCTCCTGATCCTCCTGACCGCCCTGGCCCTGGCCTCGCCGGCCCGCGCCGCCGCCCCACCCTGCGACCGCGCCTGCCTCTACAAGGTGCTCGACGCCTATCTCGCCGCGCTGAAGGACGAGGACCCGTCCAAGGCCCCCTTCGCTCCCCACGCCCGCACCAGCGAGAACAACGTCGTGATCGAGCCCGGCGACGGCCTGTGGGGCACGATCTCCTCCCTCGGCTCATACGATCTTCGCTTCGCCGATCCCGCGAACGGGGGGGTCGGATTCTACGGCGTCGTGGAGGAGTCGGGGACGTCGTCTCCATTCGGCCTCCGCTTGAAGGTGGCCGGCGGCCAGGTGATCGAGGCCGAGACCGTGGTGGCCCGTCCTCAGGACGCTGGAGTGCCCTTCGTCAACGCCAAGCTCGATACCAAGCCGGTAATGAACGAGGTCCTGGCGCCAGCCCGACGAACGACCCGCTCCAAGATGATCGCCTTGGCCGATGGGTATTTCTCGACGTTGCAGATGAACGACGGGACCATCCACACCGCCTTTGATCCGGGCTGCAATCGCTCCGAGGACGGCTTCCAGACCACCAACAATCCCTCGGCGACCTACAGCCAGGTCATGGCGCTGGGCTGCGAAGCCCAGTTCAAGCTCGGCAACTATCGCTACGACGACCGGCTGCGCGCGCGTCGATACATGGTGGTGGATGTGGAGCGTGGTCTGGTCATGGCGGGCGCCTTCATCGACCATTCCGGACGCCTGGGCGACTACACGCTGACCGATGGCCGCAAGGCGGTGTCGGGCTACCGGCGGCCCCACAGCTTCGTCCTGCTCGAGACCTTCAAGATCCGCGACGGCAAGATCCAGCAAGTCGAAGCCGTGTTCACCACCGTCCCCTACCGCATGCCTACACCCTGGACCCGCCCGTGAGGTCCCGCCGGGGAGTCTTCCTCGGAGCGGCCACGAGCCTGCTCGCCCTGTTCTGGCGCGCGATCCCCGCACGCGCCGCATCCCAGCCCAAGGAGCCCGCCCGCATGGACCTGGAAGCCGAAGTCCGACGCCTGAGCGCCGAAGTCGCCACCCTTTCAAAGAAGGCGCAGGCGGCGGAGGACTACATCGCCGTCTCCAACCTGCAGCGCGCCTACGGCTACTATGTCGACAAGGGCCGCTGGGACGACGCCGCCGACCTCTTCTCCCGCAACTGCTCGCTCGAGATCAACGGACGCGGCGTCTACCTCGGCCAGGATCGCGTGCGCGCCTACATGCATCGCTTCGGACCGGCCAGGGATGGCCAGCTGTTCAATCACATGCAGCTGCAGCCGTTGATCAATATCGCTCCCGACGGAGTGACCGCCCTGGCCCGATGGCGCGCCATCATCCAGGTGGGCGAGGTTGGCAAGACCGCCCGCTGGGGCGAGGGGACCTATGAGAACGCCTATGTGAAGGAGGACGGCGTCTGGAAAATCAGCCGCTTGCACTTCTACCAGACCTATTATGTCGACTACTATGCTGGCTTCGACAAAGGGGGCCTGCCGTTGGTTGCTCAGTACACGGACTTTCCGCCCGATAAGCCGCCGAGCGAGGCCTACAAGGTCTACCCCGAATTCTACGTCCCGGCCTACCACTATAAGAACCCAGTGAGCGGCCGCTGAGGTGACGGCAGGCCAGGCGTCCCCGCCCGCATCCGCTGCGCTCGACGAGGCGCGCCTGACGCCCCGCTATTGGGCCACCTTCTCCCTGATCGTGGCCCAGCTGATCTGTGAGATTTTCGACTTCTTTGTGGTCAGCTTCCTGGTCTCCGCCATCGCACCCAAGTGGGGGCTGACCTATGGCGAGAGCACCGTGATCTTCTTCGCCGCGGGCCTGGGGACCATGGTCGGGGCTGTGGGCTTCGGCTGGCTGTCCGACCGCTTCGGCCGCAAGGTCGCGATCGTCGGCGGCGGGATCCTCTATTCCCTCAGCGCCGGTGCCATCGCCTTGATCCCCGAAGGCGCCTGGGGTTTGTTTGCTGCCCTGCGGTTCCTGGTCGGCGTCGGCTACGGCGGTGCGGGCTCCAGCCAGTTCGCCCTGATCGCCGAGTATACCCCTACGCGGCTGCGCACCGTGATGACCTCCAGCCTGGGCGTGCCGGCGGCGGTCGGCGTCGTGATGGCCTCCGCGGTGGTGGCCGTCCTCTATCCGGTCTTCGGCTGGCGCGGCATCGCCGCCATCGGCGCCACGCCCATCGTCCTGGCGTTTGCCATCGCCCTCGTGGCCCCCGAGTCCGCCCGCTGGAAGGCGACCCGGAGCGCGGGGGCGGTCGCAAAGGCCACGGGCCCCTCCCCCCTCGATGTCTGGCGCGACCAGCGCCGCTTCTGGCTGATCGTGTTGATCCAGGTGGGCATGGGCGCCACGCTCACCGGCGTGCTGCTCTGGGGCCCCACCGTCGCCGGCCAGATCCTGCAGATGCCGCTTCAGCGCGCGGCCGGCTACTTCGTCTGGATCACCGTCTGCGGCCTAGTCGGCCGAATCGCCTTTGTCTTTCTCAGCATGTGGTTGGGCCGCGTGAAATGCGGGATGCTGATGGGCTTCGGCGGCGCGGTCTTCGTCGCCATGGCCGCCATCTTCCACGACGTCTGGTTCGCGGCGATCCCGGCCTTCCTGCTGTTCCTGGCCATCGGCGAGCTGTTCTTCGACGGCGGGTTCTCCAACATCAACCCCTACGCGCCCGAGCTCTTCCCCGTCCGCGTCGCCGCCCAGGCCGCCGGCGTCGCCTCCGCAGCCGGCGGGATCGGCAAGATCATCGGCCCGGTCGCCCTGGGCCTGATCGCCGGCGCCGGCGAGTTGGTCTCCCCTCACGCCACCGAGCACGCTGTCGTCCCCGGCTTCCTGTTCCTGGCCGGTTGCTGTCTGGTCGCCGGCCTCGCCTACGCCTTCCTGGGCGTCGAGACCCATGGAAAGGCGCTGCGTCTGGAGTAAGCGATAGTCCGCCGCGTCCGGGCGGGAGGAGAATACCGATGGTCGATCGATCGAGCCTGCGCTGCGGGACCTTCCTGCCGCCGTTCCATCCGCTGGATGAGGACCCCACCCTCTGCATCGAGCGCGACATGCAGCTGATCGAGCACCTCGACCGGCTTGGGTTCGATGAGGCCTGGATCGGCGAGCACCACTCGGGCGGCTTCGAGATCATCGCCTCGCCAGAGATGTTCATCGCCGAAGCCGCCGTCCGCACCCGGCGCATCCGCCTCGGGACCGGAGTCATCTCCCTGCCCTATCACCACCCCCTGACGGTGGCCGGCCGGATTCTGCAGCTCGACCACCAGACACGCGGGCGGGCGATGTTCGGCTTCGGTCCGGGCCTGCTGAACTCCGACGCCCAGATGCTGGGCATCAAGGCCGAGACCCAGCGTGATCGGATGGCCGAGGCGGTTGAGATCATCGTGCGCCTGCTCGACGGCGAAGTGATCACCCACAAGAGCGACTGGTTCGAGCTGAACAACGCTCGCCTGCAGCTCAGGCCCTACGCCGGACGCCGGCCACATCTGGCCGCCACCAGCACCATCACCCCCAACGGAGCCAAGCTGGCCGGCAGGTTCGATCTCGGCATGCTCTGCGTCTCCGCTGCAAGCCGCCAGGGCTACGATGCGCTCGACGTGAACTGGGACATCGCCTGCCGCACCGCCGAGGCCAACGGCCGGACCATGGACCGCGGCGTCCTGCGCCTGATGGCGCCCTTCCACATCGCCGAGACCCGCCAGCAGGCCGTAGACGACCTGAAATGGGGCTTCGAAAAATGGGTGGGCTATTCCTACCAGGTCAGCGCGCTCGGCCCGGCCAGCATCGGCCTGGGTCCCGTGGACGAGATGATCGCCAACCACTCCGCCGTCATCGGCACGCCCGACGATGCAGTGGAACAGCTTGAGCGGTACTGGGAAAAGACCGGCGGCTTCGGCTGCATCCTGATCCTCGGTCAGAACTGGGCGGACCCAGAGACCACCAGGAAGTCCTTCGAGCTTTTCGCCCGCCACGTCATGCCCAAGTTCGCCGGGCGTAACGAGCGCCGGACCGCCTCCTACGACTGGATGGGCGACAACCGTGAGACCTTCAGCGGCGCGTCCCGCGCCGCCACGCAGCTGGCGTTGGACAAGCACGCCGCCGAGGAAGCCGCCCGAACCGGCAAGGCGGCCGAGTAAGAGCGACGCCTCGGGCGTCACCGACTAGGCGTCGACCGGAGCGGCGGCTGACATCGCTCTGTCAGGAACGAGAGCCAATCCGCCCACCTGCGCCGTAATCTCGAACGAGCGAAGGCGGGCTGTGTGGTCGAAGATCTGGGCGGTGACCATGACTTCGTTGGCGCCGGTGCGCTGGATGAAGGCGTCCAGTCCCGCCTTCACCGTCTCGGCCGAACCGACGACTGAGCGGGAGAAGACCTCCTGCGACATGGCCTGGACCATGGGGTCGCGGCTCAGCTCGCCCGGGTCGACCGGGCGCGGCAGAGGCCCCGGTCGGCCGGTCCTCAGGTTCACGAAGGCCTGCTGGAGCGAGGTGAACAGCCGCGCCGCTTCCTGGTCGGTCTCTGCGGCGATGACGTTGAGGCCGAGCATGACATGAGGCGCCGCCAGCCGCTCCGAGGGCCGGAACAGGCTCCGGTACATCGCCAAGGCTTCGTCCATCTGGGCCGGGGCGAAGTGTGAGGCGAAGGCGTAGGGCAGCCCGAGCAGGCCGGCGAGCTGCGCGCCATAGGTGCTCGAGCCCAGGATCCAGACCTCGACGTCCTGGCCTTCCCCCGGCACGGACCGCACCGCCTGGCCTGGCTCGGCCGCCTGGAAATACCCGATCAACTCCATGACATCATTGGGGAACCGGTCGATGTCGCCGATCAGGGTCCGGCGAAGGGCTCGGGCCGTCAGCTGGTCCGTGCCGGGCGCGCGTCCAAGACCCAGGTCGATCCGGCCCGGATAGAGCGCAGCCAGGGTGCCGAACTGCTCGGCGATCACCAGGGGAGCGTGATTGGGCAGCATGATCCCGCCGGCGCCAATGCGGATGGTGCGGGTTCCCTCGGCCACGAAGCCCAGGGCCACAGCGGTGGCGGCGCTCGCCACCCCGGCCATGTTGTGATGTTCGGCCATCCAGAACCGGCGATAGCCCCACTGATCGGCGTGGGCGGCGAGGTCGCGGCTGTTGCGGAGCGCCTGGCCGGCGTTTCCGCCCTCGACGATGGGCGACAGGTCTAGGATCGAAAGCGGCGTCATGGGTCCGATATAGGGCGGCAGGGGACTGTACGCTAAGCCACGCTTGACCCGTCCCCGCAGACCGCGTTGGCTGTCGCCATGGCAGACCCGTCCGAGCTTCGGCGCCTGATCGACCTTCCCGGCATGCGCAGGCTGGAGGAGAAGGCGCTGATGAACCCGCGTTACTCAGACGCGGACGCCTGCTCGAACTACCCCGATATCAATGAGTGCTGCAAAGACCTCTTTGGCCTGACCACAGACGAAGCCGATGACGTTCCACGGCCCGAGGGATGGGACCGGATCGACCGCAAGGCCCCTCGTGACCAGGTCATGGCCTTCGAGGCCGCGGGGTGGGACGTGACCGACGACAACCGACGGCCCCTGCGCATGCTCGGCCACTTCAGCGCGCCGCTCTGGCTGGCCATCAGGGGCGTCGCGGGCTCGTTGCCCTTCCTGCCGGAGCGCCATCCAGACCATGGCTCAGCGTCACTGGCGGCTGAAGCGGCGCGCTTCCTGCGAAACCGTCGCTGAGGCGGGGAACGCCGCCGATGATCCGCGGCCTTGACCGGGGTCGGGTAACGGCGTCTGGAAGGCGATGACCCGCGAAACCGTCTACATCGTACAGGCCTATGTGGCGGGGCGTGGCAAGGGGTTGAAGGCGGAACAGCAGGTCGGCTGCAAGAACGCCGAGGAAGCCCGTCGCAAGGCTGAGCGGCTGGCCCCGCTCAGGTTGGGCGTGGTGGCGTTCGCCGCCTCCGCCGACATCGAGATGGGCGACTATGACGACGATCCGATCATCCTGTTCAAGTCAGGCCGCCTCCCACCGCCGTTCGACGACGAACCCTAAGGTCAGATCGCATTCTTGAACGGCTCGCCCTTGATCCGGTCGGCGCCGATCTCGACGGTCGCGGTCAGACCGTCCCCACCCCAGCGCCGCGCAACTGAACCGCCCAATTGTATTGCCAGCCGGTCCAGCAGGGTTGAGCCAAACCCGGAGTCCCCGTCGACGGTCAGGCCGCTGCAACCGGATTCCCGCCAGAAGAGCACGACGGAGCCGTCGTCCTTGACGTCCCACCCGACATGCAGGGCGCCATCGGGCTGGGCCAGGGCGCCGTACTTCGCCGCGTTTGTGGCGAGCTCGTGCAGCACCATCGACAGGGGCTGAGCCGCGTTGGCCGAGATGGTGACGTCCGGGCCGTCGATGCGCTGGTCCGTCGAGCGCCTGAACGCCTGCAGCTCTTCCCGGACCAGATCGCCGAGACCGACACCCGTCCAATCCGACTGGGCGAGCAGACTGTGGGTCCTGGCAAGCGCCGAAACGCGTCCGGTGAGGGCCTGTACATAATCCTCATGCGTGCCCGACGGGGTAAGCTGGATCAGGGCCTGCACCACCATCAGCAGGTTCTTGGCGCGGTGCTCGACCTCTTCTACGCGCAAGCGCTCCAGGTCCTGCGCCTGCTTGCGCGCCGTCACATCCGTGATGACGCCAAGCAATCCAAGCGGTTGGCCGGCGTCGCCATAGACCGCAGCGCCGCGCCCGCGGACCCAGACCACCTTCCCGTCATTCGGTCGGTGCACGCGGTACTCGACGTCGAAATCCTGATGCGCCTCAAGGGCGTCGGCGACGATCTTCAACGTCGGCTCGCGATCCATAGCGTGGATCATGGCGTCGACGTCGCCTTGCTTCACTGCACGTCGGGCGCCTATGCCGTAGATTTCGGCCGCGTGGGCGGAGAAGTGGATGTAGTCGCCCCCGTCGGTCCACCATTCGCCGAACCGTGCGACGGCCATAGCAAGGCGCAGCCGGACGCGCGGGTCAGTCAACCGACCCGTGATCGATCCTGGAGCAGCCTCACCCGACGGTGGGCGAACCTGATCCGCCGCCATGGCCTGGTCCACGCGCGACCTCTCCGAGAAGGGGGGCGGACGCCAAAGCCCCCATCGAGCCCGGACACAGCTAACGCCCCAGGCTGACCTCGACGTTAACACGGATCGGAAGCTACGCCGCAAGGCCCTGCAGGGCGCGGATGTCGGTGGCGCCGGGCGGTCCGGTCGGAAGATGGTCAGCGCAGGATTTTACGCTGCTGGAACAACCACTTGCCGTCCTGCTTGACCAGGACGTCTTCATAGCGGCCCATGGCCGCAACGTCGAATTTTCCCCCCGCGCGGCCCAGGATGGTCATCCAGTAAGAGCGGTGCCGCGCGTCGGAGGCGTCGATCAGGTCGATCACACTGTTGGTGATCACATGATGCATGACATTTGGCGGAACCTCGGCTCCCGGCGTCAATGCGGCAGCGGCGGCCGTGCGCTTGTCCCTGCTCTCGATCAGGTCGGTGATCACCTTGCGGATTTCAGCGCGTCCCTTTCGGACGGTGTCGCCCTGGACGAGCTCGGCGTCGTCGGTGAAGCAGGAGACGTAGAGGTCCGGATTCAAGGTATCCAGGCAGGTGGAGTACTGCGCCAGCAAGGCCTCGATGGCCTGCCGGTCCTGCACCATCCTGAACGCCTGATCTCCCGAAGACGCCGCGGCCGGCGCCGCTGCTGCTGTTGGGACTGCGGCGGGAGCGCCTGTCACGGTCACAACCAATACCCCTGCCAGGGCGAGCCACGCACGTGACATCAACATCCCCCCATCCTTGCCGCCTGAGTGTCTGGCCGCACACGCCCCGCGGACGCATAAAGTTCAAGACTTCAAGTATTTTCTATGCTGGCCGGCCAGGCCCCGTCAACGGCAGGACCTCCCGCGGGCGCCCACATCCAAGTCAGGCGGACTTCGGCGCCGGTGCTGACCCATCATGCTCTTCCGCCTGGGTCCAAGGATCAGGATCGAGACGGGCCAGGATGTCGAGCAGGTCCCTCGGCTGAAGTTCGCCGATCATCGGTTCCCACATCTGGCGCAGACGGGCGCCGATCGCTTGTGACCGCCGCCGAGAATGCAGCAGCGGTTCGCCACGATCACAATACAAGGCTGAAGGAATTTCCATGCGCAATCAACGCCGTCAGCCTGAACAGGTTCCAGTTCTGTTCCGGAAAGCGCACCATATAGTGCGATAGATTCAACGGGCGCTCGCCAAGATATACAGCACAGCTCTAGTTCACAGATCGACTCTTCAGATCTTCTGCCGATCTATTACGGCAACCTCTGCTGCACCATTCCCCTTCCCTTGACGCCGTGCTTCGAACCCGCTTACAGAAATCCGAATTGACCTAGGGCCAAGGCCACGCCAGGCCCCGCATACTGCAGGACGAATTCGGCGTGATAGGCGCCGTCATCGACACGATAGAGATGGGCGGTCGGATCGCCTGACAGGTCGTGCTCGTAGGTCACGTTCGTCGTGTGGGCGAAGCCCTTCAGCCAGATGAAGTCCCGGCCAGGAACCCAGCCGCCCGCCCCCGTGAAGTCGGTGACGGTGTCGTACTGGCCGCCATGCGCCGCAGGATCGGCGATCTGGCCCTCCACGAACACGAAGGCGTCCGGCCCGGCGCCGCCAGTGGCGGTTCCCAGGCCCGGGCCGAAGGTGATCGTATCCTTGCCTGTCCCGCCAACCACCACGTCGCTCCCGGCGTCCAGCTTCACGCTGCCTCCGCCCGACCCCATCAGCACCGTCGTATCGCCCGCGCCCACAGCCACGGAGTGGGCCCTGGCGTCGCCGGTGAAGTCGATGGTCTCCGGCGAGGTCTGCCCGCCCCGATAGATGTAGGCAGGCGAACTGCCGGTCACATTGACGTCCACCTGGCCGGATGCCGTCCCGCCGTGGCCGTCGTCGACCGTGTAGCTGAACCCCGCTGCGCCGACGTATCCGACAAAGGGGGTAAAGGTGACCTGCCCGCCCGAGAGCGAAACCATCCCGTGCTGGGCGCCGCCCACCGCCGTCACCCTGAGCCCGTCGCTCTCTGGATCGCTGTCGTTGGCCACTAGGTCCGCCGCCAGGATGCTGACCGGTTTTCCGGACTCGGTCGTGGCTGCGTCCGCCAACGCCGTTGGCGCGTCATTCGATCCGATGATGTTGAAGGCGGCGATCGCCGAGGCGCTGGTGACGCCGTCAGTCACGGTCACTGTGAAATCGTCGCTGGTCGCCTGCCCTCCGGTCAGGGCGTTGGTGGCGGCATAGGCGTCGTCCAGCACGTACTGCAGGGTCTGGGCCGAGGTGTCGAGCACGACCCAGCCATAGGCTCCATAGCGGATGTAGTTGCTGCCCCCCAGGCCCGTCCAGCCGGTCAGGTCGTAGGTGAGCGGACCGACGCCGCCGCCCGACGTCAGCGCGATCGCGGCGCTCCACTGGCCTTCGACCCCGTTGCCGTTCTCGATCAGTGGCTCGTTCAGCGTCGAGGCCACCAGCGTGGTCCGGTTCGAAGCCGCGTTGACGGTAACGGACACGGTCCCGGTCGCCGTGCCGCCCAGTCCGTCTTCAACCGTGTAGGCAAATCCGGCCGGACCCGCATAGCCGGTCTCCGGCGTAAAGGTGACCTGACCAGCGTTGAGCGCGACGGTCCCGTTCTGCGCGCCGCCCACGGCGGTGAGGCTCAGCGCGTCGCCTTCCGGGTCGGTGTCGTTGGCCAGGAGCGTCGCGGCGGAGACCACGAAGTCGATGTTGAACCCGGTCGTCCCGCTGTCGTCCGCCGGCGTGGGGGCGTCGTCGGCGCCGGCGATGCTGAAGGTGATGGGGTATCCCGGCGCCATCGGGCCCCCCACGCCGTCAGTGACCGGGACGAAAATGTCGGCGAACACGGTCTCGCCCGCGGCCAGGGCGTTGGTCGCAGCGCGCGTATCGTCGAGCGTGAAGGTCACGGTGTTAGCCGCGGTGTCGAGCACGACCGCGCCATAGGTTTCGTCGTGACTGTACTGACTGCCTCCCAGGGGCGTCCAACCCGTCACATCATAGGCGGGGGTGGCGTTGTTCCAGAGAACCTCAACCGGCAATGTGGAGCTGGCGACCCCGGCTGTTCCCGCGCCCTCCTCGACGATGATGTCCGACCAGGCCGGATTGACCCGCATTCCGCTCTGCAGCAGGAACGGCCCATCCGAGAAGATCAGTTCCGGTACCCGGACAAGTGTGTCCGTCCCGTCCGGCGAGCCGGGCCTCAGGTCCTGGACCGTGGTCACGCCCGTGTTGCTGGTGGTGATCGCATACGAAGCGCGATCGCCGCTGTAGTTCGCAAATGTCCCCGGCCAGCTGGACCCGTCGGGGAACACGCCGTCCATGCCCCGGCCGAACAGCAGGTCGTCGCCACCGCCGCCTGTCAACGACACCGCGCTGGCGTACTTGGTGTTCTCCCGCAAGGCGATCAGGATCTCGTCGCCGGGGCCGCCAACGACCTCCAGCGGATCACTGATCGTGGTGAAGCCCAGCGGGGAGACGCTCAGGTCGGCGAACTGCAGATGCTCGATGTTGACGAGGCTGTCGGTCCCATCCGGACTGCCCGACAGGGAAGCGTCATACCGCAGGTCCTGAACCGTGATGAAGCCGTACGGGTTGTCGCTGCTGATCACATAGTCGGCCAGATTGCCGCTGAAGACCGCCGTGTCGTTTCCCGGGCCCCCGTCGACGAAGTCTGCCCCGCCGGCGCCGGTGATGACATCGTCGCTGCTCGTCCCGAGCAAGACATCGTCGAATTCGGTTCCGATGATCGTGGCCATGGCGGCGCTCCAGTGTGGGCCCAGCCCATGCATCGGGTTCGCACCGCACGTGGCCAACGCTAGAAGCCGCGGCTCCCCAGGCATTACGCGAGATCAAGAATCGGACTGCCAAAGCCGATGAGCCTGCGACCCTTGCCAGCGCAGCCTACGACAGTTCAAATCGTGAACCATCCATCACAGGGAGAAGCGCCGTGACCAAGCCCACCATCAGCGTCGAGGATCGCGCGGCGGTCTATGACCGCCTCGGCCGCTACGTCTGGGCGCTCGATACGGGGGATGTGGATGGAGTCGTGGCCTGCTTCACGCCGGACGGCCGCGCCAGCGACACCCAGGGCAATTTCTACGGCGGCCCCAATGGCATCCGCAACTTCGCCACCGAGTTCGTCACACGCCCCGATTTCCGGGGCCGCCAGCACCAGGTGACCCACCTGTTCGTCGAGGGCGACGGCCAGCGCTGCGTCGTCACCTCCTACTGGACTGTGGTGAAGTGGTATTTCGACGAAGACCGCAAGGCGATCGTCTCGACGGGCTGGTCCAAGGACACCTGCGTCAAGGCCGACGGCGACTGGCTGATCGAGGAGCGCTGGCTCGGCTGGTTCACCGACCGGCACTGCCCGTGGGTCGGCCCCGAGGCGCTCCCTCAGACGAAGCCATAGTCGCTGGCCGTCAGCTGCTGTCCGTCCAGCGAGTGGATGTAGAGGTGGTAGTCCGCGCCGCTGGCGGCGTCGTGGACCGTGTAGAACTGCACCGTGGGATCGCCGCCGCCGTAATGGTCGAACGCCAGGGTCGACCCCGCGCCGAAGCCCGACAGCCAAAGCATGTCGTTGTCTCCGGCCGGAGTCCCTCCGGCGCCGGAGAAGTCCATGATCACGGCGTCAGCGCCCTTGATTCCATGGGTCGTCCCGCCCACCGAGTTGGCCAGGGCCTGGGCCTGGATCACGAAGGTGTCGCTGCCGCCGCCTCCGTAGAAAGAGTTGTTCCCGCCGCCCGCCGTCAGGACGTCGTCGCGCGATCCACCCCCGACGTTCCGCCCGTTGAAGTCGAAAAGGAAGTCCGCGGCGGTGAGCTGGCTCACGCCCTTGACGAAGATCGAGTCGATCCCGGCGGGATAGTCGCCGATGAACAACATGACCTCGACGCCCCCCGGGACCTGATGGATGTTCGGCGCCAGGGCGGCGAACGACCCGGGCCCGACGCCCTGCAGAACGATCCGGTCGTGTCCGGGGTTGAAGTCCATGATCGAGTCCTGCCCGTTGGACGGACCGAAGACGAACTGGTTGTGGCCCCGGACGACATTCGGACCGACGACGTCTCCGTCGCCCCACATGCGGTCATCCGCGAACTGGCCGCTGATGAGGACGTCGTCTCCGGCCGTGGCGTGGTCCGACAGGATCTGTCCGTCACCATACATGTCGGTTCCCGCCGGCTGCGTATGGCTGAAATCGGACGAGCCGCCGGCGATGGTGTCGTTTCCGCCGACGGCCGAGCCGCTGAGCTGGAAGCCATCGCCCCACATCTGTGCACCGCCAAAGACGCCGCCAATCAGATGGTCGTTTCCACCGCGAGCGTCGTCTGTCAGGTCGTAGGCGTCGCCATAGAGCCAGCTCCCCGCGAATTCGGCGCCGGTCAGGGTATCCTGCCCGCCGACGGCTCGCTCCCTCATGGTGTAGGCGTCGCCGTAGAGCACCAAGCCGGAATGGTGGTCGGATTGGCCTGCCAGGCGATCATCACCGCCTTGTGAGTCCCCCGACATGTCATAGGCGTCGCCGTAACCCGGCGCTCCCATGAACCCGCCATTGAATGTGTAGATGTCGTCCGCGCCGCCGCGGGCGTGGCCCGTCATGGTCATCGCGTCGCCATAGGCTCCGCTGTTCTGAACGCTGTCGCTGTTCCCGAAGAACCGGATAACGTCGTCGCCCCCCTGGGAGTCCTCGCCCATGCTCATGGCGTCACCCACTGCGAAGTCGTTCACCTGGAAGAAGTTGATCCTGTCATTGCCCCCGTGGGCGTGGCCCAGCATGTCGCGCGCGTCGCCAACGATACCCAGCAGAAAGTCTTCGTTGGGCGGGACGGCGGGCGGCACGTGCATGTCGTCGGTGAGAATCTGATTCCGGCCGGCCTGGACGCCGCTCAACGACCCGTCCGTGTCGCCGAAAGCGATATTCCCATAGGTGGCGTAGTCGCCAACGCCGAATATGAGCTCGTGGTAGACGAACTTGACCATGGTCGGGCCTCCCTCGCGGGACAGCGGTCTGGGCCGGTTCCTTCCACCCGTCGTTGAGGTCCATCAAATCGCCCTGCCTTGATCGAGGCGTCGCGTCGGATCTCGAACCCGTTTGTGACTGCGCCGAAGCACGAGGGCCCTACTACCGCCTCTCCGGGGGTCGACAAGGCGGGGCGAAGCCGATCGACCGCAGTCCGCGCTCCCCCAGACCGGTCGGCTTCGTCGCCACGAGGCGCTCCCAGCCGCCTCGCGTGCAAGCCCGGCCGGATTGCCGCCCGTGGTCCGGCCGGGCCCCGCCCCTTGGCGCAGTAGAGGAGCTCCCCGATGGCCCTGTTCCAGCAGACCGCACGCGCCGCGGCGAACGAAACGCCGGCGCATCATCTCATCGAAGTGACCCCGACCTCTGGCGGCTGGGCGGTGACGGCCGATGCGGTCGAGGTCATGGTGTTCCGCCGGGGCGGCCAGGCGGAACAGTCGGCCCGGCGCCTGGGCGCCGCCATGGCTCAGGCTGGAAGCGACGCCGAAATCCGCATCCATCTCAAGGACGGCAGCCTGGGCGGGCGCTGGGTCTGCCACCCGCCGCGGTGAAGGGCGACGCCATCCGGGATGTGACAGGTTGAGCTAAGCCGCGCTAAGACCGGCGCCGGCCGCACGCCGGCTCAGCACACCCAGGAACGCCATGACGCCGCTCGCCCTGGAATTCGCCTTTCGCATCCGGCTGGAATTCGGAGCCGGTCCGCGCATCCGCCTGGGCCCCGTCCACCCCGGCGTGGTGCGAGGTTTCGTGTCGGTGCTCGACGGCGAAATCACAGGCCCTCGCCTGACCGGACGGGTGCTGCCCCGCAGCGGCGGCGACTGGCCTCGGATCTGGTCGGACGGCATGGTTGAGTTCGAGGCCCACTACCTGCTGGAGGCCGCCGATGGGACCCCGATCTACGTCCACAACCAGGGCCTTGCCTGGCAGTCCCAAGACGTCCTGGCCCGCATGGAGCGGGGAGAGATTGTGGATCCGGCCGACTACTACACGCGCGTGACGCCCCGGTTCGAGGCCCCGCCCGGCCCCCACGAGTGGATGACCCGCACGCTGTTCGTCGGCCAGGGCGAACGCCGCGGCGACCACTCGATGTTCGAATACTACGCAGTCCTCTGAGGGTCCCTAGTCCTCCAGCGGCTCCGGCGCGTCGTCCGCTTCTTCGTCTTCCCAGGCGCGGGCGAGCGTGCGCAAGAGGCGGGTCAGCGCCTCCCGCCCTCCCGGAACCTCATCGACCGCCGCCAGCTTGCCGTCCAGCAGGTCGGAATAGCCGGTCATGACGGCGTCCACCTTTGCGGCCCCGGACGGCGTCAGGTTCAACAGGATCACACGCCGGTCCCCGGACTGCCCCTGGCGCTCCACCAGGCCCATCTCGAACAGGCGGTTGATCCGGTAGGTGATGGCGCCAGGGGTCAGGCTGAACAGCTTCCACAGGTCCGAGGGCCGGATCGGACCTTCCGTCCCTCCCCGCTTGATCACGCCCATGATCTGGAAGTCGGTGGCGGTGATCCCCTCGGCCTCGGCCATGCGGCCGAGGGTGCGGCGCGACATGATGGTGAGCCGCGCGATGGTCAGCTGCAGCGCCAGCGCCTCTGGATCGAGGTCGGGCCGCTGGCCGAGCCAGTACCGGACGAACTGGGCTGTGCGTCCTTCCTCGAGGCTCTCTTCTCCGGACACGGTCGCTCCACTCCCCCCAAGACGGCCGGTTCGACCTTAGGCTCGGGCGCGCGCCGCGCAAGCGGGAGCCTTTGATCCGCTAGATATTACAAGTCTTAGAAGTTTTCAGTTGACGATAGTTTGAACATCAAAATATCTTCCGGCCAAGTCGGACGCCTCCGGGGGGAGGAAAGGTCCGAAGCTGGGGGAGATCAGATGAGACTGTCCAAATGGGACTTGTTGCGTTCGACGTCGCTGGCCGTCATCGGGGCCGCGGTGCTGGCCGGCGGTGGCGGGCGGGCCATGGCGGCGAGCGCGACCCAGGCCGGAACCCTGGCCGAGGTGGTGGTCACCGCCGAACGCCGCGAGCAGAACCTGCAGAAGATCCCGACCGCGGTGGCGGCGGTCGGCGCCGACAAGCTCGAGAGGGCGGGCATCCAGAACTTCTACGATGTGGCAAACGTCACCCCGTCGCTGAACATCAGTGAAGTTGGGAACAACCGCTTCATCAACATCCGCGGCGTCGGGATCGCGGTTTCGACGCCCTTCCAGACCGCCGGCGTGCCGTTGCACGTGGACGGCATGTACGTCACCAATTCGGCCGCCTTCGCCCGCGATCCCTTCTTCGATGTGGAGCGGGTCGAGGTGTACCGTGGCCCGCAAGGCACCTTCGCTGGCCAGAATTCCACTGGCGGTGCGATCTTCATCACCTCCAAGAAGCCGCAGTTCGACCAGTTCGGCGGCCAGCTGCAGCAGTTGGTGGGCAACTACGCCTGGTTCCAGACGCAGGGGGCGGTGAACCTTCCGCTCACCCCTACCCTGGCGGCGCGCATCGCCTTCGATCACGAGACCCGCGACAGCTTCTACGTGAACCTCGGATCCCAGGGGCCCGGCGTCGGCAACACGCCGGGCTACGTGAACTCCAATAAACCCGGAAACGTCAGCCGCAACATGGTGCGCGCCATCCTGCGCTGGCAGCCAACCGACCGCTTCGAGGCCCAGCTCAAGGGCGAACTCTCACACGCCTGGGATGACGGACCTGTCTCGGTCCGCGCCGCACCAAACACCTTCAACGACCCGTCCAAGTTGACCAATCCGCGGGTCATCTCGTTCGACTTCCCGCAGTACAACAAGGTCGACCTCTACCGGGGGACGCTCAATCTCCGCTATCACCTGACCGACGGGATCGACATCAAGACGGTCACCGGCGGCCAGTTCATCCGCAGCTACATCGGCACAGACACTGACACGACGAGCCCGTTCGTCGCCGATCCCTATGCGGCGACGGTCCAATACATCAATCAGACCGACGCGACGTTCCGCAACACCGACAACTACTGGTTCCAGGAAGTCGACCTGGTCTCCACCAGCGCTGGCAAGCTCCACTGGGTGGCGGGGGTCACAGGTTTCACCCAGATCACCAACCTCTACAACGACGCCCAGGGCTACAACGTCAACAACTGCGCCTCGGTGGCCAATTCGGTCTGCACCACCGCCAACATCACCAACAGCGGCACCTGGCTCGACTACTTTCAGAAGGGCCGCAGCTGGGCGACCTTCGCCGAGGCCACCTACAACTTTAATGAACACTTCCAGGTCATCGCCGGCGGCCGTTGGACCTACTACAAGATCGACCTGCGCCCTGGCAGCACCGTGAAGAGCGCCGTGCCGCCCCATCCGCTGCTGCTTTGCGGACCTGTGGGAAATCAGAGCGGCTGCAACGTCTCGGGCACGGGCAAATATGATCGCTTCACCGGACGGGTGGCCCTGAACTGGTTCCCCAACGCCGACACCACGGTCTACGCCACCTACAACCAGGGCATGAAGCCGGGCAGCTTCTTCAGCCAGTTCACCCTGAACCAGAACCCCGCCCTCGGGCCAGCCACCCCCTCGCAGTACAAATCAGAGACGCTCCGCAACTACGAGGCGGGGATCAAGACCATGTGGCTGGACCGCCACCTACGGACAAACCTCTCGGGCTTCTACGACGACTACCGCGACTACCAGGCCTCCTTCGCGATCCCGGGCACAGTGATCCCGCGTTCGGTCAATATCCCCAAGTCGCGGACCTATGGCGTCGAGTTCGAAGCCGAGGCTGTGCTTGGCGACTTCAAGGCTGACTTCACCGGGGCCTACCTCAACACGAAGATCCTCACGGGATTGCCCGCCGGCGTGACCGGACTCAACGTGAGCACCGGCTACTACGGCGTCTCGGCCGGGATTTCCTGCCCCTCCGCCGCTCCGGGTCCGACGCAGAACCTGTTCCCCTGCGCCAAGACGCCCGGCGTGGCCCTGCCCACCGGCGTCAACCTGATCAACGGGACCGGCCAGTTCGACCCCTCCGGCGAGCCCCTCAACTATTCGCCCAAGTGGACCCTGAACGGGGCGCTGGAATACGACATCCACCTGCCCCAGGGCGTGCTCACCCCGCGGGTGCAGTACTCCTACATCGGCGAGCAGTGGGCCTCGCTCTACCACGCCTCCCAGGACTTCGTTCCCGCGCGTCACCAGATCGACCTGCGCCTGACCTACCAGGCCCCCGAGCACTGGCGGGTGGAGGGCTTCGTCACCAACGTCACTGACGAGCTCTACATCTCGGGCGTCACCCCAGCGGCCCCGACGGCGGCCAACCCAGCGCCGGGCACGGTGAGCCTTGGCGCGCCGCGCCAGTTCGGCATGCGGGTGCAGTAC
>FTHI01000108.1_pt1 | contig 24409 bp, 15 predicted proteins | sample 1640891 | NCBI WGS metagenome assembly FTHI01 (sample SAMEA3914788, study PRJEB12502) | metagenome | biome: forest; material: soil | place: Canada | collected 2011-07-03 | depth 0.1 m
GGTCACCGGCTCGCGCATCCCTCGCCCGAACCTTACGTCTCCGACGCCCGTCACCGTGATCGACGCCCGCCGGGTGGAACTCACCGGCGAAGTGAACACCGGTGAAATCCTGCGCCAGCTGCCGGCGATCGGCCTCTCGGCGATCACACCCACCAACTCGAACTTCCAGACCACCGCGGTGGGCATCACCACGGTGAACCTGCGCAACCTCGGCGAAGACCGCACGCTGGTCCTGATGAACGGCCGTCGCTTTGTCCCCGGCGAAGTGGGCACCCAGGCGGTCGACCTGAACTCCATTCCCACCGAACTGATTGAGCGGATCGACGTCGATACGGGCGGCGCCTCGGCGATCTACGGCTCGGACGCCCTTGCCGGCGTCGTCAACATCATCCTGAAGAGGGACTTCCAGGGCCTTCAGATCAACGGCCAGTACAACCAGACCCAGCGCGGAGACGACCGGCGCTACAAGCTCAGCGGAATCGCCGGCGCCAACTTCGCCGACGGCAAGGGCAACGCTGTCATCTCGATGAATTACGACACCACGACCGGGGTCAAGGCGTCCAATCGTGCCGACCAGGGCATGGGCAGCGACGCGCTGAACCTGGCGATCTTCGGAACCGGCGATCCGAACGACTACAACCAGCAGATCCCGAACCAGTTCTCCTCGTTCAGCTCGTATGGCCGGATCGTCAATCCGAACGAAGGCGGGGGTGTCCGGCAGGTTGTCAACAGCAGCGGCGCCGTCGTTCCCTTCGTCACGTCGGTCTACGGGTTCAATCGGGAGGGCATCCGTCTGCTTGAGGTGCCGTCCAAGCGCCTCAGCGTGGCCAGCCAGTTGACCTATGAGGTCAACGATTACGCCAAGATCTTCACCGAGGTGAACTGGACACGCACCAGCGTCCACTCGACCCTGGAGCCGACGCCTCTCGGCAGCGATCAGGTCTTCACCGACGACACGGGGGTCGCCTCGCTTCCGTTCTGCGACGACTTCCGTGGCGACGGCACCTTGCAGTGCCAGGCCGGCATTCCCCTGACCAGCGCCTCGATCCCCGCAGCGGTGAAGGCGGCCGTGCGGGCCGAGAACGCCGCCGCAGCAGGGCGGGTCGGCCTGCTTCCCGCCGCTTCTGACGCTGATCTGGTCGTTGGCTTCGCACGCCGGATGAACGAGGTGGGCAACCGCGGGGCGGACGAACAACGCACGACCTTCCGGGTGTTGTGGGGCGTCCAGGGCCAGATCGTGCCCAAGGTCGCCTATGAGTTCAGCATGAACTACGGTCGGACCGACGACAACCAGCAGAACAGCGGGGACATCAACACCCTGCACCTGGCCAAGGCGCTGGACACCGTCATCGACTCCCACGGCAACGAGGTCTGCACTGACCCCGTCGCTGTCGGCGCCGGATGTGTGCCGGTGCACATCTTCGGATTGGGCTCGATCTCAACAGCGGGCGCGGCCTACATCCGCGCCCCCACCAGCCGGATCCAGAGCGTCGACGAATTCGTCGCCAACGGCTTCTTCCACGGCGACATCGTCAAGCTGCCCGCCGGGAACCTGAGCTATGTGATCGGCGGCGAGTACCGCAAGGAAGAGTCCAGCGATATTCCGGACGCCCTGACCCAGTCGGGCGATTTCTCCGGCAACGCGACGCCGCCCACCGTGGGCAGCTTCGACGTGAAGGAAATCTTCGGCGAACTCCGGGTCCCGATTCTGGCCGATATGCCGTTGGTCAAGTCCCTGGACCTCAACCTCTCGGGACGGATTTCGGACTACTCCAGCGTCGGGACCGTCAGGTCCTACGCCGCATCGATCGAATATAGCCCCGTCACCTGGCTCAAGTTCCGCGGCCAGTACGCCCTGGCCAGCCGGGCGCCGAACATAAGCGAGCTGTTCCAGGGCGCGAGCCAGGACTTCCCGACGGTGGCCGACCCCTGTGCGGGCGTGACGAAGGTCGGAGGCCAGGCGGCGTTCTTCAACCTGCGCAACGACATCACGACCCCCACCAACGTCCTGGCCAGCGGGGTCGACTCGACGACTCTCGGCAATGCCGTCGCCACCGCCTGCCTCGCCGATCCTGCGGTCGCTGCACGGGTGGCGCGAGATGGAGGCCTGGCCTTGACCCAGCCGGAAACCCAGGGCGTGTCAGGCTTCGACACTGGCAATCCCAACCTTCAGGCCGAATCCGGCAAGACCTTTACAGTCGGGGCTGTGTTCAACGCCGGCTGGACGCCGTGGTTGAGGCCGCTGTCGGTGTCGGTGGACTATTACCACATCAAGATCGACAATCGGATCGCCACGATCGACCAGCAGATCGAACTCGACAACTGCTATGGCGCTACGGGCGGGTACAATCCGGCCAGCCAGTTCTGTTCACCGGTCACCCGCTTCGTTGGCGGTCCTTCGATCGGCGCATTGCAATATGTCAACAAGGAAACCGGCAACTTCGCCGACACGACAACGACCGGCATCGACGTGCAGGCGAGCTATCGCTTCAACCTGGATGACTACGGCTGGATGTGGGGCCCGATCAAGCCCGGCAGCCTGACCCTGACCCTCGACTACAGCCACCTGTTCGCGCTCAAGACCACGCCGTTCCCCGGCGCCACCGGTAACGACGTTATCGATGACACCGGCACCTTCGGCGCCGCCAAGAACAAGTGGTTGGCGGGCGCTCTGTGGAAGACCGGGCGGTTCACGTTCTTCTGGCAGACCCAGTTCATCGGCCAGAGCACCTTCTCCAACAACACCAATGACGCCCTCTATGGCGCCAAGCTCCCGCGGACGTACCTGCACAATGCGCAGATCCGCTTCGACGTGAATGACATGGCCGGCGTGTACTTCGGCGTCGACAACATCACGGACGAGTACGTGTTCGTCGGCGGCACCAGCGGCGACGCTGGCCAGGCCGTCGGCTGGACCACCTTCCCGGACGTCTATGACGGACTGGGCCGGCGGTACTACACGGGCATCAAGCTCCGCTTCTGATCCTCACGGGTCTGGCGATCGGATGGGGGACGGCGGACAACCGCCGTCCCCTTTTCGTTTGTCTGAGGGACGCAACGCCGCCAGGCAGTGGACGGGCCCCTTCGCGCTCCACATGATCGGGCCGAGAATGGACCGGACGCTGTGGACGCCGGTTTGAGACCTTGGGGGAGGCGGACGCGCGCCCTGCGCTTCGTCAGACGATCGAGCGGCCGCCTCAACGCCAGGAGGGTATGGGAGCCAAGAGGTTGGCGCCGTCGCCGCGCAGGCGGGCCGCGTGCAACTCGTCGAGCATGCTCTGGGCCTTGGGATCGGTCAGGACCGAAGCCGCCTTCGCCAGGGCGCCGATCGATGCGGAGTCTGCGCTGAACGCCCGGCCGATGGCGTCGAAGGGTGACATGGTCACGCCCATCCGCTTCAGCCGCACCTCGCCCTTGATTCCCGCCAGTGCCTTGGCCCGCTCCACGGCGTCGTAGAAGCCGCCCAGCTGGTCCACCAGTCCCAGGGAATAGGCCTGGGCGCCGGTCCACACCCGGCCTTTGGCGATCTCGCGCACGCGCTCGGCCTTGAGCCGCCGGCCCGAGGCGACCCTCTGGATGAAGCCGTCGTAGACGAGATCGATGGAGTGGGCGAAGGCCGCCCGCTGCTGCGGTGTGAACTCCGATCCGACTCCATAGGCGCCGGCGAAGGGACCGCCGACGCTGATCTGGCGCACATCGACGCCGAAGTGGGCGAAGGTCTGGCCGAGCGCCAGCTTGCCGCCGTAGACGCCGATTGACCCGGTCAAGGTGGAGGGCTCGGCAACTATCGCCGAGGCCTGGGACGAGATCCAGTAGCCGCCCGAAGCGCCATACTCACCCATGCTGACCACGACGGGCTTGCCGGCCGCCTTGGCCGCCCTGACGGCCGCCAGGATCTGTTCCGAGGCCGTGTCGGCCCCGCCCGGTGAGGAGACGCGGAAGACGATCGCCTTGACGCTGTCGTCGTCGATGGCCGCATAGATCGTCTTGGCGACGGAGTCAGAATAGATGGTCTGGTCCGAGCTCAGCACCGAGCCGCTTTCCCCGTCGCCGGTCACGATCGGACCTTCGGCATAGACCACCGCGATCTTCGGGCCAGAGCCAGACGACCGATCGTTGCGACCCTTCGAGGCATAGTCGTCGAAGTCGACGATCTTGGCGCCGTCTCCGGCCTTTGCGATCAGGGCGTCCTCGGCGTCCTTCACCTGACCGACCTGGTCGATGAGCCCCAGGTTGCGAGCCTCTTCGGCCGGGTGGGGGCCGGCCTCCAGCGCCTTGCGCAGGACGGCGGGATCGCGCCCCCGGTCGGACGCGGCGGCGGCCAGCGCGCTCTCGTAGATCGAGCCCATCCAGGAGAGCTGCGATTCCCGGTGCGCCGGGGTGTAGTCGCTGTAGAGCAGCGGATTGACGGCGTTCTTGTACTCATAGCGCTGCTGGTAGTCGGCCTTGACCCCGTACTTGTCGAACACCCGCTTGAAGAACATCTCCTCGGACGACAGCCCCGACACCTCGAACGACGCGCCGGGCTGCATCCACAGTTTGTCGGCCGAAGCGCCCAGCATGTAGGTCGACGAGACCGCGCCCGAGGGATAGAGCCCCTGGCTGTGGGCGATCACCATCTTGCCTGACCGGCGGAAGTGTTTGACCGCCAGCCTCAGCTCGTCGGCCTCTCCGGGCGACAGGCCGCCCTCAGGCAGGCGGATCAGCAGCCCCTTGACCTTGGAGTCGCCCTCGGCCCGTCGGAGCGTATCGGCGATGCCCATCACCGACTGCGATCTGGACCGGAACACAGCCAGGGGATTCTGCGAATCCTGGTCGGTGATGGCGCGGCGCAGGTCCAGCTCGAGCACGGCTCTGGACGCGATCGGCTTGGGAGACCCGACGGCCGCCATGATCAGGAGGAATGGAACCCCGATGAAGAAGATCATCATCCCGGCGACGACGCCGGCCAGGGTCAGCAGGAACTGTTTCATGGGTGTCCGTCTCGAAGGAGGCGCGAGCGTACCCCGGCCGGGTCCGCGCTCAAAGTGAACAGGTGGACAGGTAAGGGGGCCGCCCTTGCCTCCCGTCTACGGCTAACGGGCCCTGGAAACGGACAGGTCTCGGGAAGAATGGTCGGAGTAGCAGGATTTGAACCTGCGACCCCCACGTCCCGAACGTGGTGCTCTACCAGACTGAGCTATACTCCGACGTGAGGCGCGCCTTATAAGCAGGGTGGCGGGGGGTCGCAAGCGACGCGATCACCGACGCCAACGGCGTGCGTTCGCCGCGTTGCAATGGCATGGGGCTTGGTCTATCTCCACCGCCTTCGCGACGAGGCCCGCGCACAGCCCGGAGCCCGTTGGGGGATGGTGTAATGGTAGCACAACGGTTTTTGGTACCGTTTGTCTAGGTTCGAGTCCTAGTCCCCCAGCCAGCCTTCGCGAGCGGAGCGAGCGGAGGCTGCCCACCGGAGCTTTAGCGAAGGAGGGCCAGTGCAGCCGCCGCTCGCTATGGCTGGCTCACGCCTCAATGATCATCTTCGAAGACGTCCAGGTGCGGCCGCAGTGGCGTGGCCGTCAGCGCTCAGACGAACCGAACAACGTCGGCAGTGCTTGTTTGAAAGAGCGCCGGGAGGGGGACGAACGCCCGCCCTCCCGGACTGTCGCAAGACCAGACTAGAAGGTCTTCTTCACGGTCACCGCCCACTGGCGCGGAACGCCGGGCGTAGCGGCCTCGTAACCGGCCGAAGCCGTCGAGTCGAACAGCACCGAGTAGTAGAGCTTGTTGGTCAGGTTGGTGACTTCCAGCGACGCCGACCAGCCGCCCTCCATCGACTTCCAGGTCAGCCGGCCATTGAAGGTGGCGTACCCGTCGATGTGGTTGGTGCCGCCACCTGTCCCCTGGCACACCGCGCCATAGGGAGCCGCCGCCGCACGAGGCGGGCCGCAGTTGATCGCCGACGTGTAGATCTCGGACTGATAGCTGCCGTCGAGCCGAGGCGTCAGGGTGCCAATGTCGCCGACCGGGATCTCATACTGGATGCCGAAGCTCCACTTCCACTTGGGCGTATAGGGCGTCGTCATGTCCGGCCGAACGTTGGAGACCGGATCGACCCTCGTATATTTGAAGTCGAGGTAGCTCAGCGAGCCGTCCATCTCCAGGCCGGCCACCGGGTGGAGTTCGGTCTCGAACTCCAGGCCCTTCACGTCCGCCGATCCGACGTTGGCAGGAAGGGCGCAGGGCGCCGCGAACCCAGGCCCCGCGATCGGGCAGCTCGACAGGGTCAGGATGATGTTTTCGTACTTGTTGAAGAACCCGGCCGCGTTGAAGCGCATTCGCCGGTCGAAGAACTGCGTCTTCAGGCCGAGTTCATAGGCGGTCAGGGTCTCGGGCCCGAATGTCAGCTCCTGCGAGATGTAGAACGGCCGCGGATTAACGCCCCCGCCCTTATAGCCGGTCGAGTACTGCGCATAGACCATCACATCCCGGGTGACGTGATAGTCGACATCGGCGCGCCAGTCCCACCGTTGAGCCTCGCCGGTCGGGCCAGGGAACCGGGCCGAAGACCCGTTGAGGCCGAACAGCGAGCAGTTCGGCGAATTGCCGATATTGAAAGGCGTCCCCGGCAGGCAGGGCGCCGGCACGGACCCGTCCGGATTGTGGCGCGCATAGGTATAGGTCTTGTGCTCCCACGACGAGCGCACGCCGCCCGAGATTTCCAGGGCGTCCGTCAGGTGGAAGGTCGTGTGGGCGAACAGGGCCCTGGTGGCCGAGGGGGTGGTGTCAGGCCCATGGACGAAGCTCAGCGGTCCGTAGCACCGGGGCCGTCCGCCGCAGAAAGGCGGGACGCTGGCGCCCACATAGGGCAGGTCGACCCGGGCCCTCAATGTGCCGTGCTGGACGTGGCTGAAGGCGCCGAGGGTGTAGTCGAGCTTGTCGTCCAGGAACGAGCCGTTCAGCCGCAGCTCCTGGCTCCACTCACGATGCTGGAGGGTCTGGAACAGCTGCTCGATCGGGATGGGCGAGCCGTCGGTGTCGTCGCTGAAGTGGTTGAGATAGTAGCGGGTGGCGGCGATGAACTTCAGGCTGGTCTTTTCACCCAGCTTCCAGTCGATCGATCCTGACACGCCCCAGGCCTTGAAGCTGTTGGTCGGGCTGAACTGCACCGGCGAATAGGGGTCCAGGTTGTTGCCATTGATCGTGAAGCCCGGGAAGCCTGCGTCGAGGAAGGTGGCGTAGGTGACGTAGGGGTCGTTGATCAGCGGATCGCCGCGGTGCGGGCCGGAGGTCACAAAGCGGCTGTCGTAGGGCACCCCATTCACTGAAATGGCGGCGCGGTTGTCCGCGTGCAGCAGGGTGTTGGCCACGGCTTCGGACTGGTCATTGATCGCGTCAGCCGAGAGGTTGACCTCGATGTTGTCGGTCGGCAGCCAGCGCACGGAGACCTTGGCCGCGTTGTAGGCGATCCCCCCAAGCGTGCCCAACTCGCAGCCGGTGCCCACCACCAGGGTCGGAAGGCCGGATCCCGGATGGGTGCAGGCGTAGTCGAGGCGGGTGACGTAGCCGTCGCGGTGCTTGGTCGCGCCGGAGATCCGCATGAACAGCTTGTCGGGGACGATGGAGAAGTCCGCCGCGCCGCGCAGTTCGATCCGGTTCAGGCTGCCGTAGGTTCCCTGGAGGTATCCGCCCCCCTGGCCGGTCGGCTTCTTGGTGAAGAGCTTGATCGCGCCGCCGATGGAGTTCTTGCCCGCCAGGGTGCCCTGCGGACCGCGCAGCACTTCCACGCGATCGACGTCGAGCAGGTCGAGCAGGGAGCCGGCGAGGGTGGCGTAATAGACGTCGTCCACATAGATGCCGACGCCCGGCTCCAGCGCATAGTTGAAGTCGGTCTGGCCGACGCCGCGGATGAAGGCGACCATCGAGGAGGAGCCTTGTCCGCCCGCGGCCTTCAGGGTCACGTTCGGCGCCTGGGCGGCGACCTGCGAGACGTCCGTCTGGCTGCGCTGGTCCAGCATGGCGGCGTTGACCGCGGTGATGGCGAGCGGCGTCTGCTGCAGGTTCTGCTGGCGGAACTGGGCGGTGACCACCACCTCGCCCACGGTGTCCACAGGCTTGTCGGCCGCCCAGGCCGGGCCTGCGCCGAGAGCGCCGGACAAGGCGATCACGGCCGGCGCGGCCGTTGCAAGACAGATCGAGCGAATGCTCCTGATGCGGCTGGTCATCGTTTTCTCCCCTGGTGCGGCCGGGTATCGACCGCGTGCGCCGCCCACCGCGGATGCGCGGGAACGGCGATGACCGGGAGGTCCACGTCTCTGGCGGACAGGCTTCACCGGGCAAATCGCACCGGCGGTCCCTGTCATGGCCCTCCCTGGGGAGAATGTTTCTGCAATATTTCTGAATCGAGCCAGAATTGTGTTTATGATATTATTTTTGACACCTCCATATCGACAGACGATACGGAGGCGGCGATCTTATGCGATGAAGTGGTCGCGGCAAGGCAGGTATTGCCTTTCGAGATCCGCCGGTGCGGCGCCTTGACGAGGGAGGGATCAGCTTGGCGGGAAGGCGTGGGTCGGCCTGGATTGCGGGGCTGACAGCCGGCTTCGCCGTGCTGGGTTGCGCGTCAGCCTGGGCCGAAGACGACCCTCCGCTGAAGGTGTTCGGCGACACGACCACGCTGGAGCTCGCGCCGGTCCATCTGGCCGCCCAGACCCTGGGGCCGGCGAAGGCCAGCGTGACCAATGGCGGCATCCCCAACCTGTTCCAGCCGCGCGGGGCGGACGTGGCGACCAACGCCGAGACCCAGGCGCTGCGTGTCTCGGTGGACCACCCTGACCTGCGGATCATCTTCACGGTGGCGGAGGGACGCTATCGCATCGTGGCGCGCCGCTCGGCGGGGATCGCTGCTCTCAAGGATCTTAAGGGCAAGCGGATCACGACGTTCCCCAACACCTCCTCAGTCTATTACCTGCACCGGATGCTGGCGACGGCGGGGCTCAGCGATTCTGACGTGACCGTCGTGCCGATATTGCCGTTGAGCCACATGGCCCTGGCGCTGAAGGCAGGGGAGGTCGACGCCGTCACCATCTGGGAGCCGGAGATCCAGAACGCCCAGGACGCCATCGGGGCGGACGCCATCGAATTCCGGGATGGTTCGGTCTACCGCGAGCTGTTCAACCTCAACACCACCGCCGCCAGGCTCCAGGACCCCGCGATGAGGGCCAGGATCGTGGCGTTCGTCCGTCAGCTTGTGCTGTCGTCCGAGCAGATCAGGGCTGATCCGAAAACCGCCTGGCCGCTTGTCGCCCAATCCACGGGCTACGATCCGGCGCTGCTGGCCAGGGTCTGGCGCCACGAAGGGTTCGCCGGGACCCTCGCCACGGACCTGCTGGACGCGGAAGAGGTCTGGGTGGCCAAGGAGCGGAACCGGGCCCCGCGCTCCCGCGCCGAGCTGGCCCTGCTGATCGACCCGAGCGTCCTGCGTGACGCTCTGAAGGCTCCTTGAAGCGCGAGATCGCCCGGACCTGGATCGTTGAGCAATCGCCGGGTTTCATGAACCCCGGCAATCGCATAAGCCTGACTTGACAGCATCGCCACCAGTCTGACCCATCCCGGAAATGCCGAACCCCGCTGACGACCCGCTCAAGCGCTATTCCACCGTGGCGATCGTCCTGCATTGGACGATCGCTGCCCTGCTCGTGACCAACGTCGCCATCGGCGTGGACTTTGACCACGTGAAGGGGCTGGCGAAGTTCTCGCTGCTGCAGTGGCACAAGTCGATCGGCTTGACCGTGCTCATGCTGACCCTGGCGCGGCTCGCCTGGAGGCTGGTCAACCGTCCCCCGCCCTATCCCGCCCACATGGCGGGGTGGGAAAAGGCCGCGGCGCACGCGGCGCACTGGCTTTTCTACTTCCTGCTGTTGGCATTGCCGCTCACCGGCTGGATCATGGTCTCGGCCAGTCCGACGAATATTCCGACGCTCCTCTACAAGACGATCCCGTGGCCCCATATCTCCTTCGTGCATGACCTGCCGATGGTTCAGCGAAAGGGGCTTGAGGCGTTGGTCGGGTCCGTCCACGAGAACCTCGCGCGCGGGACCGTCCTTCTGGTCTTGTTGCACGTCTTAGCCGCTCTCAGGCACCAGATCCGCAGCCGGGACGAGGTGCTCTGGCGTATTTTCCCCTTGCCGGCGCTGAAACCCAGGCCGGCAAAGTCGCAGGAGGTCTGATGCCGTTCCCGATACGCCCGACGCTGCTGGGGGCTGTTGCCGCCCTGGTCCTGGCCGCGCCGGCGCTCGCAGCCCCCGCGGCCTGGACCGTCGACAAGGGCGCGTCCCGGCTTGCCTTCAAGAGCTCCTTCGGCGGCGACAGCTTCGATGGCGCGTTCCGGCGGTGGGACGCCCAGATCGCCTTCGATCCCAAGGCGCTGGCCGCCTCCAAGGTGGTGGTCACGGTCGACATGGCGTCGGCCGACGCCGGCGACGAGAGCCGCAACGAGGCCCTGCCCACCGACGACTGGTTCGCCGCCCGGAAGTTCCCCAGGGCCACCTTCACCACCCGCGCCATCAAGGACCTGGGCGGCGGCCGCTACCAGGCGATCGGAGACCTCGCCATCCGGGGGATCAGCAAGCCGGTGGTGCTGCCCTTCACCCTGCAGATCACCGGCGCGGTCGCCAGGATGAGTGGCTCGGTGACCATCAACCGCACGGCGTTCGGCGTCGGCCAGGGCCAGTTCCAGTCGGCCGAGACGGTGCCGCTGGACGTGACCATCAATGTCTCATTGCAGGCCCATCGCGGCGCCTGACCCGCGTCAGGCGCCGAGCTCTCGCCGGACGAACCGATAGGTCTCGCGCTGCTCGCAGGCGCAGGCGCGCACGCGGCCCTGCTTGTCCCACCAGACCAGGGTGGGATAGCGGAAGCCGTCGGTGTCGACGCCATTGTCCTTGAGCAGGGGCTGCAGCTGTTCGACGAACATCCGGCTCTGATCGACCACCGCCGAGCGCGCGACGTCATCGTCAGCGATGGGTATCCCCGGCGCCGTCCAGGCCTGGGGCGGAATGCCTTCCCAAGTTTCAAGCAGATGCCATTTGCGGTTGACCCACAGCTCCGCCACCGTGGATCGCTCGGCGGGCGTTGACTTGGGCACGCCGTTGTAGTCGCCACGGGCGATCATGATCACCCGCGTGTCGACGCCGGCCTTGTGCAGGCCCGGGAAGGCTTCGGTCCGCAGGCGGATGCAGTCCGGGCAGGTGCGGAAACTGACTTCATAGAGCCTTGGCCCCTTGAGGCCCGGCGACACCCAGCCGGCGCGCTCCAACAGCCTGGCGATCTCGGCTTGGTGCTTGGTCACGGTGTGCGGCCGCCAGCGCAGGTCGAGCGCCCACCAGCCATAAAGCCCGCCGACGACCACCAGCAGCACGACGATCAGCGCGGCCCAGAGCTTCAGTTTGGTCATGTCGCGTTCCTCGTGGCCCGGATCGATGTAATCGCACTGACCGCGCCTGGGTAGTCCCGCCGCTTGCTCCGTTCGCCGCCGCAAAGGATGATCTGGACCATGGCGGCCATCACCGACCTTGCACCCCCGGTACGGGAGATGATCCCGGAGCACATCGTCGATGTGCTGATCCGCGAGCGGGCGCCTCACCTTTGCGCCTCGCCGGCATGGCCGCTCATGCGGCCGCTGGTCTATGCCCTGCTGGACTATCGCAAGGCCCGCGCCATGGCCGACGCCGTGGCCGCCCTGGGCGGTCGCCAGGCGCTCGACTACGCCTCCAGGCTGCTGCAGCTCAGGACCGAGGTCCATGGTCTTGAGCGGGTTCCGAGGATCGGGCGGCTGATCGTGGTCGTGAACCATCCCACGGGCCTCGCCGACGGCGTGGCGGTGGATGACGTCCTGCGCCCGCTCCGTCCGGACCTGTTGCTGTTCGCCAACGCCGACGCCCTCAGGGTCAATCCGCGCCTCGGCGAAGTGTTCATCCCGGTGGAGTGGGTGGAGGCCAAGCGCACCCGCGAACGGACCCGCCTGACCCTGACCCTCGCCCGGGCGGCGCTGGAAGAGGAGCGGGCGATCGTGATCTTCCCGGCTGGCCGGATCTCGCGCCGCCGGGGCGGCCGGCTGACCGATCCGCCATGGGCCGCCAGCGCCCTCTCGCTGGCGCGGCGGCATGACGCGCCGGTGCTGCCGATCCACCTCGCAGGGCCGCCCTCGACCCTGTTCCGCCTGTTCGACCGGTTCTCGGGAGAGCTGCGCGACATCACCCTGTTCCATGAGCTGCTGAACAAGCAGGGCGGGGCCTTCCGCCTGACCATCGGCCCGGTGATCCCAGCGGGCGCCGTCGCCGATCCGGCGAACGCCACCGCGCGCCTCAAGGACTATGTGGAACGGGTGCTGCCGGCTTCTCCGGACCAGCCCTTCGAATGAACACCCTGGAGCTCGATCTGGCCTCTCCAGAGGCCGCTGAGGCCCTCGGCGCGGCCGTGGGGCGGGCGTTGCGCGCGGGCGACGTGGTCTGTCTCTGGGGTGGGCTGGGCGCCGGCAAGACCACCTTGGCCCGCGGCCTGATCCGCGCCTTGACCCGCCCGGACGAGGAGGTCCCCAGCCCCACTTTCACCCTGGTCCAGTTCTACCAGGCTCAAGGGCTGGCCCTGGCCCACTTCGACCTCTATCGACTGGACCGGCCGGAAGAGGTTGATGAGCTGGGGCTCGACGAGGCCGTCGACGACGGGGCGGCGATCATCGAATGGCCCGAACGTCTCGGGGATCGTCTGCCGCGGGATCGACTCGATATAGTGCTCAGCATCCACGGCGAGGGCCGCCGGGCGCGGCTGACGCGCCACGGCGCATGGGAAGGTCGCGCGATTGAGGTCTGACAGAGACGCCGCCAAGGCCGAATTCCTCGCCCGCGCGGGCCTGGGCGAAGCGCGCCGGGTTCCCCTGGCGGGCGACGCCTCCACCCGGCGCTATGAACGCCTGCATCCTGCCGCCGGTCCCAGCCTGATCTTCATGGACCAGCCGCCCGCCGTGGAGAGCCAGCCCTGTCCGCCGGACGCCACACCGGCCGAGCGCATCGCCGCGGGCTATAACGCGTGCGCGCGCCTCGCCGCGGGCCGGATCGAAGCGTTCGCCGCCAGCGCCGGCTATCTGAGGAGCCGCGGCCTTTCGGCGCCGCAAGTCATCCATTGGGACTCCGATCAGGGCCTTGCCGTGCTCGAAGACCTCGGCGACGACCTTTACGCCCGTCTGATCGAATCCGGCGTCGGGGAGACCGAGCTCTATCAGGCCGCCATCGACGCCTTGATCGCCCTGCACAGGGAGCCGCCGCCCCCGAGACTGGAGACGGACGGACTGGCCTGGCCGCTCCTGGCCTATGACGGGCTGGCGCTGAAGACCGGGAGCGATCTCTTCCTGGAGTGGTGGCCGAAATTCTCGGGCCAGGAGCCGTTTTCCGGCGAGGCGGCGGCGGAATGGGAGGCCCTCTGGGCGCCGGTGCGCGCGCGGGGGGAGGCCATGGCGACCGGACCGCTCGGAGTCTTCGCCCACCGCGACTACCACGCTGAAAACCTGGTCTGGATGCCGGCGCGCCATGGGATCGCCCGGGTCGGCATGCTCGATTTCCAGGACGCGCTGAGAGCTCATCCGGCCTGGGACCTGCTGTCCCTGTTGCAGGACGCCCGCCGCGATGTGTCGCCTGAGCTGGAGCGCGCCATGCTCGATCGCTACCTGGCGGCGCGGCCTGACCTGGACGCGCGGGCCTTCCTTCAGGACTACCGCGCCCTGGCCGCCCTCAACGCCGCGCGGATCCTGGGCCCCGTGTTCGCCCGCCAGGTCGTCGCTTTCGGCCGACCGAAGTACAAGGCCTTCATGCCCCGGACCTGGCGCTACCTGGAACGCAACCTGGCGACCGCCGGTCTGGAGGACCTGCAGCGCTGGTTCGATCGTTATGTTCCCGCAGGGGCGCGGGCGTGAGCCGGCCCCGCACCGCCATGGTGCTCGCCGCCGGGATAGGCGCCCGGATGCGGCCCCTGACCGAGACCATGCCCAAGGCCCTGGTGCCGGTGGCGGGCAAGGCGCTGATCGATCACACCCTGGACCGGCTGGCCGAGGCCGGCGTCGAGCGCGCCGTGGTCAATGTGCACGCCTTCGCCGACCAGATGGAGGCGCACCTCGCGACGCGGGGACGGCCCCGGATCGTGATCTCAGACGAGCGCTCCGGCCTTCTGGACTCCGGCGGGGGGATTGCGCGGGCCCGGCCGCTGCTCGGCGACGAGCCGGTGTTCGTCGCCAACATCGACAATATCTGGATCGAGGGCCGCGACCGGGCGCTCGAAGCCCTCGCCTCGGCCTGGGACCCGGAGGTGATGGACATCTGCATCCTGCTGGCCCCCCGCGCCCAGACGTACGGCTTCGAGCGGCCCGAAGGGTTCGTGCGCGACGCCGAGGGCCGTCTGACCCATTCCAATTCCACAGACCCCCTGCCGCCGTTCAACAACCTGGGCGTCCAGATCATGAAGCCGCAGGTCCTCGAGGGGCAGGGCCCCGGACCGTTCTCCATCGTGCCGATCTGGAAGCGGCTGAGCGCAGAGGGCCGGCTGCACGGGGCGGTGATGGACGGCTACGCCATGCATGTGACCGATCCGGCGGCGCGCGAGGCGGTGGAGGCGCGGCTCCTGGCGGAGGCCTGAACGCCATGTCAGCCGGCGCCTTCCTCGACAGCCCCGGCCCCCGCTGGTTCACCATCGCGGCGCACCGGCCGTTCCTGGACGATCTGGCGGCCGGGTTGCTGGACGCCCTTCGCGACGAGGGCCTGGCGGACGCCGTGGTGCTCTTGCCCTCTCGCCGCGCCGCACGGTCCCTGGCGGAAGCGTTCGTCGACGCCGCCGGCGGCAGGGCGTTGCTGCTGCCGCAGATCCGCGCCCTCGGAGACCTGGACGAGGGCGAGTCCCCCTTCGAGCCGGGCGACGTGTCGATGGACCTGCCGCCCGCCATCGACCCCTATCGCCGCCGCTTCGAGCTGGCGCGGCTGGTGAGTGAGAACGCCGGCCAGTTCGGACGGTCCATCGACGCCTCCGGGGCGCTGGAGCTGGCGGACGCCATGGCCGGCTTCCTGGACAGCGTGGAGATCGAAGAGGTCCCGGAACTCGGGCGGCTGGACCGGCTGAAGGCCCTGGCCGAGGGCGATCTCGCCCGCCACTGGCGGGTGTCGGCCGACTTCCTGGGCGTCGCCCTCCAGGCCTGGCCCGAGCGCCTGGCGGAACTGGGCGTGATCGACCTCGCCGCGCGGCGGGTCCGGCTGCTCCGGCGGCTGGCGGAGCTCTGGACCGACCGGCCCCCCACCGGGCCCCTGGTGGCGGCGGGATCCACCGGCACAGCGCCGGCCAACGCCGACCTTCTCGGCCTCATCGCCGGCCTGCCCGCCGGGGCCGTGGTTCTGCCCGGTCTCGACATGGATCTGGCGGAGATGGCTTGGGCGGCGGTGGAGGAGCAGCATCCCCAGGGCGCTATGAAGCGGCTGATGGAGCGGGCAGGCGTGGCGCGCGATACGGTGCTTGCATGGCCTGCCGGGGGGGCGTCAGGGCGTGACCGCTGGCGACGGCGGATCGTCAACGAGGCGCTCCGCCCTGCGGAAGCCACGGCCGACTGGACGCACCAGATCGGAAAGCTGAGGCGGGAGGGCGAAGCGGAGGGGATCGATCCGATCGCCGAAGGCCTTGAGGGGCTCTCGGTGGTGACGGCGCGCGCCGAGGAGGAGGCCTCGGTGATCGCGGCGCTGCTGATGCGCGAGACCCTGGAGACAGAGGGCAAGACCTGCGCCCTGATCACCCCCGACCAGGCCCTGGCGCGGCGGGTCTCGGCGCGCCTGTCGCGATGGGACGTGGTGGTGGACTCTTCGGCTGGGACCCCTTTGGCGGAGGTTCCGGTGGGAGTCTTGGCGGCGCTGATCGTGCGGGCCGCCATCGATCCGGCCGATCCGGTCTGCCTGCTGGCGATCCTGAAGCATCCGCTGGTCCGGCTGGGCCTGGAGCCCAACGCCCTGGCCCACTCCAGACGATATCTGGAGCGGCACGCCTTGCGCGGCGCGCGGCGTCCCGACGAGGATTGGATCGAACGGCGGCTGGCGGACGCCGGCCTGCCCCGGAATGGCGAAGCGGAGACGCCGGAGCCCAGGCTGGCCCAGATCATGGACGCCGAACGGCTGCTGGTATTGCTACAGGCGGCGTTGGCGCCGGCCACGGCGCCCTACACCGGAGGAACGGCCACGCCGGGAGAAGCGGCGCGGGGCCTGGTCGGGGCGCTGGAGGCTTTGGCGGCCGGGCCGGACGGCGATCCGGGGGCTCTGTGGTCCGGGCCCGAGGGCGAAGCGGCGGCCGGTCTGATGTCCGCGCTGATCAACCAGAGCGACGGGCTTCCGGAGACGACCCCGTCGGACTTCGCCTCCCTGGCCGGCCGGCTTCTGGAAGACGCGACGGTGCGCCGGGCAGGGGGCGCCCATCCACGGCTGAAGATCCTGGGCGCCATCGAGTCGCGCCTGGTGCACGCCGATCGGTTGATCCTGGCCGGCCTGGAGGAGGGGGTCTGGCCACGGGGGGCGCCGGTCGATCCCTTCCTGTCGCGGCCCATGCGCAAGGCCTTCGGCCTGCCCTCGCCCGAGCGCCGCATCGGCCTGTCCGCCCACGATTTCGCCCAGGCCGCCTGCGCCCCCGAGGTGGTGCTGCTCCACTGCGAGCGCCGCGACGGAGCGCCAGCCGTGGAGTCCCGCTGGCTCTGGCGGCTGCGCACCCTGGCCCGGGGGGCGGACCTGGAGCTGCCGTCGCGCCCCGACGTGCTGGCCTGTGCCGAAGCGCTCGACAGGCCCGAACCGTTCGACCCGGCGCCCCGGCCGCGTCCCGCCCCGCCGGTGGAGGCCCGGCCGACGGAGCTGCCGGTCACCGGCGTGGAGACCTGGGTGCGCGACCCTTACGCCATCTACGCTCGCTACGTGCTGCGGCTGCGCCCCTTGGAGCGGCCCGACGAGCCGGTGGAGGCGCGGGTCCGCGGCGAGGCGGTGCACCGGGCGCTGCAGACCTTCGCCGAGCGCTATCCCGACGACCTGCCCGGGGACGCCGGCGCTGTGTTCGAGACCCTGCTCACCGAGGCCCTGGTCGAGGCCGGCATGGGCGTCTCCGCCATGGCCAGGGAGGGAGCGCTGGCGGCAGAGGCGGGCCCCTGGGTGGCGGCCTTCGAGGGCCGGCGCCGGACAGGCGCGCGGCTGCTCGTTGAGCAGAGGGGCGTGCTGCCGATCGAGGACGCCGACGGGGTTTTCACCCTCTCGGCCCGGGCCGACCGGCTCGAGGTGCGCGACGGAGGTGTGGACGTCCTGGACTTCAAGACCGGCTCGACACCCACCAAGAAGCAGGTGATCGGCGGTTTCGCCCCCCAGCTGACCCTGACTGCGGCGATCCTGATGCACGGCGGTTTCCCTGGTCTGGGCGCGCGCGAGCCGGGCGAGCTGATCTACGTTCGGGTGACAGGGCGGAGGGGGCAGGACCATCCCGAACCCATGATGTCGGGCGACGAGAGCCGGGTGGAGGCCGAGCGGGCCCTGGACGGTCTTCGCCGGCGCATCGCCCGCTTCCGTTCCCCGGAGGTCCAGTATCCCTCGTGGAGGGCCCCGCAGTTCATGCGCGAACGCGGCGGCGACTATGACCATCTAGCCCGCGTCTGGGAATGGCATGTGATCGGCGACGGCGACGAGGATGGCGGGTCATGACCGACCCCCAGATCATCGCCTCCGATCCGGAGATTTCGGCGTTCGTCACCGCCAATGCGGGATCGGGCAAGACCAGCACGCTGGTGAACCGGGTGGCGCGGCTGCTGCTGCGGGGGGCGAAGCCGGAGACGATCCTCTGCGTCACCTACACCAAGGCGGCCGCCGCGGAGATGCAGCGGCGGCTGTACGAGCGGCTGGGCAGGTGGGCGGGGATGGGCGACGACGACGCGTTGTCCGAGAGCTTGGCGGATATCGATGAGCACCAGAGCAAGCCGTCGGTCGCCCGCGCCTTGTTCGCCCAGGCGCTGGAGACGCCCGGCGGCCTCAAGATCCAGACCATCCACGGCTTCTGCGAGAAGCTGCTCCGGCGATTCCCTCTGGAGGCCGGTGTCGCCCCGGGATTCCGCGTGCTGGAGGACCAGGCCGCCCGTGAGATTTCCGCACGGGCCAGGGACGATGTGGCCCGCGCGGCGCTGGAACGTCCCGAGGGCGCGATCGGCCGGGCTTACGCCCACTTCGCGGTGACGCTCGACTACCGCTCGTTCCAGGACATGTTCGCCGCCTTCGAAGCCCGGCGGTCAGAGATCCACGCTTACGTCGAGGCCTGCCGGGAGCAGGACGGCGTCGAGGCGGACGTCTGGCGTAGCTGCAGCTTCGAGGCGGCGGAGAGCGTGGACGAGATCCGCACCGCGGCGGCGGCCCCGCCTGAGCTCGATCCGGACCTGTGGACGGCAGCGGCACGGGCCCTCTCGGCGGGCGCCGCGCGGGACCAGGCCTGCTCCACGCGCATGGCTGCAGTGGCGGAGCAGGCGAAGGCGGGTCAGGCCAAGTTCGACGAGGCCCTGGGGGTGTTCTGCACCGCCAAGCGCGAGCCGGCCAAATGGGTGGACACGACCGCGGCCTTGAAAGCCGATCCGGTCCTGCGGGAGCGTCTGCTCGGTGAGCGGGAGCGTCTGTTCCGGGCGCTCGAACGAGCCAGGGCGGCGCAGGTGGCGCAGGACACCATCTCAGCCCTCTATCTCGCCTCGACCTATGGCGCCCTCTACGAGGCGGCAAAGGCGGCGGTCGGGGCGCTAGATTTCGCCGACCTGATCGCCCGCACCCATGAACTGCTGACCATCCGCGCCGACGCGGCCTGGGTGCTGTTCAAACTGGACGGCGGAGTCGATCATGTGCTGGTCGACGAGGCCCAGGACACTTCCCCCGACCAGTGGGACATCCTGCGTCCGCTCACCGCCGAGTTCTTCGCCGGCGCGGGGGCCCAGGACGCCCGGCGGACCATGTTCGCGGTGGGCGACGAGAAGCAGTCGATCTACTCGTTCCAGGGGGCCGTCCTTGAGCGCTTCGCCAAGGAGACGGCCGAGTACGAGGACCTGATCCAGGGGGCCGGGCGAACCTTCAAACAACCAGCCCTGATCCGGAGCTGGCGCTCCACGCCCGAGGTCCTGACCTTCGTCGACGCCGTATTCGCCGACCCGGCCGCCTCCAGGGCCCTGCGCGCGGAAGGTTCGGGAACGGGAGCGCCGGCGCACGAGCCGGGACCCGATGCCGGCGCCGGGTCGGTGGACATCTGGCCGCTGGAAGAGACTGACCCGGCCGTCGAGACGGACGCTTGGGCGCCCGTTGACGCGGAATCGGCCGAGAGCGGCAATCGCAAGCTCGCCCGCCGGATCGCCCGCACGATCAATGCGATGGTGACCGGGGGCGAAGCGGTGTGGGTCAAGGGCGCCCGGGAACGGCGGCCCATGGGCTATGGCGACGTGCTGATCCTGGTGCGTCGGCGCGGGGCTCTGTTCCAGGAGATCATCCGGGCCCTGAAGCGGGAGGGCGCGCCGGTGGGCGGCGCCGACCGCCTCAGCCTGTCGGACCACATCGTGTTCCACGACCTGACGGGGCTGGCCAGGATCTGCCTCTTCCCCTGGGATGACCTGACCCTCGCGGCGCTGCTCCGCAGCCCCCTCTGCGACATCGACGAGGGCGCGCTCTACGACCTGGCCTATGGGCGCGAAGGCCGCCCGCTCTGGGACGTGCTGCACGCCCGCGCCGGAGAGCGCGCCTCGTGGCGGGCGGCGCTCGAGCTGTTCGCCTGGGCCAGGCAGGAGTGCCGCCGCCGGCCGCCCTTCGAATTCTTCGCCCGCCTCCTGGCCCGCGCCGACGGGCAGGGCCGATCGATGCGCGCCCGCATCCTCACCCGGCTGGGGCGCGAGGCTGAGCAGGCGCTGGACGCCTTCCTCGCCGAGGCCCTGGCGGCCGAACGGCGCGGGGTGCGTGACCTGGAGACCTTCGCCGCCGACATGGCGGCCAGCGCCGTGGAAGTGAAGCGTGAGCAGGACGAGGGCAAGGGCGAGGTGCGGGTGATGACCGTGCACGGCGCCAAGGGCCTGGAAGCCCCGGTGGTGATCCTTCCTGACACCGCCACCAAGGCGAGCCCGCGGGGCGCGCCGCTGCTGGCCACGGGGGACGGCGGCTTCCTCTGGTGCGCGCGCAAGGCCGACGACTGCGAGGCGTCGGCCGCGGCGCGCCAGGAGCGCTCGGACGCGGCAGACCGCGAAAGCCTGCGCCTGCTCTACGTGGCCCTTACCCGCGCCCGCGACCGCCTGATCGTCTGCGGCGTGGCGCCCGGCCAGCCGGCTCGGCAGGCGGACAGCTGGTGGGACTACGTCGGCCGGGCCCAGGGCCATCCCGAGGTGGCGAAACGGGCGCGCGAGCTTACCGACGCGGAAGGCCGGACCGTGCTTCGGTTCGGAGACGATCCTGCGCCCGCCGAAGGGCGCCTCGCCGTGGAGCGATCTGCAGGCTCCGCCCCGGACTGGATGTCCCGGCCCGCGCCGGTCGAGCCGCCAGCCTGGCGGTACGCCTCGCCCTCACAGATGTCGGAAGCCGCCAAGGGGCCTTCGCCGTCGCCCCTGGCCGAAGTAGGGGGGCTGGGACGATTCCGGCGCGGAGACCTGATCCACAAGCTGCTGCAGGCCCTGCCGGACCTCGAGCCCGACCGCCGCGCCCGCTCGGCGCGTGTGCTGCTCGAGCGCGAGCCGGACCTGACGCCCGGCCAGCGGGAGGAGATGGCGGCGGCCGCCCTTGCGGTTCTGGAGGATCACCGTTTCGCCGCCGTGTTCGGCCCCGGTTCTCGTGCAGAGGTGGCGGTGGCCGGCGGCGCGCCGCAGCTTGGGGACCTGAGGGTCTCGGGCCGCATCGACCGGCTGGTGGTTGAGCCGCATCGGGTGCTGGTCGCGGACTATAAGACCAACCGGCCCTCCCCGGATCGGATCGAGGACGCCGATCCGGCCTACATCACCCAGATGGCGGTCTATGCCGCGGTGTTGCGCTCTGCCTTCCCGGGGCGGACAGTCGAGGACGCCCTGGTGTGGACGGACGGTCCCAAACTGATGACCGTGCCAGAAAATCTTATGGCCAAGGCCCTCGATGCTCTGCCACCATCCAGTTGATCGCCCGTACGGCGGCGCCTACATCGCGTTCCGAACGTAGAGGAGCTCAGGCCCATGACCCCCGTGAAGGTCACAGACGACACTTTTGAAACGGACGTGCTGAAGGCCGACAAGCCCGTGCTGGTGGACTTCTGGGCCGAGTGGTGCGGGCCCTGCAAACAGATCGCCCCGGCCCTGGAACAGATCGCCGAGGAGCTCGGCGGCCAGGTCACCATCGCCAAGGTCAACATCGAGGACAGCCCGACCACGCCCTCCCGCTATGGCGTACGCGGCATCCCCACACTGATGCTGTTCAAGGGCGGCCAGATGGCGTCGATGAAGGTGGGGGCCATGCCCAAGGCCAAGATCCTGGAATGGCTGAACGAGGCCGGCGTCGTCCCGGTTCAGAAGGCGTCGTAGAGCGCTTCCAGCAGGCGCACCGGACGGGGATCTCCGATCAGGTGCGCCGATTGCCGGTTCATCACATAGGCGGCGGAAAGGCCCCGTGCGGGGTCCGCCATCAGGCAAGAGCCGCCCCAGCCGGAGTGGCCGAAGGCGGCTGCCTCGTCAGGTCCGTAGATCCCGAGGCCGCTGTTCCGCAGCACGCCCGCGCCCCACGACAGGGTGAAGGGAAGGACGAGATCGGGCCCATGGATCCGCTCTCGCGCCATCGCCGCCGCCGTCCCCGGCGCCATCGCCTGGCGGCCGCCGAGACGTCCGTCGCAGGCCATGATCGCGGCCAGCCGGGCCAGAGCCGGCGCCGTGGCGTGTCCGTTGGCCGAGGGGATTTCTGCCCGGCGCCAGGCTGCGGTGTCGCGTTCGCCGGGTGATGACCAGGGCTGCAGGAAGGCGGCGCGCCGGAGCGGCGTGAGCTCGCCGAGGTCGGGCATGGCGGGCGGGCGGCGCATCTGGGCGACGCGGCCGTGCTCGCTGTCGGGAAGCCCGATCCAGAGATCCAGGCCGAAGGGTCCGGCGATGTCCTCGCGCAGGGCCTGGCCCAGGGTGCGGCCGTCAATCCGCCGGAAGATCTCGCCGGCGATGTAGCCGAACGTGACCGGGTGATAGCCTGACGCCGTTCCCGGCGGCCAGAGCGGCGCCATGGCGGCCAGCCGGGCGCAGATCCCGTCCCAGTCATACCAAAGCGCCGGATCCATCGGCTCGGTGAAGGCGGCCAGCCCGTCCTGGTGCGACAGGCACTGTTCGACGGTGACCGCCGACTTTCCAGTCTGTCCGAACTCGGGCCACACCTCGGCGACCGCCTGGCTCCAGCCCAACCTGCCCTTCCCCACAAGACGCGCGATCATCAGGGCGGTGACGGCCTTGGTGGTGGAGAATACCGGCGCCAGGGTGTCCTGGCCGAAGGGAACGGTCGACCCCCGGTCCGCCCAGCCGCCCATCAGGTCGAGCACGATCTCGCCGTCGACGGCCGCGCTAAAGCGGGCGCCCAGCTCCAGGCCCTCGGCGAAATTGGCGGTGAAGGCGTCCTTCACCGCGCCGAACTGCGGCGGGCAAAGACCGGTGATCTCCGGGACCTCGGCCAAGGTCAGGCCAGCCGCTCGATCCGGACGCTGGGCGACGCCACCTTCACCCGCGCCCCCATGGCCACCACCGGCAGCTCGGCCGAGTTCCAGATGCCCGCGGCGATGATGGTCTCGGCCACCCCGCCAACGGCGCGGGCGAGCGCATAGGAGGCTGGCTGGCCCTCCACCAGGGCGGCGGCGAAGAGGGCGGTGAGAAGATCGCCCGATCCCTGTGGCGCATAGGGCGCCCTGGCGTGGGCGGCGAGCCAGGCCTCCCCGCGGTCGGCATAGACCACGCCGATCTCCTGGCCCCGCTGGACCGAGGAGACCAGGGTCGGGCGTCCAAGCAGGCGCGCGGCCTTCATGGCGGACTGCGGATCGCGCGCCGGCGCGCCGGTCAGCCGCTCGAGCTCCCAGGCGTTGGGGGCGAGGTAGTCGGCGCGGGGGACCAGCTCGGAGGTCAGGGCCTGGGCGACTTCTACCGGAACATAGAGGCCCTTGCCGGAATCGCCCATTGTCGGGTCGACCATGACGATGGGCTTGCGGGCCCCTTCCTCGCGGGGGGCCGCACGTACAGCGTCGATCGCCCGGGCGGCGGCGCGCACCTGGGCGGCGTTGGTGAAGTAGCCGGTGATGACCAGGTCCACCCGTTCCAGCAGGCCATTGGCCTCGATGCCGTCGAGCACGCCTTCGAACACCTCGACCGGCGTGGCCGCCCCGCCGGGGGCGCCCCAGCCGGGATGGCGGCCGTACAGGACGGTGGGGGCGAGGATGGGGTCGATCTTGAACTGCGCCAGCGCCAACGCCTGAACCGAGCCGCCGACGCGGCTGGAGGCGACATGGCTGGACATGATCAGGGCGCTGGCCATGGCCCCCTATAGAGCCATTTCCCGGCCTGTCGCCACATCACAGCCACGCCCGTCGTCCGCGCGCGGCGGACGACGGGCGCAGGCCATGGCCGCGATCAATAGCGGTAGTGGTCCGGCTTGTAGGGGCCGGCCATCGGCACGTCGATGTAGCTGGCCTGTTCGTCGCTCAGCTTGGTGAGCTTGACGCCCAGCTGGCCGAGGTGAAGCAGGGCGACCTTCTCGTCGAGCTTCTTGGACAGGGTGTAGACCTTGTTGCCGTAGGCCGAGCCGTTGGTCCACAGCTCGATCTGCGCCAGGGTCTGGTTCGAGAACGAGGACGACATCACGAAGCTGGGGTGGCCCGTGGCGTTGCCCAGGTTCACCAGCCGGCCTTCCGACAGCAGAATGATCTTCTTGCCGTCCGGGAACTCGATGTGGTGGACCTGCGGCTTGATCTCGTCCCACTTGAAGTTCTTCAGGCCGGCGACCTGAATCTCCGAGTCGAAGTGGCCGATGTTGCAGACGATGGCGTTGTTTTTCATCTTCCGCATGTGATCGACGGTGATCACGTCCTTGTTGCCCGTCGCCGTGCAATAGATGTCGGCGTAGGGCAGCACGTCTTCCATGGTCAGGACCTGATAGCCCTCCATGGCCGCCTGCAGGGCGCAGATCGGATCGATCTCGGTGACGATCACCCGGGCGCCGCCGTTGCGCAGCGAAGCCGCCGAGCCCTTGCCCACGTCGCCGTAGCCGCAGACCACCGCGACCTTGCCCGAGAGCATGACGTCGGTGGCGCGGCGGATGCCGTCCACCAGCGACTCGCGGCAGCCATAGAGGTTGTCGAACTTGGACTTGGTGACGCTGTCGTTGACGTTGATGGCGGGGAA